>SXGQ01045699.1_pt1 | contig 13851 bp, 14 predicted proteins | sample 3178371 | NCBI WGS metagenome assembly SXGQ01 (sample SAMN11356859, study PRJNA531348) | freshwater metagenome | isolation source: freshwater sample F1-20 | place: China: Fuxian Lake, Yuxi | collected 2017-12-25
AGAGCCGTTGCTGATATTTGGATTCAATGGGTTGATATAAGATTCACCAACTCCACTGGTATCTGGTGTTCCTTGATAGTTGGCTTTGACGCCGCCCTTATCTGCCTCTTCATTATAGAAAGCATTTGGATTCTTGATATATTCAACAACTTGATCATTAATCTCTGCAGCACGGTCGGCTGGAAGACGAACGCTTGGTGTTTTCTCAAAGAACACTGGAGGATCGTTAAACGCTGTGACTTCCAATGCATCACCAAGACCTGTAGGGTATGCAGGAATCGCTTGTCCTGCAGGAATTGCTGGAATTGCAACGCCAACAATCGGTGTAGGTACAACAGTAGTAAATGTCTGCAATGGAGCAATGACTGATGCACCAAGAGCAACGCTGGCACCTGCAATATTCACTAATCCTGGAGCAGTAAGAGCGATCACACCACCATTTAATCCAACTGTGGCAGCAGACATTGCTGCAGTTCCAGCAGCAAGAACATTGAATGCTGCACCAGCATTTAAACTGATTGCTCCAGTGGCTTGCGCTGCAATAAATCCACCTGCAGTCATTGAAATATCAATACCAGCAGTCAGAGTGGTTCCAACACTTGCTAGAATAGAAACTTCTCCACCTTGTACACCAACTGCGCCTTCACCAACAAGGAACACGCCACCATCATCGCCATCACCGCTACCAGTAATAAAGACACCAGTATTAGCAAGTTGACTGATGTAAGTGTTGGCTTCTAGATTAATATTCTCAGCCTTCACATTAAAGTCGCCACCAACCGTATAGTTTACACTTCCAGCGACATTTGCATTAACGTCATTATGGGCTTCGAGATTAACATGACCGAACACCTTCATGTTAACGTTTGATTCTACAGTTAGATTAACGCGACCCTTGATGTAAACATGATGATCAGAAAAAACAATTTGATAATTGTTTTTTACAATTTTTTCTACTTTTGTTCCTGAAGGATAAACTTCTTGGAACGTGCCTGAACGGTGAGCAATATGAACACGCTCTGATCCAGGAGTATCATCAAACTCCATCACGTGACCAGATTCAGTTTCCCAAACCTTGTTAAAAGGATATTCAGTGTCATATGCTGGATCAGGTTCTCTCCAAGCATTTTCTTCTGTTACAGGAACAGTGACTACAGATGCTCGGCGAGTTTGAACAACTGTTGTTTCAACACCCTCATTTCGAGCAAGAGGGCTGTTCGTTGGAAATCCAATTTGAAATACTGAGGGATTGCGAAGTGCCGCTAACTGCTCTTCATCTGTAACTTCTTCAATAGTAGCACCAGTTCCATCTTCAGCATATTGTACGTCTAATGGTTTCTTTGGTGAGTTTGCGATGTCTTCAGGAGTTCTTAGATCTGCAAATCCTGCATTTGGATCTGTTTGTGCTTGAGGTATGCCAGGAACAATACCCATCATTACTGGCTGCTGAGCATATGATCCGTCTATAAAGAATCCAAAAACATAATCGCCTTCTTTTGGCGTAGAGAAAGTATGATTGTTTAGAGATTGAACTGGAACTGCCCAAGGAAGATCTTCTGATGGGATGTCAATTAAACTTGGAGAATGAATTCCGAAAATTCTAACTTGGCAACGACCAAGTAAGAGTGGGTCATTGCGATTCTCAACGACGCCAAACCACCATTGAAATCCGTCTAGTCCAATAAAGTCTTTACGATACTTACTCATGATGTTTTCGCAGAGATAAGAAGTTGAGAATCATCAGCAACAGCACCTGGGAATGGCTGCAGCACAGAATCTTTACATAATTCAAGGTAACAAATGTATTTATTGTTGAGAATTCTATGGCGTACAGCAGTCAATAAATGTCTACCTGCCTTATATGGGTCTTGTTGAGTTTCCTCTGATTCATTAATTGGCTGCAAATATGGAAAGTCAACATTGATAACTTGACCTGCCTCATAATTTGTATCACCAGCAATCGTCACTGTCATTTTATAATTGTTTAAAAGAGCAAATTGATGTGCGCGCTGCAACATGATTTTATCAATTAATCCACCTTTGATATTCAAAAAATATCTTGAATATGCAGATCCATCAGTGAGCCTGTTGTTTAATCTATTTTTAGAATCATTAAACGGCAAGTATTGATTGAGTAATGTAATTGGTGTTGAGAAGACTGGATCAGAAAATACAGAATTAACATTCTGATTAATTAGATCCATTTTGATCATAGATGCAGAATATCCACCTGTTGACATTGTTTGCAACACATTAAATAATTGATTAATATTGAAATCACTTATGTAATTTTGCGCGGCTAAAGAATTCTCTTCATTGGTCACATTTTGTGGGCGCAAGTAAATTGTTTTTGCGTCGTCGTTAGTAAACAATGATTCAAGACTCTGGAACTTATATCCTGTAACTGTCTCATAAAATAAGAATGCTGATGTTAGATTATTATTAAACGAAAATGCCGCGAGCATGTTTAATGCTTCGAACGGTTTTAAATTTGGGATAATGAAATCGTCGTGAGGGACTAAAGTTTGCTCAAGAGTGATTTTCGTAGGATCAACGCCAAGATAGTTTACAAGAATATCTGCGGCGATTTGGAAGTTATAAAATCCTTTGTAGGACTTTGATATGCGAATCTGGTGATCTAATACAAACTCTTCGGAACAGAAATCAATTCTATATGTTACTGTTGTTGTGTTATTTTTTAAAGAAACATCTGATATTTTATAAATTCTAAATGTCTTTTCATATGGCGCAGATGTTTCATCTTTAATAAAATTAATGTAAATGAACTCTGTTCCAGACATACAAAGTTTAGATAATTGATTAGATGCATCTTTAATTATAACATGACCAGAAACTACACTGTTGAAAATGCTCTCGTAGATGTTAAAATCTTCTACAAGAAATTTAAAGTCTTTTAGATCAACAGTTCCGATTGAGGGACTAACAATAGAGATCGAAACTATATCAAATATTGTTGATTCAATATTAGTTGCCATTATGTACTCATCAATTTACGAAGTTCATTTTCTATAGATGGAATAAATGTTGGTTTGATAATGATTATATTTCGCTTTTCTTCGTTTAAGTTTAACTCATGATCATAATATGAAACAGGAGCGATGGTCGTATTTACTGTCAATGCACTTCCATCAACCAAAAGATAAGTGTTTGAGTATGATGTGTTTGTGTTTCTTACGATAATACTATCAGTTGACCAATTATAATCGTTTGCACTAACTTTATACTTCGTGGTTATTTTCTTAGAGTCAGCGTTGTTCGAAGCAACTTCTGTGACTTGGAAATAGAAGTTGGTATTTGAAGCCCAATTATATCCGTCGTTGTTATATGTAATCCCGACAACTTTGTGAGTCACATTCGAACTTGCGCCAGTCACATTTGCATTATTTGCAAACACCTGATCAGCAAATTTAATCGTAAGCGTTTTTGCCGTGTTGTTTGACGATACCACAGTACCTACGCAATCTGCTTTATCAATCGTTGACCCTTGATATACAGTTTCACCGACCGTATAACTTGTATTATACGTTTCTGATGGATTTAAAGCGAATGTGATTGAACTATATTTTTTATTAATATAATCTTCAAATGCTCTCATACTCAAGACCCAATCATACTGTGGGTCTGTGATGTTATTTGAAAGAAGAATAATCCAGTGCTTCAATGGATCTTTATACATCTTTGCTGCAATATCTTCTGGACGTTCTCCATCTTTTACAGAGTATTCATAAAAGATGCTAGTGTTGTTTATGGTCTCAGAAAGAAAATTCGCCTTTGCAATAATATTGACTGCTGCCTTTGGGTTTGGAACACCCAAAGAAGTTGAGTATAATAATTTTGGAAATTTTGAAAAGTACGACATTAGTATCCAGCCTGAATATCTGGTTTAGTAAGAACAACAGTTTCGGTAAATGTCAACTGTAACTGAGTCTCAACTGGTTGAAAATCTTGATATGCTGCAAACTGACCAGAAGGTGCATAGTTAACATCAATATTTGTTAAAACACATTGAGCGATTCTAGGCATCTTATCATTATACACAGCGGTAGATTGATCCATTACTAGAAATTCAATCTCGAACTGAGAAGGTGGAATAAAATAGCGAGAATTATTAGAAGCACCTGAACCTAATCCAAGGGTGCCTTCTAATCCATCAGGACCTGTTGTTTGGTAATTTGGAGCAGCATGATAACGAAGTGTTCTTATAATTGACTCTATTGTGAGAGCCTCATAAGAATTTCTTGGAATAAATTTAAACGTGAAAACGAACTCTCTATTCTTACTTCCTTTAAATAAGACTTGCAATTGAGGATTGAGTGCATAACCAGAGTTATAGAGAGCAAGATCAGTAATGTTTTGGCCAAGCAAAGAAACGCCAGCAACACGAGCCTGTTCGCCAAGACGTGCAGCAATTTCAGTTGTTGATCCAGTTCCAACTAACCCTAATCCACCTAGAGCATCAGTCACGGAAACTGCATCATAATCATGCCTGTCAACGAAGTTTAATCCTTCTGGCATGTAAAGATTAATGTAAGATAGAGGTTCTGTTACTGTTGCAGCGTTTAATCCACTCAAAGAATCTAAATCTGCACCTGTCACACCAGCAGCACCTATTTGTGCGGCATCGGTTAATGCACCACCCACTTTTCCTGCAATTGAGGATAATATCGGCAATCTTTTTGTAAAGCCGCTAATAAGATTTCCAAGAACCTGAGCCGCTCCTGCGGCTCCAACCAATCCGATTGTTGCACCATTAATTACATCAGTATTGAGTCGCCCTTCCTGTGAAGCGCGATAAGATCTATCTAAAAAGTTTGGCGTAATTAATGGTAATGCAGCAACATCTCTTCTTTGCTTGAAGATGAGCATTCGCATAACATACTTGTACTGATTATTTGTACCAAGATCTTGTGGATATGTTAAGCGATTTTCGAATTCGTTGCCTGTATTTTCAAGGGCTGCTAGAGGACCATTCGAAAGATTAATTTTTGCAAGGCTTCTTTTTCCAGTAACTGCAACCTCTTGTAGATCAGCATCACTAAAAAATTTATTTTCGCTTGGATCCTGATCCCTATTTGTGCCTCGAGCCATTGAATCTTCCTATAAATATATGATGGCTTATAGTGGTAAATTTAGTCCCAAAAATACCAATAAATATTTAGGTGATCCTACGAACATTTGGTATCGTTCGTTGTGGGAGCGCCGAGTTATGGTGTATCTGGATGAAAATTCGTCGGTGGTAGAGTGGTCTAATGAAGAAATCGTTATTCCGTATTTATCCCCTGTCGATAATAGACTTCATAGATACTTTCCAGACTTTTTCGTTCGTTTAAGAAATAAACAAGGACTCATTGAAAGTACCATCATAGAAGTAAAGCCAGCCAGTCAGACCAAGCCTCCAAAACCGCAAAAAAGAGCAACTCGAAGATATATCACGGAAGTGATGACTTGGGGTGTAAACGAGGCTAAATGGAAAGCCGCTGATGAATACTGCAAAGATCGTGGATGGAAATTCGTTGTTGTCACTGAAAAGGATTTAGGAATCTGATGGCTTCTCTATTTGACAAACTCAGTAAGGAACTGACTGCTGCGGGAATTCGACCAAGAACTGCAGCGGCAAGAGGCTGGTTGGGTAATAAACTCTACCGACTTCGAATGCCTACAAATCGTTCGAATGTTCTAAACGACCCAAAACGAATTGCCGCCAGAGCGTTTATTGGGAAGATGTACTTCTTCAACTACGATCCGAAATACAAAGATACGCTTCCAGTTTATGACAAATTTCCATTAGTTATTCCTATGGACATTTACAGTGATGGTTTTCTCGGATTAAATTTACACTACCTTGATCCCTACAGTCGTCTCATACTTTTAGATCGTCTTCACGATTTTATAAACAACGATAAATACGATGACACGACTCGTTTTAGATTATCCTATGATTTGTTGGCGAGTTCGAGAAGATATCGTCTCATTGATCAATGTGTGAAGCGATATCTCTATTCACATATAATGTCGTCGATGATTTATGTCGAGCCTGATCAATGGGAAACGGCGATATTTTTACCAACAGAAAAGATGGTGTATAAATCCTAATGGCTAATGAACCAATACGACCAATTTCGCAAGCCATCGTAACTGATACAATTGGAGTTACAACAGGAACTGCAGAACAGCAAGAAGATGCTTTAAATTTTGCAGCAGAGGCAGATGCTCTTCCAATTGAATCAGACGGTCTTCAAGTAGTAACTGTTGAGGGTCGTCGCGAGAACTTCACCAGTATTTCAAATTTCTTGGCGCAAAACCAAGTTACTGGATTCTCAAAATCAAATAGATTTTTGGTTTCGTTTAACTTTCGCAGTGGCGTCTTGGCTCAGTTAAGTTATACAGATACAGACAGATTGTTAACATTTAAGTGCGAACAGGCTGAGTTTCCTGGACGTGAGTTTATGACGTCAGACGCTCGCATTTATGGTCCTATGTATAAGTCTCCATATATGAGTTCTTACGGAGATGTAAATCTTACTTTGTTATGCGATAGTTCATTAACTCAAAAGCAGATTATGGAAACGTGGATGAGTTCAATCAACACGCCATATTCTTTCGATTTCAATTATAGAGATAGTTATATTGCTGACGTTACGATCGAGCAATACAATGAACTTAATGAACAAACGTTTGCTTGCACTCTACGCGAAGCATACCCTGTTTCGATCACGCCTTTGCAAACGAACTGGGCAGACGATGGCTACCATAAACTACAAGTCACGTTGACATATAGATATTGGGTTTCTGAAATTAAGAAAACTAATAGTCAGTCAACATATGATGAGTTACAACAAATTCATATCCAGAATGTTCAAGAAGCCGCATTTTTCCCATTTGCCAGAGATTTCTTCAAAGATGATAATCTTGAGCATTTAAGAAAAATTGCTAGAGCTTCAGACGAGAGTAGAAACAACTTTAGAAGAATTATTGATGAATTGACGATTGAGGAATAATTATGCCTTTACCAAAAATTGATTTGCCTGTTTATAATGTCCATTTAAAGTCTGAGAAACGCGATGTGAGATTTCGACCTTTTGTTGTAAAGGAAGAAAAACTCTTGATCATGGCTTTAGAATCTGACGATTACAAGCAGATCATTGATACTATCAAACAAGTTATTAATAACTGTTTGTTGGATGAAGTAGATTTAGACAAACTTCCGATGTTTGAGGTTGAGAATATCTTCCTCAATCTTCGCGCTCGTTCGATGGGAGAACGAGTTGAAATAACTTATATTTGTCAGAATGTTGTTGATGAGAAGAAGTGTGGCGCTGAGATGGATCTTGAAGTAGACTTGTTGAAAGTCTCTACTGAAATTAAAGAGGTCAATCCTGTCATACAACTTACTAATAACATTGGAATCAAACTCAAGTTTCCTACGTTTGAAACAGCGAGAGCGATTCAATTAGAGAAAGATGTAGACTTGGCGATTAAAATTATTCGTGAGTGTACGGAGTTCATCTTTGATAAAGAGCAGACATATCCTGTAAGTGATGTGTCTGAAGAAGAATTTAATGACTTTGTGAATAGCATGACTCAAGAACAATTTGCTAAAATCAAAACGTTCTTCGAGAGCATTCCGAAGTTGACTTATAATGGAAGTGTAACATGTCCAAGATGTAAGAAACAACATGATTTGTTTCTGGAGGGTATTCTCGATTTTTTCGAATAATGCTTCGTGATGAGAGTCTAAAGAGTTACTTTTTAAATAACTTCTCTCTCATGCAATATCATCACTACTCATTACATGAACTAGAGTCGATGTTGCCTTGGGAACGAAAGACGTATATTTCTCTAGTAGCGAAGCATGTTGAAGAAGAAAACGAAAAGTTGAGATTACAAAAAGAAAAGAATTCAGCAGAACGAACAAATAGAAGACGTATGAGATAAAATGCCAAAGAAAGATCTTGATCCAGAACAAATACAAAAAAAGATAGACAAACTCGAAAAGAAGTTAGAGTCAGTGGAGCAAGACGTCTACTCACCAGAAGCACAGAAAGAGTTTAGTCAATATGCTGGATCACGTGAAGAATTTTTGCGAGAGAAAGCATTACGTCAAATTGCATCAGGTGGCAGAGAAACTGGTAAAGGAAAGTTCTTAAGTTTTCTCGCTGCAGCAGCATTCGGTGATGCAGATTTAACTGAGAAGATCTCCAAGAAATACCAAGAAAAGTATTCAAAAGAAGAAATCGAAGAAGCCAATAAAACTCTTGAGAAAGAATTTGGCGTAAAGAAAAAAGAAGATGAAGAAGAATTAATTGTAAGAAAGTTCAAAGAAGTCTTAGATACAGAAATCTCACCAATCAAGAAAACCATCACTGGTATTACGAAAGGTGTAGAAGGTTTATCAAAAGATATCGAAAGAACAAATAGAGCAATTAAGTCCATCTCAGATAATTTGATCAATACGATCAATCAAACACTCACTGTAATGGCTGGTGGTAGAGGAGATTTAGATAGAACTCCTGATAAAATGAAGCCAATGACAGTAGCGAGTGAGGAAGGAAAGGAATATCTTTACTATCCAGATGCACCTCCTGGTCGACAGTTGTATGAAAAAAGTAAAACAGGAACTGCTGGAAGAATCGCAAGCAAAGAAGTTCAGAGAGAATTAGAATCAGAACTCAAGCGATTAGAAGGTGAATCTCAACTCGCACCAGTTCGCGCTGGCACTGGTGATGGAAATGTTGATAACATAGTTGGTCAGATTAAAATTTTATTGGAAGAGGAAAGCATGTTTCGTAAAAGAGACATGGAAAAACTCATTGGTGATCTGAGAGAAAGTATACTTGTCAAAAAGAAAAGCAGCATTTTCGACGCTGAGCCAGATGAACAAGAAAGAATAATGGCTGAAGCAATGGAAAAAGCATTAGACAAAACTCTATACAATGCTTTAAAGCAGGTTTTTGAAAGAAATCCAGAACTATTGAGCAGTGGTGGGTTTGGATTTGACTTACCAATTCCTAGAAGAAATAGATTATCTCCAAACGCACCAACACCAGATAAGAAAGCAGATAAACCAAAGCCAAAAGGGTCATTTACAGATAAAGCAAAAAACTTACTTTCAAGATATGGTGGTGGAGCCAGAGGACTTGCTGGTAGAGGAGCATTGATGGTAGGTGGTGTTGCTCTCGCAGCAACGGCAGTTACTGCTGGTATATTCGGTGCTTTAGATTTTGGTATGAAAGAATCTGGAGATAAAGCAATTCGCGACATATCAAAGGGCACGCCACAAGACATCGCAACTGCAATCAAAGTACCAAAATATGGTCCATACACTCTACAAGAGTTAGAGAGAATGGCTGCTGATGATCCAGAACTTCGCGTTAAACTTGATAAGGCAAAGGTGCTTGCAGGAATAGTTAAACCAGCAGCAGTAAAAACAGATCTAACTCTAGCGCAACCACAGCGTGCAGTTGGTGAAAGTATTGTTGATCAAAATCAAAAACGTATTGAAATTGATACTGCTGAAAGAGTAGAAATCCCTGCACAGAGTGTAACAAACGTTACAAACAATAGCGTGATTCCAATCCCATCTGGCAAAAAGAATATTGAAGTTCATAACACAGAAAACACCTTCAATCGTCTATTGGCTCAAGAGTTTGATCATCCAGCAACATACGCTAGTATGAATATGGGATAAAAAAGGGGGACCGAAGTCCCCCTGAAAACATCTACGGTTTTCTAATCGAAATTACTCAGCAGCAAGTTTCTCGAAGAACGCCATGTCGTCATCATCGACGCTGACATTTTCTGCAGTAACTTTCTTGGCAGGAGCAGAGCGAATGACTGGAGCGGATGCTTCCTCATCATCAACTCGCTTGGCAGATGCACCAGCAACGCCACCAGCACCAAGAACCTTATCCAACTTCGCCTTCAACTCATCATATGACTTGAAGTTATCTGGCTTCAAGAAATCCTTGAGCGAATATGCAAATTTCCAAACCTTTTCAATCTGCGCATCATCACCATTGAGAAATGGTGCAGGAGATTCGAACTCTGACTTATCATAGTTACGATAGCCTTCGACATTCCGAATCTTGACCTTGAAGTTTGCACCCTTCCAGAAGTCAAACGGATTCATTGGTGTTTCGTCAGCAAACTGCGGCTCGAGTTGCTCCTTGATCTTATCAAAGATTTTCTTGCCGAACTTGTAGAGAAAAACCTTACCCTCATTTTGCGGACGCTTGGCATCAGAGACGACAAGAATGTTTGCGATGTAGGTTAGTTTACGCTTCTGCTTACGAGCGATTTCTTTATTTGCTTCGATACCTGAGTTCCACAGAACTGTGTTATGCTCAGAAACAGGATCAGTCTTACCAAGAGTTGTGAGAGAATTCTCAATATACCAACCACCTGGACCTTGGAATCCGTGCGACCAGATTTGAACCCAAGGCAGACCATCTTCACCGTCAACGGCTGGTGTATCAAGGAAACGAATTACTGCGTATCCATTGCCAGCGGCATCAACTTCTGGTTGCCAAAAACGATCATCGACGTTCTTGCCACCAGTGTTACCTGCAGAAGAGGCTTCAACTGCCTTCTTCAGTTTATCAAGGGATGAACCCTTCTTAAGATTTGATAGACTCATTTGTATTCTCCGTATTGCGTTGTATTAAATGTATTTGCTTATCCACTTTCTTCATTACCATATCATTATATAGTATTTCACCAAACAAGTAAAGTACAATCGTACTCACTTGAATCCTTTAGTTTTGTACTGATCTTTATGCAAGTGTAAAAATAAACCAACAAGTCTTTCCATAACAAAAGAAAAGTTAATAGTATTAACACTACGATTACCTGAATATGTATGGTACAAAAATATATTTAATTCTTGGTCGCTATTAGCGATTGACATCGTAGCATCCAAGAAAGCCATCCAATGTTCCCAAAACCTTTGATTGCCCACATAATATGAGCAATAAACAAAATGATCTTTATCAAATACTTCATTGGTTATGTCAATCTTGTAACTCATTAAAGAAAGCAGTCTATTGGTAAAGTTGATCATACCAGGATGATGCTGCTCTCCCTGTACAAATGGGTTTACAAATTTAATGCTCTGCTCGTAGAATGGATTATAATGATAAGCGTCATGGAACATATACCTATGGCTATGTCGAATCATCTTAATAAATTCATCACCAGAGGTATTTGTTTTTTCTCGAAACCGCCAACTCATCATTCCCCAATACCCATCAAAATTTCTGTTCTTAGAATATAAATCTAAGATCAAAGGATACTCACTGAGTTCAGGATTAGTGTTCTTTAGATTATTGTATGGAATGAATGATTTTTCCAGCAGCGCCACATGCTCTGGTCGAAAAAAAGATTGATATACTTTAAGATTCATTTTGAAGAACATTTTTAGTTATTTGTTTATATTTACTCACATCCACATTTAAGAATGCTCCATATTTGCGCACTTTCCTTGACACTTTGGGATAGATAATATCATCACTGATCTTCTTGTCCCAAATTTTTATAAAGTCGAAGATATTATTCAGTATCACCATTGTTTCCATTGTTACTTCTTTTTGCATAAACAATACTAGTAACTTTGGGAACTGACCATCTTCAACTTTAAACAGGTCATTGAAATTATCTTTCGTGGCAATCTTTTGCAAATCTTCAGTATAGACTTTACTCATCGAATCCGTGGTTCGTTTCCAATCCTTATAAGTTTCTTCAGCCTCGTCTTCAAGCAATGACTTGGTCCAATTATCGTCACTGTGTACAAAATTAGCGACCAGAAATGGAACCATCTCATCGTCTCTATACTTGCGCGCGAGACGATGGAAAAGAAATTTGTCACGACGTTTTTGAAATGCATCTACTGATACTCTAGTCTTGCCATCGTACTGAAAGAAATTATAGTTTTCTGAAGTGAAGTGTAACTTGATGGCTTGATAAGTACAGTACAAATCGTAACCGTTCACAGCGGCAACTTTCCTCCACGTGGAAGATATCTCAACTCCATTGCTTCACCTTCAATGATACTTCTCAATGAATCGTTGATAAGTGTTGCTGCCATTTCAATCTCAAGATTATTGCGTTCACAATACGATGTGATTGCGTCCATATGATCAATCTTTTCAACGATTGCCATATTCATAATCATCATAGAGAAGTTATTCTTTTCTTCGCGAGTAGCCATTTTACTTGATCTCATAAGCACTCAAGGAATTGTTCAACTGTTGAGTAACACGAACAAAAGTAGTTCGCTTACTCAATTCTTTCAACTCACTTGCTCCAACATAAGTACATGCCGAACGCAGACCACCCAAGATATCTTGAAGTGTTCTAGTCACCTCACCACGATATGGAATCTCAACTGTCTTACCTTCACTTGCGCGATAGTTTGCAACTCCGCCATTATGAAGATCCATCGCAGTTTCTGAACTCATACCATAGAATTTATTATCGCCAAACGGACTTGCTCCACCTTCTTTATGACCAGCAAGCATTCCACCAAGCATCACGAAATCGGCTCCCGCAGCAAATGCTTTCACAACGTCTCCAGGAACGGAACACCCTCCATCCGCTATAATATGACCCTGAAGACCATGAGCAGCATCTGCACACTCTATAACTGCACTCAACTGCGGGTAGCCGATGCCTGTCATCTTGCGCGTCGTGCACACAGAGCCAGTACCAATGCCAACTTTCACAATGTCTACACCTGCGAGAATTAATTCCTCTGTCATCTCGGGTGTGACTACATTACCTGCCATCAAAACGATATTCGGATATTTGTCACGAAATCGTTTAATAAAATCTACGAAACTTTGTGTGTACCCATTAGCAACGTCAACACAAACTCTCATGTATGGATTTTGCGCAACACTGTATACAAACTGGAACTTTTGCAAATCTGTATCAGAAATTCCCAAAGAATAAACGCTGCTGTTCATCTTTTGTTTAAAGTGTTCACCTAAAACATCATTCTCATAATGTTTGGTTACAGCAACTAGACATTCATGCCTATCAAGTTCTCTGTCCATCTCAAACGTACCAACGCCATCCATATTGGCAGCAATAATCGGTACGCCTGACCAACTATTGCCACTACGAAATGTAAACGCTCTTTTGAGTTTTACTTGGCTTCTAGATGACAGCGTAGAACGTTTTGGTGTAATGAGAACATCCTTGTAATCCAACTTCACGTCTTCAATAATTCTCATAAGACCTCAATGATAAAAGATATGCTGACCAATTTTCTTAATCATCCTTTTGCTTTCAGCCCAACTAGGATTGACATACACAGCATGGAAATGTTTTGCAGATCCAATTATACCATATTCCTTCTTGGAAATCAAAATGTTCTCAGCAATCTTGACTGAGTCTTGCCAAGCATCACTGTTCTTTCGAACTTTAGTTTTGCCTTCGCAGACCCAAGAGAATTGACACGTGCCGCGAATCTTTTGATGAACAACACCGCATACTGTTCTTGGATATTGCTTGCTCTTGACGCGATTCATGGTCACTTCGGCAACAGCAATCTTGCCAGCACGTGGTTCACCACCTGCCTCAAAGTAGATGTTGCGAGCCAAGCACTCGACTTCTTTCATTACTGCTTGTTTTTTCTCATAAGAAAGATTTAGAAATTCGACTTTTTGATTTAAAGTCTTGAGTTCTGTAGTCAAAAGAATATTTGTAGTTTGTTGGGCGTCTAACTTATTCTGCATATGATCTACCATGCTGAATGGTATATACAGAGTAAAGAATATCAATGCAAAGAGCCCACCCCACATACAGAACAAATTGTGATTGCGATCAAAA
>SXGQ01158847.1_pt1 | contig 13851 bp, 14 predicted proteins | sample 3178371 | NCBI WGS metagenome assembly SXGQ01 (sample SAMN11356859, study PRJNA531348) | freshwater metagenome | isolation source: freshwater sample F1-20 | place: China: Fuxian Lake, Yuxi | collected 2017-12-25
AATTTATCGTCATCATACTCTGGTATAAATTTCCTTCGTTCCCCAAAATAAAAATTAATAATATAACAAGACCTTTTTTTTTGGAATTGGGGGTCGATTATATTGAGTGAAAAAGTGGGTTCTCCAAATTGAATTGACGCAGGAACAATCAAAGATTTTGAATTCCAATGGAAGTAATTTTCTATTATCCTTACTGAGTATTCATCAGGTCTTGAAATTCCCATATCATGCGGGGTATAATAATCCTCTCTGATATCAAATATATCATATCCAAGTTTAAAAATTTCTCCACTTTGAGCAATCTGTAATTGTCCATCGTTATCATACCTGTCATACATATCATCATACTTTATGTCTGAAGTTGGTAATTTTCCAAATTTGTCGAATAACTTTTTTAAAACTTCATAGGAAGAAATACCAAAACTATTAGCCGCGTGGGGTAGTAATTCTCTGTTTGAGGGTTGGGGGTTACCGACAAGTGCCGCTAAAAAACCTATATTATTGTATGAGTTGAATTTATTGACTAAATAGGTATCAAAATTATGGTCATTAAGAAAATAGTCGTCTTCATTGAAGATATAATAATCAAATTCTGAATTATAAACTCCAAAGGCCTCAGACCACGCTCCGTAACTTAATCCAATATTTTCACGTTTGATAATATCAACTTGTGTGTTTTGAATTTTCTTTGGTATAAGGTTAAAAGACTCGGTAAAATACCCTGAATGTTCTTTTTCTAAATTAAAAACAAACACAATCCTATCCAAAGAATGTTTGAAAGTTTCAAGAGTTTTAATTTGTTCTTTTAATAAACACAATCTATCTTGAAGATACCTTTCAATTGGACTTCTCCTTTCCCCAAAATAAACACAACAAATATATGCGGTTCTTTTACCCTTCATTTAATTATTTTTTTGAAAATACCATTCTTATGTATTTTCTTTCTCTAACCAATTTGTACTCCCCATCGTTTTTGAATCCCAAATCTTCATAAAGTTTTTTGGCAAAATTGTCTTCAAATACCCATAAGGATGCATAATCTTTATCTTTAAGGAATTCTATATAAGCTTTTCTTGCAAACCCCATCCTTCTGAATTTTGGGTGTATATCACAACCAACTTCAAATCCATTAGTTCTAAAATACCCAACAAATTCGTTTTCATATTTTATGACATACCAAGGTGATTTTAGTGTTTCAAACCATTTTTTACATTGGTCAATATCGAATATTGAATCGTTTTCAAGAAAGTATCTTGTAGAATCGTCATTTCTAACTTGAAGTAAAAAATCCAAATCATTTTCAGTTAATTCAACCAATTTAATCATATAAATTTACCAACCTTTTTTTATACAACTAACGATGTATTCTCTTTGTTCTGATGTAATCCACCACCCTACCGGTATTGAAACTATCTGGCCTATTGTTTTGTCTAGCGTGGGTAGAGCAGTTCTATAATCTTTAACACAAGTATGTTTGTCATTTCTTTCGTGTACTTGAGAAACAGAAATTTTACACTCGTCCATCCATTTATAAAATCCGTCTCTATTATCCACAAGCATCGAATATATCCAAAAAGCGGATTCGTGACCCTGTTCTCTTTTCAAGAGTTTTAGTCCTGAAACATCATTTAAATTTTCATCGTAAAATTTCGCATTACTTTTATGTTTACCTACAATCTCATCAAAATGTTTCAAATTTTCTAACCCAACGGTAGCACAAACATCATTCATATGAAATTTATAACCCCATTCTTCCACATCCGCCTCACATCTAAAATCTTTTCTATCCCCATCTCTGTCGATTCCATACCATCTTGTTAGTTTACCTCGTCTGTGTAATTCTCGATGGGGCGACAATAATAACCCTCCGTCAATCGACGTAATATGTTTTATTGCTTGTAATGAATACATCGTTAGATTTCCGTGAGTACCAATTGGTTTGTTTTTATATTTCGAACCGAAAGAATGAGCCCCGTCCTCTATGACTGCAGGTTTAAATCCATATCTATTGAAACAATCTTGTTGAATTTTTTTAATTTTGTCCAAATCATTTGGATAACCACCCCAATGTACCAACATAATAACTTTAGTTTTAGGGGTTATTTTCCTCGTTAAGTCGTCCAAATCCATATTCAACGTAGATTTATCTATGTCCACCCATTTTATTTTTAAACCATTAGCCAAAATTGGCCAGTTGGAAGCGGTACAAGTCATTGGTGTTGCTAAAACTTCATCACCTGGTTCCCATCCACACCAATTTGTATCGATAGATGAAATACCGTCGAATACAACTGCACTATTGTTTGGTTTTCTAAGTAAATGTAATGCTAAATGTAAACCAGCGGTTCCTGAATTAAGCGTTGAAATATAATCGTGATTGAAGAAAGATTTAAGTTTTTTTTCAAACTCTTCAACTTTGGGTCCTTGTCCTATGTATCCACTATTTAAAACTTTTCCAACTTCTTCAGCCGCGGTTGGAGACATAAAAACTTTGAATAAATCTATTTTTTCCATAATTAAAAAAATAGTTCATTTGTTGTCAAAAAGAAATATTAGATAATTTTTATAGGAACCAAAATTTAATGTCTGTAACTACTATTTTTGAACGCCTCAGGGTCTTGTGTAAAATCAAAATTATTTCTGATTTTATCATTCAAAATAACTATCAATTTTTTTGCATTATTAAAATTATCAATCTCAATTAAACTCCAATGATTCGGTAAAATGTCTTCAAATTTGATTACTCTTTCATCGTTATAAATTAGAACAACATTCATAGTATTCCTACCTTCCATATTCCACACAATAAAATTCAACTTTTGACTTTGTCTATCAAAATATGGGAGACACCAAGCATTATGTTCAAGATTCAAATTATGATGACTTAAACCAAAAATATTTCCATTTTTATCTAAATCAGTTTTTTGTTTTACTATCGACTTTTTATTTTCAGTCAATAGAGTATATAACATAGCTTCAGGAGATTTAGAAGTAGCAATTTTTATGTTTCTTTTAATTTTTTCTTCATCCAATTTATATAAATCTTTGTGAAGAGTATCTAATCTATATGATTGGTAGGTACCAAAAAAAATATCATCCACGTTTGTTTCAGATTTATTGTATGTCACAACATCGTTATAATCTAACAACTTTGAATTATCAGTCAATTCTTTGAAGTCTTGAATATCACAATCGTACTCGAGATGATGGACTTTAATATAACCACAATTTTTTGCAATAGAATTACCCAAAATAATCATTCTCCAAATAGCCAAATGAGTGTTAAAAAAACCTGTATAAATAGAAGTTATTGGTGAACCACCATTAGGACTAAACCAAGGCATACATCTCAAATCCCAATCATATAATAACTCATTTTTTTTGTCATATATAGTAAATTCTGTTTTTTCAGATATATCTTGAGGTATTGTCGTATGCGAAATAACCATCAAATCAAATTTATTTTTTTGTTTAGAAATTTGATTCACCAAATTTCTCAGAGTTTCTAACTTTTGTTGTGTATCACAATATGACGTTACAAGAATCAAATCTTTTTTATTGGTAATCTCCGGTTTAAAATCCCTTTTCTTTTTGACAGCCAAATACCAATTCCAATCAGTATTGATTTTGAGTATTTCAAAATGATGGGACTCTAATAATTTAAGACACTCATCGGTATCCTTTATCCATAAAGGGTTCATCCAATCGTGAAAACTTATAGCAATTTGGTCAATTTTATCAAAATCATCATCATCAAAACTCCTCAATAAATCGTATTCAGCACCTTCTATATTAATTTTCAAAACGGAAATTTTATTAATATTAAATTCCCTACAAAAACTTTTCCAAGTTTTGACATAAACCTCATCCCCACCTTCATTACCAAAAATGTTAGAACTTATACCTAAGTTTTCCATAGTTGTCGTTCCATCAAAAGTTCCAATAATACCTTTGAAATGTTCGGTAAAAGGTCTGTTGGTTTCGAATGGGTCAACACCTATTACTCTTTTTTTACCTATAAACAAATTTGACCAATCCCAATTTAAACAACCTAAATCAACTATAGCGTCGTCATCAACAAAACATCTATCATTTACTAAAGTATAATCCCATTCCGAAATTGTTTTAATATTTTGATGTGATTCCAAAACAACATCGGCAACTTCTTGAATTTCCCTCTTATACCACCCATATGGGCGGATACAATGACAATCATAGTAATCACCAGATTTTAATTTTTGGATATCGTAATTACCACTTTTTAAATTATTATTTTTTAACTCACCATCTGTAAATGGTACAGGAAAATTCCATTTTTCTATTCTAGTAGGACAATAATGTTTTTCACCAATTCCCCTTTTTAGTTTATGTATTTTATATTTTGAGTTGTATTGTTCAACCTTTTTTGTTAAATAAATTTCATCCGAGAACCACTCCAAACCATTAAAATTTTGAACCCTTTCTACAAATTCTTCAAATGAATCTCCAAATTCTAATATATGATTGAATACTTTACCTTTTCCCGCATTATAACATAAACCAAAAACTTCGTAACCAAAATCCGATTCATTATAAGCGTCTGAAGTATATACAACAAAATCATCATCGGAAAATTCAGAAATAGATTCCGAAAAATATTTTTCACTCAGAGGTAACATATCAATATCGGAAATAATACAAACTTCTTCTTCAAACCATTTTGTACCATACAATCTGTATAACAAAGTTTGAAGTTTTGTGTCAACGTTTTCCAAAGCTTTTACTTCTTTTACCAATCCATTTCCATCAAAATAAAAATCAGTTTCTCTATTTGTTATTTTGAATAAAACAGGGGTTACTTTTAAAACTTTTTTAGTTACTTTAGCCATTATTGGCCAATAATCTTTGTAATGGGAATCGTCAACCGAAACAATTAATTTTTGTAGTTTCATTTACACCAAATATTTTAAAAAATTATTTTTACTAAAATTTGTTCTATTCATATTATCAAAGTTAATTTTATTGATTTGTTTTTTGTCTATGAAAATTATAATTTCATTTAGTTCATTAATATACCCTAAATGAGTTAAATTCCAATGGTTTTTTATTGGCGGTATTTCAATTTTTGTATGATTATTATTAACAAACAAATCAATAATATGGTCAGAACCAAATTCATTGTAAACAAAAAAAACAACCTCATTAGTATCTTCAACAACTAATGGAACGGACCACTTCAAGAAATTTTTATTGTGTTCATCATTCAACTGACAATCCAAACCATTGTTTATTTCATCAAAATGTCTTTTTTTATAATTCCTACCATTACATATCAAATTGGGTGTAACACGTTCCGTCATTCTACTATCAGTTTCATAAAGTTGACTTAATATTTTTTCTCTATCAAACTCAAAATCTTTTGTGGTAAAACCTTTTAGTGTACTTGCAAAATAGATACCCATAATCCATTTGTCAAACGCTTGAAACACCACTGAGTCATAACTATCTAAATCTTGATTTACGGAATTTATCAAGTCAACATTATGTAATTTTATATCATATTCAATGAAGTGTATTTTATTATAACCCCTATGAAACGCAAAATTAAAAGTGTAAAATAATAAACTATATATTGCTAAATGAGTACTTTTTGGGTAAACTAAAGAAGAATTTACCGCAAATTGTTCTGTTCGAAACCAAAAAATATTAGTAAAATTAAAATCCTCAATTATTTCATTTTTTGATTCAAAATAAAAATAATCGATTAAATTCATAGAAATGTCCGATATTGGGGAATGAGAAACAACTAATATATCGTACTTATCTCTCAAGTCTTGGAGGTCAAGAAGTAATTTATGTAAGAGTTCTTTTCTTTTATAATCAGGACAATAGGTAAAAACTGAAATTAAATCCTTCATTTTTGTAAAAAATTCACAGGAACCCCAACATAAGTACCTGGTTGTTTTATATTTTTTACTACCACACCATTCGACCCAATAATAACATCATCACATAGACTTTGTTTTTCTATTATTGATGAATTTGTACCTAAATAAACTCGTTTACCTATTGTAACATTTCCTGACACAATTGCTCCAGGCATTCCACTGAAATAATCCCCAATTTTTGTATCGTGTCCAATATGGTTTCCCCTATTTAGTATAGAATGTTTACCAAGACTGATGTTTATGGTTAGTATCGAATTTGCTCCAATAAAACTACCCTCACCGATTTTTACGCTAGAAGACAAAATTTGAGCGGAAGGATGTATAAACGTCAAATATTTTGTGGTTTGAGGAAGTCTGTCAACAATTTTTTCTCTTTCCTTACAATCCGCCACAGCCACAATCATTAAATATTCATTTGGTTCAAACGAACTTAAAGGTTTAGTAAACTCGTTTACATAATTGTCATCAACAAAAAAATCAATCGGTTGATTTATTTGGACAGCAACTTCTCTTGCATGTCCACCATATCCAAATACCGCTATTTTCATTGTTTATAAATTTTGAATTTTGAAAGGTCAGGATATGGTAACTCTAAATCAGGATTTTGTTTTTTTGTACCATCCAAATTGTAAAATTGTGTCATTAACAAAAGACCTCGTGCGGATAATTCAGGCATCATATAAAAATTCCAACCAAGCATATCAAAATTATCATCGTGATAAGAACATTCTCTTCTTCCACTAAATCTAGCTCTTTTAAACCATAACATAGCCTCGTAATCATCAGTTAGAATTGCTCCGCCTTTACTTAGTTTCAATGTTTTGTATGGGCCAGTAAAAGAAACACAAGTGTGGGTTCCTTGTTCATACATATCCGCAGTGAATTTCAAAGCCGAATCAACTACATTTGATGGTGTTAATTTATAAGCACCTTTAATTTTGGTTCCTTCAACAGGAATGAAATTTACCTTCAGTCCGGCATGAATTATTTCACAAGGAACGGAGGGGTAGGTTCTCGATGGACAATCAATTAAATTTGTTTTAATAGATTTTTTTACATTCTTTTCGTAATATAGAGCCAAAAATAGTGCACTACTCATATTATCCAATGCAATTGCGTGAGGAGCCCCCGTATAATCAGAAAGAGCTTTTTCAAAATCTTCAGTTATTTTATAAACACCTTGAGCCATAAAATTTAATTTTGTATTTAAATAATATGTCAATTTTATTACTTTTAAATAAAACATAAAGTAAAAATGTCACAACCAAAAATCTATGCGCATTGTTCGTATGTAGGAAATACAGGTTACAATAATCACACAAGAGATTTTTTTAGAGAACTTAAAAAATATTTAAAAATTAAAGTTAGAAATTTTACCGTAGGAGATAGTTGGTCGGGTTATTCTCAGAATTGTCACGACAATGAAAAGTATTTAGACAACATTGATAAATCTATTTTATATAAACAAAACTTATGGGTAAAAGATGGTCAACGTGAAGATTTTGACATTTATAAATCCGATGAAAAAGAATTTATTCAAGATTTTAATTTAATTTTAAACGAAACAAACCATCACTTATTTTTTGATTCATATTCAGGACCAAAAATTGCATATAATGTTTGGGAGTCAACACTCCAACCTCAACACTTTTTTGAAAAGTTAAAAGAATTTGATGAATTGTGGGTACCTTCTAATTGGCAAAGAGAATGTACTATTAAACAAGGATATGACGCTGATAAAATTAAAGTAGTTCCTGAGGGAGTAGACTCAAAAACATTTTTCCCAGAAAAGGTTGATTTATTGAAGGATTATGAAGACGGAAGATTCAAATTTTTATTATTTGGAAGATGGGACTATAGAAAATCCACAAAAGAAATTATTGAAACTTTTTTGAAAACTTTTTCAAAAAATGAACCTGTTGATTTGATTGTCTCGATTGACAATATGTGGGGAGAGGAAATGGATGGTTTCAAAAGTACCGAAGAAAGATTAAATGGTCACAATTTAATTGATAGTAGAATAAAAATAGTTCATTTCCCGAAAAGAGAGGATTATATCAAATATATAAAAACAGGACACGTTTTTTTATCTTGTGCCAGGTCCGAAGGATGGAACCTACCCCTCATTGAGGCGATGGCTTGTGGAACTCCATCAATTTATTCTGATTGTTCAGGTCAATTAGAATTTGCTAAAGGTAGAGGGTTTCCTGTAAAAATTGTAGGAGAAAGTTCGGCGGACAAAAATAATTATGGTAGATACTCTATGAGTGAAGTACCAGGAAATTATTACGAACCTGATTTCAATGATTTATCAAAAGTTTTACGAAATGTTTATGAGAATTATGACGAATGTAAAAAAAAGGCTCTGATTGAATCAGACTACATACGAGACAATTTCAATTGGGAAAACATCGGTATAATTGGTTTAAAAACTTGTATTGAGTTTTACCAAAAAATAAACTCTGAGGAGTTCAATAAAAATAAAAAAAGAGATAACGTAACTATAACTTATCTTGAAGGTCCTAAGGTCGAGATTACCGGTGAAAACTTCAAAGAGTATTATGTAGAATTTCTTGACGAAAACAACAACGTAATACATTCATCAACAATTCATACAAATATGTGGACTTCTTGTTCAAGAAAATACTACACAAAGTGGAAAATAAAAATCAACGGGGAAATAGTCGATGAATTAAATTTAGAAAACAAAATAGTTTTGATTTCTATGGAATCAAAGTCGATAGGTGATACAATTGCGTGGGTACCATACGCAGTAGAATTTCAAAAAAAACACAAATGTAAAGTTATTCTGAGTACTTTTCACAATAGTTGGTTTCAAAATCATAAGGATTATAAAAATATCGAATTCATCAAACCAGGTGAAAGCGTAGTTTGTAATGTTGTATACAGAATCGGTTGGATGAGGTCTGAGAGTGGTAAATGGGATAAATTTGATTGTTATCCAAATTATCCAAACACACAAGAATTACAAAAAACAGCAACTGATATTTTAGGACTTGAGTATAAAGAATTAAATTTAGGTATCAATTTTATACCGCGAAGTAAACCCTATAATACAAAATATGTTGTTTTGTCTCCTGAATCAACTGCGGGTTGTAAAGAATGGACATATGATGGATGGGTTTTTTTATCTAAACTTTTAAAACAAAAAAACTTAACACCAATTATTGTCACCTCAAAAGAATATAAGATTGAAGGTGTTCGAAATGTCTATAATAAAAAAATTGAAGAAGTTATGAATGTTTTATACCATGCTGAATTTATGATAGGTTTAAGTTCGGGTTTATCTTGGATAAATTGGGCCTTAGGAAAACATACCGTAATGATTAGTGGTTTTACGGAAAAAAAACACGAATTTTCTTCTAATGTTACAAGAATACAAAATGAAAATTCTTGTAACTCGTGTTGGTCTAATATTAATTTAACTTTTGATTCTGGTGATTGGAATTGGTGTCCAATATGGAAAGGAACTGATAAACAACACATCTGTCAAAAATCAATTTCCCCTCTTACCGTATTTAATTTGTTACCAATTTAAACTTATGATAGACTTGGCAAAATTTGATTGGGGTTGGATGGAAAATTTGATTTATATTCCTGATGGTTCAGGTTCTCATTCTGTTTATATAAATCCTGATGGTACTCAAATCCCAATAGGTGAATACCATAAACAAGGGATGATTAAAGAAATTTTTATTGACAGATGTTATGAAAAATATTTCGAAGTTGAAAATGGAGATATTGTCGTAGACATAGGTGCAAGTGTTGGTCCTTTTACATATTCTATTTTGAATAAAAAACCAAAGCACGTTTTTTGTTTAGAACCTAGTGAAAGTGAATTCTCTGTTTTAGTTAAAAATACATTAGGGTATCCTGTCACACAAATTAACAAAGGTATTTCAGATAAAAATACTATTGTTGATTCTGAACTTATGTTTGGTGGAGAAAAAAATATGGAATCAATTACTTTTGAAAAATTTATTAAATTATATAATTTGAAAAAAATCGATTTTATGAAAATAGATTGTGAGGGTGGAGAATATCACGTTTTTACAGATGAAAATTTTGATTATATTAAACAAAACGTAAAGAAAATTTCTGGTGAATGGCACCTAAAAACCGAGGAAGAAAAAATTTATTTTAGAAACTTCAGGGATAATATATTAAATAGATTTCCACATTTTCAAGTCAATTCAATTGATGGTATTGATATAAAATGGGATTTATGGAATGAACATTTTATAGAATATTATAATCAAATACACCTTTTTATTGATAATAGATAAATTGTTTACCTACAACCACTCAATAGAGTCACTTGTCCTGTTGAATCTGTGACCATTGCATTTCCATCCCCATTTTTATAATAATCCCCATTCGAATCGAATGGTATTGTTCCTGATGAATTTGTATAAACTTTATCACCGACTTGGGGATATGAACTTATACCATTATGATATCTTGTCGTATCAGTTGTAAAAGTACATGCAACACCTGTATTAGCATCACCAATTGAGGCGGAATCAAAAGAGGTTACAGGAGTTGTCACAACTACACCATTAAATTTAACTACTGAACTCAAAGATTTTCCAATAATTTTAGTTATAGAAGTAGTATTTACACCATTAATGTTCATTATAAAGTAACCCAACTTGCGTCAGGATTAAAATAAAGTATTTTTTTACTATTACTATTTGAATTAAACATCAAATGACCCACAACACGAACCACATTTCCAGCTGTGGCAGGAGCTGAAAAATTCATCGACCCCGCAGTTGTGTCCATATAAATAGGTTGACCTGTTTTATTAGTGGTTATATAAGATGAAGATATTTCTACAAAACCATTTACCAAAATTAAAGACGTTGCATTTGAAGTACCCCCTTTGAGACAAATTCCTAACATATTAAAAGACGATGCTTGTTCCAAAGTGGCGTCTGCTAAATTCCATTTTCCATTTTGGTCTCTATAACATAATTGACCTGTTGATACTGAAGCCGCTAAAGTTTCATTGTACAACACTTGTCCTTGAAAATAATTTGTCGACCAACTATTCATAGTATTCATCATAGAGGTTATACCATCACCAAATGTGCCGCTTGATGTGGTGACTTGTCCACCACCTACTATAGTTGTTCCACTAACCATAAAATTGTATGCGTATGGTGTTCCTCCTAATATTGAATTATTTGCATTTACTTTAAGAATTGGATTCCCTGAAACATCATTAGCCGAATAAATCACATTTGAGAGGTCATCTACAACTGAAAATAATTGTCCATAGGCACCTACAACTTCATTTATTGTAACCCCTGTTGTGTCCCCTGAGAAAGTAGATGTTCCACCTGAAGAAACAAGTAATCTTTTCTTTGAGTTTGTTGATAGAGTCAACCCTGACGTTGCAAATAAAAATCCATTAGCTGCTGGTGCCATTTTATATAAATATTCGAATCATTTGTTTATAAACCATATCTATATTTTGTTGCATTATAGTTTTGAGAAATTTCTGTTGCTGAAAGTGTACGACTAAACATTTGAATAAATGAAATATTTCCTTTCCAATACATCCCAAATAATTGTGCCGCACCAATTTGAAGATAGCTTGGTGTGGAAGTAGTAAAATAACCGACCATACTCGAATTATCTAAAACATTATTTATATAAATTTTTTGTGTTGATGTCGAGTTATCATAAGTAACAACAATATTATACCAAGTATTTGTAGATAAAGTTGAAATAGAGTCCAAGTAGTATTGAGCGCTATAAGCCCAAAATCTTATTGTGTTTGATGAAGTTATTCTGTATGAATAACCAAAACCCAAAGCCGCATTTGAAGAACAATCTATGATAAATTGGTTTGTGTCTGCAATTGTAGTTTTAACCCAACTAAAAAAAGTAAAGTTGGTAAGTTGGAATGTTGTTGAGTTTGGAGGTTTTACATAGTCATCAACACCATCAAACACAATACTACCGATGTTTGAACTATTAAATGTAGGTCCATTTGTTAATGTACCATTATTACCATTACCACTCAAATCATACCAATTTGTTCCACTTCCCGCATAAGAATTTTTATTTCCTGCGTCTAATGTAAGAACTAAACTATCATTTACTATATTGGGATATGAAAATACTGACATATTAAACTTACGGTATTGGTTTTGGGTTAGTCCATTCGTTGGTTGCCATTATTGTTAAAATTTCTTCATAAGTATAAGGTCCTTGTTTGGTTGTTAGACTTTGTACTGATGAAGGTGTTGGACCTTCCCATTTTACAAAAGTCTTAGTCCCATCTAGGGATTTTCTTATTGTATTAATCGAAGTTTCTAAAACCTGATTGAAATCTATTTTATTCAATTCAGAAACACTGAATATCATAAAAACTCTATTTTCTATGTCTTCTATTGCCATTTTTTATTTTTTTTATTTTTTATAATCCAAATCTTGATTTCGTTGCGTTATAGTTTTGTAAAATTTCTGATGTTGTTAATGCTCGATTATATAACAAAGTAGTCGATAATTTGAAATTCAAATACAATGTACTTACTCCATCACCACCTAATTTTAATGAATCTGAATTTGTACTATTGTTACCAGTACAAGTAGCTGAATTTTCAAATAGACCATTAACATAAATGTTTAGATTGGAACCATCGTATGTTGTTCCTACATTATACCACACACCTGTAGAAATTGTACTCGTTGCAGTAACCTCTGAATATGCGGTCGTATTATTCAGAAATCTGAATTTTTTTATACCTGATACATTTGGTATATATAAAGCGTAACCTGTATTATTATTACCATTATATTTATCAACCATCCCAATATAAACGTTATTAAACGAAGTAATGTTTACCCAACAACTCAAAGTTAAATTTTTTGTTGGATTTAAACTCGAGTTATCGGGAATATTCACATAATCATCAACACCATCAAACACAATACTACCTAAGTTAGTACTACTAAATGTAGGTCCATTTGTTAATGTACCATTATTACCATTACCGCTCAAATCATACCAATTTGTCCCACTTCCCGCAAAAGAATTTCTGTTTCCTGCATCCAATGTAAGAACTAATCCATCCGTAACAATATTTGGCCCTAAATTTGCACCCATTTTAGTATCCGTATCTTGATTTTATTGCGTAATAATTCTGATAAACTTCAGAAGAAGTTAGTCCTCTATTATAAACATTAACATATGATACATTTGCATTAGTATAAAGTCCAAAAGAACCAAATCTACAAATATTATATTCACCATTCCCTGTTTGTTTAATAGTTCCCGATAATGAACTTGTGTTTACTTGAACTCCATCCCAATACATAGTTAACGCACTTCCATTATAACTTACCGCAACCATATGCCATAAACCATCACTATAACCCACACTATAACCAACATTTCCAACATTACTCGGATTTGTTATACAATATGACCCAACAGCACCTGTAGTTAAATATATATCAAAACCATTAGCCCCAGCTGAATTAGAAGGTAAAGATAATAAATATTTATTTGTTTGAGCGGTTGACATTTTAAACCAAACTAGTAATGTCGCTTGAGATGAAATAACAACATTTGTTCCTATCACATAATCATCAACACCATCAAAAACAATACTACCAATGTTCGAACTATTGAATGTTGGACCATTAGTTAGAGTACCATTACTTGCATTACCACTTAAATCATTCCAATTTGTTCCACTTCCAATATAAGAATTTCTGTTTCCAGCATCTAAGGTCAAGACTATACTATCCGTGACTATGTTCGGACCATATGATACTTTAAGACCCATATTATATGATTTGGAACCAACCTGTTGATTTATAGATATATAACCCTTCTACCCCAACGTCTGTTACATAAACCATTAGTCCTGTTGCTGGAGATGCG
>SXGQ01898679.1_pt1 | contig 13850 bp, 5 predicted proteins | sample 3178371 | NCBI WGS metagenome assembly SXGQ01 (sample SAMN11356859, study PRJNA531348) | freshwater metagenome | isolation source: freshwater sample F1-20 | place: China: Fuxian Lake, Yuxi | collected 2017-12-25
TAAATGTTGGAAATCAGCATGCACAAACATATGAGAGAAAATTCGGTAGCTTTGCTTGTCGTTTTTACTTATATAAGGTATAAACATCATTCGATCTTTCAATTCCTCATTATTCATTGCATTTAAAGACACCAAAATGGTTGCAATCATAATTAGTGTAAGTGCTGTCAGTGTCATTAATGCCCTTTATCTTTTTAAGTAAATCAAAAATTGTTGTTCTGAATCAATTTTTACGAAATTAACCAAAAACAGTTACAAAAAGTTAACTTAATGATAACAAATCGTTATATTGTTAATAAACTTACTAAAACCTTTGTCAAGTTTATTGATAGAATTAATTTGAAATTCTATATTTGCGCTTCATTTAATAAATTAATTGTTTTACGAATATGCGTAATAAAGGATTTTTTTGGTTTTTAACGGTATTATTAACGGCAGTTTGTGTCTATCAACTATCGTTTACATGGGTAGTTACTTCTACTGAAAACAAAGCAGACAAAGAGGCTAACATCCGTTTAGAAGAGTTAATTGCAGAAGCAAATAAAAATGGCGGAATCGCTTATTTGCCAAACAATACGAAAGTTGATTTTTCTGAACCAGAAGCAAGAGAAATTGCAAAAGGAGCTTTTGTGAATCAAATCTTGAAAGAAAAAGCGGAAACACCAGTTTACCCAATTTTTGGATCGACATTTCAAGATGTTAAGAAAAGAAGTTTAGCTTTTGGTCTTGATTTAGTAGGTGGTATGAGTGTTACTTTAGAGATTTCGATCCCTGATTTAGTAAAAAGTTATGCTCGTAACGAAAGAGATACACAATTTAAAAAACCTTTTGATAGAGCGTTAAGTCGTTATAGCACTTCAGGTGGTGATTTCATTTCATTGTTTGAAGATGAGAATGCGAAAGCTAACGGTAAATTACCTTTAGTACGTTTATTACAAATTGAAGAAGTAAGTGAGTTAAACATCAACTCTTCTAATAGTGACGTAATTCGTTTCTTACGTGATAAAGCTTCTAGTTCAATGGACGGTGTAGAACAAATTATGGAACGTCGTATTAACCAATTCGGTGTTGCTCAACCAAACATTCAAAAAGATGCTTTAAAAAATCGTTTATATATTGAGTTACCAGGTGTTCAAGATGAAGCTACTGTTGCAGACAGATTACAATCAACTGCAAATCTTCAATTCTTTGAAACATACCAGGCAAATGAAATTGGTGCACAATGGCAACAAGCAGCTACTGTTTCTAAACAAAAAGAAATTTCTCAAGATGATTTAACGAAGTTAGAATCTGATTCTACAAGTAATGATTCTATCAAAAAAGATTCTGCTAAAGTTGAGTCGTTAGAATCATTAACAAATAACTTAAACTCAACTACAAAAGGGTTAGGTGAATTAGTTAAAAATGCAGGTAACTATTCAATTGGTTATGTTACTTCTGAAAACAAAGCAGCTGTTGATGTTTTGATTAGACGAAATGACGTTTTAGCTTTATTCCCATCTGATTTAAAATTCATGTGGTCAGCTGAACCAGAATCAATTTCTGACAAAACAAATGAAAAAGCATATACTTTATATGCTGTGAAAATCCCTGATAATGGAAAAGCGAGAGTTGGTGGAACAGACATTAAATCTGCTTCTACAGGTTTTGATCAATCTAGTTCTTTGATTACAGTTGATTTATCTATGTCTGAAGCTGGTGCTGAAAAATGGGCTCAAATGACGGCTGAAAACGTAGATAAAATTGTTGCCATTACAATGGATAATGTTGTTTACAGCGCTCCAAGAGTAATCAATGCTATTACAGGCGGTAACACTCAAATATCGGGTTCTTTCTCAGTTGATGAAGCAAAAGGGTTAGCTGGATTGTTAAACGGTGGTGCATTACCTGCTCCTTGTGTTATTAAAGAACAAACGAAAGTTGGACCAACAATCGGAGCTGAAAACTCTAGAGCTGGTTTAATTTCATTTGCTTGTGCATTCTTAGCAGTATTAATCTACATGTATTTCTACTATGGTAAAGCAGGTATGGCAGCAAACATCGCTTTAACTGTAAACGTTATTTTAATCTTCGGTTGTTTAGCTTCGTTTGGAGCGGTATTAACATTAGCTGGTATCGCAGGTATCGTTTTAACAATTGGTACTGCTGTCGATGCGAATATCTTGATTTTTGAACGTATTCGTGAGGAACAAGCGAGAGGTGTTGGAATTGATGAGTCATTGAACAAAGGTTTCAGTAAAGCACTTCCTGCGATTATTGATGCGAACGTAACTCACTTATTAGTTGCGATTATCTTGAAAGTTTTCGGAAAAGGTGAAATCGAATCATTTGCTACAACATTGATTATCGGTATCTTTACTTCTATGTTCTCTGCAATCATCATTTCTAAATTAGTTATTTATAACTGGTTAGCGAAAGGAAAAGAAATTTCATTGAGCACGAAAATGTCGAAAGGATTGTTCCAAAACTTCCATTTTGACTGGGTTGGAAAAAGAAAGTATTTCTACATCTTCTCTATCACTGTAACGATTATTGGGTTAATTGGTCTTTTCACAAATGGATTGAAACAAAGTGTTGAGTTCACAGGTGGACGTACATTTGTTACTAAATTCGAAAAGAAAGCTGATATCGATTATATCCGTGGTAATCTTTCTAAAGTTTTCGTAGAAAATGGTGAGGTTTCTTCTATTGATTTAAAAACGAAATCAAATGACTTTAATGTTGAAATCATCACGAACTACAAATTAAAAAATGATGGTGCTTCAACTGAAGTAAACGAAAAATTAAAAGAAGGTTTAGACGCCTGTAAAGCAAAATTAGGAAACTATGAAATTTTAGAGTCTAGAAGTATTTCTGCTTCAGTGTCTAGTGAGTTATGGGCTTCTTCTGCTAAAGCAATTGCATTGGCATTATTAGCTATCTTCATTTATATCTTCATTCGTTTCGGATCTTGGCAGTATTCTATCGGTGCTATCATCGGTTTAACGCATGATGCTTTCTTCGTAATTTCTATCTTCGCTTTATTACATGGTTTCTTACCATTTAGTTTAGATGTGAACCAAGCATTCATTGCTGCGATCTTAACCGTTATTGGTTACTCTATGAATGATACGGTGATTGTGTTTGACCGTATTCGTGAGAACTTACACAACAGTAACGATAGTGAAAACCAAAATGATATTATAAACAAATCTTTGAATACTACGTTAAGTCGTACTTTCAATACTTCTATGATTTTATTCGTTGTTGTATTGATCATGTTCATCTTCGGTGGAGCTGCGATTAAAGGTTTCTTGTTCGCGATGTTGGTAGGTGTTGTTATAGGTACATATTCATCTTTATGTGTTGCTACGCCAATCTTAATTGACTTCTCTAAGAAATTGAAAAGATAAGATTTATTTAAACTTAATAGGAAAGCCTGGTTGAATTAGTTCAATCAGGCTTTTTTTAGTTTAATAGCACTAGATGATTTCTGTTCTCTATAATTTATAAAGCTCTGATGGATTTGCAATTAGAAAAGTGTTCGGAACCTTGTCAGTCATCTAAAATATGACTTACTTTTTAATTAGAAATTTTACTGAAAATAATATTGCTTCGTGCTTCGTTTTCCGCAGGATTGCAAATCCCAGCGGAGCGAGGGCCAAATTCAAATTAATACTTCACAATATTTAAAGTGGGGTTGCTTCGAATGTATTGAGTCAATAAAGTGTCAATATCTTCTGCTTCGATAACTTTATCGATTAGATGTCTCCATTTTTCTACGGGCATAAATTGTGAGTGAAATGGTACATATCCATAACCAACTAAACTCCCATCTTCTACTAGTAGAATACTCTTCTCCCCTTTTTGTCTTCCACTTTCAATAATAATATAACTTTCTTTGTTAGAAGTTATATTTTGAATCATACCCTTTGCTCGTAAATTGTAAAATTCAAATGATTCTTGCTGCACACAAGCACCTTTACATTCATTTACTGTATATTGAAAGCAAGATGTATTGGAAGGGTATAGATCGGCTAGTTTTTGACACAGTTCAAATTCTTCTACTTTGCTTTGTAGAAAAGCAATAGCATCATTTTTTGAATTAAAGCCTACAATAGGAGCATCCATAAATTTAGATGTCAACCCAATGAAAAAACGTTGATAACCTCTTTCATCAAAATAGCCGTAAATACCGTGAGAAAATCTATTTTTCTTTAATGGCGAATTGTGTTCAGGACCGTACTTTTTAATTAAATTGATTTCAATCAAATGAGAAATAAACTCTGAACCTGTAATCTCATATTCAATTCTAGTAATTTCCTTGATTAATTTTACTCCTTTAACCGATTTAGAATTTTTAAGATGTTGTTCTATTCTTCTGCGAATGTATTTGCTTCGACCAACAAAAATCAATGCGTTGAACTCATTGTAAAATTTATATACCCCAGTTTTATCTGGAATCTCATCTAATTCAGCAATATCTAAATTTGGATGAAAAATTCGTGGATTTAAATCTTCAACAACAAAATTGTCTAATTCTAAAGCGTTTGTCGTTTTCAGAATAGTAAATAATTTAGCAGTTGCAAATGCATCTCCGCCCGCTCTATGTCGCCCAACAAGTTCTATTCCTAAATTTCTAGATAATTTACCTAAACTGTATGATTCTAATCCAGGTAGAATTTTTCTAGAAGCATTAACTGTACACAAATGTTGTCTTCGGTAATCAAAACCTAATTTTCTAAATTCTTGGCGAATAATTCCATAATCAAAATTCACATTGTGTGCTACAAAAACACAATCCTCTGTAAATTCAACTATTTTCTTTGCTACTTCATAAAACTTAGGAGCATCCTTCACCATTTTATCGCTAATTCCTGTTAAATTAACAATGAATTCAGGTATAAGCATTTCAGGATCAATCAACGTTTCGTACTGATCGATAATTTCATTACCATCGTGTTTAAACATAGCGATTTCCGTTATCTTGGAGCTTTTTGGGCTTCCTCCTGTTGTCTCTATGTCGATTATTACGTAATGCATTATTAATATGTAAAGAAACTGAGAATTTTTGGATTTTGGAGGGGAATTATGTAAAAAGTGTAATTTATCCACGGAGTAGTTTTTTTTACCACAGAGTGTTACAGAGTTTATCACAGAGGACCACGGAGTTCTTTTATTCTAGAAGCAAATCAAACTCTGCGTGACTCTGTGTATAACTCTGCCTGAATCTGTGGTTAAAAATTAAATCGTAAATTCTTTACTATCATTAAAATTTTAAATCGAATTTATATAAGCGTAAATGATTTACTATCACCATGTAAATAGACTGCAAATACTGAATGTTTTCTTTATATTTTTAGATAAAAGATGTCTTATCAAAATACGAAGATGTTCTAAATGCTAATTTTAGAAATACACTAAAAATTAAACACAGTGAATCAAAAACTATTTTAAGAAAACAAAACAAAAACTCTGAGCGCCTCTGTGAATTACTCTGTCTAACTCAGTGGTTAAAAAGAACTAATCAAAGAATCCGATTAAATCTTCTTTTGACAAGGATTTTAAAATCGATGTATCTGTTTTAATTAAATCATTGACCAATTCTTTTTTTGATTCTTGCAATTTCATAATCTTTTCCTCGATCGTATCAGGGCAAATCAATCGAACGGCAACTACATTTTTCTTTTGACCAATTCTGTAACATCTATCAATTGCTTGATTTTCAACTGCTGGATTCCACCAAGGATCAACTAAATAGACATAGTCTGCCTCTGTTAAATTCAATCCTGTTCCACCTGCTTTTAGACTGATTAAAAAGACCCTAACATCCGAATTCGATTGAAATTCTTCCACTTTAGAAGATCTATTTTTGGTCTGACCAGTTAAATATTCAAAAGGGATATTTGTTTTTTCTAACTCTATTTTTATTAAATCCAACATGGATACAAATTGTGAAAACACAATCATTTTATGGTAAGGAGCTTTTGTGGTAATTTCTTCCATCAAAACGTTGATTTTAGCTGAAGCATTCCCATAATATTCTTGATCATTAATCAAGGCTGGAGAATCGCAAATTTGTCTCAACTTTGTTAGACCGGCAAGCATATACATTGTATCCATGTGCTTTTTTTCGCCGCTTGAAGCCATTAAAAACTCTCTAAACTCTTGTTTATAAGAATCGTATACATTTCTTTGCTCCTCACCCATTTCGCAATAAATCACCATTTCGGTTTTATCGGGTAATTCTTTAGCAACTTGTGCTTTTGTTCTTCTCAATAAAAATGGATTGATTTTCTTTTGTAGTTCGATTGCTCTTCTAGTATCTTTAAATTTATCAATCGGTGCAGAATACTGATCTTGAAAAGCTTGTTTATTTCCCAATAAACCAGGACAAGCAAATGAAAATTGTCCGTACAAATCAAAGGTATTATTTTCAATTGGTGTTCCTGTCAAAACAACTTTGTTTCTCGATTTCAGTAAACGGACCGATTTATAACGTTGCGATTCAGGATTCTTAATCGCTTGAGATTCATCTAAAAAGATGTAATTAAAATGGTATTCTTTTAAAAAGCGAATATCTGATAATAAAGTTCCATAAGAGGTTAATATTATCTCATATTGGTCGAAATCATTAGTGTTTTTAATTCGATCGGTACCATAAATCGTATGAATTTTAATTGATGGGGCAAATTTCTCTACCTCTGCTTGCCAATTGAAAATCAAAGAAGTAGGGACAACAATTAAATTTGTATTCTTTCTTCCCTTTTCTCTTTGTGACAAAATAAAGGCAATAATTTGGATGGTTTTCCCCAATCCCATATCATCTGCTAAACATCCTCCGAATTCAAACTCGTCAAGGAAATTTAACCAATTCAATCCTTCTTTTTGGTAATCACGCAAAGTCGCATTCAAATCTCTAGGAACAGAAATCGCTTCAATTGATTTAAAATCAGCCATTTTAGATTTATAAAAAGCCAATTGATCTCGTACTTCTGTCGATAGAACTTCGTCTTCATACAATTCGGAAATCTCTGAAAAATTCATTTTAGGAGTCCTAATCGTATCCTTCCCTACTTCTCCTGCTCTAAAATACTTTGAAAATTTCTCAATCCATTCTTCTGGAAGAACTCCTAATGTTCCATCTCCTAATTCAACAAATTTTGTTCTGTTTTTAACCGATTTTTGAAGTTGCTTTAACGAAACATCTTGATTTCCAAATTTAACTTTAAGTGAAGTATCAAACCAATCCAATCCACTATTTACAGAAACGGAAACGGAAGCTCTATATGAATTTAACTTGTTGTTTTTTAAATCACTAAATCCTAAAATAGTAATTTCTTCTTCTCTCCATTTTTCAAAAACATCGTAGAACCAACCGTCTTCTAAAAACTCTTGTTTGTGCACATAAAAATAGCCTAACTCTAATTGTTCCTCAAAATAAGGATGTTGACGTAATAAAATCGACATCAATCGAACTTCTAAGTCATCATCCCGATCGATTAGAAATGAATTTCCTTTTGCATCAGTTGAATAGATCTGTTTTTTTGAGAACAAGGGTACTTCAATCGAACCGTATTTTACTACTGGTGAAATAATTACATAATCCTCTGAATCTGATAGATAGATTAATTTCTCTTTTGTATTTTGCGCACTAAAATCTTTGATTTGCTTTTTAGTCGCCGGTTTTAAATACGAATAATTGATTTTTATTTTATGTTCTAAATTTGCTAAAATCGTTTCTTGAAATTCCTTGAATTTAGATTCATGAATTAAAATTGTTTGATTGTTCTTTTTGAAAAAATGAATTACTCGAGTATAATTTGGATTATCCAATAAATACATTGTTTTTCCCATTAAAACAAAGTAATTGAATTTCAATTTTAAATCCCTAATCTCATATGATTTTTCGAAAATATCAATTCTACCCGTTACTTCATAAAACGAATCTTTTTGATTGACCGTTAAAATTAAATCCGTATCCAGTAATTTTATTTCCACAGGTAACACTGAAGACGATTTCAACGTGTCCGAAACCGACGAATCGTGATAGTAAGCATCTATTTTTAAAGGATTTAAAACAATCGCTTTCAGTGCTTCAATGTCTGATTCAGAACTATTTCGAACGGTATTATTTTGAAATTTCACCAATCCAGAATAAAATTTCAATTCGTCTTTATCATCCGATTTCCAAACATAATCAATTGGATTTAAAGCTATTAATGGGTTTTTAATTTGACCTTCTTTCGTCAATTTGGCCTCCATTAACTCTATAAAAATATGGTCATAATAACGGTGTTGACCCAAAACCATTATTCTTTTCGAATCTTTCAACTCTACTTTATCCAATTTTATTTCCTTCTGAACTGGCAGTAAATGTTGTTGTAATAATTTTGTAGTTTGTTGATTAACAGGGAATATCTCTTTAATCTTTGGCGAAATTACTAACTCTCTCCCAGAAAATTCCAATTGAAAATAAGAATCCAAAAATGGCTCATTTTCAAGTCCATAATCCAAAGCTTTCGAATAGAGGAATTCCTTTCGTAATGTCTCATCAAAAAACACCCTGATTTCTTTTCGATCCTTCAAATTGTACATCATTTGAACTTGATGTTCGCACAATTTCTTTTTGGGGATTTTACAAGCACATGATAAAATCAATTCGTTTTTCTCCGTTAAACGAATATGAACTGGTAACGTTTGGTAAAAACTATAAGAATCTTTAAAAGTACCTTGATTAATTTTCAGACTTAAAACCTGTAAATCGAAATAACCTCGTTTCCCATCATTGGCAAATTCAAGGCTATTCTTTAAAATGAATGTATTGGTTAAATCTGAAAATGAAAAGTTTTGAAAAACATAATCAGTTGAATGATAATCTGTTGTAATTTCGACCTCCAAATTCCTTTCGATCAAAATCTCTTTTTCATCTTCTGAAAGCGAGTTTGTGAGTTCAATATCAGTTTGTTGAAGAACATTTACAACGTGCTTACATACAGGCCCTAACTCAAAAAGACAAGTACATTTTGAAGTTTTAACTTTGTCTTTCGTGTATTGAATTGTGACAAAATATATTTTTGAACCTTGAACTTTAGCAGAAATTTCATTCTCCGTGATGCTTAATTCCTTGACTTTAGAATCATCGCTTCTATCTCTCGTTTTTTGAGAAGTATAACTGTTAATATACGTTTCGAAAGCTTTGTTCAAAAGAACCATCTGTCAATTTTATTATTCTTTGTCAAAATTACTCAAATTAAGCCTGCTTTTTACTAGGTCAAAAATCAATTTGCTGTTTTTCGGTCAAAAATGTCATTTTTACTAAAATAGTTGAAAAATAACAATCAATACAGCATTCAATCTTTCATATCTTTTCAAAATTCATTACTTTTGCATCTCATAAATTATAGCTATGTCTAAAGAATTAGTTACCGATACATTATCAACAGTTGATTTTGACACTTTCAAACAAGAAGTAATTGCAGATTTTCGTTTGGCTTGTGAATCTCGTGAGGCTTCTTTATTGGGACGTCGTGAGGTTTTAACAGGAAAGGCAAAATTTGGAATTTTTGGTGACGGTAAAGAATTAGCTCAAATTGCATTAGCAAAACAATTTCAAGACGGAGATTTTCGTTCAGGTTACTACCGTGACCAAACGTTAATGATGGCTATCGACCAATTAACTTTACAACAATATTTCGCTGGATTATACGGACATACAAATGTGGAAGAAGAACCACTTTCTGCAGGAAGACAAATGGGAGGACATTATGCATCTCGTAATTTGGATGAAAACGGAGAATGGAAAAATTTGATGATTCAAAAAAATAGTTCTTCTGATATTTCTCCAACTGCTGGGCAAATGCCTCGTTTATTAGGTTTAGCACTTGCTTCAAAAGTATATAGAGAACACGCTACCTTGAGTCAATTAGAAGAATTTAAAAAGTTCACAAACAATGGAAACGAAGTAGCATTCGGAACGATTGGTGATGCTTCTACTTCTGAAGGACCATTTTGGGAAACAATAAATGCTGCTGGTGTTCTTCAAGTACCAATGGTAATGTCTGTTTGGGATGATGGTTACGGAATTTCTGTTGCTCGTCACAATCAAACGACAAAAGACAGTATTTCTGAAGCATTAGCAGGAATGAAACGTACAAAAACAAAACCGGGTTATGAGATTTTCGTAACAAAAGGTTGGGATTACGCTCATTTGTGCGAAACGTACGAAAAAGCTGTTGCGATTGCAAGAGAAGAACACGTGCCTGTTTTAGTTCATGTAAAAGAAGTAGGTCAACCTCAAGGTCACTCTACATCTGGATCACACGAACGATATAAATCATCAGAGCGTTTAGCATGGGAAGCAGAATACGATTGTATTACAAAATTCAAAGAATGGATTTTAAACTTCGATGCAGACGGTTTAACATTAAGTACCGAAGAAGAATTAACATCAATTCAACAAGAAGCGAAAATTACCGTAAGAGATAATAAAAATACTGCTTGGGCTTCTTATTTAGGAGAAATAAAAGCTGATTTGGAAATGGCTGTTGCTTTAATGAAATCGGTTGCACATACTAGTCCTAATGGTGTTTTCATTAACAAAGAAATTGAAACTCTTGAAAAAGAGAAAGAACCAATACGTAAAATGATTTTTAATGCTGCACGAAAAGTATTGAAAATGGTTCGTGAAGAAAATACAGCTTCTAAAAATGCATTGGCTCATTGGATTCAACAAGAATTGGAAATGAATAAGTCGAGATATAGTTCTCATATTCATTCTGAATCGAAATATAGCGCAAGTAAAATTGAAAGTGTCCCTCCTACTTATGATGCAGAACCAGTAATGGAAGACGGTCGTATTATTTTAAGAGAGAATTATAGAAAATTATTTGAAAATCACCCAGAGGCCTTAATCTTTGGAGAAGATGCTGGTAAAATTGGAGGTGTAAATCAAACACTTGAAGGTTTACAAGAACAATTTGGAGAATTAAGAATTTCAGATACAGGAATTAGAGAATGTACAATTATCGGTCAAGGTATTGGTATGGCAATGAGAGGATTACGTCCGATCGCTGAAATCCAATATTTAGATTATTTATTGTATGCTCTTCAAGTAATGTCTGATGATTTAGCAACAGTTCAATACAGAACGAAAGGTGGTCAAAAAGCACCTTTAATCATTAGTACAAGAGGTCACAGATTAGAAGGAATATGGCATTCGGGAAGTCCGATGGGTATGATTGTAAATGCCGTAAGAGGAATTTATGTTTGTGTTCCTAGAAATATGACGAAAGCAGCTGGATTCTATAATACGTTAATTGAAGCTGACGAACCAGCATTGGTAATTGAGCCATTGAACGGTTATAGAGCTAAAGAACCATTACCAAATAACATTGGTGAATTTAAAATTCCATTAGGTATTCCTGAAGTTGTAAAGCAAGGTACAGACTTAACGATTGTATCTTATGGCTCTACGTTTAATATTTGTGAAGTAGCTGTAAAACATTTAGAAGAAGTTGGTATTAGTGTTGAATTAATTGATGTTCAAACGTTAATTCCATTTGACATAAACCACACTATTAAAGCTTCATTAGAGAAAACCAATCGTTTATTAATCATTGATGAAGATGTTAGTAGTGGTGCAACAGGTTATATGTTGAACAAAATTTTGGTGGAACAAAAAGCATTTGCCGTTTTAGATTCACAACCAGAAACGTTGAGTGCGAAAGATCACCGTCCTGCTTATGGAACAGATGGAGATTATTTCTCAAAACCAAGCATAGATGATATTTTCGAAAAAGCCTATGCTATCATGAGCGAAGCAGAGCCTGCTCGTTTCCCAGAAATGTATTAATTGTAATAAATTATATCTTAAAAAAGAGTGTGGAAATTCATTTTCACACTCTTTTTTTGGTTATAAAAAGTCTAAATAAGAAAATTAACATTTAGATTGAATTTTATAATATAAATTTGAATACTAAAATATCAAATGAATATGAAAAAAAAATCTACAATTTATATTGGAACGTTAGGTTTAGCAACCTTTTTGCTTTCAACGGCTTTTACGATTAAAAGTGAGGGAGAACCTGTTATAGGAGTTTTTTGTGGAACACCCGAAAAAAGTTCAAGTGGTATGAACGGGAGAACTCAATCTCCAAATGATCTTTTAACAAATCCGAATTCTTGTGAAGGATGTCACGGTGGAGGATCTGCAACACCAACCATTACCTTAAATGCTTCACCTGCTTTTGGACTCGGAAATACGTATGTTGCAGGTACGACATATACCATTTCTTACCAAGTAAGTGGATATTCAAAATTTGGGTTCAATTTAGAAATCAATAATGGTAATTCTACATCAGCAACAGCAGCTGGAACTTTATCTGCAGGAACTAGTACACAAATATTTTCTAACGAAGTCCTACATACTTCTCCCATCTTAAGTTCAAACTTTGCCACTTTCCAATGGACTGCACCAAGTTCGGGTACTGTTTATCTATACTCTACTGGTTTAGGTGTAAATGGTGCAAATGGTGACAATGGTGACAAACAAGCTTTTTACAACTTAGTATTAACGCCTGCTCCATTAAGTGTTTCTGAAAACACAATTAACATTAATGAAGTAAATGTTTACCCTAATCCAGGTAAAGATAAAGCAACTATTAACTACTCTTTATTAAAACACTCACATGTTACAATTAACATTACTGATTTAAATGGTAAAATTGTATCTGCACAAGTAAATGAAGAAGCTTCAGAAGGTGCTTATTCTAAAAAACTAGAATTAAGTGGATTAAATGCTGGAACTTACTTTGTGAAAATTAATACGGATGATAATACTATTACTAAAAAAATAGTAATTCAATAAGGAAATCATACAATAAAAAAATGGGCGATTAATTGAAATTAGTCGCCCCTTCGTTTTTAATACAAATGAATGTTATTCAATAATCAATTTATGAGTTGAAACTCCTTTCATCAATAAAACAACATCTTACTTCATCATATTGCATTGAAAATCAATATACTAAGTATTTTTATCGTTTTTTCAAAAAGATTAATACACCTAATAAAGAAACTACAAAAATAGAGAATGCTAAAAACACTAAAATTCCATCTCTAAAATTTTTGCCATATGAATCAAGAAAATGAAACTTGTGTAAAAATGCAAAACTAAATCCTTCCAAACGATTACTTTTTTGAATATATGCTGCTAGATGTCCCGTAGATGGATCAATATAATAAGAAGAACTTTTTTCATTTTGAAGATGAAATGCCATCACTGGTAATCTTTTATTTACAAATCCATATTCATTCGTAAAATCAGTAATCCATTCTTTTTTATTCGAAACCAACTTCTCCCCTTTTATATGGCTAAAATTCTCAACTAAATAATTGCAATATTTTACATTCCCATAATCAATTTGTTTATTTGTTTTTAGATCATAATAATTGTAATTAATTGATTTTGTATTAAAATCAAATGATTGAGTTAAAAATAGAGAGGTATCCTTTAATTTAACAAATGAAAAATTCAGTTCATTTTTATTTAAACTTTTTAATTTATCAGGTAATTCATTTGTTCTAAAAACGGGTTCATTCAAAAAAGACATTCGGTCATCTGGAGTCAATTTTTGAAATACGTGATAACCTCCCGAAAAAGCAAATAAGAAAGAAATTAAACTAAAAGTTACACCCATAATCCGATGATATTTCCTTAATAATCCTAATTTATTGCCTGCTTCTGGTTTCTTGAAAAACTTCCAATGAAAACAATAAATTACAATTCCAGAAATAGCTGAAAAGAATAGTATACCAATAAAAATCATCATTACAAATACGTGTAATGTATTATTTTTAAACACATCTAA
>SXGQ01441153.1_pt1 | contig 13849 bp, 8 predicted proteins | sample 3178371 | NCBI WGS metagenome assembly SXGQ01 (sample SAMN11356859, study PRJNA531348) | freshwater metagenome | isolation source: freshwater sample F1-20 | place: China: Fuxian Lake, Yuxi | collected 2017-12-25
GAGGAAGTGGAGCAGGTCGACGACCTCGACGCGGGCGTTCTGCTCGTCGAACTTCTGGTATTTGGCCCACCACTTCCACGGCACGCTGTCGGTGAGTTCCGCCAGTTCCTGGGTCATGGCCCGGCAGTAGTTGAGGACCCATTTGGTCTTCTCGGCCTCGTCCATCTGGTCGGTGAGGACACCGATCCGTTCGTTGAGGGCCTTCTGCATGCGGAAGAGTTCGCGGAGCTGGTCGGGTGAGGACGACATGGGACGAGTGTGCGAGCCCGACGTCGTGTCCAGCAATCCGGAACTCCGGTCGGGTCTGTCTTGAGGAGTCGGATCGGCTGATCCGCTGCATTGACCCTGAACGGGTTGCACCTCTATCTTTTTCCTTTCTATGAGTCCCTCCCTGCCTGCCTTGTTGCGTATGACCGGCCTGGTCGCCTCATTGTGCTGTCTGCCGCTGCTGCAGGCCGAGGCACCGAAGACGCTGGTGGATGCCCCCTATCGGAAGCCGCTGGGGTCTGTGCCGTTCCCGACGCACGGATCGATCGAGCGGCTGTCGTCCGGACTCGATGCCCTCCTGGCCCCCGATGCGCGCCTGGAACTCTTGGCGGGCGGATTCAACTGGTCGGAGGGGCCGACTTGGCTGCCGCGGGAGAACGCCATCGTGTTCTCCGACGTCCCTGAGAACCGGATCTTCCGCTGGTCGAACAAGGACGGACTCAGCGTGTACCTCGAGCCGAGCGGGTATACGGGACATGATCTCAGCCATGCCGAGCAGGGGTCGAATGGCCTGACGACAGACCAGTTCGGGCGTCTGGTGATCTGTCAGCATGGGGATCGTCGGATCGTCCGCCTCGCCGGGAAGAAGGGTGGGATCGGCCACTATGACACGATCGCGGATCGCGTCGGTGGGCGTCATTTCAACTCCCCCAACGACCTCTGCTACAACTCCAACGGCGACCTGTACTTCACCGACCCTCCGTACGGCCTGCGTGACGGCAACAAGAGCGCGCTGAAGGACCTGATGTTCAACGGGGTCTACCTGCTCCGGGCCAAGACGCTCCTCAGCCCGTCCCCGGAACCGATCCTGGTCTCCTCGGAGCTCACGTACCCGAACGGTGTCGCCCTCTCCCCGGACGGCAAGACGTTGTACATCAACGTCTCGGATCCGGAGCGCCCGGTCATCATGGCCTATCCGGTCCTCCCGGAAGGACTGCTCGGCAAGGGCCGAGTCTTCTTCGACACGGCTCCTCTCCTCGCGAAGGGACGCAAGGGCCTTCCTGATGGGCTCAAGGTGGATGTCGAAGGCAACCTGTGGGCGACCGGCCCCGGTGGTGTTCTGGTCCTCTCGCCCATGGGCCGTCATCTGGGCACGCTCCTGACGGGTGAGGCGACGGGCAACTGCGGTTGGGGCGACGACGGGTCCACCCTGTACATCACCGCGGACGCGTACCTCCTTCGCATCCGCACGCTCACGAAGGGTTATTCGCCCTTTGCGAAGTAGGCTCGGTCCCTCGGTTCCAGTTCCGTTCAGAAGCCTCCATGAGGATACCTCTCGCCTATGGCCAAGGTCGGGTCGAAGTCGACTTCCCTGATGACCGCACCACGCTCATCGAGCCGATGTTTCGTCCGGGTCTCCGCAACGAGCAGGAGGCGTTCATTGCGGCCCTCGATCACCCGATCGGCACACCGGCATTGCGCAGTTGGGTGCGGTCCAATTCGAGGATCTGCATCCTGTTCACCGACATCACCCGGGCGACGCCGAACCATCGCATCATCCCGTGGCTTCTGGCGTATCTGGAGCGCAACGGGATCCGACGGGAACAGATTACGTTGCTGAACCAGCTGGGGACGCATCGTCCCAACACCCGTGAGGAGTTGGAGCGCATGCTGACGCCCGAGGTGGTGGCCAACTACCGGGTGCTGAACCATGAGCCGGAGAGCCGGGAGGCGTGTGTCCAGTTGGGCACGACCCGGACCGGAGTGCCGGTACTGATCAATCGGCATGCGGTCGAGGCCGATGTCCGCATCCTCACGGGGTTCATCGAGCCGCATTTCTTCGCCGGCTTCAGCGGGGGACCGAAGGCCCTGATGCCCGGTGTGGCCCATCTGGAGACGGTGATGAGCAACCACGGGGCCCATCACATCGGGGATGAGCGGGCCACCTTCGGAACCTGCGAGGGCAATCCCCTCTGGGAGGAGCTTCTCGAGATCGCCCAGCGCGTGGGACGCAGCTTCCTGATCAATGTCACCCTGAACGACCACCGGGAGATCACCCGGGTGTTTGCCGGGGACCTCGTAAAGGCCCATCGCACGGGTCGGGAATACGTCCGGGAATCCGCGATGCAACGCGTCGATAAACCCTTCGACGTCGTGGTGACCACGAATTCCGGATACCCGCTCGACATGAACCTCTACCAGGGGGTGAAGGGGATGAGCGCCGCGGCACGGATCGTCGCGGACAAGGGTGTGATTGTCCTGGCAGCCGAATGTCGCGAGGGCGTTCCCGCGGATAGTGCGCTCGACCGGTTCCTCCGGGAGACCCGTTCGCCGGAGGAGGTCCTGACCCTCCTCAGCACCCCTGGATTCGTGCGGCCGGAGCAGTGGCAGGCCCATATCCAGTCGCTGATCCAGAAGCGCGCCCGGGTCCTCGTGTACTCGTCGCTGTCCGACGAGACGCTGGCGGCGGCGCATCTGGAACCGTGTCGGGACATCGCGGCGCTCGTCCGCGAGGAACTCCAGCGGCGGGGGCCTGCGAGCCGCGTCGCGGTTCTGCCCCAGGGGCCCCTGACGATCCCCTATCTGGCCTGAGGCCGTGGTTTTGCGGATCTGTCCGTGGGTCCTGGGTCTCTGCCTGAGGCCACTGAGGGATTCCCCTAGGTCCGTCCCGTGGTGATGGAGGCGGCCGTACCTTGTTTCGGATGGTCCCCCTCGCTAGCCTCCCCCCGAAATGTCTCAAGGATTGCATCTCTCGCAGCGGATGTCGCAGCAGATGGTGCTGTCCCCGCAGCTCCAGCAGTCGCTGGCCCTGTTGCAGGCCCCGGTGCTGGAGCTGAAGGCGATGGTGGAGCAGGAGATGCAGCAGAATCCGATGCTCGAGGAGGCGCCGACCCTGACGTCGGACCCCGGGGAGCAGGACGAAGAGGATTCCGCGGCTGCGATGGCGGATCCGGCGGAGCCGCCCGCGGACACCCGATTCGATCCCGCGACGGAGGCCCCGAGCGCAGAGCCTGTCGACCGCTTCGATCAGGATCTACAGAAGGTTCTTCAACTGGACCAGGAGTGGCGGGATTTCTTCAGCAGCACGAACACGCCCGCCAAATCCAATCCCGATGAGGAGGAGCGTCGACAGTACCTCCTCGAGTCGATCACCGAACAGGGGTCCCTCCAGGAGGAGTTGATGGACCAGGTTCGTTCCACCGACCTCTCCGATTTCGAGCTTCAGGTTGCGGAACTGGTGGTGGGGAACATCGATGACAACGGATACCTCCGCTCCTCGGTCTCGGAGTTGTCGATGTCCACCGGCATCCCGGCAGCCGACCTCGAGGAGGCGGTGAAGCTGGTGCAGTCCTTCGACCCGGCGGGCGTCGGGGCCTTCGACCTCCGGCAGTGTCTGATGCTCCAGCTGGAACGGATCCGATGCACTCACACCCCGGAGTACCAGATCCTGCGGGACCACATGGAGGCCCTCGGTAAGCGCAAGTTCCCGGAGATCGCCCGCCACCTCGGCATCACCGCCGCGGAGGCCCAGAAGCTCGCCGCGAACATCGCACGGCTGGATCCACGGCCAGGACGGAAGTTCTCGCCGGAGCCCGACCACTATGTCGTGCCCGAGGTCGTCGTCAGCCAGGGCACAGATGGGGAATGGGTCGCCAACGTCGTCAACGACCTCGTGCCCACCGTCCGCATCAGCAACACCTACAAGGATCTGCTGGCCCAGTCCGAGACATCCTCCGATGTCCGCGAGTACATCCGGGAGCGGATCAAGAGCGGCAAGTTCCTCATCAAGAGCATCCACCAACGGCAGTCCACGATCCTCAACATCGCGCGAGAGATCTTGAAGCGTCAGCAGGACTTCATGGAGAAGGGGGTCGCCCACCTGAAGCCCATGACGATGCTGCAGCTGGCCGAGACGGTCGGGGTCCATGAGACCACCGTCAGCCGTGCCGTGTCGGGCAAGTTCATGAGCACGCCGCAGGGCGTGTTCGAGATGAAGTACTTCTTCACCTCGGGCCTGGCGACGGCCAGCGGGGAGCAGGTCTCGAACAAGAGCGTCAAGACGGCGCTGGCGGATCTGATCGCCAACGAGTCGAAGTCGTCCCCGCTCTCCGACGAGGAGCTTGTGTCCCGCCTGAAGGCGCAGGGGACCATGATCGCCCGGCGCACCGTGGCCAAATACCGGGCGGAGCTCGGGGTGCTGCCCAGCCACCTTCGGAAGGTCTACTGACCCGCGGCGGATCCGGTCCGTCAGCCCTGCACCAGGCGTTCGCGGGCCCTTCGGACGCGTGCGGCCGCCTCCTCGACCGTGTCGGCGACCGCGGTCAGGTGTCCCATCTTGCGACCGCGTCGCGGCTCTGCCTTTCCGTAGAGATGGAGCCGGATCGACGGATCCTCGAGCGCCGCACCCCACCGGGGTATCCCGCCGGCGTCGAGCCAGACATCCCCCAGCAGGTTGGCCATCGCAGCGGGCCTGAGGAGTGTGACATCCCCCAGGGGCAGCCCACACACGGCGCGCACCTGTTGCTCGAACTGGCTGGTCGGACAGGCGTCGATCGTGAGGTGTCCCGAGTTGTGGGTCCGCGGGGCGAGTTCGTTGACGAGGAGGCGACCGTCCCGGGTCACGAACAGCTCCACGGTCAGCAGTCCCACGACACCGAGTGAGTCCAGGATGCCCTGTGCAAGGACCTCGGCCTGCCAGGCGAGGTCCGAAGGAATCCGGGCCGGCGACACCGTGATGTCGAGGATGTGCTGGCTATGGGCGTTCTCGAAGACCGGGAAGGCAGCGAACCGGCCATCCAGCGTCCGGGCGGCCACGACACTGACCTCCTTCTCGAAATCCACCTGGGCCTCGAGGATGCCTTCCGCTCCGCCGAGTCCGGCGAATGCGGCCGGAAGCTGTTCCCGTGTCGAGATGCGCTGCTGACCCTTGCCGTCGTAGCCGAAGCTCGCGGTCTTCAGGATGGCCGGCAGACCGAGCTCCGTCGCCGCCTGTTCCAGATCCGCGAGGGATCCGATCCGCCGGAATCCCGTCACCGGGAAGCCGTGGTCGGCGAGGAAGGTCTTCTCGCGAAGCCGGTTCTGGGTGATGTGGAGCACCTCGCCGTCGGGTCGCACTGGCGCGAACTCGGCGCAGGCACGGCTGGTGTCGCTCGGGACGTTCTCGAACTCGAACGTCACGACCTCCACGCCGCGGGCGAAGGACCGCACGCGGTCGAGATCGCCGTAGGGGGCGCTGACCTCGAGATCGGCAATCTGGCCCGTAGGGGTGTCGGACTCCGGCGAGTAGACGTGGATCCGGTAGCCCATCTGACGGGCTGCCATCGCGAACATCCGGCCGAGCTGTCCGCTCCCGAGGACGCCGAGGACCGATCCAGGAAGGATGGGGGACGATTTCATGGTGCCATGGGCGACCACCGCGCCGGTCCACCAACGGGTGTCGCGGCCGATGGATTCGGGCTCACTTGACCAGGACCACCTCGGCCTCCTCAGGAGTCTCGGGAGTCTCGGGGGTCTCGGTCGAGGTCACCGAGGCCGGCGCCGGGGTGTCGGATGCGGGTTCGGCCTGGGTTGTTTGGGCGAGGCGGGTCTGATCGCGGTCGAACTTCACCGACACGATACGGCTGACCCCCTGCTCCTGCATGGTCACGCCGTACAGCACGCCGGCCATCGAGATCGTGCGCTTGTTGTGGGTGATCACGATGAACTGGCTCTGGTTGAGGAACCGCTGCAGCACGCGCACGAACCGGTTGATGTTCGACTCGTCCAGCGGTGCATCGAGCTCATCGAGCACGCAGAACGGCGAGGGCTTGACCTGGTAGATGGAGAACAGCAGGGCGACGGCGGTCATGGTCTGCTCACCACCCGACATCAGCGTGATCGACTGGAGCTGCTTGCCAGGCGGACGGGCCATGATGTCGATGCCGGCCTCGAGCGGATCCTCCCCCTCGGCCAGGACCAGGTCGGCCTTTCCGCCTCCGAACAGCTCGACGAACATCTGGCTGAAGTTCTCCCGGATCTTCTGGAAGGTCTCGAGGAACATCGTCTTGGTCTCGCCGTTGATCCGGTTGATGACCTCGACGAGCTCCTGCTTGGCCTTCACGAGGTCGTCGAATTGCGTCGTGAGGAAGGTGTGGCGCTGCTCGGTTTCCTCGTACTCCTCGATGGCGACAAGGTTGACCGGGCCGATGTCGTCGAGGCGTCTCTGGAGGGCGGTGACCTGGGTCGCGACCGCGTCCCAGTCCGTGGTCAGGCCTGCGGCGGCCATGTCCTCGAGGGAGACCGTCTCCACCTTGGCCGGGCCTTCGTCGGCCAGGGTGATGCGGATCGCCTCGCTGCGGATGGAGTCGATGGGCATCTGGTATTTGGACTCGATCCGTTCCCGCAGGTGGGTGATGGCCATGGTCCGCTGGGCGAGCTCGACCTCGAGCTGACCCCTACGGGATTGAAGGCCGGTGGTCTGCTGGCGGCGTTCCCGCAGCTGTTCCTCGCGGCTCTGGATCTCGCCTTCCTGGAACCGCTTCTCCCCGGCGAGCTCGGTGAGCTGGATCGTGATGATCTCGCGTTCCTGGGCGAGGCGCTGGATCTCGCGCTCGCTCTCTGCGATGCCGGCTTCGAAGTTCCCCCGACGGTCCTCGACCTGGGACATCTCCTGGCGGAGACGCTGGACGAGGCTGGCGAGTTCCTGGATGCGGGACTGCAGGGGGGGGCGCTGGCGTCCGTGGCTGGCGAGGAGCTGTTCCTCGGTGGCGAGCGACACGCGGGATTCGGACACGGCCTGGTTGGCGATGTCGCGCCCCTGTCGGCTCTCCTCGAGCTCGGCCGAGTAGAGGTTCACCTGGGCCGAGGCGTCGGTCTCTGCGAGCTCGGCCTCCTGGATCTGGGCCACGAGGGCCTGTCGGCGGTCGTTGCCCTCGGTCTCGTGGGCCGTAAGGGTCTCGAGATCCCGTTCGGTCGTCTCGAGCTTCTGATGCAGTGCACGGCGGGAGCCTTCGAGGGCCCGGAACTCACCCTCGCGCGAGGCGATGGTGACCTCGACCTGACGCAGCTCGGTCCGGGCCTGTTCGAGGCTGGCCTGGAGGGTGGTCTGCTCCGACTGCAGCTCGCCCTTGCGTCGACTGGACTCCTGCACCTGCCCGGCGAGGGTCGCCAGCTGGGCCTGGAGCTCCGCGATCTGGTTCTTCCGACCGAGGATGCTGGCCGGGGCCTGTCCGGAGGCCGTCGAGGCACCGCCGGTGAAGACGCCCTGTCGGGTCAGGAGATCCCCCGTCTGGGTCACGTAGTCCTGACGTCCCCCCGTGGCGGCGAATGCGGCGGTGGCCGCATCGAGATTCGCCACGATGCGGGTGTTTCGGAGCAGGGCCCGGACGAGGGGCTGGACGGGTTCGTCGCACTCCACGCAGCCGAGGGCTGGGAGGCCTGGGGAGGACTCATCGGCTGTGGCAGTGGGATCGGGAGTCCCGCTGTCGCCGGCGAGGAGGGACAGGGCGGCGATGCTGGCGCGTCCTCGGCGGTTGTCGCGGAGCTCGGAAAGGATCTGGTGGGCCTGTTCGGCCCCTCCAGTGAGGACAAGTTGGAGGTTGTGGCCGAGGGCCGCCTCGATCGCGATGACGTGGTCCTTCGGAACCCGGATGCGGTCGGCGAGCGAACCGAGGACGTGTTCCGACTGCTTGAGGGCGGCGAGGGCGCCCGCACTGAATCCCTCGTGCTGGGTGTCGAGCTGCTCAAGGACATTCAGGCGGCTCCGGGTCCCGGCCTGCTGGTTGAGGAGGGAATCGAGGGCCGACTGGGCCTCGGCGATCTCACGCTGGAGTTCCTTCAGGCGGGCCTGGCGTTCCTCGAGGGTGCCGCGGCTCGTCTGGACCTGGAGGCGTTCGGTCTCGACCTGGGCCTTGAACTCACCGAGGCGGGCCTCGAGCCGGAGGCTTTCCTCCCCGAGGGAGGCCTTCTCAGCGTGGAGCTTCTCAAGCCGGACCGTGTTGCCCTGCTTCTGGAGATCGAGCTGGTTCAACTCGTTGCGGGTGCGGCTCAGCTGCTGGGCGGCGGAGAAGGCCCGGGACTGCGCCTGACGCAGCAGCTCCTGCTTGTCCGCCACCATCCGCTCGGTCGAGGCAAGGGCCTGCTGTTTCTCCTGCAGGGCGGCCCGGAGGGACTGCACCTTCTCCTGGGCCTCGATCAGCCGCTCCTCGACCATCTCGAGCTCCCGGGTCGCGATCTCGCGCCGCTCCTCTGCCTGCGTGATGTCGTGGAGCGCCCGGGCGTTCTGGTTCTGGAGTTCCTCGAGACGCTGCCGGTTGAACTCGATCTTGTGTCCGTGGCGATCCGATTCGGACTTCAGCTCGAGTCCCTGCTGCTGCCGTCCCGAGATGGTCTGTTCAAGGGAGGACAGCTCCTGGCGTAGCTGGAGGACCTCGTCCTCGAGGCGGAGGAGGGTTTCCTGCCCGACCTCGAAGTCGAGCTTGGTCCGGGCCAGTTCGGTTTCCCGGGACTGGATCTCCTCCTGGAGTACATCGAATTGATGTCGGGCGAGCTGGGTCTCGAGCAGCTGCAGATCCGTGGCGACGGCCTGGTAGCGTCGTGCCTTGCCAGCCTGACGCTGGAGGGAACCGATCTGACGCTTCACCTCCCGGATGAGGTCCTCGACCCGCAGCAGGTTCTGGTCGGTCGTCTCGAGCTTCCTCAACGCCTCCCGCTTCTGCTGCTTGAACCGGGTGATCCCCGCGGCCTCCTCGAACACCAGCCGCCGGTCGTCGGGTTTGCTGGACAGGATTTGCGTGATGTTGCCCTGGGCCATGACCGAGTAGCTCGTCTTGCCCACGCCGGTGCCGGCGAACAGCTGCTGGATGTCCCGGAGTCGGCACCCGACCTTGTTGATGAAGTACTCCGAGCCGCCGTCCCGGAAGACCCGGCGCGTCACCGTCACCTCGTTGAACTCGACCGGGACCCCGGCAGCCTTCAGGTAGTCGGTGTCGACATCACCCAGGGTGAGGCTGACCTCCGCCATACCGAGGGGCTTGCGGCTGTCCGTGCCGTTGAAGATGACGTCTGCCATCTCCCCTCCGCGCAGGGCCTTGGCCGACTGCTCACCCAGCACCCAGCGGATCGCGTCGCTGACGTTGGACTTGCCACAACCATTAGGACCGACAATGGCGGTCATTCCCGGTTGGAAATTCAGGGAGGTCTTGTCGGCGAACGACTTGAACCCGAGAACGGTCAGGTTTTTGAGGTACATCCGTAGAAATTGAATGGGGCCCCTCCCGACCGTGCAAGGGCAAACCCACCATTAGTAGGGGTAAGTTGTTCACAAGGGCCCCATTTGTGGAGGTGGGCCTGGCCCGTCCGCTGGTGAGGCGGGTGTGGGATTTCTGGGAAAAACCCTCGGAAACAGGTGTCGCCTCGATGGATTTGGCGGTTTCGGGGCGGGTGCCGGATTCGGGATGTCTTGGGGGTTTCGGCCGTGCGGGGGCGGCTGGAACGGCTTGGGATCCCCGATCCTTTACTGGAATCCTTCTTCCTCCGGGACGCTGGGGTTCCGGATCTCCGGGGCTGGCTTCAGCCCGTCTTCCCTCACCTCATTGGCCAGCTGAACCACTCCATCCACCACTGACGTCCGCCGAAGACCCAGATCATGGCCGCGGCGGCGATGTAGGGACCGTATCCGAGTCGACCCGACCACTGTTGACGGCCCAGCGCGATGAGGATCAGGGCGATGGCCGTGCCCAGGACGGCACTGGCGAACAGGGAGAACACGGTGGCCTGCCAGCCCAGGAAGGCCCCGATGGCGGCCATGAACTTCACGTCGCCCAGCCCCATCGCCTCCCGGGGGAGGTCGATGCGGTCGGTCTCGACCGCCAGGTAGGGTTCCCCCTCGGCCGCGAGGGTCTCGTTTCCGATCCGCAGTTCCGCGGGGGTGGCGGCCAGACGCACCTCCACGGGCTGGTCCCGGAAGCAGCGGTCCGACAATTCGATCCGTTGCCCGTGGCAGCGCACGGTGTCCGAAGGCCGGTAGAACAGTTCCCAGTAGGGGATCTCCCCCGACGGCAGGACCAGTCCGGACTCATGGAAGACGACCCGTTGGGTGCCTTCGAGCCCGACCCGTTGGCGTCCAAACAGCAGCTTGCCGCCGCGCAGCACGGCATAGACGAGCCCGCCGCCCACGGCGATGCCGAGCCCGCTGGCCTTCAGCCCCTGTGCGGCGGTCTCGGCTCCGTGCAGACCCGGGGCCACGGCCGAGAGGAGGAAACCGACCACCACTCCTCCCAGCGTGATCTCATCGGGGATGATCAGGTGCTCGACGTCGATGAACGTCGCGGCGATGAAGCCGGCGAACAGCAGGCTCAGGGCGAGCGCGACCTCCGGCTGCTGGGCCCCGAACACCAGCCAGGTGAGCAGGAAGATGCCTCCGGTGAGGACTTCGACGCCCAGGTAGCGGGGTGAGATGGGTGCGGAACACGACCGGCAGCGTCCCCGCAGCCACAGCCAGGAAATCACCGGGAGGTTGTGTCTGAGCGGGATCCGCTGGTTGCAGTGCGGGCAATGGGACGGCGGCGTGACGACGCTCTCGTCGCGCGGCATCCGATGGATCACCACGTTGAGGAAGCTGCCGACAATGAGACCGAGGATCGTCCAGGTGACCGTCCAGATCGGGTAGGGGATGCCCCAGACGACCGGGTACCACCACTCGAACGGCAGACCGAGGAAATGATGGTTCATCGCGGCGCCCCGTAGACTTCCGACAGCAGGGCGGAGTGCATCACGTCGATCGGTGCCGGGCGCCCCGTCCAGAGTTCCAGCGCTGCCGCACCCTGGTACAGCAGCATGCCCAGGCCATTGGCGGTCCGGCAGCCGGCTTCCCGGGCGGTCCGGAGAAGGACGGTCTCGGCCGGCCGGTAGACCATGTCATACACGCCGTCGGCGCGATCGAGGCTGAAGTGCGCCGGATCCCAGGGCAGGGGATCCCCGGCCTTCATCCCGAGGGACGTGGCGTTCAGGACGATGTCGACGGTTTCGGGTGGATATCCGACCTCGACGTCCACGGCGGGGTTCCGGAGTCGGATCTCGGCGGCGAGTTCCTCGGCCTTGGAGGTGGTGCGATTGACCAGCCAGAGTTCCCCGACGCCTTCGTCGGCGAGCCGGAGTGCGGCGGCCCGGGCGGCGCCGCCGGCGCCGAGCATCAGGATCCGGGCCGACCGAGGTTCGATCCCCAGGTCCTCGCCGAGCGACCGGAGCAGGGCATCCGCATCGGTGTTGGCGCCCCGCATCCGGACCGGCCCTCGGATCTCGGGGAGCTGGCCCACCGGTGTCCAGTCGCCGGACGACGACTGGGATTCGTAGATGACGGTGTTCACCGCGCCATAGGTCTGGGCGGAGTCGTCGAGAACATCCATGAGCGGCACCGCCAGCAGCTTGTGGGGTACCGTCAGGTTGAGTCCAAGCACCCCGAGATCCCGCGCACCGCGTAGGGTCGAGGCGAGGGTGTCGGGATGGACCTCGAAGGCGAGGTAGGTCCAGTCGAGTCCGAGGGCCTCGAGGGCCGCGTTGTGCATGGCCGGGGAGGCGGAATGCCGCACGGGCGACCCCAGGACCCCGAGCAACCGGGTGCGGGCGGATGGGGCGGCACGGAGCAGGGACGACATCGTCGGACAACGCTAGGGAAACACCGGGCGTGATGGCAAAGGGCAAAGAGCCAACGGCGCGGGGCCCGCCCCGTCCGGTGGGTGATGCAGTGCCCTCCGGTAGGGATGCCCTCCGTGGCGTCCCCATCTAGACCGAGAGGGTGGAGTGGATCGAACAGGCCCAGCCGGGATCCTGTGGCGCGACAGGGGCCCCGTCCCCCGTCACGGGTGCACGACGCGCATCGGATCGAGATGGGGCCTTGGCGGAGCACAGCACTACCGGTATCGCCTCTCTCTCTGTCTCCCCCGCAGTTCCTCCGTGGCGTCCCTACTCGTAGCGGAGGGCCTCGATGGGGCTGAACCGGGCGGCCTTGATGGCGGGGAGGACGCCGGCCAGGACACCGACGGCGGCGCTGAAGGCGACCGCCACCAGTTCGGCGTTGCGCGTGATCATGGGGGAGTTCGAGGTCGGGGTCACCTTGGCCAGGAGGTCGACGAACAGTTCGGAAACCCCGAGGCCGAGCAGTCCGCCGATGACGGCGAGCACGGCACTCTCAATGAGGATCTGGATGAAGATGTTGGCCCCGGTCGCCCCGACCGCCTTGCAGATACCGATCTCGCGGACGCGTTCATTGATGCTCGCGAGCATGATGTTCATGATGCCGATCCCACCCACGAGCAGGCTGATGCCGGCGATGATGCCGCCGCTGAGCCGGGCATTCTGGATCTGCTTGTTGATGCTCTCGACCTGGTTCTCCTGGGTCTCGAAGGTGAAGTCCTCGATCCCCTGGTGGGTGAGGAGCATCACGTTCTTGGCCTGCTGGAGGGTCTCCTCGAGACGGCTGAAGTCGGCCACCTTGATGTCGATGTCGGTCAGCCGCGGGTCCGGGACGCTGTTGAGGGTGGTGCCGCCGGAGCGGAAGCGGACCCAGGCGGTGTTGAGCGGGATGTAGATGGTCATGTTCTTCCGCCAGAACGCCCAGCCTCCCCGCTTGCCCCAGCCTCGGGAGCGCTTCGGTCCCCCCGCCTCCGCAGGCTTGTCCTTCTGCTCGCGTTGACGGGCCCGTTCCTTGGCCTCCTGCTCGCCCATGTATTCCTGGAACATCCCGACGATCACGAAGGGCTGTCCGTTGATCTGGATCGTCTCGCCGATGGGGACGATCTCGCGTCCGACGTCGTCGGGCTTCCCGAACAGCTCGTCGCGGATGCCGGTGCCGATCACGCAGACCGGGCGGGCCTCCTCTTCGTCGATCTCGTTGAAGAAGCGCCCGTGGGCCACAGTGTGCAGGTTCATCTCGAGCACGGCGGGCCAGCCGCCGACGCATTCGCTGGGCTCGGTCCGCTTGTCGCCGCGGCTGAGGGTGACATCCTCGAGGGCCATCTCGGGGGAGACGATCCGGAGCAGGGGGGCGCTGCGGCGCAGGGCCTCGACGTCGACCAGGGTGCGGCCCGGGGCGGAGTCGGCGAGATGATCCTGCCAGGCCGGGACGGCCTGGGGTCGGACCAGCACCTTGTCCACCCCACCCATGGCCACCATCGTTTCCTTCATCCCGTTCTCCATGCCCTTGATGATGGCGGACATGCCCACGAGGCTGGTCACCCCGAGGATGATCCCAAGCATCGTGAGGAACGACCGGGACTTGTGGGCCCAGATCTCCTTCAGTCCGACGGCGATGGAGTTGAGGAGGATCATCAGTCGTATCGGAGCGCCTGGATGACGTTCATGCGGGAGGCGCGGAAGGCGGGGATAAGCCCGGCGAGGACGCCGATGGTGACGCTGGCGGCGAAGGCGATTCCCATGGATCCGAGGGTGACGACCGGGGCGTTGTCGGTCGGCGTGACGGCGCGGATGAGCTGGATGAGGCCGAAGCTGGTGGCGAGTCCGACCGCGCCGCCGATCACGGCAATGACGGTGCTCTCGATGAGGATCTGGATGAACACCTCGATATCACCGGCCCCGACGGCCTTGCGGATGCCGATCTCGCGGATGCGCTCGCTGATGCTGGCGAGCAGGATGTTCATGATGCCGA
>SXGQ01052105.1_pt1 | contig 13845 bp, 17 predicted proteins | sample 3178371 | NCBI WGS metagenome assembly SXGQ01 (sample SAMN11356859, study PRJNA531348) | freshwater metagenome | isolation source: freshwater sample F1-20 | place: China: Fuxian Lake, Yuxi | collected 2017-12-25
AATAACAGGAATCAACGGACAAGATGGTTCGTATTTGGCCGAATTTTTATTAGAAAAAGGTTACGAAGTGCATGGAATATTAAAACGTAATTCAGTTGCTGAAAACCAAACCGCAAGATTAAATAATATCTATAAAGATATTACTTTACATTATGCCGACCTAACTGATATGTCTTCATTGATTTCAGTTATACAGAAAATAATGCCTGACGAAATTTATAACTTGGCTGCTCAGTCACACGTTAGAATTTCTTTTGACCAACCAATATATACCGCAAACGTAACTGGTTTAGGAACTTTAAATTTATTAGAAGCCGTCAAATTAATTAAACCTGACACCAAAATTTACCAAGCATCATCCTCAGAAATGTTTGGTAATTCAATAGATTCTGATGGGTACCAAAGAGAAACAACACCTATGAATCCTGTGTCTCCTTATGGATGTGCAAAAGTATTCAGTTATAATATTTGTCGTAATTATAGAAATTCTTACGGGATGTTTATTTCTAACGGTATCTTGTTTAATCACGAGTCACCAAGAAGAGGAACTAACTTTGTAACAAATAAAGTTTGTAAAGAAGCAGTTAAAATTAAATTAGGATTATCTAATGAATTAAAGTTAGGTAATTTAGATGCGACTCGTGATTGGGGACATGCTAAAGATTATGTTAAGGCAATGTGGCAAATATTACAATTAGATAAACCCGATGACTTTGTTTGTTCAACAGGTATTTCACATTCTGTTAGAGAACTTTGTGACTATGTATTTTCATCATTAGGATTAGATTATAGAGAATATGTTACACAAGATGAAAAATTCCTAAGACCCGAAGAATTACACGATTTAAAAGGGGATTCGTCAAAATTGATAGAGTCAACAGGATGGTCACATGACTACACGTTTGAAAGTATGTTAGATGAAATGATTGACTATTGGGAGGATTATTATACACTTAAATAATGAATAGAAAGAAAACAATCAAGGACCCTGTGGATTTTGGGTCGGAAAGTAAAATTTCGAAAAAAGACCAAATCTGTAGAATTATAAAAAAGGGAAAAGATAAATTCTTAACCCAAAGTCAAAGGGAGTACTACGACAAACTTAAAAGAAACCAAATTACCGTCTGTTCAGGTCCTGCGGGTGTTGGTAAAAGTTTTATCGCTATGAAAGCGGCTGTTGATTTATTAGCGGAACATGACTCACCTTATGAAAAAATAATTATTGTTCGTCCGGCAGTTGAAGCTGAAGAAAAATTAGGTTCGTTACCTGGTAACGTTGAGGAGAAATTAGACCCGTATATTTTCCCATCTTATTACTTATTAAATAAGATTATTGGTAAAGAGGCTAGAGAAAAATTAAAACAATTAGAGGTTGTAGAAGTTTTCGCTTTAGCTTATATGAGAGGAATGAATATTGATAATTCCATTTTAATTTTTGAAGAAGCCCAAAATGCAACACCAAAACAAATGAAACTTTTATTAACACGTATTGGTACTGATAGTAAATTCTTTATTTCAGGTGACTTAGAGCAAACAGACCGATACAAAGATAAAAAACACTCAGGACTATGGGATGCCTTAGAAAGATTAAGAAATATGTCTGAAGTTGGTGTTCATGAGTTTAGTGATGAGGACGTTGTTAGAAACCCTATAATAACAGAGTTACTTAGAAGATATGAGGATAGGGATTGAAATTAATGGGGTACTAAGAGACACAATAGGTAAATTTAGAATGTGTTATGAAAAATTCTTAATGCCGAATGAATATAATTTAGAAGAAATTAAGGATTTTGAATACAAGATAACTGAACCTATAAACACATTAGAGTTGGGTAACCATTTTACATTCAAAGATAATGAAGAATTGATTGAATTTATGTATGAAGATTGTCCTATGGAAATTTTCGGTCACGCCATGTCTTCAGAAATGATGACATTTAATTACTTAAATGATTTTTATAACGAAAATAAATATGAAAACGAAATTGTTATAATATCTGATGAAGTTGGTAAATCAAAACCGGCAACATTATTCTTCTTATCGAAATTTAGTTGTCTAATTGAAAATTATATTTTTTATAACTCAAAAAATAAATCAGAGATTATATCTAAATTTGATTTAATAGTTACTTCTGACCCAAATATTATTATTGATTATGGTAATGATAAAAATGTTATAAAATTTATCACTGATTACAATAAAGAAATAAACCACCCTTTAGAAATTTCATCATTATCTGAACTTTCTGAAACAATTAAAAAAATAAAAAATGATAAAATTATTCAATGATTTTTACTACATTGATTTAGAGGAAATCGAAAATGTTGTAAACTTAGAAATCATTCAAACAACAGGTGGAACCACTGAACAACAAATAAAATTTGTTAAGTATGATATTATAAAAATGATGTTAGAAACAGTGTTGACTGAAAGAGAAGAGGTTGACGATGAATTAGGATTGACTTCCGCAAAAAGTACAACTATCCCATTTAAATTATCTTTTAACACACTACTACAAAATAAAATAATTACAAAATATTAATTATGACAGAAACAATAAATAAATTGGAATCCTCAATTGAGAATCTAAAAAATAAATCGGCCAGAATTTATTTTTTTGTGATGGATACAAAAGGAAATGGTAAGGCTTCAATTAAGTACACTTACGACATGGCATTAATGTTAAAAAACCAAGGATATAATTCGATTATTTTACACGAAAAATCTGATTATGTGGGTGTTTCGTCTTGGCTTGGTGAAGAATATATGAATTCCTTACCCCACCAATATGTGGAAGGTCAAAATTTAGCAATATCCCCTGAAGATACAATATTAGTTCCTGAAATTTTCGGATATGTTATGTCTCAGATTTCAAATTTACCTTGTGCAAAAATCGTATTATGTCAATCTTATGATTACATATTCGAAACCTTGGAGCCTGGTCAAACATGGTCACAATTAGGATTTTCAAAATGTATCACCACAAGTGAAAAAATGAAAACACAGATTTCATCAATCATGAGAAATGTATCAATTGATGTGATTGAACCGTTTATTTCTGAGGAGTTTAAACAATCCAAATTTCCAGCAAAACCAATTGTAACAGTACATACAAGGGAACAAAGGGACACTGTAAATTTTATCAAACAATTTTATGTAAAATATCCACAATATAGATGGATTTCTTTCAGAGACATGAGAGGAATGTCATTAAAACAATTGGCCGATGGATTAAAAGATGCCATGGTTTCAGTATGGATGGACAAACAAAGTAGTTTTGGCACTTTCCCATTAGAATCCATGTCATGTGGGGTTCCTGTCGTTGGACTAGCTCCTTCAGTACAACCTGAATGGATGACTGAAGAAAATGGAATTTGGACATTGGAACAAACAAAATTGGTGGATATGGTTGCTGAGTATATCCAAAATTGGTTAGAGGATAACATATCTGAAAAATTATTTGAAAAAACATTGGAGACTTCCCAAAAGTATAATAATTCAGAAAAATTTGAAAAATCTGTAATTAGTGCTTTCGAAAGATATCAAGATATCAGAAGAAGTAATTTCACCATGGAACTAAATAAAATTAAACAAGAAACAGTATAATTATGGAAAATATTTTAGACGTATCGGTAATACTACCAATCAAAAACAATAAAGAAAAAGATTTCAATGAATTCTTTGGAAAAAGTATTGAGTCATTAAAAGTTCAAGAAGTAAGACCACAAGAATTGATTATTGTTCATACTGGTGACGAAACATTAGTTTCATATTTAGATTCATTTAATTTTGAAAGTTTAAACGTTAAAATTTTTAAGTTTGAAGGTGAACCCAATTTTGCATCACAAGTAAACTTTGGGATTGAAAAATCAACTTCTACATGGGTAAGCATATTGGAATTTGATGATGAATACTCAAAAATTTGGTTCAAACATGTAAAAAAATATTCAGAGGTCTATACAGATGTTGATGCATTTTTACCAATTGTTGTTGATGTTGACAATAAATCTGTATTTGCCGGTTTCACAAATGAGGCAACATTTGCATCAAATTTTGCTCAAGAAAGTGGAATTCTAACAAATGATACATTACACCAATATCAAAATTTCCAAATTTCAGGAATGGTAATAAAAAAGTCTGTAATTGATGAGTTTGGTGGTATAAAACCAACTATAAAACTTACATTTGGTTATGAATTTTTATTAAGACTTACCTACAATTCGGCAAAAATTATGTCCATCCCAAAATTAGGTTACAAACATATCAATCTTAGACCTGATTCTATTTTTTGGGAATATAAAGAAGGGTCTCAGAAATTGTCTGAACCTGAAGTTAAATTTTGGGTTTCAACAGCAAAAAAAGAGTACTTTTTTAAATCTGATAGAAACATAAAATATAGTGAAAATGTTTAATGACATTTACAGCAACATCAACCCAAGAAAATATTTTATTACCCAAACGTGCAAAAAAAGGAACGGGTGAAAACTATTTTGATGTAAAAGAAGAGTTTGCGGTTAGAATGTATCTAACCGCTACAACTTTTGATGAAAAAAATAAGATTTATAATGATTTTTTAAGAGCTCCATTAGATAAGATGATATCTTCAATTATCCGACGTTATAAATTATATCGTAAGGATATGGATTTTATAGAAGTACATACTGACACTCACTCTTTTTTAATGACTAAGGTAGATAAGTTTGTACCGAGTAAAGAAAAAAAGGCTTACTCATATTTTGGCACTATTTGTAAAAATTATTTAATGGGTCAAATTCTAAAAGACCAAAAAGAAACTAATCGTAAAATTTCTTATGAGGATATTTCAAGTGATTTAGAAAATAATCCCAAAATGATATATCATTTAGATATTGAGCCCGAAGAAGATACAAACTATATACAAATTTTATTAGAAAGTGTTAGAGAAACTTTAGAAGAACACGATTTAAGTGATAACGAATATAAGTTAGGGTTGTCATTATGTGAAATATTTGAAAACTATAAAACAATATTTCCAGCGACTGATAATAACAAATTTAACAAAAATGTGATTTTACTTTCTTTAAGAGAAATGACAAATATGTCAACTAAAGAAATTAGGTCTTCAATGAAAAAGTATAAAAAACTATATCTAAATATTATAAAACCTGAAGAAAATTAAAAAAAGATATTTATTGATATGAGTAAACCAAAAAGAAAAGAAATTAATTTTACTAAAGATTCTATTTTAACTTTAATGCAGGAAATTTACAATGAGCTTGTAGAGCAAAGGTCTACTGCGATTAGAATCCAAAATAAAATGATTTCGATGATGAAGGAACCTGAAGAAATGACTTTGATTGGTCCTGTAATTGAAAAACAACAAAAAATTATTAATGATTGTGTCGAGAAAAAGTTACAGTTATCAAAATTACAATCATCAATATGGGAAAAACAAAACTCAAAAGAAGAAGAATTTGATATTTCTGAAATGGATGATGACTTACTACATGGTTTGATAAGTAAAGATATCAATTCTGATAATCAGAATTTTACTATGAAATAATATGTCATTAGATATAAATCAAAGCTATAATGATGCAAATCAAAAAATAAAATCTATCAACACCTACAAAGATTCTAGGGATGAAATAAAAGATAGATTAAATCAGGCGGGCAGTAATGTCAAGGACAAATCTAATGACATAAAAAATAAAGTTCAAGATGGTAAAAATAAAGTACAGGAAGGTATAAATAATATCCAATCCGGATTAAATAATTTACAAGCCGGTATAGGTAATTTACAAGCCACTGCATCTGATGCTTTATCATATGCCAGAAATGAGTCAATTAATCAACTTGATAGACTTATTAATACTTACACAAATTCTCAACAACCTGGTTCAGCAACATTGTCATACTTATTGGGTAAATTTATTAGGTCTTTTAAGATTTTAAAACCACAATTAAAAGATATTTTTATAAATTGTATTTTAGAAAAACTAAATTGCGATTATGAATCGGAGTATATTATTGATGAGGATACCGCATATTATATTAAAATAAATAATTTTGATTTCCAACAACTATTAAAAATTGAACCGAGTTCTAGGTCAGGTAAAATACTATATGAAAGAGTTCCATTTACAAACGCCCAAATAAATCTTTCTCCTAAGAGCACAAATAATTTATTTTGGAATTTAATACAAAATTTAAATGTCCCAATGTCAGAGATTTATTCGGCGTCATATAAAGGTACAAACAATCAATACTTATTTGACTTAACTTATGTTAAAGATTATTTTAACGAAGAAGGAGGACAAGTTTTTGGTGATTTTATAAAAGTAAATCTAAAAAAACCTGTTAACACTGAAGGTCAATTTATTGATAAAGCAAAAGTTTATGATTTTTTAAAAAGTTATTACGGTACAATTGAAGTTTTTGATATAAGGGCATTTTTTAATTCTATTCTTAATTTAAATTTTGGCGCATTAGATATAGAGTTGGGTTATGGTTCAAAAACACTTACTGATAAGACTAAATTTGGATTATTAGTACAGCGGTTGCTTGGTCAGTGTTATGACGAAGATACCGAAATATCTGTCGGAGGATTTAGTAAATTACCTGAATTGGATGACACTTCAGACAGATTTTTTGAGTTAAGTTTCAATCAAGAAATTTTCATTGAAACTAAAAATGCTTTAACTCTAAAAAAAGTCGCAGTATTTGAAAATTGTGATTCGGTCGAACTACCCGTAAGTGACGAACAAATTGAATATATGTTCGCATTAAATGAATCCGTAACCGAAACAAATATTGAAAACTATCTTTCAAATACACTTATTACTACTTTGTCAACTGACCCATCGTGGTCTTTAACTTTCCCATTTCCAAACAGACTTAAAGCTTCTTTTTTAGGTGGATTAATTTCTGAATTCCCACTTTTAGTTACTATAAGTGTTATGGGTCCGAAAGTGGTATTTCCATTATTTGTTATGTTAAAAGCTTTGGGTATACCTTATCCTGAAGATTTAATTAATAGTCGTGTTGAATTTTTAAAAAAATTCAGGAAATTTTTTGAATGCATTTCTTCTCGTATTATGTCACATTTTATTAAAATTATTTATGAAGAAATAAAAAAAGATTTAAAAAATTTAGCGAAGGCACTTTATATTGACATTACCGGAGACGCCACTGCGTCTGTATATATTGTGGTTGAATCTTTGGTAAACGTAGCGTTGGTAATTTCTTCACTAATCAAAGATTATCGTAGGTGTCGTAGTATTATAGATGGAATTTTAAGTTTATTAAAATTATCAAGAAATGTCGCATCAAATATACCCGGACCGTTACTTCTATTAAGTAATCTAAAGCCTGGATTTTCACCAACAAGAGTATTCATTGAGCATATCGGAAATTTGGATAAGTTGGGGTTACCTACAGGTCCAGGTCCTGATGGGAGTCCAAACATGGACCTGATGAAAGATTTTTCATTAATAAGTAGTTTCCATCGAGAAATGATTGAAAATGGAAAAATGGTAGGGGCGTTTTCTCTTGAGGGTGTTCCACCCACTGGTGGGTTTCCATCCTACGTAAATATACAAGGAAATTTCTTATAATATGGAGAAAAATATAATTATAGAGACAATTAAGGACTACGAAAATAGTACAAATAATAATTTAGAGTACACTTTAAAGGGTTTGAGTTTGGAGTTTGAGGAGACTAAGAAATTAGTAATAAAATTGACTCACCATTTAGATAATATAGAATCCAACTACAACAAAATTTTAAAAGAGTATAAAAAAAGGACAGGTAATGATGGAAAATAGAATTTTATTTACAGGAGTTGTTAAACATAATCAAGACCCGTTTGTCACTGGTCAAGTGAGAATCATACCTAAGGACGACGAAGATATTGTTTCTTTGTTGAGTGATTATTATAAAAAGTCGGGATTATCTGAAAAGGAATTTTACAACGAAGACAAAAGTGATATTAACCAAAACATATTCTACACCAAAAATGACCCTTTTGTATATCAACAGTTTTCAGACAGTGCTATTAGTATACAACCAAATGTTGGAGCTCTTTGTTTATTAATTTATACCAACAAATCTAGTAATTCAGGTAGAAAAAACCAATTTTATATTCCAATGCCAAAACATTCTATAGAGAATTTGGTATCTGAAAATGCAAATAAAACCGAAGGAAATTTAGCAAAAGGGGTTAATTATAGTTTTAGAAAACCTTTAAAGGATGTCAACGGACAATATAACAATAAGAAAACTTTTGGTTGTTTTGCCGAACCTAACGATAACGCATTTTATGGTAAAGGAACTACAAATGTTATTTTAAAAAGTAACGATGTACTAATAAGGGCCGGTTCGTGCTTGAATTTAGGGGATGGGTCAGCTCCTGACATAAATACAAAAATGGGATTTATTCAGGTTTCTAATTTTGCAGGTAACAAAATCAAACTACCAAATAATGTAGTTGACAATAGTGTCCCTGATACAACACCAATATCAAAGGTAGTCGAGTATGAAATTACTTCTGGTTTAGATTCTCAAACAGATGAATATTCAGGTAATGTCAAAATATTTAATATGCCAAATCTAAAAGATTTGGCTCAGAATTTGTTTGGATTTATAACCCCATTACCCGAACAAGTTAAAGCACCAATTAAAGAATTTGCATTTACAAATTTACCAGCATCGGGTGTTTCTGAGTTTGTAAACACCGTTTTACAAGGAATGAACGATGGTAAAATAGTATTTGAAGATAGTAGTTATCCTTCGTATACACCTGAACAACCTATTTTTCCTTTCTTTTACAGACCATCAATAAATTTGAGAAAAATATTAAGTTCTTTGGCTAACCCCACTACCGAACCTACATCGTTTTTAGAGAAATTAAATTTAATTTCAATTTATAGTGAAATAAAACTATCAGATTCTTTAGGAATTGCAGGATTTGGATTGGTCAGAGGAAAAAATAAATTTGGACCTGGATACAAAAAAGTTAAACAAGTAACTCCAGCATCTAAATTTTCAAGTAAGCCATCAAGTTCAACTATTGTTGGTAGTAATACTATATATTTACTAAGTTACGATTCACAGATACCTTCTAACGTCGAGCGTATCAATCTTTTGAAAAAAGATTACTATGGGATTTCAGCGGATAGAGTTAGTGATGAAATATTACCCAAAACAGAACCAATGGTTAGAGGAGAAAGTCTTAAAGAATTATTAGAGTTGATTGTTTCATTTTTGGTAAACCACTCACATCCATATTCGCAGCGACCTCCTTACGAACAAGCTAAAAGTGAAGATACAACAATTAGTAAATCTGACATTACCGCTGAGTTTGCACAATATAGTTCTAAGGTTTTGAATACAAATATTCGAATTAATTGATATTTATCTAATAAAAGATAATGTCAGTTCATTTTTCATATTTCAAAAAGAATAATACGATACTATATAATAGTTTTACTAATACAGGTAGAGCTCCATATACTCAATTGTATTTCGGTTCAAACAACGATGGAATATCCTCACCAGGTTTTAGTAGATTTATATTCGATTTAGATTTAACAGATTTAATTGACAAATACACCGCAACTACAATAACGACCGCCTGCACTACCACTTCACCTATTAGACACATTTTAAAAATGACGAATACATCAAGTTTTGATGAATCATTACTAAATAGTGAAACTTCAGACGGTAGACTAAGAGCAACATCATTTGATTTATTCTTATTCAGATTACCAAAAACATCAGGTAATACTGGTACATATCAATTATGGGATGAAGGAGTTGGTTCAGATTATTATGACGTTAAAAAAACTATTAACTCAAACAATTCATTGTTAACTCCTGTGATGTTACCTGATAATAAAAGTTTCTCACAAAGACCTTCAAATTGGTATCACGCGACAACAATATCTGGTTGGTCACAAAATGGAATTTATTCAAACACAAACACAGGTTTAGTCAACTATTCAGGATTGACAATTGTAGGTACACAACATTTTCAATTTGGTAATGAAAATCTTGAAATTGACATGACAAATGAAATCAATTCAATATTGAATGGGACATTGACCGGAACAACAGGGTGGGGAATTGCTTTTCTTCCTGAGTTGGAGAATATAAGTGGTCTTACCTCAAACTATTCAGTTGGATTTTTTACAAGACACACTCAAACTTTTTACGAACCAAAATTAGAAACAATATATGATGATTATATAAATGATAATCGAAATAATTTTTCACAATATAAAGAAAATAAATTATATCTTTATTCATATATAAACGGTGAATTAACAAACTTAGACTCCGCTCCAATATTTTCATTATTGGATAGTAACAATAATTTTGTAAATTTTGGTAATGGTGTAACAGAGTTAAATACTTGTTTAAAAACAAAAGGAATTTATGAAGTAACAATACCTCCTCTTAGTGGTTCGGCACCTTGTACTTTTTATGATGTGTGGAGACCAATTAATTATAATGGCGTTCAACTACCTGACACAGTTAATTCTGTAATTATGTATCCATATGAAACATTTTTTGAGTTAGGATTCAAAAGTAAAAATCCTTCAATATATGGATTTGATTTTTATGGATTAAAACAAGATGAAAAAATAGTTAATAATGATTTACGTAAGATTGGTGTATCAATAAAAAAAGCTTATTCAACACAAGAAATTTTGAACGATGTTTCAGCTTATTATAGAGTATATGTAAGAGAAGGTACTACTGAAGTTGACGTTCAAGATTGGACTAAAATAAGCAAATCCTCAAACGAATACTTTTTCTTTTTTGACACAAGAGACAAAATACCAAATGAGTATTTTATTGATTTAAAAGTATTAAGTTCAGGTGAGGTGAATACTTATAAACAACAGATTAAATTCCAAATAGTAAATCAGAAATAATGAAAGTTAAATTAACAGAAAGTCAAATTTCAAAACTTGTAAAAAAAGTAGTAAAAGAAGGTCAAAAAGAAATTGATGCAATTTTAGATAAAATTAATTTAGTTGGAGTTGAGGGTCTGTCAAAAAAAGAAAAAGAATACTTAGACCATCACGCAACTACAGGCAAATTTTTAGATAAAGAAAGTCTAACAAGTTCACATCAAATTGCACAATATGGGGAAACTTGGTATTTTCAACATCCAGGTATGCCAACATATCAATTTAAATATGAAGTAACTGAAGAAACTCCTGATGAAATAATTCATACAGGATATTTAAATGTTAACAATGATGAGTATTACGGTGAAATATTCTGTGATATTGAAGGTGATTTTAGTGTTTGTAACTTTAATGATAGTGAGGGTGAAAATGTGTTTGAAAAATATGAAGGTTTAGAAAAAGAAATAGAAACTTTCTTACAAGTTGTATGTAATGATTTAAAAGATGAAATGAAAGGAGGAATGTCCGTATGAAAAATATAAATGAAACAATTAAAAAGATTTTAAAAGAAGAATCTGAAAGATATATGTTCTTTAGTAATTTAGAACAAATGAGAAGACAATGTGGTCTTTTATTAGATTTAGACCGTAATATGGTTGAAGAAATTTTATCTAATGGTCATGATTGGGCTCAAGACCATATTGCTGAGGCAAAAAACAATATGGACCAAGTGTTTGATTTTTTAATGAATGAAACAAAAAGTGGTAATATGTGGAAATCTGAAGAAGTTATGGAAGATGGAAGTTTAGAAGATTTAGCATTAGCCGATGAAGCAGATGGAATGAATCCAAATAAAGCCCTTGCGTTGTCTATGACAGAAGGTCGTAAAAAGGCCGGAACAAAACTATGTTCTCGCGGTAAAGCCGCAGCAAAGTCAAAATTTAAAGTATATCCTTCGGCATATGCCAATGGATACGCAGTTCAAGTATGTAAAGGTAGAATGCCAGGACTTGATGGAAAGAAAAAATGTTCATCACCTTATTGTTAGTTCAATAATTTTACCATATCTTTGTGAATATATTCATAAATGATATGAACCCAATAAAAAGACAATACTACAAACTACGAATTTTACTTCGTAACAACTTAACTCGCCCTGACTATATTATTGAACAAAAGAAATACGAGTCATTATGTGTTAATGTCGCAAAAAGTCTTATAAGAAGTTCCAATTCAATTCTTATAATGACACCGAAAACAAACAAGTATTATATTAAAAATGAAAACCTTGGTGTTTATATGGTGATTTGTGACTCAGTATTGTCAGTAACAAATCATAAGTACTCCTACGAAATCAAATTAACCCCAAAAAACGAACGAAAACTAATTAACGTGTTCGACAACGAATTAGAAAAAAGAGGGGAAATTTACGATACAGAAATGATTTTACAAATAAAAGAATCATTGTCAGATATTTATAATAAAATATCAGAAAATGAACGACAAGGATTTGAAAAAAACAATCAGAAAACACCTTAAAGAAGGATTTGCAAAATACTCTAAATTCGAAAGAACAATGATTATTCAGGATGTCTTGGATAGAGTTGGTCAGTACGAAGATGAGTATGTAAATGCTTTAAGAGAATTTAATTCTCAATTCCCCTCAACGCTATATAAGAGAGACTAATTAAAAATTTCGTTTTGTTTATTTTTATTTTTTCTTATAAACATTTTTGTATATTCACCAGATTTTGAATTTGCATAATTTTCCGATTCTCCACCAATATCTTTTCTATCTTTAATTTTAATCTTTTCATGGTCATGTGCATGAGCCCATTCGTGTGATAATGTCCTTAATATATCGGCTAACATTCTGTCTCTAGATAAAATTTTAATTCTGTTTTCTTTTGGTAAGAATGACCCTGTTGTCATTTTACCTTTTCTATCATTTAAAAATTCAATTGTTAAGTCATTTGACAACTTCATTTTTTTCATCAATAGATTACAAAATTTTTTTATCAAATCAATTTGTTTTTCTTTTATTGTATTTTTATGAATTTTAAAACAAATTTTCATGAATTCAAAAAGTTTTTTAATATTTGTTTAATAATTTGTTCCTCTTGTCTTGGTTTGTACGATGTCATTTTTGGTTTGTTACCTGTACCTGTTTTTGAATGTGTTTTTTCAGCCTTTCGTTTTTGAGCACATGCTGATTTTTTTTGTGAGTCTGTCATTTTTGCGGCAACTCCCGCAGCTCTACATTTAGGATATCCTTTACTATCAGCTTCAGGTCTTCCGCATGGAGGGTGTCCCCCACCTTCTTTTTTTCTACAAATATTAACCCACGGACCTTTTGGTTGTTTACTACCTTTAGGTTTCTTTTTAGTTCCAAACCAAACACCCAAATCTTCATTAATTGTGTGAGCCTCATGTTTATCAATCTTGTATGAACCATCATCATTCTTTTCCCAAACACCAACTTTAGTTTTGATGTTATTTTTCAATGTTTTTTGTTTAGAATTATGATTGTGTTCAATATCTACAAATTCTTCAAAGGGTAATAAATGACTTTTTTTCCATTTTTTTAACCCAATTTCAATTGGAGCGTTGTAAATTCCGGCTGTAACACTAGTATCCGCTTCTTCTAATTTATAAGTTTTTGTTTTCTCATTCAAAGGTTTAAAGACCTTATTGATAATTTCATTAATATTTCCTATCATATATATAAATATTTGAAACTATGGAACAAAACGATTTACTGAATAAAATACAAGAAAAAGTTAAAGAAATTAATCCTCAAAAAAATGTTTTTGATGCTATTTTTTACAATGATAATTTAGAATTAGATGTATTCATTTCAAACTTAAATCAGGAACAAGCAATTTTTTGTCTAATTGAAGCTTGTAAGAAATCCTATGAAAGAGGAACATTTAACATTGTAG
>SXGQ01322658.1_pt1 | contig 13844 bp, 12 predicted proteins | sample 3178371 | NCBI WGS metagenome assembly SXGQ01 (sample SAMN11356859, study PRJNA531348) | freshwater metagenome | isolation source: freshwater sample F1-20 | place: China: Fuxian Lake, Yuxi | collected 2017-12-25
AGCTGCACGATGGCGGCATTGCCGCTCGAGCCGCTGCCGAGCATCGTGATCGAAAGCTGCGCGCCGTCCATGGCGAGGGGGAGTGTAGGCCCTCACCCCTCATCGCTGGTGCGGCGGCCGCCGCGCAGGCAGAGGCCGCGCTTGGATCCATCGATGAAGCGCAGGTACTCGTCGACCAGGGGATCGCCGGCGCGCTCGCGGAGCTCATCGAACTATGGATAGAACGATTCCTCCCACCGATCGGGCGGGCAGGTGTTCCATTCCTCCATTGGGCGCGCGTCGAGCCATCGGAGCGCATCAGCCAGAATCCCGCGGTCGTGCGCCCAGCGAAGTTGTTCGCGCAGTCGCCCGAACTTGCTTGCCGCGGACTCGCATGAGGCGGCCAGGATGAATGGCATAGGTGGCTTGCCAGTCCCGTTTCGCGCGGCCTCACTCAGCCATTGCCAGAACTGATGCCAGGCGTAGCCCTCGGGTGACGATCGGTGCTGCGATCTGATTCGCGCAAGCCAAACCTCGGTAGTGGACCAGTCGGTCATTCTTCATCGCTCCGTTCGGGGTCGCGGTGCTTATTGAGATCCTTCCCGGCCTATTCGCCCCGATAGTTGTACAAGCACAGTAAGACTTTCGCTAGCATTTTTGGCCGGTGATGTCGCTCAGTCAATCCGGTGGTCCAGTCAATCCCAAGTCATCCGCCCATTTGGCATCCGAGTAAATCCATGGTGATCCCTTCTTTTGATGCGTTCTTGCGTCCCCTCCTGGAACTCCTTGCCACCAATGGCGCCCTGCACAGCCGAGATGTCCAAGCACGGCTGCAGGCGAGCAGTGGACTGTCGGCCGACGATCTCGCGCAGCGGCTGCCCTCGGGACAGAGCACGGTTATCGAGAACCGTATCGGCTGGGCACGCACATATCTCTTCAAGGCTGGGCTCATTGTGCGAGTTTCGCGTGCGACCTACGACATCTCTGACTCGGGTCGAAGCATGCTTGAGTCGTGTCCAAAGGCGATCACGCTGAGGGAACTTCGTGCTATCCCGGCGCTCAAGGAATGGCTGGCTGCGAGCTCAGTCGGAACGGAGTCGAGCCATGCCGAGTCCGAGATCGTCAGTGAACAGGCGATCACATCAGAGACCATCGCGCGCAGTGAGAGGGCGCTGCGCACGCTGATAGAGGACGACCTTCGTGAACGAATGTCGACGATGGCACCCACTCGGTTCGAGTGGCTCGTCGAGCAGCTCGTGGTGAAACTTGGCTACGGCGCGTCGGGCGCCGAGGTCCGCGCAGCGCTCTCCACCGGCTCCGGTGACGGCGGTGTCGACGGTGTCATCAAGGAAGACCGCCTTGGACTCGGCCAGATCTACCTGCAGGCGAAGCGCTGGCAGGCAACAGTCGGCCGCCCGGCGATCCAGTCGTTCGTTGGCGCCATGCATGGCCGCGCGCAGAAAGGCGTGTTCATCACGACCAGCGAGTTCTCGCAGGAGGCGCTCGACTACGCGAAGTCGCTCCACGGCATCCGTCTGCGCCTGATCGACGGCGCGGAACTCGCATCGCTCATGGTCGACTGTGGACTCGGCGTAAACGAGGAGCGGGTGTATCGCACCTACAAGATCGACGGCGACTTCTTCGAGGACGGCGAGTAGTCGGCACAAGGCGGGTCATCACACCGGATCTTCCATGAGCTTCAATCGATTCGCGGCCAATCACCGTTCAGATCTCCGCTACTACCAGGCGCGTATCTCCGTGACACAGCCGACTGTGCGCGGCCAGGGAAAGGGCGTGCTGGCTGCCTCGCACTACTTTCTGGCAGTCGATTTCCAGCTCGGTGGAATGCGGGCGACGACGGAGCGGAGCTACATCAAGCGGCTCGATCGTGCGACTGAGGCGTTGCAGCACGCACTCGGACGAAAGTCTGGTTCCTTCGGTCTCGCTCGGAAACTCCTCACTATCTACATCCGGGATTGCTTCTACTCGCGCATGTTGTGTTCGCAGTATCGACTCGAATCAATCGAACCCTTTCTCGAAGTCCCGCTCGACAGTTTTGTCGCCAAGGGATTGATCGCCGAAGCGGAGCAGCTTGGCCAGTTCCGCCGCCTGCCAACCTGGCGGACGATCAAGGGACTTGAGCGTGAGGAGTCCGATCGCTTCCAGAGTTTCGCAAGCGAACTCGCTGCCAAGAGGAAGCACGATCGTGTGCATCTCGATGTAACGCTTTGGGGTGCTCGGAAGTCATGACGACCGCGGCGCCGACAGCGTGCGGTGTGTGGGAGTACGTTGCATACGATTGCGTGGAGTACGATGTTGGCCGGATTGCAGGCCGCCGCTGATGGAGGATCCGATGAACTTTGCCGACGCGCTTCGTGAGCAGCTCAGGCGTCTGGTTGGCGCAGCAACCGTCGGCTCCCTCGACCGTGCAGCGGCGCCACCAGCGCTCCGAGACCGAATCCCTGGGGGTCCGCCACTTGGACGGTTGCCCGGAGTTGCAGCCACTCGAGGTGCCAGCGCAGCCGATCCACTTGCCGGAATCGAGATCCTCCCTGAGTATGAGGCACTTGAGTGCGCATTGCGCGAACCGAGTGTCCCTGTGGTCATTCTGAGTGGTCGCGCGGGAACAGGAAAATCGACGGCAGTACGCTGGATCTTGAGCAGGCTGGGGGGCCGAGCGGCCGTGGTCGCCCCGACGGGGCTCGCGGCGCTCAACGCAGGCGGGCAGACCATTCACTCGCTCTTCCGCTTCCCTCCGAAACTGCTCCAGGACGAGGACATCAAGCCCCCCTCGTCGAATCGAGACGTGTTCGCGCATCTTGAGTACCTCGTTATCGATGAGATTTCGATGGTGAATGCTAACCTGATGGATGCGGTCGGGACCTTTCTTGATCGGCATGGACCGCAGAGGGGTCGTCCATTCGGGGGTGTGAAGCTGCTGCTCGTCGGCGACCTACTTCAGCTTGCTCCGATTGTCGGAGAGGGAGATGTTCGCGCCTATATGGAGCGGCACTATCGATCTCCGTTCTTCTTCAGCGCGAAGTGCCTGGGGACGATGCCGTTCGTCGCGATTGAGCTTGAGCGTGTCCTACGGCAAACAGAGCGGGACTTCATCGCCATTCTGAACGGCATACGCGAAGGCAGCGGACTTTCGGACGCAGTTGAGCGACTCAATCAGCTCTGCGTCCGGAGCATGCCGGCGGCGAACGCCCTCGAGATTCACCTTGTCCCTACTCGCGCGAAGGCCGAGACGATCAATCGAGAGCGACTCGACGCTCTCCCAGGCCCTGACGCCATCTACACCAGTCGCGTCGAAGGCAAGTTCAAGCTTGATCCCTCCAAACTTCCGGCGCCCGCAGACCTACGGCTTCGCCGCGGTGCAAGAGTGGTTTTCTTGAAGAATGATCCACAACGGCGCTGGATCAACGGAACCCTTGGGACGGTCGATGGACTGAAGCAAGCGTCCGTTGTCGTGAAGATCCCATCCTTGGAGCACCCCGTCGAGGTTGGACAGGCGCGTTGGGAGCAGTACGAGTACCGCTACCTACACCAGGAGGGGCGGATCGACTCAGCCGTCATCGGCGCGTTCGAGCAGATCCCGCTGGCGCCTGCATGGGCTACGACCATTCACAAGGCGCAGGGGCAGTCATATGAGGCCGTCGCCGTGGATCTGGAGGCTGGCACCTTCGCGGCCGGCCAGGCGTATGTCGCACTGAGCAGGTGTAGAACTGTCGGCGGGCTTCGGCTTACGCGCCCGTTGCGGGAGATAGATGTCAAGCTAGATCCCCAGGCTCTCGCGTTTTACCGCGAACTCAGGGAGCGCTCAATTCGGCTGCCGGCACGGAAGTAGGCCTGCGGCCTCACGGGGTGCTTCGCTGCAGGGATTGAAGCGCCGCAAAAAACACTGTACTCTGTTGAAGAATCGGCGAGTGCGCTTGTGAGCGCAATTGCGCGATGTCCCGCATTGGTGAGGAGAAGCGAATGAGTCAGGAAGTCAAGGTTCGCGGTGTCGCGGACATTGTGTTCGTCGTCGATGTGACGGGCAGCATGCAGCCATGCATCGATGCCCTTCGAGAGAACATCAAGGTCTTCATCGATACGCTCGCATCCACTGATGCGAACAATGGGTCGCCCGTGAAGGATTGGCGAGGTCGCGTCGTCGGGTACCGCGATGTGAAGGCCGACGGCGAGCGCGATTGGATCATCGACAACCCGTTTGTCCGAGACCCAAGCGCATTGAAGGCTCAGTTGGCAACGCTTGAGGCTCGGGGCGGAGGCGACGAGCCTGAGTCCCTCCTGGACGCGCTTTACCGCGTTGCAAAGTGCGAGGATGCAGGAAAGGGTGAGCCCGAGAGCGACCAGAAGTGGCGGTATCGCAGTGCCGCCGCTCGGGTAGTGGTGGTGTTTACGGACGCGTCCTACCACGCAAGCATGGCTATTCCGGAGGCTGCTGGAGGTACTGCGGCTGATGCCAAGAACGCGATGATTCAGAGCAAGATCCGTCTCTCGATTTACGCGCCGGAGCTTCCCTGCTATGACGAACTCTCGGATCTGCCGCATTCAGAGGTCAATCTGATCCCGCTGAATGGGGCGTCGCCGGTTGCCGCGCTCGAAGCGTTCACACGTGACAAGGCGAACTTCAAGAACGTCCTGCAGCAGCTCGCCAAGAGCGTTTCGGCGTCTTCCTACGAAGTACCCGCCTCGGACTAAGGAGCTGGCATGCCTGGCAGGGGAGTCGCTGATGTCGTGTTTTGTCTCGATAGTTCCACCTCGATGGAGCCGTGCTTTGACGCTGTGAGAAAGCACGTGGTTGACTTCCTTGAGGGACTCAAGTCGGATGGGCAAACTGTCTGGGATGTTCGATTTGAGTTCGTCTCGCACGCGACGAGCCGATTTGGCCAACAGACGGTGTTCCGGCTCAGGTCCATGTACGAGGGAAATCTCCAGAGTTCGCTCTATGGCGCAAATGGTGGCGGGGGGAGGTTCTTCACGACGGATTTGGCGGAGTTCCGCTCGGCGATTTCAGGTCTGACAGCGAAGGGGGACGAGACCAACTTCATTGCGCTTGACTTCTGCCTCGACCTGCCGTGGCGAACCGCACCCGACTGCCATCGAATTGTGGTTGTCCTCACCGATGAGCCGCTTGAGACGGGGCTTGAGGTTTCGGAGCAGCGAGCAAAGGTCAACGAGCTCATCGAGAAGGTCCACGGGCTTGGCGTCAAACTCTTCCTCGTCGGACCTGAGTCGGCCGCATACGACGAGTTGTCGATGGCGAATGGGTCGGAGTACGAGGTCGTTTCCAAGGGTACTGGACTTGAGTCGGCTGATTTCGGCCGACTGCTACGACAGATCGGCAAGTCGGTGTCGGCATCGCGCGCCCAGGCGGTTCGAGCGGGTGTGCGACGCGCGCTCTTCGGACAAGACCGCTGGACAGCGACGCAAGTCCGAGCCTTCGGAGGCTCATGACATGCCGCGGCTTCTCCTCCCGGGTAGACGGGTCGCCAGCTACACGATTGTTTCCGAGCTGAATCGAGGCATGAAGGCGGTCGCCTACAAGGCGAAGCATGACGATGGCCGCCTCATCTTCTTGAAGCTCTATCTTTCACCTACGCGGATGTGCAGCTGGTACCAGCGGTACATGGACTATGAGAAGGAGAAGAAGCGGCGAATCGACGGCTCTAAGGCCAAGGACTTCTGTCTCGCGCCAATCGAGATCTTCGAAGCTGAGAATGGGAAGCCCACTCTCTTCCAGGCTTTCGAGTTTGTTGAGCATGGCGATGACTTGAAGGCCGTGCTGCGTCGGCTCGGCGCGGAGAGCGGCGAGTCTGCGTGGAACAAGCGGCTTCTTTACGCAAAGGTGTTTCTTGCGGCGCTTGAAGCAGTGGCCGCGGTCAAGTTCGTGCACGGCGACCTTAAGCCGGAAAACATTCATCTGATCGAGAACAAGGCGATTGAGGCGGGCTATCGGCCCAAGCTCATCGACATGGACGCGTCACTGTTGACAGATCTCAAGGCGCCGTGGGATGGCCATGAGGGGTACATGGGGACCCCGAACTACTACTCTCCTGAACATGACGGCGTGCCGACACCGGCATCTGATGTGTTTACTGCAGCGCTGATCCTCCATGAGCTGCTGTGCAAGGATCGGCCCTACAGGGAGTACAGCCGTGCCGCCGAGGTTGCGGCGCTGATTCGAGCGGCGCCCGCGCCTACGCCAATCCTTCGTGGCACGCTCGGCGATCCGCGCAGGGATGATCATCTCAAGAAGACACTGCGAGATTGTCTGGCGCTCGATCCAAAGAAGCGTCCGACCGTTTCAGATCTGCGAGAGGCCGTTCTCGGAAGCGCGAAGTCTGGGCCGACCGTGCCACCGACCAGTCCGCCCCCCGGGGGGCCAGCGACACCGGTTCCGCCCGCCAGGCCGAAGACGCTCCGGGTGGCTGGACCGACTGGCTCATCGCTCGAGTTCAACATCAACACCGACTTCGACCACAGCTTGGCGAAGATTCTCTCGCCGCATCCCGCGCGACCGCGCGGGCGATACTTTTCACTCGCACGCAGAGACGGGAGTTGGTGGATTGCGCCCGCGAGTGCTACGGGAAAGTGTGTGGTGAGCGTGAACGGGGCGCCGGTGGCGGTGGGAACAGAGCTGCTGGCGGGTTCAATCATCCAGTTGGCATGGCCGAGCGAGGATCGTGCAGGCTTCTCCATGAAGGTTGATTTCGTATGAGCGATTCAAGTTCGATCTGTCTGAAGTGTGGCCATGGGCCATGGGATCTGAGCGTCCGCTGTTCGGTATGCGGGTACTTCGAACCGGGTGCGCTTCGAATCTGCGGGGAGAAGGGATCGCGGGACTTCCGGCTAGCGGGTCCGGTTGGTAGGCCGCTCCTGCAACAAGTGGTTGGCGAAGACTCGCGCTTTGCCGACCATCATCAGTTCACCCTACTACGAGACCCGGATCGGGGCTGGCTTATTGAGGCTGTGCGCACGAGGAATCCGACCCAACTGCAGGGGCGCGAATTGCTCCCCGGGGTTCCGAAGGCGCTCGCCACAGGCGATGTCTTGACCATCGGCGGTTCAAAAGCAAAAATGACAGTTGATTTGCTGCGGGGCAGCACATGAATCCGGAAGAGCATGGACGAGAGTCGGTACCCCCGCCCCCTCCGCCTCACGCCGCGCCAAAGACGCCGTTGCCAGGCTCGCATCCGCGCTCGGAGTCTGCCGATTCGCATGCGGTAGCCATTCCAAGTGATCCCGCTTCGCAGCAGGCAGCGAACCAAGTGATTGCGCCAACGCCGTATCATTACCCAGACTTTGCAGGGGTGCCCGCGACGAGCCGGGTATCGGATTCCGCGCCTATCAGCAGCGTGATGAAGGGCGGTGCTGCAAACAGCGGCGGCCTCCAAGGCCGGCTCGCGGCGGTTTCGGAATCCAAGGCAACGGCGGATATTGTCCCACGCGAGCCAGGCGACCTTGGAGGCGCGCCTGCAGCGACTTCGCCGGTCTCGGTAGCGCATTTCGGTACGGCACGGGTTGATCGAAATGCTGGAAGCGAGATGCAGGCGCGAGCAACCGATCAAAGTTTCCCGATTCCACCAAAGGACGACGGTCGGCCACACATCCTCCCGGAAGTGAAGATTCCACTTGGCGGTAAGGCACAAGACGAGGTGCTTGAACGCTGCACGCGGCGGAGAAACTGCCTCGAACTCAGGGATTTCCCGGTCAGCGCGAAACCGGTTTGGCTTGATCGACTCTTTCGTAGAAATGGGCGGATTCTTGTCGAAGGCGGTGCGCAATCAGCGACGGATCAGTGGCGACACGCCTGGTTCATCGGCGACGTCCATGGGGATCTGGTGGGACTTGTTGCGGCCCTTGAGTTCATTCGAGGCCAAGAAGGGTATTCGAAGACGGAAGACATCATTGTCCTACTTGGCGATTTGATTGATGACTTACCTGAGAGCCAAGAGGTGCTTGCGGAGGTCTCGGAGGCACTTGGTAATGGAGAACGAATGATTCTGATCGTCGGAAACCACGATGACGCGCTCGAACACAGCGACACTCGCGGCTTCGGCGCATCAGTAGACCCGTGCGACTATTGCGAGTATCTCAAGGCCATCACGCACGATGGCCCGGAGCGCCCCTCGCTTCGGTTTGCGCAGAGCTTCATCAGCTATATGCGCGATGCTCCGGTGGCGCTGTTTCTGAGCGATGGAACGATGGCTGCTCATGGCGGCGTCCCGCATACGGATCTTGCTGAGCAAGTAGCGGGCGGCGGATGGGGCGAGGATCATCGCGTATGGTCTGACTTCATTTGGGCTCGGCTGCATCCGCGAGCAAAGAGCCGCATGGCGGTCTCAGGAACCCGATCCCGCGAGCTCGGAGCAGAGGATTTTCGCAGATTCGCGTCGACAGTGAAGTCGCAGCTTGGGTTCGAGCCAGTACGGATGATTCGAGGTCATGATCACATTGACGCTCGATTCGAGATCTACGGAAGTAAGTGGCAGGACTCAGTTCTGACCATCAACAACATGTCGTGGAAGCTGCCGCGCGAGACGGGAGTCGACGGCCCTCGGAACCCGTGCATCGCCCACTGGACGCGCGGTGAGCCGATTCAGCCTTTTGTCATCCTGATGGATCCGGAGTGGCGCGCGAGGATGCAGCCGAGGATCGAGGCGTGAGCGTTCGAGAGGATCTGGTACCCCTCGCGGGACGATGCTCGGCATGCGGCCATAATGTTGTTGATGGCATTTGTGAGGTCTGCAACAGGTCGGTCGGATCGATGGCCGAAGCCGAGGAGCCGCTCGAGCCGCCGACCAGCATTCCGTTGCCCCCAGGGCGGCCTCCGATCACCTTTTCAGTCGATGAGCCAGGCCGGATTGATCCCCCAGCCCCGCCCCCAGGAATCACCGCACCCGCTACCAACCCTCCAGTTCAGCGTGACGCTACCGAGCGAGTATCCAACTTCCGCAAAGTAGGGTTGGTCATCTGTGCGGCCTTTGCACTTGCACTTCCAGTGTTCTTGGCGAAGGTTTGGCGCCTAGCCTCGCCTGATCCGCTATCTGAGTTCTCTGCGATTGCGGATATCAACACGTTGGACACGCAGATCGAAGACTGGTCGCGGAGGCAGTTCGCGGTGTCTGGTGGGCTCGAAATGACAGACCGCATCCTGCGAGCAAGAAGCGCACTCAAACAGCGCGTGGCCGCCGCAATGGCGCGGGATGCTGAGCGGCCGATGGACTGGATTCAGGTCGCATCGTGGGCAAACATCGCTCGCGCGCTTGGGGTTCACGACACTGACATGCTCGAACTTGCCGCTGACCTTTATGTGCAGGTGGCGATCTACGGACCCGAGATTTCCGAGGTTGAGAGAATTGAGCGTCTTGCACGCGCGCGAAATCTTCTACAAATGCGAAGGGACGTTGCGCGGGACAGCTCTGAGGTAATGAGGCTCGAGCGCAAGCTCGGAGATCTCGGCGAGATGGAGTTCGCGATCCGCGAAAACAGAGGGAGGGAAAAGTGATTTACCTGACTGTGGCGCTTGCCTTCGCTTGCGCGTTCTTTGAGTGGCGCATCTATCGCTGGGCCAATCTCGAGCTGGACGCTGCAATCCGCGATTGGCACCGCCGCGCCATGGCGTTCGCTTTCTCGAGTGAGTCAAAAGACGTTGCCACTCAGCACCTGGAGTCTGCGATTCACGCGTCTCAAGGCTATGCGCTGTTGCGCCGCATCACGGGTCTCGCTCCGCTTTTCGGCGTGATCTTCACCGCAGTCTCGCTTTCGATCACCAGCACGAATGCGGATGACGGCTCAGGCGCAGCGGGCGGAGTGGCGGTCCTCGTAGCACTCCGTCCAGTCTTCTGGGGCGTTGTTTTGGGCGCGGCACTTTCAATTGCCAACCAGCTTCTGGTTGTCAAGTTTGACTCTGCGCTTCGCGCGCGGGTGCGAGATGCAGTCGAGACAGTTCCTGGGGATCGCTTTGCGGGAATTCGAGATGTGCTCGGCACTTTCCCAGAAGAGCTGAGGCAGATTCTCGCTGCGCTAGCGGCGTCTCAACAAGCGGTCCATGAGTTTCAGCGCAAGACCACAGATGAGATGGGTTTGATCTTGACTCGGGTGAGCGGTGCTGTGCACGAGCTGGCTGATTCCGCGGCAATGTCCGGTGAAAAGCTCCGCGAGTCCGCGGCAAGCCATTTCGACCAGGTGAAGCTCACGACCAAGGATTTTGGGAAGACCATCGGGAGAATGTCGGAGATCGTCGAGAAGTCGAATGGCCATTTGGGTGGAGTTCTCAGTGCAGCTTCCGACCAGCTCAGCGACGCACAGCGAGCCCTGGCGAAGTCAATGCAAGACATGCAGGTGGAGGCGGCAAGGGCCGTGGGTAGGTTGGAGAAGCAGTCTGTAGTCCTTCAACGCGGCACAGAGGAGGTCTTTGTGGTGATCCGAAAGGCGGTGGACGACTCGCTGAAGCATCACAATCTCGAACTTCTGAAGGTGCTTGAGGATCGAATTCGCGAATCCACCGATGTCGTTGATGGGTTCAAGTCTCTGATGCGCACAAGCATGGAGGCGTCGGAGCAGGCCGTTCGTGGTGCGACTGGCGATCTTTCGGCAGCTGCTTCGGGACTGGGTGGGCTTGCCACGTCTATCTCAAGTCTTGAGCGGCAGATTCGAGACAGCGGGTCTCAGTCGGAGGCGGGAGCGGCGGCAGCGGCGTCACTCGGCAGGGAACTCTCGGGGCTCGGTGCAAGTTTTGTCGCGACACAGAAGTCTCTTCAGACTGTGACGGAGTCGGTGGCTGCTCGGCATGCTGAATGGGGCAAGCGGGTCGAAGCTTCTGAGGGGCGATTGGATTCGATTGCTTCCCGTCTCGCCGATGGGATCTTGAGCGTACAGCGGGAAGTCGAGGCGCTTTCCGCTTGCACGAAGTCGCTGGCTGAGCGAAACAGTGACCTTTCGGAGCAGATGAAGGCGGCGACGGTGAAGCTCGCCGAGCTCCAGACTGAACTTAAGGAATCAGAGAAACGGCGTGGTTGGGGTATCTTCGGAGGTCGCTGAGTGATGTCGAAGTTCTCACGACGATCTCGGAGTCATGATGGCGAGGATGCCGCCGGCTGGATCGCGATGACCGACCTGTTTTCGCTGTTCGCAGTCGTAGCCATCAGTATCGGGGCTGCGCAAATCGCGAAGCTCTCGAATCAGCTCTCATCAATGCCCGGGGACTGGACTTCCATCGTCAGAGAACATGCTGACCTTCGAGCCCGTATCTCAGCGCTGGAGTCTGAGTTGAAGTCCCTGCAGGGCGAACGCGACCGGCTGCTTGAGGAGCGTGACAAGCTCGCCGATGAACTACAACTGGCTCTGGATGCGTTGGCCAAGGAGCGCGAGGCTAGCGCTAGAGCACGCGGGGAGGCCGAAGCGCCTTCTGCGGTGGCAGAGGAGAGGAATCGTTTGCTGGAAGAGCGTCGAGTTGCCGAGGCACAAGTCCTCCGGCTCGAACAGGAGTTGAAGGAAGCCTCCGCACGAGAGCTTGAGCTTGAGTCGGAGCGAAAGTTGCTCGCGGAGCGCATCAAGACGCTGGACGACGAGGTGGCGGAGGCGCGCGCGACTGTGGAGGCGGCTCGGGCACAGCTCAAGGAAGTTCAAGCGCTGTTGGTCGAGAGCCGCGCAGAGTTGGAGAAGTTGCGCTCCGACCTCGCGGCGCTGCGCGCGGAAAACGATGGACTCCGAGGCAAACTCAGCTCCGTCGGAAGAGGGGAGGCCGAACTCCGTCGTCAGTTGCTCGGTCTTGACGGGGCGCTAGGCCGTGTTGTTTTCGTGTTGGACCGTTCCGGTAGTATGGATGTGAAGGACAATCGAAACGGACGCGATAGGTGGACGGATGCCGTTTCGACCATTGACGCGTGGCTCCGCTACCTTGCAGTCGACGAAGCTGCTTTGGTTGTGTTCAGTGGGGGTGTGGATGTGTTTCCACCGGATGGCCGCTGGGTTGCAGTGCCTCAGGAGGGCCCCGAAGCTCTTTTGGAAGGGCTCAAGAACCTTTCCCCGATGGGGGCAACGAACACGCTTGATGCGCTTCGACGCGCGTACCGATATCCAGGTGTCGAGGTGGTTATCTTGTTCACAGACGGCGCGCCGGACACAGGGAGGGACGGGGGGATTGGAACCGTGGACGACATACTTCGGTTCGTGGAACATCAGAAGGCCACAGGCTCAAAAGTCCGCATCCACACGGTCGGCATCGGTGACTACTTTAGCCCGCGCATGCGCGACTTCCTCCTCCGACTCAGCAGTGAGACGGGCGGAACGTTCATCGGGAGATGACGGTAGGTTCACTTCGGTTAGCGGTGCGATGTATTCTGAAATGCTCAACGCAGAACGCCGCGATTTCCCTGAGTAACGCGGCTGTTACGAATCCCTCTCCGCCCACTGAAGCAGAACAAGCGGGGACATGTCTGCTCGCTCCGTGTGGTGCAGCCTCGCGGCGTTTGGGGTTACGAGCAAACGAGACAAAGCGCAGCGAATCTGGAGCTCGTGCATTGACACCTCGTGCCGCATAAGGTTCGGAGTCTGTCGCCTCTGTGTCGCTATCGCAGTGACACTAGCGCTTTGTCGGGCGCGTACGAATCTCTCAAGCGAACCGGCAGATCATTTCAGCGGCATCCCGAGCATCACGGCTTGCGATGTACGCATTCCGTGGCATCGAGGGCACTGGGAATCCAGTGGCCTTCTCCTTTGGACGTAGCCAAAGGTTGCGTGAACGCAAGACGATCAACTTGCAGTCTTTGCTCCGATGTCGTGGGAGCAAGTTTCCAAAGACGAAGTCCCGAATGAGGTTCGTGGACGCCAAGGTATCGATGCCACGGCGATTCAGGTTGAACGTCCCAGAGTGGTACGGGACAAGCTCAAGTACCGCGATCTGCGCGGCGCAGATCTCGCGAGCCCTACGGGCGCTGACGCCAAGGCCTTTCTGAACGCCCTCGGTGATCCTGCGCAGGCGCGGCGCCCAGTATGCGCTTCCACCATGCCAGGCGTATGCGGGATCGAGGAATGGAAATGTTGCGTCGCGGTCCTGTCTGAGGTTCTTCAGCAAGGCCTTCCTGTATTCGGTGACGTGATGCTCAGCGAAGTAGTCATGATGACCAAGCCCAGGGTTTAGAGAGCACAGGAAGACTCTCGCGCTTTGAAGATTGCCCAAGAAGGGCATGGGGAGTAGCCCAATGTGAAACTTGCTCCCGATATCAGCGCCGAAATCCTCGGCGCAGATCAGCGCTTGCCAACTTCGGTGATGGACAACGGTATCGAGCGCTTGAATGGTGGGCGCATCGCCCGGCAGAACATTGCGTAGCCCGGGAGCAAAGCGCGACGAGTTCCATGCTGTGATGAGGCGTTTTAGTTCACCCGGCATACGGATCAGCCTAGTTTCGGTTCGGCTTCACCGTACGGGCTTCGCTCGCCAAGCACGCACCCGACCTGGCAAGACGCCGAACGTCCTTGAGCCCTATCAGCCGCTTGCTCCCCGTGCCAACGCCCGTAGCAGCGCCATCCCCCGCCCTCACCCCTCATCGCTGGTGCGGCGGCCGCCGCGCAGGCAGAGGCCGCGCTTGGATCCATCGATGAAGCGCAGGTACTCGTCGACCAGGGGATCGCCGGCGCGCTCGCGCACCGCCGCTACGCGCGAGCTCGGCAGGCTCCTGGACAGGCAGAGCGTGCGGTAGATCCAGCGAACCGTGTCGATCTGCTCGGGGGTGAAGCCGTTGCGGCGCAGGCCGACCACGTTCACGCTGCCGCAGAAGTTCATGGTGGTCACCGTGAACCACGGGAGCACATCGCGCACGCTGCCGGCATGGCCGCTGAGCATGGCGCCC
>SXGQ01004027.1_pt1 | contig 13843 bp, 12 predicted proteins | sample 3178371 | NCBI WGS metagenome assembly SXGQ01 (sample SAMN11356859, study PRJNA531348) | freshwater metagenome | isolation source: freshwater sample F1-20 | place: China: Fuxian Lake, Yuxi | collected 2017-12-25
CGTTGATGGCCTTGCTGCCGCTGGTGTCTACAGCCGCAGCAGGATAGGCGGTTTTCAAGATCCCTTCCGCATCTCTGCGCAGCTGCAGTAGCCTGTCCACGCTCCGCTCCTTGGTCGGGTAGATGTAGCGGCCCTGGCGGGCGAGGATGCCGACGTTGGAATATGTCAGGAAGCCTTGGTCGAGGGTAAGAAGATCCACATCGCTGTAGCGCCGGATATGGACGTTGAGTGGAACTGAGCCCTGCAGGCGGAATTCGACGCTCCGTCCTTTGGCCGCGAAGCCCTGCTCGAGCTGACGCCCGACGCGTTCGGCCGTGTCCAGGCTAATTCGGGTCTGGTCGGCTCCGACCTCTTGCATGGCGCCCAGCGCATAGCGGGTGTAGGACTTGTCGGCGCTCGCACGCTTCTGCCAGCGCTCCTGCGCCATGCTTTTGGCGAGGACCTCAACACGTGCGGCCTCGTCGAGTGCCATATACCGGTCCATGCCGGTCCGGCGGCTCTGCAGCCGGCTGATACGTTTCGAAATATCACGCGCCATCACACTTTCCTCGTCAGTTTCATCACGCCAAAGGTGAAGCGGCCCAAGCCATTGAAATACTCGCCCTCGCCTTCCGTAAGGGCATGGTTGAAGGTAATCTCGGCCCAGCCGCGATGCGGATTGAGTTCGGTCTGATCGATGCGGGGGTCATTGCGGTAGCTATAGAAGAGGCGGAAACCGTCGGCATCGTCGCGCACCAAGGCAGCGGTGATGCTGTTTGATCCTGATTGCGGGGTCTTGAGCCGGACGCGAATCCGGTCCCAGCTCTGAACGATGGTGACCTCGCCGCTCCAGCTATAGCCAGGCGACTTGTCCGGATTGAGGGTCTGGCCGTCGACGCGCCATTCACCGCTCAGATCCGGCACGCCGAGCGCCGCCTTGAGATACGGCTGCTTCCATGCGTGACGGTCAAAGAACCAGTATAGGACGGTGAAGACGACGCCGGCGCCGATCGGGGGCAGCAGCACGGCAGGAACATATTCCTCAAAGCCGAGCGCCGAGGCCAAGTTGAGTGCGGCGAGCAGCAGGGCGACCAAGGCAGACGAGATCGCGGCCGCTAGCGCGCCGATAATCTGCCCGACCCGGGAGCGGTTGATTCCGCCCAGAACAGAATATTCGTGGTTCACCGTCCTCTCCCTTAGGCCTTGTCTTTCGGCGGGTTGGGGTCGTGCCCGTGACTGTCACTCCGGGAAATCTGGCCGTTCCGATTGTGGATGCGCAACTCGGTGCCTTGGTTACGGCTGATTTGCCGCCCGCGATCGACCGCCTGCGCCTTTGTGTCGAAGTGACCGCTCGCACGCTGGCCTCCTCCGCGTTTCACATCCCAGCCGCCAGCCGGGTTTGGCACCACATGGTGAGACTTCGGTCCCTTGGCCATTTGGGCCTCCTGGAAAATGCCGATACAAGATATATCACTACTCCGAACAAACTGGATGTTTGCTGTTCGCTTGTCAAGGTGCTAGGATACGCCTAGTCCGAACATTATCCGAACCGGAAAAAATGACATCCGCGAACCCTCTCGGCGACCGCATCCGCAATCTGCGCAAGGAAAAGGGCCTGACGCTCGACCAACTCGCTGAGCAAAGCGGGTCCAGCCAAAGCTACCTTTGGGAACTGGAGAACAAGAACCCGCCTCGGCCGTCCGCTGAGAAGCTGGCGAAAATTGCTGACAAGCTCGGGACCACTATAGAGTTTCTGCTCCAAGGAGAGACCTCGCAGGAAGAGGCCGCCGACGCGCATTTCTATCGAAGCTATCAGAAGATGGATGAGCCGACCAAAGCCAAAATCCGACGGATGGTCGAGTTGTGGGGCGATGACGAGTGAGCGCTCCGCCGTCTGCTAATCGCTGGGCGGCGGATCTGACGCTTATGCTCGATCAGGTCTATGCGGATGGCGCGAGTCGCTTTCCGGTCAATGTGCCGGTAATTGCTCGCGACTTCAGCGCGCACCGGTTTCCTCTTGATGCCATTACCTTGGTGAAAGGCGCAAGTCTCGGAAAATTTGACGGCGCTCTTTACCGGGCTCCCGCGGGCAAATCGGGTTGGGGTATCATTTATAACGACGCGATTGCCTCCAAAGGCAGGATCAGTTTCACGCTCGCCCACGAGTTCGGTCACTATCTATTGCACCGACTCGCGCATCCCGATGGCATAGAGTGCGGTCAGCAAGACATGGTGCGGTGGGATTCCGGGTATCGGGAAATCGAGCAGCAAGCGAATTGCTTCGCTGCTGGGCTGTTAATGCCATTGAACGATTTCCGAACTCAAATTCCGGCCAAAGCACGCCCCTCACTCGACGATCTGGCCGCCTGCGGTGAGCGCTACGGCGTATCTTTGATGGCGGCGACATTGCGGTGGATTGAATACGCCGAACGCCGATGCGTGCTTGTCGTTTCGCGCGACGGCTTCATCCTCTGGGCGCGTTCGAGCAAGAGCGCGCTCAAGACAGGTGCTTATTATCGAACGGTGAACCGAGCGCCGATAGAGGTCCCCGCCGCCTCGCTCGCCGCAAGAGCAGGCTATGGTGGAGGGAAACTCGTCGCCGAGCATGACGATGCTTGGTTCGGTGAGCCGTCAACCGAAGTCGCACTTGTCTCTGATCACTATGATTTCACGATCTCCCTTGTACATCTCGACGACGCCGTCTGGCGGCTGTGGGACGATTCAGAGGAAGAGCCCGATACGCTTGATCTGATGCGACGTGGCTAAATGAGAGAGAGCTTTTAGGGGCACAAGAGCATCGCCACTGTCACACCCATCACCAGCCAGATGGGCACGACGGCTTTCGGAACCGCTAGCCAGCTAGCTGAGCGGCAGATTTAGGATCCTTTGCTGCCAGACGGCTCCGCGCTGAGCGAATGGCCGATTATAGCGGAAGCCTCCGTTCCCAGCCCGACCTGCGAACGACCGGCTATGGTTCGGTCCCTTCCATTCCAACCATCCCAGCGCTGTGGCTGGTAGCGTCAGTGGACGCGCCTGACAGCGAGCACTATCCTAAGCCGCCATGTTTCATCTCCACTGCACCAAGAAACTGCTAGATCGGATCAAACCCGAGATCGCTGAGCCCGGGCAAAGCGACACCGCCTTGGGCAATTGGTATGCCACGGTGCTGTTCTGGAAGCCGCAAGTCGCTTTGCTGGTTTCTGAGCGCACGCTGCTTCCCGTGCTTATGCCGCTAGCCCCAGCGGCCACGCTTGCTCGACGGTTCCCGGCACATTTGGCGCTGGTTCTGAAGGAGCACGGCGTCCCAAGCGAATTCGTCGCTCAGGAAGTCTGGGGGATGGACAAGGTCCAGTACGCAAAGACTGCGAACCGGAGCGTCGTGGGCATCATCAATGAGTTCGTTAAGCAGGCCGAATTCTGGCTGGCCGCCTATGCCTATGAAAAGGGCGACGATGACGACCTCCTGGCGATTTCCGCCAAGATAGCGGAGACACCGTGTAGCCTGCTGTACAAGGGCCCGGTTTCGCCCGACAAAGCCCTGCATGAACTCGTGAAGGCTGGCGCGCAGACTTGAGTCTGCTGGCCGAACCCTGTGCTCGGAGATCCTACAGCACTCGGCCGGAAGCCCAACTCATGCGGTCAGACAGGATCGATCGGCAAATCGACGATGCGGAAAACAGCCCCAGATCCAGCATCGCGGACGAGGTCAACGCGCTCCCCATCCCAGTGATAGTCGAGATGTCGCCCCTGCAAGGGATTTAACGCGCAGTCCGGGTAGAAGAGCGCGACGCATTCCCCGCCCGGATGCCGGATACTCGTGTAGGCAATCCCGTTCGATCCCGCGCCCCTGAGATTCGCAGCCAGAGCTTGGGATGCTGCGTAACTTTCAGGATCCAGCGCCGGCGCGGGTTCTACATCTCTGAGATCATGGAGGTCAGCGTCGACTGACATGACAATCTCCCGGAACTGCGAGGTCCAGCCAGGCGCTTCCTTTGTCCGTGCCATGAAGCGGGCATGGTGGTGGATCGTCTCGAACAGTGCGGTTTCAAACCGGTCCCCGACATAGAGCACACCATAGCTGCCATCGGTAAAGCGGCTCGGCCGGTCAGTGCTGACGTGGGTGAATGGCGCCATGAGGTAGGATGCCCCATTGCCACCGACGCGTCGGTCGACTGGAACGAGGTCGAGATTGCCAATCGTCGCCATGATGCGAGGATTGGTCTACTGCTCTGCCGAGATCAGCAGCGGCCAGTCGGCTGGATCAGCGATGTCCTCAAACAGGTCGATCGGTGGAAAGGCGCTGCGGATGATCCTGACAGCGCCCTTCCACTCAACTCGAGAAACAGGGATATCCGCCGTTTCGCTCACCAGCCACCACGCTCGGCGTCGAGGTAGCGACGCACCCGCATGATGTCGGTGAGTTCGCCCCCGAGCATGACTTCGAGCGCACTGGATCCGCCAAAGGCATCGTTGGCCGACCTGATCCAGGCATAGCCGCGGGTTGCCTCCGAGAAGATGATCCGGAGCGCCTTGTGGACGCCCATAAGGTTGGACAGCCGAGCGCGGCCATCGCGAGAAACGCGCCCGGGGCCTTCGGCCTTCCAGCGGCGATAGGAGCGCACTGGCATGTCGAGCAGCGTTGCAGCCTGCTCGTCGGTTAACTCCCATTTGCCGAACAGATTGAGGACTGCCCGGAACATGGCAGCTGCCTCGTCCTGGGTAATCGGATCGGGACGGAAAGCGGTAACGGCAGTATCAACGGGTTGCAGAGCCAGCATGGCGTTTCTCCATATGGCAGCATATATGCTAAATAATGCCATTTGGCAATGAGCTAAGCAGGTGATGCCAATCTGGCAATCACGCTCGCCGCGCCCTCGATCGGCACGAAGAGCCGGGTCTGGTAGCGGATGATCTCGGTGAAGCAGCCTTGGGCCTTGTACCAGTCAAGGCGGGCTACGCTCCATCCGGTTAATTCAATTCGCTGTGAGCCATTGACCAGGCTGCGCTTGACCATGAGCTGCTCACAGCCGGCGAATTCCATGGCTCGACCAGTCGCCAGGACGGTCTGGATGATGTCATCGGCGGAGAGCGTTTGCTCGCGTTCCAGACCCAGCGCCCGGCACAGTTCCGGAACACAATGGAGAGGAACCTCCCGGCCAAGCAACGAGCGGCCGTCCGTAGCTGAGATGCGACTGACCCTCACGAAATCCGAAGGGAGCTTGTCCCAGACCGGCAGCAGGAGGCCCGTCGCAAGATAGAGGCGCTCGCGCTTGTGGCTGGACCGCGCTTCTTCAACCTCGGCCGCCCAGGCTTCGCGGAAAGCGTCGACGGAGATACCCTCCCAGCTGCTCTCAGCGAGCTGATCCTCGGTGATGTGAGTGCGCTTCAACGGGCGCAGCAGTTCGAAGCGGGAAACGCGGGTGCCGTCATCAGCAAGAATGCTGCGGGCGGGCACGAGCAAGGCAACCCGGCCTGAGCGGGCATTTCGAACAGGCCGTTGCCGCTGCCCAGCGAGGCCGTGAAGCTCCTCGAGCCGCTTCAGCGTGAGCGGCTTCAAGGCTCTGGCGATTTCCAGTCCCAGGAGGTGGGTGGTTGCGCCCGAGGCGGGATCGGTGCGTAGCAGCGTGTCCGAGAGGACCGTGAAGTCCTCGACCGCGATGGTCTCTAGGCCGAGGTCGAGTGTGCCGGCCTGTCGGGCGGCATCGATCCGCGCCTCGACCAGCCCCATGAACTCATCGAAGATCGCGTTCTGCAAGGCGATGGGAAGTGCGAGGATGCGGTTGAGCCAGCGCTGGATCGGCGGCAGGTCATCGACCATCGACCCGTCAGGGGCTTCGATTCTGAGACCTGTCAGATCCTGAAAGCGCCCGAGGCTGACCGCTTCGAGCTTACCGGTAAACAACAGGCCGAACCAGCGGTTGAGGGCTTCCTTCGCGTAAACGCTTTCGAGGTTGTCGGCCGGATCGAAGAGGTTCTGTCCGCCGGTCTGGCGCTGCCCGCGCGTGAGGGCACCGAGGCTGTCGAGGCGCCGCGCAATCGTCGAGATGAAGCGGCGCTCGCCGCGCACATCGGTCGTTACCGGTCTAAACAGCGGGGCCGTAGCCTGATTGGTTCGATTGGTGCGGCCAAGCCCTTGGATTGCCGCTTCAGCCCGCCATCCTGGCTCGAGCAGAAAGTGGACGCGGCGGGCCTGGTTCTTCGCAGCGAGATCGGCATGGTAGCTGCGCCCGGTTCCTCCGGCGTCGGAAAAGACAAGGATGCGCTTGGTCCCGTCCATGAATGCTTGGGTTTCAGCCACATTGGCGCGCGGTGACCGGGATTGCAGCTTCTGACGACCATCGCGGCTGACGATGAGCCGGCGTGTCCGGCCGGTCACTTCCGCCACCTGATCTACGCCGAAGCGTTCGATGATGGCATCAAGCGCGGTAGCGATCGGCGGCAAGGCGCAGAGCTGTTCGATCATCCGGTCGCGCGCGGCGAGTGCTGATCGGCACAACACCGGCGCGCCTAGTTCGTCGCTCATAGGCTTTGAGCGAGGATTGCCGTTTTCATCGGTGAAGACGGCCATCAGCCGGACAGGAAAGCTCTTGGCGAGGTAGTCGATCACATATTCCCGCGGGGACAGATCGATCTCCAGCGCTTCGCGTTCTTCGTCCGAAAGGGCGGCAAGCCGGCGGTCGAGCATGGCTTCTGCTGTCGAGACCAACTGGACGACTGTCGCGTGTCCGTCAGCAATCACCGCTTCGATTGCTGGAAGCAGGCTCGGGAGCTTCATCGACAGAAGCAGCTGCGCGAAGAATCGCTGCTTGGTTCCCTCGAAGATAGACAGCGCTGCAGACTTGGCACCGGAGTTGAGCGTCCCTCCGCTGTCTGCATCGACAATACGGGTGGCTTCAAGGGCTTCACGCAGGTTGGCATGGATAATCGCCCAAGCCTCAGCATAGGCATCGTAGACCGCGATCTGATCATCGGTCAGGCAATGCTCGAGGATCTCGTACTCGACACCCGCGAAGGAGAGCGCGCGAGCGGTGTATAGACCGACCGACTTGAGGTCCCGTGCGACCAGTTCCATCGCTGCGATTCCGCCGTCACGAATGTCGGCCACGAAGGCCTCACGATTGACGAAAGCTGTCGCCGGCCCCCAAAGGCCGAGGCGCGTGGCATAGGCGAGGTTGTTCACGTCGGACGCGCCCGTTGCCGAGGCATATAGCACCCGCGCGCGGGGCAGGAGGTTTTGCAGGCGCACTCCAGCGATACCCTGCTCCGATCCCTTGACCTTGCCGCGCGATCCTTCCCCGCCGGCGGCATTGGCCATGGCGTGCGCCTCGTCGAACACGATGACACCGTCGAAGTCGTCGCCCGCCCATGCCAGGATCTGATCGAGGCGGGCTGCATCGTTTCGGCCTGAACGCAGCGTCGGGTAGGTCACGAAGAGAATGCCCTCTCGCATGGCGATGGGGCTGCCGAGTTTCCAGGAAGCCAGAGGCTGGATGTCGATCGGCAGACCACCAAGCGCAGCCCAGTCGCGCCGGGCATCTTCTAGCAGCGCCTCGTTCTTCGAAATCCAGATATGGCGGCGTTCCCCGCGCACCCAGCGATCGAGAATGACGCTCGCAACCTGACGGCCCTTGCCGGCGCCTGTGCCATCGCCAAGAAAATAGCCCTGGCGATAGACCTGGCCCTCCGCCGATGCCTTGAGAGAGCAGCCTTTATCCTCCGGCTCGAACCGCCCGGGAAGATCGCGCGCATGGGCGCTTGACGCGTAGATGAGCGTCTCTGCCTGGGCAGCAGACAGCAGGCCCTTGGCGACCAACCCTTCGGGTAGCTGCGGCACAGCTTCGGGCATCGGTGCAGCGATCGAGCCCATGGCGACGGACTCAACGAGCGGTGTCGGATGCTCGGCCGCACCGTCGATCACGATTCTGCTGGGACGATAGGGCAGATAGTGCCCGACCTGGGGCGCAAGCGGTGCAGGTACTTCGAGTGACTGGTAGGTCAATGCGCAGATGACCGTCGGCGCTGCAGGGGTAATCCTTGCCGGTATCGGCAGCGACCTGTGTGACGAGACGACCAGTCGGAACGGCGTACGCGCCGGAAGACTCGATTGCTCGGGAGCAGTTTGCATGCCCCCTTTGGCGGGCAAGGCATCGACAAGATCGACAAGGTGACCAAAGTCGTTTGTGCGCTCCACGACGGGTTCGGCAGAGCCCTCGATCTTGTCCAGGACCAGTAGTCGTGTGGCGATCCCAGTGCCGTGCTTCACGAAAGCACGTTCGACCGCGGCATTGAGCCGCAGCGAGACTGGCCCCTTCAAACCCGCCAGAAACCTAGCGCAATCGAACCATTCGGGCATGATCGCGACAAGCCGACCGCCCGACGCCAGACGATTCCAGGCCGACCGCAGGTGGCGCGAGCCGGTGCGACTATCGTGCCCTCGCTCGATGCCGTGCGAATAGGGCGGATTCATCAGCACGACGCTCGGGCTGATGGCGGGATCGAGCAATTCGTCGATCAGTTCGGCGTCATGGCCGGTCACGCGGGCAGCCGGGAACAAGGCAGTCAGGCAGTCGCGGCGCAGCGGCGAAATTTCGTTGAGGGCAAGGCGCAAGCCAGCCTTGTCTGCCCAGACCGCGAGCATCCCTGTTCCGGCCGAGGGTTCCAGGACGAGCTCGTCTGCTACTAGGGCGCAAGCCCGGGCGGCAAGCCAGGCAAGGCGCGGCGGCGTCGCGAACTGCTGCCATTCGATCTGTTCGTCGCTGCGATTGGTCTGGGTTGGAAGCTCAGATTCCAGCGCCGTAAACATCCGGTCGGCGTCGGCCGCCGAAGCGGTAAGGTCGATCTGTGCGTTGGCTTGCAAGTATTCGGTCTGAGCCAATTCCAACGCGATATGCGCATCGCGCACCGACCAGCGCCCCTCTGCATCTGTGCCCCCGAAATGATCGGTGAGAAGCGTATGCAGTTGCCGACGCGTAATCGGTTCACCGGATGCCATGCTTGCGGCGATGGTGCGCGCGGCCAGCAGGGCCAGCGGTTCAGAGGGTGGGGGAAGCAAGAGAACGGGGGCAGAGCTTGGCATTTGGAACCTCCTGACGAAGCCCAGTCCACTTGCCGGGCTTCATCAAGCCAAAGGCCTTCTCCCCTCTTTCTTCGTCAGGACTTGGACCGCAGCCATGCTTGCAAGGCGTCGTTCCAATCTTTCCCGGGACCGCGCGGACGACGCGTGACGATCGTTCGGCTTTCACAGGCGTAGGCGCTGCGCGCGCGTTCCTCGGCAAGGTCGCCGCCTGCATCATGGTCGACGAACAGGTGCAATTCGCGCACGCTTTCCGGGATCGACACGAGGCCAAAACGCTCATTGCCGAGCGAGGCCCAGCAAGAGATCTGGGTTAAGGCCTTGGCGGCGAGCGCGCTCTCGATACCTTCGGCAAGGCCGAGCCGCCCATCAACGGGTTCGAAGAGACGAACGGCGCCCGATGCCAAGCTTCCAAGTGCGCGCTTGGGATTGTCGAAAGGGACGACTGCGGGCCTTGCCAGATTGAGAAATGTGCGGTGAATGGCCACCAAACCATGATCCATGGTCACTGCCGCGATCAAAGCAGGCAAGTACTGCGTGTTCCCCTTCGGGCCGAGCGGGGTGCGAGGGTGAAATCTTAGCGCGCGAGAGACAGCGCGAATGCCGCGGGCCTCAAGATAGGCCTTGGCGGGGGTATCACCGATTGGCGTCGCTTCGCGCCAGATACGCTCGGCAAATGCGCGGTGGGCAGGCTTGTCGACATTGGCGCGTGCATCGACTTCGGCGTTCCCTGAAAACATGCTCGCCGGCGAAACACCTCGTCCGGCGAGCGCCGTCAGGACCTGATCCTGGCTGCAGCCCGCGAAACAGTGGAAGAGGATGGCGCGTCGGCCCAAAGTTACGCCGAGCGAGGGCGTGCGATCATCATGGGCCGGGCATCGCGCCATGCCTTTTGCACCGGACCAATGTCCTCCGAGCTCCTCGCAAAGCTGCTTTGCCACTGAAGCAAGGGACGAGTTGGTAGGACTGGATAACACGGGGGACATGCGGGGCTCCTCAAGCTCAAAATACCGCCCCCTTGCGAGCGACCTCTCCTCCCATTCGCGCGCGCAAAACACTTTCCTACACCTTTACGTTCACCATACGTTCTATCTCGATTCGAAGCAATGCGGCGAGATGGAAGATGATCAGATTTGGAATGATCGGCATGCTCCTGATGACCGTTCCGGCGGTGCAGGTTTCAGCCCAGGCAGACGCGCCATCCTTCGCGCTATTCGAACATCGACCCTCACCGACAGCGGCTGAGCCTGCCCAACCCTCCGTTGCGGCACAGAGTGAAATGGATTGGGGGCCAAGCAAGGCAGCGCCCTCGTTCCGCGAGGTAATCTATCTGGCGAACGTGCGAGAGGCAGAGCTTCGCTACGGCCTCCCTGTGGGCTTGTTGCAAGCGCTGATCTGGACCGAGTCGCGGTTCAACCCGATGGCGATCAGCCCTGCTGGCGCAGCAGGATTGGCACAGCTGATGCCTGGTACGGCTCGCTATCTCGGCGTCACGAACCGGAATGATCCCCTCGCGAGTATCGATGGCGGGGCACGCTACCTCAAAGAGATGCTCGACAAGTTCGGGCAGATCCATCTCGCGCTTGCAGCCTACAACGCAGGGCCTGGAGCGGTTATCCGTGCTGGCGGAATTCCCCGAAACAACGAAACGCCGGGCTATGTCCGCAGCGTTCTGGGCCGATGGCAATCAATTAGCTCGCGCATCTGAAACGTGTTCGTATAGCTTTGTCGAAGAACGGATTGCTTGAGTGGGGAAGGCCGAGTTTGATGGCTCCGAAAAAAGATCGAAGCTCGGAGGATGAAAAAGTCATTCGCTTCGATTTCCGGGATGAGCTGAAGAAGCAGCGCGGCAAGCAGCGGCGCAAGGAGTGGGTCTTGGGACTAGGCGCGTTTTCGATCGTATTCGCTGGCGGAATGCTGGCATTGAACTGGCCTACGTCGGGCCCAACCTTGTTTGCCTCGTCGGAGCTCACACCGAAGTTCTCGCTGGTGTCGGAGACCTCTTCACCGCGTTTCGAGCTCTGCGGAATGACACGCAGCACCTGCGTCGTGGATGGCGACACCTTCTGGCTCGAGGGTGAGAAGATCAGGATCGCTGACATCGACACGCCCGAGATCAGCGAACCCAAATGTGATGCCGAGTATCAGCTCGGCATGAAAGCCACTCATCGGCTTCGTGACCTATTGAACGAAGGCGCCTTCGAGGTTCGACCAATCGGAAATCGTGATGAAGATCGGTTTGGACGCAAACTTCGGGTCGTCGTTCGGGGCGGTCAATCGCTTGGGGACCAGCTCGTGAGTGAAGGTCTCGCCCGCACTTGGACCGGGCGCCGGCAGCCGTGGTGCTGACAGTGGCCATATCACTTAACGGTCAACGGTTGTTGCGGTATTGATCGGCAGGATCCGACCAAAATAGGCCCTTCCGCAGCCACCAGTTGAAAGTCGGCTTACACCATTACCGGCCACTCGAGCGTTCGTTTGCTACGGGATTGGAATGCGCCGATCCGGGCCGCACACCTGCCGAACACGCCCGCCAGAGAGGCCCCCCAGGCTTGCATGAAAACGGTATCCTCCAACGCGTCGAAGTAGCGACGCGGGGGGGATAAACGTGTTGGCTCAGACCTTGATTCATGGCATGATTGTTGGCGCAGGATCTGCCCGTTAAATCTGTTCCTGCAGCCAGTGTTCATTGAACACGCCCCTTGCGGGGGCGCTTCGCGCCTACATGACAAAGGCATTATCTTCCCGCGCCGAGGCAGCGTTGCGGGAAGTACCTATTTTTTCCCTTACGGCTTTAAATGCCTTCATGCGGGCAGGGATAGCCTGCCGCTGATTGCGTTCGAGCCTGTCCATGACGTCCGAAAAAGTCGTGTTGTCGCCGATCTCGATCAGGCGCTGACGGACCAATCTGTCATCGCCGTCTGGTTCAACCGAGCGGGATGGAGACATGGTGCGTTCCATAGCGAGAGTCATCCGGACGGGCACATGGAGATCGCCGATGCGCCGGCCAGCAACATGAATCGCATGATCCCTGAATGGCTGCTGCTGATCGCCGATGCTTCGGTTCCTGAACTTGACGATTTCTGTGTCCGAATACAGCCAGTAACGCCCTGGCTCCAACCACAGTCCGTGCTGCGTGACCGCTTCTATCTTGAACGAGCCCATCGCGTCCGACGCCTCGCGCTCCAGCCAAGCGACCACGCTGTCCCGATGAATGGTCGGAAGCGAGAAGTGGATGGAATCTATATTAGTGTAGCAGATCTGCACATCCGGGGCGCGGACAAGAATTCTTTCCATCATCTCCAGCAGCATGATGCGACCGCGTGCCACGATCCGTTGCCCCAGAAGATGGCATGCGGAACCGTTCTGAAGGGACGGGCCGCGAACATCGACGCCATTGTCTCCGTGATGCACCGTCACGCCTTTACGGCCGTCCAGCCAGATGTCGGTAGCGGCTTCCGGCTCATCGGCCGGCACGTCGATTCCATAGTGAGATCGAACATGCACCATCGCCGCTTCTCGGGTTTCGAAGGTTCGCCGCGGTCTCGATGAACGGCTCGCACATGACGTCATTAGCGTGGCGAGGAATTTTTCCCTGTCCGCGAGGGTCTTGTTGCCCTGGTGCCGATAGTTTTTCCTTCGGGCGAATGACCGTCTCACTTCTCTGGCGAGCGGGTGCGAGATGGTCTCGTTCGAGACAACGGCTTCGACGAGATGGATGCGGCGAAAATGCCTACTGAAGAAGGCTAGTTCGAATTCGTTAAGGTCGATCGCTATCGGCTCATTTAGTTGTGCACGCAGATGCCGTCCGGAATGGAAGCTGCGAAGCGGATTGTGTCGCGCGATGAAGTCCGTGACCGGCCCATGGAGCACGCAGCGGTACAGACCGGTAGTGAGCATTTCGCTCGGATCCAGATCTCGGTCCAGGTGCACCAGGTGCAGAGCAGATGGCTTGGGGAAATCGTGCTGCATGCAGCCGGGATACATGCCATTGAAATCGATCGCGATGACGCTTCTATCGGAGTTTACCTCCTCAAGAACGTGCGCTTCCTGGATCGGCAGATGCCAGGCCGAATAGAAGCGTGCGTCATGGAGACTGCGTTGGCGCAGCGCGTTGCAGATGGTGTTCCATTTCTCGTCGCAAAACGACGATGCGGAGACGAAATGCTGCCCAAAGCGCCGGACAATGGCATCGGCTGCTCGAAGGCTGGCCACAGAATCATTCAGGAAACGACACTCTGGAAGCCACGGGTGGAGATCCTCCAGCGCCGCTGGGGGCTCCATTCCGGGGTTCGCTAGTGTGATCAGATCCACCTCGCGCCTTGTCAGCGTGACGGCGCGTCCATCGACTGCGGCATATGTCTCGATCGCCCGCGTCCCATTGTGATCGCTGATCGACAATGCGTCGGCTCCGACGAGGTGGAGTCGTTCCCTCGCCTGCTTCTTGCGCTTGCGTAAGAGCACAGGCCGATCCGGCACGGACACATTGGCTGGACCGTGGAAGCGATAGGCCCGGCTCATCGGGAGCGAGTGCGATTTCGACCTGCCCGACGCATACGCAAGATGCCACAATGCGCGAGGGCTAGTTCATTCACGATCGCGACGCGATCGAACTGGTCAGACCGCGCGGCGCGAGCAAGGCCATGTCGGATAGAATAGGGATAGAATTCCAGCAGTGAGCGGATGTGCCTGAGGCGCCAGTTACTGATGGATCGCCTGTTCGATGTAAGCAATTCTCGCTTAGCCCCCAGCGTTTCTCGATCGGCGGTATAGGCCTCTGCGAGTTCCCTA
>SXGQ01237191.1_pt1 | contig 13842 bp, 13 predicted proteins | sample 3178371 | NCBI WGS metagenome assembly SXGQ01 (sample SAMN11356859, study PRJNA531348) | freshwater metagenome | isolation source: freshwater sample F1-20 | place: China: Fuxian Lake, Yuxi | collected 2017-12-25
AATGCGGTGCCTGCACGGTGCACCTCGATGGCAATCCGGTGCGCTCCTGCTCGGTGCCGGCGAGCGCGGCCGCCGACGGTCGCATCACCACCATCGAAGGGCTCGCTGCTGCCGATGGCACCTTGCACGCCGCGCAACAGGCTTGGCTCGAACACGACGTCGCGCAATGCGGTTACTGCCAATCGGGGCAGATCATGAGCGCGACCGCGCTGCTCGCCCGCAACGCCAAACCGAGTGATGCCGAAATCGATGCGGCCATGGCCGGCAACATTTGTCGCTGTGGCACCTACGTGCGTATACGCAAAGCGATCCACTCCGCTGCCTCGGCACTGCGAGCTCGCTCATGAGCGGCTACCACATCCAGAAACTCGATCGGCGGCAGTTTTTGCAGCTCTCGGGGCTCGCCGGCGGCGGACTGTTGCTCGGCGTCTCCGTAATCGAAACCGAAACCGCACACGCTGCCGCCGGCGCGCTTGCGCCGAGTGCCTTTTTGCAGATCTCGCGTGATGGCATCGTGATCTACGCCACGCAGCCCGAGATCGGTCAGGGCGTGCGCACTTCCATTCCCATGATTTTGGCCGAAGAGCTCGACGTCGCCTGGAAGGATGTCGAGGTCAAAATCGCCGGTATCGATGCCAAACGCTACGGCGTGCAGACAGCAGGCGGCTCGACGGCAACACCGCGCAGCTGGAATCCGATGCGTCGGGCGGGAGCCGTAGCGCGCGCCATGCTGATCGAGGCGGCTGCACGTAACTGGAATGTCGCATCGACCGACTGCAGCACACGCGACAGCGAAGTCATTCATGTCGCCTCGGGGCGTCGCGCGCACTACCGCGACCTCGCCGAAACTGCTGCCATGCTGCCCGCACCCGATGCAGAAACACTGCGCCTCAAAAGTCGCGCTGAATATCGACTGCTCAACACGCGAGTACGCGCCACCGATGGTCGCGATCTCGTCACCGGTCGGCCGACCTACGCCAACGATGTACGCATTCCCGGAATGCTGCACGCGATGTACTCCAAATGTCCGCGGATTGGCGGCAAGGTACGTGCGGCCAATCTCGATGACATTCGTCGCTTGCCGGGCGTGGTCGATGCCTTCGTGCTCGAAGGCAACGGCGATCTCACCGAGCTGAAGCCCGGCATCGCCCTCATCGCACGTGACACCTGGTCGGCGCTCTGCGCGCGACGTGCGCTGCGCATTGAGTGGGATGAGAGCAGCGCGGCCAGCGACGACTGGCCAAGCACGCTCGCCAAGGCGCGCGAGCTTGCACAAGCAGGCGGTGAGGCTGCGAGCGGCAACGATCTCATCATCGAGCGCGGCGATGTCGCCGGCGCTTTCGCAGCGGGAAAGAAAACGGTGCAATCGACCTACAGTTACGCTTTTTTATCGCATGCGCAGCTCGAGCCGCAAAACTGCGTGGCACGCCCCCTCGAGGGCGGCGCGATGGAGCTCTGGCCACCGAGCCAAACACCGCAACGCGCACAGATCGCAGTCGCCAAACTGCTGGGTGTTGCGGAGGGCAACGTCACCATCCACCCGCAACGTCTCGGCGGCGGCTTCGGCCGACGCCTCAACAACGACGTCGCCTGCGAAGCAGCCGCCATCGCAGCGCGCGCACAAGCGCCGATCAAGTTGCAGTGGCTCCGCGAGGACGACATGAGCAACGACGTCGTTCGCGCCGGCGGTCTGATGGCGCTACGGGGCGCGCTCGATGCAGGCGGTCGCTTGAGCGGTTGGCGTAATCATCAGATCACGTTTTCGCCGGACGGCAAGCGCATCGTTTCGGGCGGCACGTTGCGAGCCGAGGAGGATTTCGCGCCGTTGATGCCTGCGGTACGCATCACGCGTTCAGTGCTGCCGTGGCGCTCACCCTGCGGGTTCTGGCGTGCTCCCGGAGCAAGTGCGTTCGCGTTTCCGTTGCAAAGTTTTCTGCACGAGCTGTCGGTCGAAGCGGGACGCGATCACCTCGAGTTTTTACTCGAACTTCTGGGTGAGCCCCGCTGGCTGCCCCCCGCCAATGCCGGTGCGCTCAACACCGGCCGTGCAGCCGGCGTACTGCGCCTTGCCGCCGAAAAATCCGGCTGGGGCAAACGGCTGTCGAAAGGTCGTGCACTCGGGATCGCCTTCTACTTCAGCCACACGGCTCACGTTGCCGAAGTGGCCGAAGTCAGCGTCGATGCCGACAAACACATCACCGTGCACGCGATGACGGTTGCCGTCGACGTCGGGCCGGTCATCAATCTTAATGGCGCCGAAGCCCAGTGCCAAGGGTCGGTCATCGATGGCCTGAGCGCGATGGCTGCGCAGCAACTCACCTATCGCGGCGGCGTCATCGACGAGAAAAACTTTGATCGTTATCCGCTGCGGCGCATCGGCAAAGAGCCGCGCATCGACATCCACTTTCTGCAAAGCGACTTTCCGCCGAGCGGTCTTGGGGAGCCAGTGTTGCCACCGGTCGCTCCCGCGATCTGCAATGCGGTGTTCAGCGCCTGTGGTCAGCGCATCCGCTCAATGCCGATCAGCGCGGAAGGCTTCTCAATCTGATCAGCTCGAACGCCTCCCGCAGCGACTCGGCAGGCCATTGCCCGGGCGCCGAGGTTGCCGCACCCGCCGCAAAACTCAGCGAGGAGCCGAACATGCCGCAGAACACTCGGCTGACACCGCCGAGCGGTCCCATGGCTATGGTGATGAGCGGACGCGCGAGCTCGCGATGAGCTCGCTCCGAGGCTTCGAGTAGACGCAAGACATCGGCCATCGAGTGCGACATAACTGCCACTTTGGCGATGTTGGCGCCCGCTTCAGCCGCGCGACGTAGGCGATCGAAGAGCTCGTCGGTGGGTGGTGTGCCGGCAAAATCGTGCGACGAAACGATGCTCTGGACCCCCGCCTTGCGTGCCGTCGCCAGCAACTGCGCGAGAATCGCCGCCGGCGCCGACAGCTCGAGATCGATGAAGTCGATGGCGCCGCTCGCAATCGCCTCGTTGATGACGCGCGCCGTACGCTGCGGATCGAGACCACACGCCTCCCCGCCCTCGGCATGCGAGCGCAGCGTGAAGATCAGTGGCGGCCGCATTGCTTGGCGCGCGCTAAGCAATGCGGCGCGCAGCTGTTGCAGCACGTCGGGTAGGACTTCAGCGTCGTTGGCGGTCAAAAAATAATCTGCACGCCACTCGATGATGTCGGGCGCGAGCGCGAGCACGGCATGCAATTCGCTTTGCAGCGCGACAGAGGTGCGGGCCACGAGCGGAATGCAGATCGCGGGGACTTGGCCGCCGCCCAAGGGTTTACCGGTAAACTCGATCGGTCGGAAAAATCTCGTGGGCAGACTCACCTCGCTCATGCGCTCAAGCCAAAAGATTCAGGAAAGTGGTGATGACGATGGCATTGCTGAAGTCGATGAAGAATGCACCGACGATCGGCACCACCAAAAATGCTCGGGGCGCGGGCCCGAAGCGCTCAACGAGCGTGCGCATGACCGCCACGGCGTTGGCCGTGGTACCGAGCATGAAACCCGTGAACCCGCCGGTCATCACGATGGCGTCGTAGTCCCGGCCCATCACCCGAAACACCAGCCCCCAGCAAACGAGTGCCACAGCAATAAGCTGCAGCAGCAAATTGACGAACAGCGGCAAGGCCAGCGCCGCGAGCTCCCACAATTTTAGATTCATGAGGGCGATCGTCAAAAACAACGTCAGACAGACCGTGCCGGCGTTCGCGGCCGCCCTTTGCGGAACTTTGAGCCATGAGGTGGCATCGTCGAGGTTGCGCAGCAAGGACCCCACGATCATAGCGCCGACGTAACCCGGCAGCGTGACGCCGGCGGCCGAAAGCCCCTTGCTCAACCAACCGCCGATCACCATCGCGACCAACAAAATCATGATGGCTTTGAGGGTGTCGCGGATACCGTCCTCTTCACTCGCTGCATCCTGCTCGGATGCTGAGTCGTCGGCGGACGCTGCATCGTTCGAGGCACTGGCGTCGACGACCGCCTCATCGCAGGTCGTTAGCGCAGCGTGTGCCGCAGGTCGAACGCCATTACGCTCGAGCAACCGCGTAGCAATGGGACCGCCCGCGATCCCACCGAGCACGATGCCTGCCATCGCCGCAGCGATGGCGACGCTTTCGGCTGCAGGCACGCCCGCTGCCGAAAATTGCGGCGCAAAAGTCAGCGCCGTCGCCGGACCGCCCGCGAGCGCCGTCGAACTCATCAATACCCCGAGTAATGGATGTTCGCCGAACGCGACCGCGACGCCGATACCGATGAGGCTCTGTACTACCGCGAACGCACTGGCGAGCAACAAAAATAGCAGTGCCTGACCGCTACCCGCTCGCAGCAAAGAAAAGCTCGCACTGAGACCGATCGAGGTGAAAAACGCCGTGTTGAGCGCCATCTGCAGACTGGTGTCGAAACCGATGACGAGCACGGATGTGACCCGGGCCAGGGTCACGAGCAGCGCGACTAGCAAGCCGCCGACGACCGCCGCGGGAACGTTGTACCGCTTGAGCGGCGCGACCCGCCCGACGACGACGAAGCCGATGAACAGCGCGAGCCCGCCCGCGGCGAGAGTTTCGATCAGGCTAAGTTCGAGCATGGTACGACTACCCTAACATGGTGTACTTCGTCACCGCGGAAAAGCGCCCCATGCATCTTGCGTCTCGAGACGGGCACAACGCTGCGCGCTGTTGAGCAACACCTCGGTCGAGGCGTAAGGCTTTTCTCTCACCAGCGCATCGATGGTGGCCTCGACACGTTTGTTGATTCGCATCTTTTCCGCGCTCTCCGTCAGATCGCCGACCAGACGCTGCTCGATCATGCGACGCGCGGGCTCCAGCCCCGCCGCAAGCCCCGACGATTCTGCCTTGGATCCAGCGCTGCCGTATTTTTCCTGCGTCAACAAGATCGCCTTGTAACAGGCGATCAGAACTTCGATGCGTCGCTCGCCAAACTGCAGAGTCGGCTTGCGGGCGTCGAACTCCTCCGCCGACTTCGTCGGCGCTGGCTCGTTACCGCAGCCTGCGGCGAGGCCGACCACCACCAGTACCACCATCATGGCAAATCTGCGATATGTCGATTTCATTGACTGAGCGCCACTTGCAAACCGCCATCCTGTGGGGCAACGAGATATGAAATTTCAGCATCAACGTGCTGACCGCCGTCGTAGTCGATATCGAAGCGGACGGCGGCGCGACAGGAAATAGTCGCGATGGTATCCGCTGCAAATTTGGTTTCGATGTTCGAAGCAGAGGCCTTCACGGCGGCTTGCGCCCAGTCCCTGCAGGCTGTGACGCAGCTTGGCGCATCACCGTTGACCTGCGTCGGGCAGGACGAGGCGATCTGCGGAATTTTTTTATACAGACTGTCCGCACATTGCGAGGCGAGATCTGCAACGACTCCCTTGCTCGCAAGGTCCAGCATTTTGTCGATGGCCGTCTTATCATCGCAAACGGGCTTTTGGCTACACGCCGAAAATAATCCTACCAGCATCACGACGAGAGCTGCCGATTTATTTGACGACTTGCTCGACGACTTGCGTGACGATCTTGACCTTGCATCGATCATGATGGCTTTTCCGACAGACCGCCTCCGCTCACCGTGCCAGCCTCGACCCAGTGAAAGCGCTTGGGCGTGATTCTCCAGGGCAGGTACCGCCGTGACAGGCGCGCGGGCAACAGCCCGCCCGTGCCGTGGTCGATCCAAACGCCCGCATACCCCATGTGCTGCAAGCGTACTGAATCGAGCGGCGATTCGCTGCTGAAACCCTGCTGATCAGGGAAACCTCGGCCGTCGTTTACACCGTCGGTCGCACCGTCGATGACGGTGGAAAATCGGTCGTGAAAACTGGCCCACGGGTGACCCTCGAGCATCCCGGGTAGGGCCGCCAAGCGCTTCTCGTAGTCGGCGCGCTCCAATCCGAGCTGGCCCAGGACGTTGCAAAAGAGCACCGGGACGCCGGGGCCCTGAATCAGCAAGGGCGGCAGAGCGCTGACAAAGTCCTCGAAAATCCATTCTGCGGACGAGCCGGCGCGGCGCAGTCCCGCGCCGTGGCGCAGCCGAAAAAAAAACGGCGCTGATCTATCGAGTTCGATAATCGTCAGCCGACTGAACTGCGCGAGGAAACGAGTGGGTAAAAACCAACCCCCGCTCGAGCCGACCAGAATCAGACTGCGGCCGTTGGGTCGCAAATCGTCGAGAAATTGGGCAATCTCGTTTCTAAAGGGCTGATGCAGGCGCCACCGTCGCAAGACCCGCGCGTGCCACCGCAATCCGCCCGTTCTGCGGAAAACGCCCGGAACGGGGCTGTCTGCGATGCCGTGAGTCGTCGGATCCATGTTCGTTCGACTATGTTTGCTTTATCGGAGGAGAGCAATATGTATCCGATTTTCAGGACGCGCCACGGACTGAAGGCCCTCGCCGCCATGAGTCTAATCATTCTGTCGGCGTGTACCGCTAATACCAGGCTCGCCAAACCGAAAGCCACGCCCTCAGGCGCCGCGAGCGCAACCTCGGCGACCTGCGTCTTGGCCACCGAAGAGGCGGTCACCGATCTCTTCCGCAAGTGGAATCTCAGTCTCGCCACACTCGACTCGTCGAAAGTGGCTGCGCTCTACTGGCCTGACGCCGTGTTGCTACCCACCGTCTCCAACGTTTCGCGCACAAATACCGCGTCTATCACCGATTACTTTGATCACTTCCTAAAGAAATTCCCGCGCGGTAAAATCCTCACCCGTACCATGTATCGCGACTGCGGGATTGCACTCGACATGGGGACCTACGAGTTCTCGCTGATGGACCCGGTGGGCGAGCCCTCCACGGTTCGTGCGCGTTATTCCTTTGCGTACTCGTACCGTACTGGCGCCTGGAGAATTCAGCACCATCACTCCTCGGCCATGCCCGAGCTAGTGGCCGACGGATCGACTAAACCCGATGCGGCAACACTGGGCGACCACGACGACAAGACGGCGCACGATGGCCATGATCAACCGGCGGCACCCGTTGCCAAAAGCGATGTCCCCGTCGGCAAAAGTGAGGACTCAGCAAGCAATAGCCGTAGCCCCTCACCACGCACCGCTCGCATCCAACTCGACTCGGCGCCGCGAACACCCGATGCGCTGCTGAGTACTGATCAGCGAAAAAAAGTAGGTAGGGAAACCGTCGGCCTGAGGATCTGTGCGACCGGCGAGTCAGGGTCGCGGTCGGTCGATGTCTCCGACCCGGCCCCGCATGCCGAGGCGAACAGCGCCGCGGTTACGTGGGCGCGCGAAGCGCGTTGGAAAGTCATCGGTAGCGCGGACGCCGCCGCTGCCGTGTGCGCGCAGGTCATAGTGCGTTTCACCGACGCCGGCACGTGAGCGCGATCGTCAGTCGAGCGAGTTGAACTCTCGCGGCAACGCCCATTTCTTTGAGAATTGCGCTATAGTTGTCGCTGCGCGTTTGCGCTCCTCGGGCGTCAGCAGCGCCTCGATCATGCGGCGGTTAGTGTCGGCTTTGGCGGCAAAGTCCGTGTCCCAGCCAGAGGCGCTCATCTTTGCTGCCGCAAGCCAGACGTAGGCCTTAAAGGCGTTGGGCGCCACGCCCTTGCCATAGGCATAACGAACGCCCACCTCGGCACGGGCTCGCGAATTTCCCCGCAGCGCCGCCGTCAGGTACCAGCGCGCGGCCAGACGCTGATTTTTAGTGACGCAAAGTCCGCGTGCATAAAGCTCGCCGAGTCCGAACGCCGAGGATGAGTCACCCGACTTCTCGGAGTTGAGCCACGCCTCCTTCGCCTCGCAAAAGTCGCCAGCTCTGAATGCGTCGAAGCCATCCAGAAAATGCGCCGAAGCCGGATTCGCAAGAACTGCCGCCAGTACAGCGGACACGATGACTGAGGATCGGCGTCCGATGTATCGGGTGATCATTTAGCCGGTCGCTCGCCGTCGCGGTACAACACGGTGATGCTGATGCGGCGATTGCGCGGATCAGCCGGGTTGAGCGGATTGACCGGCTGCGAGTCGGCGACTCCCTCGATACGCGAGAATCGCGAGTTGTCGACGCCGATGTCGTTGAGAATCTGGCGCGTCGTGTCGGCACGGTTGGCAGACAAACTCCAGTTGTTGTTTTCGGACCTCTTGAACTGGATGTTGTCGGTATGGCCGCGCACTGCGATCTCGTTGGGAACGCCCTTGAGGCTCTCACCCACCTTTTCGATCAGAGCCTTCGCCTCGTTGGAAATCTGGTTGGTACCGGAACCGAACATGGAAAACCCAGCGTCGTCGAGCACCTCTATCCGCAAACCTTCTTTCTCGCGAACGAATTTGACGACGGACAGTAACTCGGCTGTCTTTTGGTCTGCGCCGATCTGCTTTTCGAGCGCATCCTGCAAGTTTTCAAAATTCTTTTCGTCCTGCTCTGCAGCAATTTTCTTTTTTTCTTCCTCGCTCAACCCCTGCGGCAATGCCTGATCTTCCGAGGTCGATTGCTCTTCCTCGGTGCCGGGTGCAGTCAGCTGGGTGATTCCGGTCTGGGTCAACGTCATCGGCAGAGCCTTCGGATCGATTAGGGACTGACCCCCGAAAAATCCGCTCGAGCCACCGGAGTTATCGACTATCGGACGGTTGGTGGGCTGGAAGTACTCGGCGATACTTTTTCTTTGATCGGCGTTTGTAGCACCCAACAACCACATCAGCAAAAAGAACGCCATCATCGCCGTCATCATGTCGGCGAGCGCAATTTTCCAGGCGCCACCGTGGCCGGCCGCATGACCATCGTCAATGATTTTCTTGATGATGATCGGTTGCAACGGCGCAGGCGCCTCCGCGGCCGGTTGCGCTGCCGGAGCGGGTGCCGCGGCAGCCGCCTCGGGTGCGGCGGCGTTCGGCTCTGCGCTGTCGGTACCCGCCGCGGCGGGCGCCGCAGTCTCACTTGCCACGGAGGCCATCGAAGACTTCCGCAAACGTCGGACGCGAGTGATGATCAATCGCGGCACGGGCTGACTCGATAATCAGCGGCACCGGATAGCCCTTCAAGTGACCGATCAGCGTCCACTTGGCGACTACGTAGATTTGACCTTCTTCGTCCAAGATTTGTTTGAGGCGTCCAGCCAAAGGCCCGACGATACCATAGGCCATAAATACACCGAGGAAGGTACCGACCAGCGCGGCGCCGATAAGCGCGCCAAGCACCGAGGGCGGCTGATCGATCGCCGCCATAGTTTTCACCACGCCAAGCACGCAGGCGACGATGCCGAGGGCAGGCAGTGCACCCTCGAGATTGGCGAGCGCTTCTGCGGGCTTCAAAGCCGAATGGTGATGGGTCTTGATCGCGACATTCAGCGTATCTTCGACTGCGTCGGGGCTTGGCGGCTGGTTCGAGGTGACGAGCAGACGGATCGTGTCGCAGATCATCTCGATCAGAGCATGATCTTTGAGCAGCTTCGGATATTCACCGAAGACGCTGCTAGCCTCCGGATTTTCGATGTGCGGCTCGAGGGCCACAGCACCCTCCGCTTTAAACAGCTTGAAAAGCTTAACTATCAGCGTGATAGTGTCCTGATACTCCTGTTTGTGGTATGCCGGACCGGACAAGCATTTTCCGACGCCACCGCCGACACCCTTAAGGATTTCCAGACTGTTGCCGATGACCATTGCACCGATCCCCGCGCCCAAAATGATTCCCATTTCGGTGGGAGCAGCTTCGATGATCGGCGCCATGGGTCCGCTGTGAAGGATATAGAAGCCGAATACACAGCCAAAAAGGACCACTAAACCGATGATGACGAACATTCAGATATCTCCTACGGATTTTCCGGCCGACTCGATGAATTTTCTTTGATGCACGCGCATGTTGACATGATTGACCGCGCGTGGATGACTGACTGATCGTGACGGTGAGGACTGATCGTTTTCGTTCATCAACCTGCGCAGTTTCTTGGCGATCGCCGTGAGCATCTGGCTGACCCGCGACTCGCTGACCTCGAGAACCGCGCCGATTTCCCGCAGCGTCAGCTCACGATCGTAGTAAAGGGCGACAACGGTCTTTTCACGATCGGACAAGGCGGCGATTCCACGCTTGAGCGCATCATGGGTGCTCGCCTCGTCCGCGATCTGTTCGGGCGACGGAATTTCGCTGATGATGTCGATGTCCTCGAGCGTCACCGAACTGACGAGGCCCTGGTTGCGGCCACGCAGTTTTTCGTATCGATCGACGTCGATGCCGAGCTGCTCGGCGATCTGGCGGTTGGTTGCCGCACCACCGTTGGCGTTGGCAATTCGTGTGGCGGCGGCCCGCGCCTCGACCGCCACTTTCACGGTGCTGCGCGGCGCCCAGGCTGCGCGACGAATCTCATCGAGCATCGCCCCACGAATCCGCAGTTTGGCGAAGGTTTCGAAATCGTTACCGCGGGTTGCGTCGAAGGCCTCGATCGCCTCCATCAAACCGACGATACCGGCTTGAATGAGATCGGAGTGCTCGATGGCGGCGGGCAAACGGCCACGGAAATGCGCTGCGATACGCTTCACCAACTTGAAGTGATGCGAAAAATCGCCTGCTGCCGAATGGGCAGTGGTGCTTGCGACCTCCGTATACGCATCGCCCGGGCGTTTCATGTGACGGCTTTCCGTGGCATGGCGCCGACGCGATCGATCAGAAACTGGTTGTTATCCTCATCGATACGCACCATCTCGAGATTGGCCGCCAGCCGTTGAATCGCCACCGATCCGGCGCAATCCGGAAATGCAGTAAGTAGCGAGTCGCGACGGCGGACCGCATTGATGGCGTTGGCTTCGTGAGGCACGACACCGCAGAGCTCGAGCGGTAATCCGAGGAATCGCATCGCCACCTGCTGCAGCCGCTCGAAGACATCGAGCCCGCGACGTGGGCTGAAAACATCGTTCACGACCAGTTGGAAGCGCTGACAACCGAATTCCTGATACATGATCTTGATCAGACCGTACGCATCGGCAAGCGATGCCGGCTCGTCGCGAACCACCACGACCACCGCATCGGAAAGTCGGGCGAGCGTAGTCACGTGCGTGCCAATGCCCGCTCCGGTATCGATCACAAGAAAATCTGCCGCAGGCTGCAGCGCACCGATAGCCTGCAGCGTTTGCGTGACTTCCGTCACCCCGAGCTCAGCGACGTCGCGCTTGCCCGAAGAGCCGGGGATGATCTTCACGCCACCCGGCCCCTCTAGCAAAGTGTCGGCCAATTGGCAGCGTCCGGCGAGCACGTCGGATACATCATGATTGGGCTGAACGCCGAGCAACACGTGCACGTTAGCGAGACCCATATCGCCATCGAACAGCATCACCGAGTGACCACGCTGGGCGAGCGCAACTGCTGAATTGAGACTGAGAAACGTCTTGCCCACGCCGCCCTTGCCACTGGACACAGCCACCAATCGGGTTTTTCTTTGGCTGCCACGCATCACTCTTGCCCTGTCTCGCCACTAGCCAGCGTCAGCGACATGATTCGTTGCAAGGCCTGCGTGACGTTGGTCGAATCTGCCAGGGCGATCGGCGTGTTGGGGTCGGCGGTGGACGAGATACCGATCAGCGGCAACTGGCGCTCGGCGAGAGCTGCGATCAAACCGAGCGGTACCTCGATGTCCGACCAGTGTGTGACGATGACTCCGGCTAGCGGCACGGCACATTTCAACCACGCCGACGCCGCGCGACGGTTTAGATAGGCGGGAATACACAAACACACGTCATAGTCGGCGAATTCTTTGGGCGAACTTTGCAAGTCCTCACTCGAATACGCGCCCCCATCTATAACCAGCGAGCCGTCCGCGACGCCACCCCAGTTTGAGACGACCTTGGCGGCATCGGCGATGGCGAAAAATTTCTCGCGTGCGCCAGGGCGCAAGTCGCGTACCGCGCTGACGACCGGGACCACTTGACGCGCTCTGGCAACGAGATGCGCAGCCTGCATAGCGACCGTCGTTCGTCCACCTGCAGCCGGACCGATGAGCAGCGCCGGACGACTGCCGAACTCTCGCTGTCCCATGCCGAAAGAGAGGTCGGCGATGAGTCGCTCGCAGATAGCGCGGATATCCGCGCCTGCGGCGAGCAAGAGCTCGGCGTACGCACTCGAGACCCCCTGTTCGAGCAGCGCCATCTTGCGATCGGTCAGCACCGGTGATTTGTTACTCCCCGAGAGACGCATCTCGAGGGCCTGTAATTCGCGTCGAATGATGCCTACCAGCACGGCACCCTGATCGGCCGAGGTCTCCTCGCCCGCGGATTGCCGTGGCGCCGCGACGGATGCCGAGCTGGTCGTCGACCGTGACGTATGCTTCGAAAACGCGCTCGCAGCGGCTGCATCGCGCAGGGTCTCGGCGAAATCGACGCCCGCAGCGGGCGCGCGGATCGTCGTATCCTCATCGTCATCGGCGTCTGAGACGTCGGTGCAGACCAGCAATTCGTGAATGTCGCCGACACGCGCCGAAGAAATCAGCCTGACACCGAGTCCGTACAACTTTCGCGAACGCTCACTCGCCTCGTTGAAACTGCTGCCGACAACCCGTTCGATACGCATGGTAGCCCCTCGTTATACAGCAACCGCGCCTTGTCGCGCCTGCACCGTGATGTTGGTATTCACCCGAAGATTAGTGTCTTCGGGAAGTTCGGAATAAGAGAGAACCGACAGCCCCGGAATGCGCGAACGCAAGATTCGCGACAACCAGGGTCGTAACATTGGCGAGGTCACGAGCACCGCCGGACGATCGGAATTCATCTCTTCTTGCGATGCGCGACTGACCGAGCGCAAGAGCCCCTCGGCGAGTTCCGGCTCGACCGGCACGTTACCGCCCTGACCGCGGCGTACGGTGGCGTGCAACACCTGTTCGAGTTCGGGCGCCAGTGTCATCACGCCGAGCTCTTCACCGTGCGGCGCGTACTGCTGAACGATCATTCGACCGAGAGCCACTCGCGCCACACCCGTCAACTCGTCGATGTCCGTAACTTTTTCCGCGACCGGGGCGAGCGCCAGCAACACGCCTCGCAGATCGCGTATCGAAACACCCTCGGCGAGCAGATTCTGTAATACCTGCGTTAAAGTGCCGATCGACAGTTTTTTCGGGATCAACTCATCGACGAGCTTCGGCGCAGCGGCTGCCAGTTTGTCGATGAGTTGCTGCGTCTCGTCGTGGCCGAGCAGCAGATTGCAGTTTTCCTGCAGAATCTTGTTAAGGTGCGTGGCGATGGTCGTGCTGGCATCGACGACCGTGTATCCAAGTGATCGTGCATAATCGCGTTGCGCGGGATCGATCCAGACGGCATCGAGACTAAAGGTCGGGTCCTTGGTTCGTACGCCCTGCAACTCGCCATGCACAACGCCTGAATGGATCGCAAGCTCGCGAGTGGGCTTGACCTCACCACGCCCGATGACGACTCCGTTGACCATGATTTGATAGGCCTCCGGTCGCAGATCGAGATTGTCGCGAATGTGGACCTGCGGAATTAAGAAGCCGAGTTCGTAGGTCAGCTTTTTACGGATGCCACGAATCCGCGTCACTAATGAACCGCCTTGCTGTGTGTCGATCAAGGCGACGAGCGCATAACCCACTTCGAGACCGATCGCGTCGGCTTGCTGTACGTCGGACCAGGACAGATCGCGGGGCGCAGCGGGTGCTTCTTCGATTTTCTTTTCAGCGGCACGCACTCGCTGTCGCTGCTTACCGAGCATCCACGCTGCGCCGGCGGTAATCGCGGCCAGAGCGAGGAAAGCGAGGTGCGGCATCCCAGGAATGATGCCGAGCAGCGCCAGAATCGAGGCGGTCAGCCACCACGCTTCAATATTGTTAAACTGCGCATAGGTTTGTTCGTGCAGCGACTCTTCGCTACTCACGCGCGTGACG
>SXGQ01397505.1_pt1 | contig 13842 bp, 7 predicted proteins | sample 3178371 | NCBI WGS metagenome assembly SXGQ01 (sample SAMN11356859, study PRJNA531348) | freshwater metagenome | isolation source: freshwater sample F1-20 | place: China: Fuxian Lake, Yuxi | collected 2017-12-25
AGAGCCCATCGAGGCTTTGCCGTTCTGCATCGAGCCGGTGTAGACGAGTTGGTTGGCCGGCTCGTGGTTGATGGCGTCGGTCTTCATCGAGCGGATGAAGCAGAGGTCGTCGCTCATCTTGGCGATGTAAGGCAGCAGTTCACTGATCCACATCCCGCTCTGGCCGTGCTGCGCAAATTTGAAAATCGAGGGTGCAAGTGGAAACGAAGCCTGACCCGACGTCATGCCGGTGAGGCGTTCGCCCTGCCCGCCCAGATAACTCTTGAGGTCCTCCTTAAAGCGGTCTCTGAGCGCGGGCTTGTAGTCGAACAGATCGAGCTGCGAGGGCGCGCCAATTAGCGATATGTAGATAGCGCGCTTGGCTTTGGGCGCGATCTTCCACGGCTCGGTCATCGCGGTGTGGAGCGTGCCGGAGGCGGACGGCGCGGCGGCGACCGCCCCGAGTGAGCGCTGACCGAGCAGCGCGGCGAGCGCCGCCGCGCCGAGGCCCGTGCCGCTGCGTCGGAAGAACTGCCGGCGCGTGAGCGCGGCGTTATAGGTGTCGAGGGTGTGCTGCCAGTCGGGAGGAAGATTCATGGTGTTTTCAAATAGGGGTGCGGCTGGTCCGCGCCTTTTGGGAGCGGGCGCGCACAAGGCGCGCCCCCACGGGTTCATTTCGTCAGCGCTTCGTCGAGGTTCAGCACTTGGCTCGCCACAAGCGTCCACGCAGCGAGTTCGGCGGGGTTGAGTTTCTCGTCGGTCGGCGATTCGCCGACGTCGATGAGTTGGCGGGCGGAGGCGGTGTCTTTCTTGTAGGTCGCGAGCGCGGTGTCGTGCGTGCGGCGAATGACGGCGCGTTCGGCTCTCACTAGCGTGCGACCGAGCAGACGCAGCGTGATCGCGTCGAGGCGGGCGTCGAAGCGCGCCTCGGCGCGTAACGTGCGGGTGGCCAGCTGGCGCGAGGCCTCGACGAAGAGCGGGTCGTTCAGCGTGACGAGAGCCTGCAGCGGAGTGTTGGTCCGGTCGCGGCGCACGCAAGAGACCTCGCGGCTCGGGGCGTTGAGGATGTCCATCGCGGGTGGCGGTGCGGTGCGTTTCCAGAGCGTGTAGAGCGAGCGGCGGAAGAGGTTGTCGCCCACGTCCGTCTTATAGAAGCGCGTCGTCGACTGCTTCATCGCGACTTCCTCCCAGATGCCCTCGGGCTGGTAGGGCCGCACGGGACGCCCCCCGAGTTTCGTGACAAGCAGGCCGGATGCGGCGAGCGCCTGATCGCGGAGCTGCTCGGCGTCGAGGCGATGGCGCGGGCCGCGCGCGAGCAGCCGGTTGCCGGGATCGCGCTCGAACAGCGCGGGCGTGACGGCTGCGCCTTGGCGGTAGGTCGCGCTTGTGACCATCAGCCGCACGAGTTTCCGATAATCCCAACCGCTCTCCCGAAACTCGACCGCGAGCCAATCGAGCAGCTCGGGATGCGAGGGCTGCGCACCCATGATGCCAAAGTCGCCCGCACTCTCGACCAAGCCGGTGCCGAATAAATACTGCCAAGCGCGGTTGACGGTGACACGCGCGGTGAGCGGGTTGCGCGCGTCGACCAGCCACTGAGCGAGGCCGAGGCGGTTGCGCGGCGCGTCGGGCGCGAGCGGCGGAAGCGCAGAGAGCGTGGCGGCTGGGACCTTCTCGCCGGGCTGCGCATACTCGCCGCGGTTCAGGATGTGCGCAAACGGCTCGCTGTCCTTCTTCTCCTCCATCACGAGCGTGATACCTCCGCGGGCACGCAACGCGGCCTCCTCGCCAAGTAGCCGGTCGAGCTGGGCGGCGACGGTGAGCGACGGCTCGTCGATCGCGAAGTTGAACTGGTCGCGGAGAAGTTTCTTTTGCGCAGCCGTGCGTTTCCCGGGCTCGGCCGCGAGGGCCGCGCTGGTTTCGAGAGCGTCGGCGAGCAGCTTGGCGTCGGCGACGGCGAAACCGCGCGCGAATCGCCGCAGATCCTGCACCCACACGGCACCACCGGAGATTTGGTTCGCCGCCTTGCCGTCGGCGCCGTGGCGCGAACCGAGGCGCAACGGTGCGGTTGGGACGATGTCCTGCGGAAAGCCGCTCACCTCGCCGGAGTTCGTGCCCGCTTTGCCGTCCACGAAGAGATCGATCGACCGGCTGCGGAGCGAGCCGGTGTCGTAGCTGAGGAGCAGGTGGTGCCACCCGCCGGGCTTGAGCGCAGCGTTAGCAACGCCGCGCGCGGTGACGCCGCCCTTTTCGTCGATGAAGTGCAGGCCGGGTTTGCCGTTCTCGAGAAACACCTCCCAGCCTCCGCCCTTGGCGTCGTGCGCGAGCGACGAGAGCAGCGGGCCGCTCGGATTGCCGTCCACGCGCACAAAAAGCGCAAAGCTCTCCGACGCTTCGCGCCGCATCGCGACCGGCGCGTCGACCGCGAGATCGGCGCCGTCGATGCGCGTCGCGGGGCCGTAGGGACCGGCGACAGCCCCCGGCGAGTCGCCCGCGACGAGCGGCAGGTGCAGCCGCGTCGTGTGGTCGAGCGGCTGGGCGCGCAGCGTCTTTGCCTCAGCAATCCACGCGTCGAACTCGGCCTGCGCCTCGGGGCTCGCTGCGCGCTTCTTCAAGTCGCCGCGCAATACGGCGATCTCTGCTTGCAACACCGTCCAGCGCGCGCGGTCGCCGGTGGCGGGGACGAAGAGGCTCGGGCGCGTGTCGGACACGTTGCCGTCCATCGCGGGCATGGTGTTGTTGCGGAAAAACGCCGCGAGCGAGTAGAAGTCGCGCTGCGAGACGGGATCGAACTTGTGGTCGTGGCACGCGGCGCAGCCGGTAGTGAGCCCGAGCCAGACGGTGCTCATCGTCTCCACGCGATCCTTGGCGTAGATAGCCTCGTATTCCTCCGTAATCGCGCCACCTTCGCTCGTCGTCGGCAGGCAGCGGTTGAAACCAGACGCGACCTTCTGATCGAGCGCGGCGTCGGGCAACAGATCGCCAGCCATCTGCTCGATCGTGAAGCGGTCAAACGGCATGTTTTGCCGGAACGCATTCACAACCCAGTCGCGGTAGGGCCAGATCGAGCGGTAATTGTCGATGTGGATGCCATGGGTGTCGGCGTAGCGCACGGCATCGAGCCAATGCCGCGCAAAATGCTCCGCGCTCGCGTCGCTCGCGAGCAGTCGGTCCACCGCACGCGCGTAGGCTGCGGGCGACGGGTCGCGCCGGAAGGCCGAAAGTTCTTCCGGTGTTGGCGGCAAGCCGGTGAGATCGTGCGTAACGCGGCGGAGCAAGCGCGCCGGAGCGTCGGGAGCGGTGAGCGTGAGTTTTTCCTGCTCGAGCCGCGCGAGGACGAACGCGTCCACTGGATTTACGATTTGAGAATTACGATTTACGGGCTGCGGCACGGCGGGGCGCTCCGGAGCGATCAGCGACCAGTGCTCCTGATACTGCGCACCCTCGGCGATCCAACGTTTCAGCAGGGCGATTTCGGCGGGCTTGAGAGTCTTGTGCGAGTCCGGCGGAGGCATGACCTCTTCCGAGTCTTTCGAAAGAATGCGCTCGATGATGGGGCTCACGTCGGGCTTGCCGGGCACGATGGCGGGCTCGCGATCACCGCGCGGCACGGTGGCATACTCGGCGCGGTCGAGGCGGAGCTTGCCCTTGCGCGTGCCGGAGTCGGGGCCGTGACAGTGGAAACAGTTCTCCGCGAGGATGGGCTGGATGTGGTCGTTGTAACTGACCGTAGTCGCTGCTGCGGACGCCGCCCAAACGGCCCCCGGCGAAGCAGAAACGGCCAGCGCTGCGACGAGGCGGCCCGCAGCAATCCACGGGGAAAAACAACTTTTTTGGGAAAAATACATGGGGGTTAATAGTCTCGTTTCCTACCAACTGCATCGATCTTGCGAAACGTCGCACCGATCACTGCAACCACACGCTGCTTCCGCTGATTCGGAGAGGCGAATCTTCATGACTAGCCCGCGCACCCGCGCTCAAAACGAACGCTGCGCGGAGCGGAGAGCTGAATCGAACTCGGGAGCGTTCGGAAACCGCAGGTTGGCGGCGTCCCACACAAGTTTTTTTCCGCGGGCGCGAAGCGCGACATTGCCGAGAAGCACCATCTCGGTGAGCGGAGCGGCGTAGTCGAAGTGGGAGCCCGGCACAGGTCCGCCCTTGCAGGCGTTGATCCACTCGAGGAAGGGATCGCCGCCGGGCACGCGCGGCAACGTCTTCGCTGGTAACTTCGCCTCGCGCATCCGCGACTCGGGGAGCAGGCGCGGACTCGAACACTTTTCACTCGGATCGTAGATCACGCCTTTATCTCCAATCATCAGGTAACCATGTTTGTTTTCAAATGCGCGCGTGGGTTCGAGTTCCTTGGGTCGCTCGGGCAACCTACCTCCGTCATACCACACGACCTTTACCGCCGGCTGCGCGCCGCGGGCGGGAAATCGGTAGGTGATGATCGACCAGTCGGGAAATGTCTCCTCCCCGAACGGCGCGGTCTCCGCCTGGATCGATTCCGGAGCCACCAGATCGAGCGCGAAGAAGGGAGCGTCCATCGTGTGGCAGCCAATGTCGCCGAGGGCACCGCAGCCGAAATCCCACCAGTTGCGCCAGCGGCGCGGATGATACTCGGCACTGTAGGGCCGGGCGGGTGACGGGCCATTCCAGAGGTTCCAATCCAATGTTGCGGGCGGGATCTCGCCCGGTGCCGGCCGAGTGCTGCGGCCTGATTTGTAGGCGCCGAGTTCCATCTTTTTCGTCCATATGTGAACTTCCCGCACCGGCCCGACTACGCCGCCCTGCACCCATTCGCGGGCGAGGCGCACGCCTTCGCCCGCATGGCCCTGGTTGCCCATCTGCGTGACCACGCCGTGGCGGCGGGCGGCCAACATGAGTTCACGCGCCTCCCAGACGGAGCGCGTCAGCGGCTTCTGGATAAACACATGCTTGCCCATGCTGATCGCCAACATTCCCGCGGCATAGTGCAGGTGGTCCGGGGTCGAGATTGTGACGGCGTCGATACGATCGTCGAACTCGCGGAGCATTTGCCGATAGTCCTGAAACTTCGGCACGGCGGGGTAGCGGCCAAAGATCTCTTTCGCCTGGGCTGCATCCACGTCGCAGAGCGCAACGATGTTCTCGCCGCTCACGCCGGTGACGTCGGAGATGCCTTTGCCGCCGCAGCCAATGCAGGCGATGCGCATTTTCTGGCCGGGCGCCAAGCGACGACCTTGACGGAGCGACGGAACGAGGCCGGTGCTACAGCCCGCCCCGAGGGCAGCGGCGGCGAGTGCCGTGGTCTTGAGGAAAGTCCTGCGAGGGAGAGTGTCGATTGATTTCATGGTAAAACCTGGTTTCTACGGAGAGAGAATAAATGCGACGCGCTCACAGCGCCGCCAGCGCACGTTCGATGAGTTTCTTGGAAGCATGCACTCCGGCGACGGGCTCGAGCTTCTTCCCCTCCCATTCGATGGCGACGATCCCCTTGAAGCCGGCGGTAGCGATGATCTTCATGAGTCGGAAATAATCGAACTCCACCTGGTTGCCGGCCGCGTCGAACTCGTGGGTCTTGGCCGAGATCACCGAAGCATAGGGCATCATCGCGCGGGTGCCCTCGTAAATGTCACCGCGCAGTTTGCCGAAATCCGGCATGAGCCGGCAGTGCGCGTGCCGCAGTTGTTGCATGATCTCCGCCAGGAAGGCGCCGTCCTGTGTATAAGCAGAGGCTCCAGGTTCGATGGCGATCGTGATGCCGCTGGTCTTGGCCCGGTCTGCCAGCGGCGCCAGCGCCTCGGCGCAGCGCGCCACCGCCGCCGCGCGATCGCCTGCGGACGCATTGACAAAAAAGCGCACATACTGGCAGCCGAGCACCGCGCAGCGCTCGATCGAGCGGAGATGATCGGCCGGCTTGGCCTTCTTCGTGGCCTTGCCCGTGCCACCCGTGGCATCGACCACACCGGCCATCAGCAGGAACAGGTTCGTGTCGGCGTCCTTCGCGCGCCGCCGCAGGTCGCCCAAGTAGCTGTCGTCGTCGAGGCGGTCCGGCGGTAACCCGCCTTCCCACAGATCGAGTTCGGTCAGACCAAACTCCTTCCGGGCAAACGCCGGATAGGCGAGCGGATCGAGTTGCTTCGACGCAAACAGGGCGCGCAGGGAATACTGCGATAAGCCAATCGTGATTGCGTGGGACGACGACGACGCCCAGCCGGGCACCGATGTCAACGCGGTCGCGGCGGCGGCGGTGCCAAGGAGGAAATCGCGGCGAGTAATGAGAAGTGGATATGTCATGACGGAAGGAATTGGGCTGAGGTGAGAACAGTATTAATCGTGGGGAGCAGTCGTGTCCCAGATTCGCAGGTCCCGAAACGACGCGCTTGGACCGATTACGCTGAAGCCGACATAGTCTTTTGTAGTCCCGACACTCGTGTGGGAGGCCCGTCCGAGCACTTGACCATCCATGCTCAGGATCGTTTCCGGGCCTCGCATTTCCCAAAGAAACGTGTGCCACTCGCCCGGCTTGATCGTGGCCGCGTGCGAAATGATGTCAGTGCCAAGAGTCGTCTTTCCGTCGACGCGCTTCCCGTGCACATGAAGGGCGACACCGTCGGGCCGAACTACGAGACGGGCGACGTGCCCCAGGGAGAAGGAGTCGAGTTTCACATTCGCCACCAGCGCGCCGTCGAGCTTCACCGCGACGGATATGATGGCGTCCGTGTGGCGCAGAAAGAGACCGCATTCGGCTGGGCGGGTATCTTCCGGCATTACCCGGCCTCTGAGCGCGGATTGAGAGAAATCCCAGTGCCGGTCGAAGTAAGCGCCATCGTTCTCGATCCAACGCTCGCGTAAGTTCGGTGTGCGCAACGCGTCATCGAGGATCGGATAGCGCACCTTGCCGCCGAGTAGCGGGACCGGAGGCACAATCGGCGGAGTGAACGGATACTCGGCGGCGCTGCGCGCCACAGATGCCTGCCATTGGCCGAGTGCAGCCGAAACGCGGGCAAAAACCTGCGGCTCGGCAGCGCGCAGATCGCGTGATTCGGTCGGATCACCCTCAAGATCGAAAAGATAGTCGCCGGGCGCAAGTGTCTCGCCGGTGTTGCCGTTTCCAAGCCGCTGCGGTCGCCCCAATCGCAGGAGCTTCCACTTTCCGTCGATCCACGCGGCGTCGATCGGCTTTGCAGTCCTCGTATCACTCGCCTGGAAACCGAGCGGGCGCGGGCGCTCGGCCATTGCTCCATCGAGCAGCGGCAGGAGATTGATGCCGTCAAGTCGGTCGAGGTTCGCGGGCTTGACCCCAATCACCGCGCAGACCGTCGGAAAGATATCAACCGTGCCGGCGGGGACGCTGGTCCGGAGCGACCCTCGCACCCGGGCCGGCCACTCGATGAGGCCCGGCACGCGGATGCCACCATCGAGGAGCGTGCCCTTGCGGCCGCGTAATCCGCCGGCGGTTCCGCCCGCCGCGCCGTTGTCGCTGTTGAACCACACCAGCGTGTTCTCGTGTTGCCCGAGTGCACGGAGTTCGTCCCGCAAACGGCCCATCGCACGGTCGACCGCCGCCATTTCGCCGAGGAAATCAGCGTTCGGCCGCCCTAAATAAGGTGCCTTGTCGGCCGCTCGGGCGATATATGGCGAGTGCGGCGAAGGGAACCAAATCACTGCGAGAAACGGCTGCAACTTCCCGCGCGCCCGGATGAATTTCAGCGCTTCGTCCATTACGATGTCGGATGATTCCCCGCGGAGGTCGCCGACGATCTGCCCGTTGTGAAACAACGTTCCCTTCGGCGGATCGTGGTCAAAGAAATTACCTGCCGAAAACCACTCCTGAAACCCCTGCTCGCCAGGATGGCGCAAAGTCGTCTCCACACCGGGCGAGACTCCACGGCCGTCGCCGCCGCCAGCGTTGGGGATGCCACCGAGATGCCATTTTCCGAAGTGGCCCGTCGCGTAGCCGTGGTCGCGCGCAACTTCGGCGATGGTTATCTCCCGCAACGGCAGATCGTGCCCCCACGCATATGTGCGGGTGCGATCCGGGTGTCGTCCCGTGAGCACACTCGCGCGCGTCGGTGAGCAATTGTGTTGGGCCGCGTAGAAACGATCAAAGCGCACGCCATTCGCCGCCATGGCGTCGAGGTTAGGAGTCTTCAGGATCGGGTTGCCGTTGTAACTCACGTCACCCCAGCCCTGATCGTCGGTCATGCAGAGCACGATATTTGGCCGGGCCGCCGCAGCACTACTGGCGGCCACGCCGACTGCGCTGCCGACAGGGAAGAGGAGAAGCATGGCGACGTGGACGATGCGGTGATTCACGGAATTAGACGGGGTGCTCGGCGGCGTCAAAATCTGCCCTTAACACCAAAGGTGACGGTTACAGGATTGTCGCGTTTCTGACTAACGCGGCTCCGCAGCCCCATGTAGCTCGACTGAAATTCATGGAAAATATTCGAGACTTCGCAGGTCAAATTGAACGAAGGGCGAAGCTCGTAAGCGATACTTGGGCTGACCAGGACGCGGTTCAACGTGAAGACATTCAGGGCTGGATTGGCGGCATTATAGCTGAAAAGGTAGCCGCTGGCGTAGCTCAACCGCACCCGGGTGCTGAACCGCCCGTAACGCCAGCCGGGCACAAAATTTGCGGTCCGGGGGATAAATCCTGCGACTTGTCCGCTGCTGAGCGTCGTCGTGCCGCCGAAGTCACCCTCGGTTTCCAGCACGGTGTAGTTCGCCATTACGCTCAGCCCCTTCAGCAGACCCGGCAGAAACGTGAACTGCTGCTGATAGGAAAATTCCCAACCCTTGACCGTTGCCGTGCCCGCGTTGACTGATGTCCGCAAATCGAACCCGGAATACTCACCGTTGAATCTGTTGTCAGCCCCCGCCTCTATCTGCCCCTGAGAAACACCGCTAACGATATAATCCGTGATTGTTTTGTGAAACCAGCTGACGGAGACGTAGCCGGCGGGCTTGAAGTAGTAGTCGAGATTGGCGTCCCAGTTCCGGCTGTCCTGCGGGAGCAGCCCCGGATTGTTTACCGTTACGAAGGACTGGACTTCGTTGGGTGATTCGGTCGGAAACATGTTGCTCATGTTGGGTCGACCGAAACTGGTGGACCAACTCACGCGGCCTTTCCAGTTGGCTGTGAAATCATGTGCCAGATGCGCGCTCGGAAAATACTTGGTGTAGTCCGCAGTATTGCTGCGGGCGTTGCCCGCGTAGTCGCGGGCGGCGGCACCGGCCGGGTCGGCGATTTGCGCGGCGCCATTGCTGAGTATCCGGGCTCGCGCAAAACCACGGCCTTCAGTCTCGGTTTTCTCCATTCGGACGCCGGCGATATAATTCGTGCGGCCCAACCAACCGGCCGAGCCCAACCGGCCATCAGCCATCGCATAGGCAGCGGTCACGGTCTCCTTCGCCGAGCGGGTTCCGGTGTAGCGCAGTTGCTCATGAAAATACGCATCTTGGCTCCATAGTTCCGGGGAAACGAGTTTGTGATCGCGCACGAACTGGCCAGGGTGCCAATGGGGAATATTGAGACCTTCCCGCAGCTTCGCCGAGGTATCGTGCTGCAAAGGCGCCGTCCCAATGTAACTGAAGCGCCGGTCGCGGTTGATTTGATCTACATTAACCTCCCGCCAGTCGAATCCGCCCTTCACGAAGAGTAGTCCTTCCGGTGTCACTTGCAGGCGCGCACTCCCTCTGAGCCCTTTGACTTGTTCGTAGTCATCCTGATTTCGTATCGTCAGGCCGTTCGTAATCGGACGGTAGTTCGCAGGATTCGTGACATCGGGCCCGCCTGTTTGGACAAACCGCGGAGACAACTCCGACTGCGTGCGATCTATAATCCAGCCGATGTTGGATAGGCCCGAAACGAGAATACCCCCCGCCTTTCCACTGTCGCGATTGAAGCGATTCCAGCTGTAGCTTGCGGTGTAGTCGATGGTCAATCGGTCAAACTTGTGTTCCCCGCCCAGGCTAAAGTCTCCGAAGGTGCGATACGTGCCAAACGCCAGATCGGTGTTCTGAATCTGGGTTGCAGGGCTCATCCGAGCCTCTGTAATCCGATCTGTGTAACCCGGCAGGATGCCGGCATTACCCGTAGTTCCCACCGATTGGGCGGTAAAGATTCGTGCCGTGTATTGTTGGACGTGCGGCTCGTTGTTGTGCACGTAGCCGACAATCAGCCGATAAGTGGTGGCAGGAGATAGCCGATAGTCGGCCAGGAATCGGCCACTGAAAATCTTCCGATTGTTATATTTGTCCTGCACCCGGTAATCGTAGAGATAGGCTGGCTCCGCCGTGGTGTTCTGGAAAAATCGATCCGAAACAAAGAGCCCGTTGGCGTTTTCGCTATAAAATGTGTTGAACGAAACTCCGAGATTCCTCGCCCCGCCGGCGACATCAAACACCTCCTGATACCCGAGATTGAGCATCGGATGGGTCCGGTGTTCTTGCCGCCACGTCACCTGCTCCGTGAAAGGCGGTGCGTAGCGAACCGAGGCGGTATAGTCGACGCGCCGGCGCTCCATCATGCTAAGTGGCGAACGGCTCTTGAGATTAACCGTGCCTCCGAGTGAGTCGGCGCCGGTGTCCGGCCGATGCCCCTTGGTGAGTTCCACCTCCGCGAACCCGGCGCCGGTGAACTGCGCCGATGGAAACTGACGATTCACGCCAGCGCCGGCCGTCAGTCCCCCGTCGATGGTGACGCGGTTGAGAGTTGCGGGCGCGCCGCGGACTTGAATTCCGTTGGCTACTCCGTCGTCGGAGAAATTGACGGCCACGCCAGGCATCAAACCTGCCAACTCGGCAACGCTGAGGTTTGGCAGGTCGCCATACGAATCGAGGGAAATGACATTTTTGACGTTGTTGGCGTTTTTTTGTGCAGTGAGCGAAGCCGCCGCACCCTCTAGGGTGGTGCTCACTTTAAATTCACCCATGCGATAAATAGTGCTCTTGAGTTCGAAATTAAGGGTGCCGATCACTCCGGCCCGAATCGTAACGGTAGCTTTCACCGGATCCAGGCCAGCATAGGAGGCGACGACTTCGTGCTCGCCCGCAGCGAGCCCGCGGACGACGAAACGACCGGTGTCGTCGGAGCGCACCGACCGACCCAAGTGCCGGAATTCCACGTTCGCTCCGCGCAGCAAGTCGCCCGTGCCATGGTTGCTCACATAGCCGGCAAGCGCACCGGTTTCGGGTTCCTGCGCAAAGGATGCCAGCGAGAGCGAGACGCCCATGACCAGAAGCGTCGCCGCGTGATACAAAGACCGGCAAGGTAGTAACGAGGGTGAAGTTAGGATCATTTGATTTTGGGGTTTTGTTACGGGTAATCGGAAATTCCCGGGCTTCTTCGTCACGGCGCGGCGTAGACGTCGAATTCGGCGTAAAACGTATTGTTGCGAAAACGAGGATCGATCGCTTCGGTGGGCTCTACGACCCAGAGCAAAAATCGGTAGCGGCCGATGGCACCCTGCGCGCCGGTAATCGAGCAGACCTGCTGGGCCGGTCGGTCGGCCGGCTGCATCACACGGAAAAAACTATCCGAATTGACGCGGGCCACTTGGACCCAGCCGGCTACGTCGAGATTGCCAGCGACACTCGGGGGCGTTTCGCCATCGTAGCCGTAGAGGGTGAATTTTTGCACGGCGCGCACGCGGTCTTCCACGATCCGACTCTGATGCCAAGAGTAGGTATTGACCTTTGAGATTGAGACCGACCGGCCTAAGTCCAGCACGAGTGCGCCCGATGCATCGTTATCGAAGAAGACCGACTCCGCCGGCGAGTCCTGCACGGTTTGTCCGCGGCCGTCCAACAACCGCTCCGCCGGCCCGCTCGGAATCGCCACTGCGGTGCGCAGGGCGCCGTCCACAACGCGGATGGCCGCGCGCCCGAAGGCACGATCCGCGTAGTCGCGATCCGACGGCGGCTCGATCGTGGGAAAGCGAAACGCCGCCGTGCCGTCGCCGCGCTCGATCCGCACCATGACCTGCGCCTGGCCCGGCTCGACCGAAAATGCCTCGCCTTCCCGCAGCCGATGCCGCGACTTCATCCCGTCGAGCAGCACATAGACCTCGCCGGACGTGACATCCACGCGGCTCTGCCCATCGGGTGCAGCCGCAGCGACAAACTCCGTCCCCACATCGACGACCTGCGCCGTGCGCGTGTTGACCGTGAAGCCCTTCGAGGCCGGCGTGTCGGCCCGCGCCTTGATCTGGCCCAGCGTGAGGAACGCACCATTGCCCGACGTCGCTTCGAAAATGCACGGCCCCAGCAATGTGACTTCGGCGCCGCTGGTGAACCGCAGCACCGCGGAACCGGATGAAAGCTGGAGGCGTTGCCCGCGGGTGACGGCGTCGCCGGGGCGCGCATTCTCACCGGCCGAGACCCAGCGGCAGTCTCGCATCTCCCCAAAGGTCGCGACAATTTCCGGCCCATCCGGTGACACAGGCGGTCCGCGCAAATGGAACAGAAACGCGATGGCGGCGACTGCGGCCATCGCGCCTATCGCCCACACCCACCTCTTGAAACCTGCAGGAACGGGATGAGCGGTGGAAATCGGCACGATGTCAGCGAGTTGATCTTCCTCGGTGGCAAGCGCCGCATGCAGTCGCGCGAGCCGGAGATAGGATCGCCGCGACTCCGCGTTGGCGGCGAGTTCGAGCGAGAGCGCCGCGGCTTCCTCGTCGGTGGCACGGCCGTCGATGAAACGCATTGCGAGGTCGGTCAGTTCGTCGCGATTCATTTTCCTGCCTCCGCGGTCTTGCGCTCCATGCAATCCACCAAAGCCTGCCGCGTCCGCTGCAATAGTTTGTAGATTGCCTCGGCGCTCCGGCCGTGACGCTCGGCGAGAAGACCCACGCTACTTTCGTCGACATAATAGCCGTCGAGGATGCGCCGATGCTCGGACGGCAGTTGTTCGCGGCATTCCGGGAGATGGCGTTCGCGCTCAGCCAGCCAGCCCGCCTCGGCCTGCTCAGTGGCCAGTAGCGCGACAACGGCCTGCTCGGAGAGAACCGCGCGCCGTTGCGAGCGGCGCAAAAACCGCCGGGCTTCCATGCGTGCGAAACCACACGCCCAGTTGACGAACGGTCGCCCCGCGTCGAACTCGCCAAAATGGCTCCACAGCGCCACCGCCGTCTCCTGGACGATATCGCGCGCATCGTGCCGTTGAGGGACCACCACGAGCACCGAACGCAATATAGCGGGTTCATGCGCCAAAAACAGACGCATGAATCGCTCGTGTTGATCGTGTTGCTCGTCTTGGGGAGACATCGGGGTTCACTATGTATCCGCATGGCGGCCCGAAATTGGACAAAATATTTCTCGGTCGGCGGCGGTCCGCCTCGCCCGCCGACCCTAAACGGCGACACCAAACACATCGTCGCTCGCGCGACCTGCGCCCCGCCCCTCATGAGCCTCCCTGCTATGGGCAAGGCTACGTCCTGCAACGTCCTGTCCGCCGCCTATGCCAGAATCCCCTTCACCACGTTCGCCTCGACGACGCCAGTGAGTTTTTGATCGAGGCCCTGCGACTTGAACGAGAAGCGGTGGTGGTTGATCCCCATCAGGTGCAAAATCGTCGCGTGCAGATCGCGGACATGCACCGGATCGCGCACGATGTTGTAGGACATTTCGTCGGTCTCGCCGTAAACTGTGCCGGGTTTCACGCCGCCGCCCGCCATCCAAATGGTAAAGCAACGCGGGTGGTGGTCGCGCCCGTAGTTGGTCTCGGTGAGCGTGCCTTGGCTATACACCGTGCGGCCGAATTCTCCGCCCCAGATCACCAGGGTGTCGTCGAGCATACCGCGTTGTTTCAAGTCCTGCACGAGTCCGTAGCACGCCTGATCCACGTCTTTGCACTGGGCCGCGAGATCG
>SXGQ01438481.1_pt1 | contig 13842 bp, 13 predicted proteins | sample 3178371 | NCBI WGS metagenome assembly SXGQ01 (sample SAMN11356859, study PRJNA531348) | freshwater metagenome | isolation source: freshwater sample F1-20 | place: China: Fuxian Lake, Yuxi | collected 2017-12-25
GACCGGCGGCATCGGCATCTTGCTGACCGGCACTGTGGTCGACAACTGGTATCTGTGGGCCGTCAAGCACGGCGTGGCACCCCCACACCCCACGGTCTTTCCTGCTGTCACTGACCCGGCCCTTCAAGTCCTACCTTCTGGAGTCAAGCCATGAGCAAAAATTCACTCATGTTTGCTGCAAAGCTGCTGGGACTGGCCAGTGTGCTGTTGCTCAGCGCCTGCGAGCGACCGCCGGCAACCAGCGTTCAGCATGGCTACGCCGGCAGTGGCATGGTGCAGGTCTACAACCCAAGAGCCGTGGAAAAATCGATTGCGGCCAATGAAGTGCCTGAGGCGGCGCCACCGGCCGATGCCGAAGGCCCCAAAGCCGGAAAGATCTACCAAAATGTGAAGGTGCTGGGCGATCTGAGCGTGGGTCAGTTCACCCGACTGATGGCCAACATGACCGCATGGATTGCACCAGAGCAAGGCTGCGCTTATTGTCACAACCCCGCGAACTTTGCGGACGACAGCAAGTACACCAAGGTGGTGGCTCGCAAGATGGTCGAGATGACGCAACACATCAATACCGACTGGAAAAGCCACGTGTCCCAGACCGGTGTGACCTGCTACACCTGCCACCGCGGCAACCCAGTTCCCAAAGACATCTGGTTCACTGCAGACAACGAGCCCAAGGGTGCCAACTTCATCGGTGACACGGCCGGTCAAAACAAGGCCGCCAAAACCGTTGGACTGTCCTCTTTGCCCAACGACCCTTTTACCCCGTTCCTGCTGGGCAAAGAGGAAATTCGGGTCAACGGAAACACGGCTTTGCCCACAGGCAATCGGCAATCGATCAAACAGGCCGAGTGGACCTTCGGGCTGATGATGCACATGTCATCATCTCTGGGGGTCAATTGCACGTATTGCCACAACACGCGCAGCATCGCCCAATGGGAAGGTGGTCCGCCCCAACGCGTGACCGCCTGGCATGGCATCCGTATGGCGCGCGACCTGAACCTGAACTATCTCACGCCCTTGACCGATGTGTTCCCTGCCCACCGCAAGGGTGAGTTGGGTGACGTGGCCAAACTCAATTGCGCCACCTGTCATCAGGGTGCGTACAAGCCCCTGTTTGGAGCCGGCATGCTCAAAGACCATCCCGAACTCGGACGCGATACCCAACTGGCTGATACCCCACCGGTCAAAGCCGCAAAAGCTGCCCTGCAAGCCTCCGCTGCCGCTCCTGCGGTCAAGCGGTAAGGTCTTGCTCTTACAGCCGGGACGCTCCAACGTCCCGGCTCTTTTTATTCAAGCCATGCCAACCCTCGCCGCCAACGACGCATCCAGTTTGAGTGGCGTAGTGGTTGTACTGCTGATCAATTATCTTCCCAACCAGCGACGCTGGGGTTGGCTGAAATTGATGCAGGGTACGGCGGCACTCAAAGGCACGCCGGGCATGCTCTTTGGCAAGGTCATGGGCAGTGGCAGCGAGGGTGGCTTTTCATTGCGACCGAGCAGCAGCCACCAAGGTCTGGTCGCACTGTTTGAAAAGGCGGAACACGCGCTCGAGTTCCTCAGGGGGCCGACCGTGGCGGCCTACCGAGACAGGGCGCAAAATTTCTGGAGCGGTCTGATGTCTGTCGAATCTGCGCGTGGCGCATGGGACGGTCAGGCCTGGGAACGCAGCCCCCTGCTCTCGCCACTGCCCGAGCTGGTGCATGATCAGCCTCAGCCGCAGCTGCTGGCAGCGCTCACGCGCGCGAGCATCCGACCGGCCAAAGCCATGTCGTTTTGGAAACAGGCGCCGGCGACCGAGTCGGACCTGCGGCGCAGCCCGGGCTGCCTGCTGGCCATGGGCCTGGGCGAGGCGCCGCTGCTGCGCCAATGCACTTTCAGCGTCTGGCAAGACACGGCCGCCATGTTGGGCTACTCCATGAACGGCGCCCATCGCAAAGCGGTGGAGCAAGCCTACAGCAAGGGGTATTTCTCCGAGTCGATGTTCGTGCGCATGCGTGTGCTGCAGCACGAAGGAAGCTGGCCCAGGCCAGATGAACCAGAGGCTCAGACAGCACATGGCTGACCACCGTGTGGTGGTGATAGGCGCTGGTATGGCCGGATTGGTCAGCGCACTCGAGTTGGCCCGTCAAGGTCTGGACGTGACCGTGATTGAAGCGGCCGATGCACCCGGCGGCAAGATACGCCAGATCCAGGTCGACGGCGCGCCCATCGACAGCGGGCCGACCGTTTTCACCATGCGCTGGGTGTTTGATGAAATATTCGCGGCAGCCGGTACCTCTCTGGAGGCCGAACTGAGTATCACGGCCCTGCCCATCCTGGCCCGCCACTTCTGGAGCGATGGCAGCACGCTCGATCTGTTTGCCGATCCACGCCGATCGCTCGAGGCGGTTGCAACATTTGCCGGGGCCCAGGAGGCCGGCCGCTTTGAGCGTTTTTGCGCCATGGCGCGCGAGGTCTACCAGGCACTCGAGGGCCCCTACATCCGCTCTGCAGCGCCCAGCGTGATGGGGCTGGGGGGTCAACTCGGCGCCCGCGGTCTGGCCACTTTGACTCGCCTGGGCCCGATGCGCAGCCTTTGGGACAGCCTGGGTCAACATTTTCGCGACCCACGATTGCGCCAGTTGTTTGCACGCTATGCCACGTACTGCGGTTCATCGCCCTGGCATGCACCGGCAACGCTCATGCTCATTGCCCAAGTCGAACTCGAGGGCGTCTGGTCCGTGCAAGGCGGCATGCATGAGCTGGCACGCTGCATGGCCCGCCTGGCCACACAGCGCGGGGCACTGTTTCATTATGGACAGCACTGCAAGGCGATCTTGGTCCATGGCGGGCAGGTCACGGGCGTTGAACTGTCGAGCGGTCAGCGCCTGGAGGCCGACAGCGTGGTGTTCAATGGGGATGGAGCTGCACTTCGCGCTGGTCTACTGGGCTCCACAGTGCGAAACGCGGTCCCGGGCAAGGCCCCCCAGCGTTCGTTGTCCGCGCTGACCTGGTCCGTCCACGCCCGCACCACTGGCGTGCCCCTGGACCGCCACAATGTTTTTTTCCAGGCCGACTATGAAAGTGAGTTTCGGGATATTTTTTCCAAAGGACGGCTGCCACAGCAGCCCACTGTATACGTTTGCGCCCAGGACCGCGGGACCGGAAGTGTCCCCAGCGGCGCCGAGCGGCTGCTGTGCCTGGTCAACGCTCCAGCCAGCGCAGACCCACCCAACAGCCGACTGACCGAGGAGGCCCTCGAACAATGCCAGACCACCAGCTTTCAACTGCTTGCGCAATGCGGGCTGACGATCAACCCTCGGCCCGAGCAGGTGCAGCGCACCACGCCGCAGGACTTTCATCGACTGTTCCCGGCGACGGGGGGGGCGCTGTACGGACAGGCGACACACGGCTGGATGTCGGCCTTCGCCCGGCCGGGGGCCCGCACGCCGATCGGGGGACTTTACCTGGCGGGGGGCAGTGTGCACCCGGGTCCAGGCGTGCCGATGGCGGCACTGTCGGGCCGGCTGGCGGCCGCGGCCCTGATGGCCAGCCCCGCTTTGACCAAACGGTACCACCCGGCGGCTACCTCTGGTGGTACATCGATGCACTGAGTGAAGACGGCCAACAAGGCCTGACCCTCATCGCCTTTGTGGGCAGCGTGTTTTCGCCCTACTACGCATGGGCACGACGCAGCGGCGCGGCCGATCCGATGAACCACTGCGCGCTCAATGTGGCGCTCTACAGCCCTGGTGCCGGTCGCTGGTGCATGACCGAGCGCGGCTCCAGTCATTGCCAGCGAGACGCCAGCCACTTTGTCATTGGCCCGAGCCAGCTGCATTGGGACGGGCACGCCTTGACCATCGACATCGACGAAGTGGGCATGCCCCTGCCGCGCCGAGTACGGGGCCGGGTCAAGCTTTACCCGGAGCGTCTGTTCAATTTTTCAACGGCTCTGGAGGATTCCAGTCGCCACCGCTGGGGGCCGATCGCGCCCCAGGCTCGGGTGCAAGTGGACCTCGATCTGCCCAGGCAGCAATGGCAGGGCCATGCCTATCTGGACTCCAACGAGGGCGACGAGCCCATCGAGCGTGGCTTTTTGCACTGGGACTGGTCACGCGGGCAGCTGGCCGACGGCAGTACGGCGGTGATCTACGACATCGAACCCGATGACCCATCGGCTCACGTTCTGGCGCTGCGCTTCATGCCCGATGGGCGGGTGCTCGATTTTAAGGCGCCCATGCAAAAAAAATTGCCTCGCACCGCCTGGGGCATAGGCCGGCGCATGCGCAGCGATGGCCCGGTGCAGGTGCTGCAGCAGTTGGAAGACACGCCCTTCTACCAGCGCAGCGTGCTCAAAAGCCGCCTGCTCGGGGAGGAGCTGATCAGCTTTCACGAAACACTCAACGTTCCCCGCCTGGTCCACCCGGTGGTGCAGGCCATGTTGCCCTGGCGCATGCCGCGGCGTCCCTAAGCCCGTCTGGACAACGTTCCTAGCCGCAGGGCGACGCAGGCGCGCTGGGGCCGGGCAAGGCGCCACTGTTCCCAGGCGGCAAAGGAAGATCTGAGCATGCCCAACATGGACGGATTTGAGTCGTCCCAATGCTTTCGTGAAGATGACCAGAGTACTGTCTAAATGGCCGTGACCGGCCGGGGGCAGGCTGGCGAGCCCCAGCGAGCCCCGCTCGCTGGCCAGCTAGCGAGCCGTACGACGCAGCACCTGCTGACGCTCGAACAACTCGATCATCCAAACCACGCGCTGACCCAGCGGGCGACGCAGAGTGTGGACCGTACGCATGGACAGTGGCTGCGCACCCGCCCGAACGCAGATATCCACCAAGTAGGCAATGGCTGGCAAAGGCGCCCACTGCGCCCATTGGGGCGCAGCAGCATAGGGCCACCAAGCCCGGCTGAGCAAGGCGATTTTGCGCGAGTGACCCACCACTGCGCGATGGTCTACCGGATTGAGGCCATCGCGTCGCAACTGCTGGCCAATCTCGGCATAAATCAGACGGGCCGCCAAAATGGCCGCCCTGCAATCGCGCGGTAGACCTGCAACGCCCGAAGTGGCCTGTTGATAAAGCCGATCCGCCTCCTGCAACAAGCGCTCCACCACCTGAGAAAGAGCCGGGCTGATACGCGGCTGCTGCAGCCACTGATCTGGGTCGAGACCAGCGTCTGTCAGCCATTGACGCGGAAGATAAAGACGGCCGTTTCGAGCATCCTCACCCACATCCCGGGCGATATTGGTCAATTGCATGGCCACACCAAGCTCGCAGGCGCGTGCCAAAGTGGCGGCATTGCGCCCGCCCATGATCCAGCACATCATCGCACCCACGCTGCCCGCCACTCGGGCGCCATAGGCGTGAACGTCTTCAATGCTCTGGTACTGGCGCGCTTGTGCATCCCAGGCAAAGCCCTCGAGAAGCGCGTCAAGCAAGGCGCGCGGCAAGCCGTACTCGTGAACCACCACAGCCAAAGCGCGATCTTCCACAAAGGCCTCGGGCCTGTCGTCATAGATCTGATCAAGGCGGCGGTGCAACTGCTGCAAGCTGCCATGCATATCGCCACCGGCAGCTTGGGCCTGATCCACCAGGTCGTCGGCCACCCGGCAAAACGCATACAGGGCGATGCTTGCCGCTCGCATGCGAGCAGGCAAGAGTCGGCTGGCTGCAAAAAAACTCTTGGAGCCGCCGCGCATCATCTCTACACAAGCGAGCAAGTCCTGCTGGCGGCGCAGTGCTTGTGTCTGGGCAGTGGGCATTAACATTCAAGCTCCTACTAAAGAGGGCAATCCACGCTCAAGGTACTCAAGTGCATCGGGTACCACCTGATCCAAAGCCTTGGCCGACATCAAAACACCGGGAACCCCTGCACCGGGGTGGGTGCTGGCGCCCACCATGAACAGCCCCGGCACATCCTCACTGCGGTTGTGCGGTCGGAAATAAGCGCTTTGCAGCAGCAAAGGCTCCAGACCAAATGCCGCCCCTTTGTAGGACAACAACCGATCCTGAAAGTCCAGGGGCGTAGTCATCAGAGAGGCGCGAATGTGCTGAGAAAGCCCCGGCAGCACCGTGCGCTCGAGTGCTTGAGCCACGGCTTGGCGGTAGGGCTCCGCTTGCTTCTTCCAATCGGTGCCGCTGTCAAGGTGGGGTACCGGCGATAGCACGTAAAACGTGTCGCAGCCTGGAGGCGCCATGGACGCATCGGTAGCGCTGGGTCGGTGCAGATAAAGGCTGAAATCCTCGGACAGGCGGTGGCGCTTGAAAATATCGGTGAGCAACTCCTTGTAGCGCGGCCCGAGCACCATCATGTGGTGCGGCACATCGTCGTAACGCCGGTCCGTACCAAAGTACCATACAAACAGACTCATGGAATAACGGCCGCGGGCGATGCGCCGGTCCGTCCAGCTGCTGCGCAGCTCTGGAGCGACCAGGTTTTTATAGGTCCAGGCCGCATCGGCGTTGGAAACGACAATATCTGCATAAAGATTCTGCGCATTGGCCAAGGTCACACCGCTGGCCCGGCCGTCTTGCACATCAATGCGAGCGACCTCGGCGTTGCAGCGCAATTGACCGCCCAGGCTCTCCAAGAGCTTGACCATGCCTTGAATCAGTGAGCCGGTACCACCCATGGTCCAATGGACGCCAAACTGCCGCTCCAATGCGTTGACCAGGCTGTAGACGCAGGTGACCGAATACGGGTTGCCGCCGATGAGCAGGCTCTGCAAACTCATGGCCATGCGAAGCTTGGGGTGCTTGAGGTGGCCGGCCACCATCTGGTGCAGGCTGCGCCAGCCCCGCATCCGAGCGATCGCGGGCAGCGCCTGCAACAAATCGACCACCGTGTTGAACGGGCGGGTGCCCAGCACCTCAAATCCGCGCCGGTGGCAGTCGTCGGCCTCGCGCATGAAGTTTTCAAACCCGGCTGCATCGCTCGGGCTGATGCGGCGCACCTCGGCACGCATATGCTCCACATCACCGCTGTAATCGAAGTGATCCCCGTCATCGAAGCGGACCCGATAAAACGGATCGAGGCACTTGAGCGTGACATGATCGGACAGCCGCTGACCTGCCAGTTGCCACAACTCTTCGAGCAGAGCAGGCACCGTGATGATGGTCGGACCTGCATCGAAAACATGGCCATCGACACGGTGCACATAAGCGCGCCCACCGGGTGCATCAAGCTTTTCGAGCACTGTCACCTGCCAACCACGCAATTGCAGTCGGATCGCAGCCGCCAATCCACCAAAGCCACTGCCAATGACAATGGCCCGCGGCCTCTGGGTACTGCCAATGAGTTGACGCGTCTCCAGAAAGTTGATCGCATTCATGGGGCATCGGCCTTCGCAGTGTGAGTCGACAAAGCCACAGCCGAATGGGGCACACCCGCCGACTGCCCCAGCGGCACACTGGAGACACGCTGACCCATGGCCCAGCCCCAGAGTCTTTCAATGGACATGGGAAAGGCCATGAGCACATGTTCCACGATCGCCAGCGCCAAGAGCGTGGCCAAAAGCACCCAACCGGTTGTCGCAGCGACGGCTCCGGCCCTCACCTCCCAGACCAGCCAACCGAGGGTCAGAGCTGAAAGGGCCAAAGTGAGAAAGAAAAATCTGGTCACAGGGCCAGCTTTGAAGTAGCTCCCCAGATACCTCAGGTGAGGAGGCAAATACTGGGCGCCGGTTTGCGGCACCCCCAGAAAGAGATTAAGCTTGGCCGACAGTCGCATGCACCACAGCAAGGCAAATGTGCACAGGGCCACGTGATTGGGTTGCCCTGTCTGCAAAATCCAAAGCAAAGCAAAATTGATCAGCAGGGCCAACTCGTGATAAGCAATGGCCTGCACCGATTGCACCAGCCGCCTCACGCCCGTGGCGCCTGGCTGCAATACCTGCTTGCGCGGGCCGGCGAGCCAGCCCGTCAGAAAGGCCAGCTCATGCCAGCTCCACATCAAAATGACGCTGCCAAAGGCGATGTAAGCCGACCAGCTGCCTGAGGTTTTCATGCTCTGGGCGCTGCCCCACAGCCCGACAAGCAGCAAAGCCGTTGCACATCCAAGGCTCCAGCGAAAGCTCGATGCCTTGCACCGGACCAGCCAAAGGATGACCCCAGTGCCCAACCACCAACTGAGCAACGCGAAGATCAGCGCTGCAGGGACAGATTGCAATGCTTCAGGCACGCCATCTCCCGCCGGGCAGGCTCAGTTGGCAAAGCGGCGCAAATCTCATGAGGGCTTCACCACTGAGGCACCATGCGAACTTGCTGCGGCAGCTCTTGTGACTTGACGGGTAGCAAGAACATGCGTGCGAAAGTCAGAGCCGCACGGGCCGCATGCACCCCTTGCAAGACAAGGCCGATCGGCCCACCGCGCAGCTTGGCGCGTGTATGCGCTGCCGAGATCTCAACCAGGGTGTTCAAGCCGCGGCGCATGCTCGGGTGATCCATGTCGAGTTCGACCGGAAAGACCTGACGGCAGATCTGCGAGGTGATGCGAAACACCTCGTAGTCATACTCGGTCGAGTGCAGACCCATGGCCTCGTGCAACAGCGGCCGGCTGTGGTCACGCACAAACATGGTGGCATAGACCGCCAAAATGAAAAACCGGATCCACCAGCGGTTCACGCCTGTAAGCAGCTCCGGGTTGGCCCGCATGATCAGGGCAAACGATTCACCATGGCGGAATTCGTCGTTGCACCAGCGCTCAAACCAGCGAAAGATAGGATGAAAGCGCTTGTCCGGATTTTTTTCAAGCTGGCGAAAGATGGTGATGTAGCGGGCGTAGGCGATCTTCTCTGTGTGATAGGTCGCGTAGTAGATGTATTTGGGTTTGAAGAAGGTGTACTTCTTGGTGCGCTTGAGGCCGCCCAGGTCAATGCCCAGATTGAAGTCCTTGAGGGACTGATTGAGAAAGCCGGCATGGCGCGACTCATCGCGCGCCATATAGGTCATCAGCTGACGAATGTCTGGGTTGGTGACGTTTTTGCGGATCTCGTTGTAGAGTATGCAGCCTGAAAACTCGGACGTCAGGGAAGAGATGAGGAAGTCCAGAAACTCCTGGCGCATCTCGGGACTGAGTTGTGGCATCAGGCGCTTGACTTCATCGGCAAACTGGGCATCGCGCTGAAAGTGGTCGTGGTTGTTGTCGCCCTCATACTCGGCCATCATGGCGTCCCATTCGGCGCGCACCGGCTCGACATTGAGTCGGTCGAAGGCGGCAAAGTCGGTGGTGTAAAACCGTGGGGACAAGACCGTGTTGACCACCGCTCGGGCGGTCGCGTCGGCCGAGGTTTCAACACGGTCCATCAACAAAGCAACATGGTCTGTGTTGCGGTCGTTGGCGATGACAGCGTTCATTTGGAGGCTCCTGGGGATGTAAACGAAGAGTGCGAACCGGTGTTCTGGAGCTGGGCAAAAACCGCCACATTGCTCGGACCGAACGCTTCTAGATGGATACGCTCACCGGTCAACGGATCGCGCAGAACCAGTTTTCCGTCGAGGTGTGCCGACAGCTCGAAAGGCTCCTGCGGACCGAGCTGACGACGCAGACGTTCGCGCGCCAAGGTTCGTAGTGCGCCGCGGGCAAATCCGTGTTCACCGCGCAGCCGGGCAGTCTCCTGACCGCTGCTGGCGTCAATGACCGCGATGTCGCCATTGGGTCTGTCCTCGAATCGGAGCATGCGCTGCCAACGCAAATCGACAGCCGGCTCCGTCAAGGCAGGCTGCTGGCGCTGCCAGGCCACGGCCAGCAAAACAACGATCACAAGCGCCGTGCCCATCCACAGCGGCCACGGACGGCGACTGACGGTGGGCAAGGGTTTGACGACGCTCATGATCTAGACACTCATGCGGTCAACGGGTCAGAAAGACTCTGGCGCTCATCCAAAGCCTGTCCCTTCGCAGATTGGCGCAACACCTCATTGGGGTTGGCGTGCTGCCAGGCTTGCGCGATGGTTTGACCAAGTTGCTGTGCGTCCTTGACACAACGCAGGCTCGGCTGCGGATTTTTAAGCTGCCACGCACGCGCATGCGGCCACAGGTGCAAATAGGCAATGCGGTCGGGCTCTTTGATCTGCAGCGCAATATCGCCGCAGCCACGGGCACGCGGCCGGATGGCAGCGCCGGCTATGCGTACCAGAGGCAAGTTGAAGGTCATGGTCAGCACAATCCCGACCCGCATGACCATGCGTTTGTTGGTCAGCGTGTACAGGCAGGTGTGCGCCGCAAACCAGGCCACTGCCGTGAGCATGCCCAAAGCAGTCAGGGCGAGCATGGTGCTGGTCATGACTGAGGGAAGCAACACTTGAATTGGCTGTCCTTGCATCAAAGCCGCTTGCAAACCAATCATGCACGCAAAATAGATCGCCACCTTGCGCACATGAAAGGCATGCACAGCCAACTGCCACCAGTCGGGAGCGCCCTGCCAAAGAATTTTTTCGCCAGCAGGCAATGCTTCGGGCAGGCCAGGGGCCGCCTCGAACTCATGTTCGTGTTGATGGCTCAAAACAGTGGCTCCTGACGCTCGGGAGCCGCGTAGAGCAGGCCGGCACCGAAATAGGCTGGGATTTTTTCCTCTTCGAGCATGGTGATCTGCTCGGGGTGTCGGGTGGCTGGTACGCCTTCGAACTGCTCAGCCATGAGGGCATGAACATGGACGCCCTTGCGATTGATGCGCGCAAACATCATGGGCAGCAGCACCCGGCGTCCACCCTGGGTTTGCACCTCGAGGTAGCGAAACATCATCTCCATGCGGTCAACCCAGATGTCCACCACGGTGCCCGCAGCTTGGCCGTCACCGCCATAGACCACCAAGCCGCGTGGGTCGGTGTCTTGCAAAGCCACACTGTGGTCAGCAGCCACCCGCAGGGGCACGATCTTGGCCTCGCCGTGGTGCGTGAGGTCCGGGGTATCGGCCCGCATGGCCCATGCGCCCGGCCCCACACCAGCGAGCAGGGGATTGCCCACCGGCTCGATCGGGGCGCCATTCCAGCCATGGGCTGCCTTGGCGCTGTACTGCCCATCGGGCCTGTGCAAGTCAGGGGCTTGCACCTCCCGTCCGTCGTGCAATTTGTAGGTCACTGGGTCAGGCACAGGCCAGCCGGTGATCTTGGGCCCGTTTTCTCGGCCCGAATCCATGGGGTAGCCCTCACGGTGGTTCTCGCGAATCAGGTAGTAAATAAGACCAAAAAAGAAAATCCAGAATGCATAAAGCACGAGTTGGGCTACGTCTACATACTGTGTGATCGCTCCTGTTCCCATGGTGGGTCTCCTTCGGTGGACTGAAAGATTTCAAACGGTGCATCAACCGGGCATTTCAGCCAGGCCGATGCGTCGGGGTCTGCGCGGGAGGTCCCGGTGGCGCTTGACCAGTGGGCCCAGCGCAATCAAGACCACGAAAAGCAGGTACATCTCGAGATGAAAGACAAAGCTGTAACCGGTCACTGGCGAGTCGAGCGCTGGGCCTAGCCAGCCCGACTGAGCCAGAGCTCCAATCAGATCGCGCAAGACACCACCGAGCACCATGGCCAGGCCGGCCGCAGTGGCTTGCACCGCGCCCCACGCGCCAAGGATCAGGCCAGTGAGTTCGCCGTCGGGCAGTTCCATCGCGTTGAGCAGCATGCCCACTGAAAAAAGTCCGCCGGCAAAACCAATCAAGGCGGCGCCAAAGCGGAACATCCAGGCCGACTCGAGCGGCGCTGAAAAAATCACACAAGCGAATGCGGGCAGGCCGAGCAAAGCGCCTATGGCCGCGAGCCGGCAGGTGTCCAGGCCCCGCGCCGAGAGACGGGCCGAAATCAAAAAAGCCGTCAAACAGCCGGCCGCTGTCAATGCGGTCAGCGACGATGTCCAGCCCACGTCCAGCCCAAGCACCTCGCCACCGTAAGGCTCGAGGATGATGTCTTGCATGCTAAAGGCAGCGGTTCCCAGGCCGACCGTCCATAGAAAACGGGCCATGCGCGGCACAGCCATGAGCCGCGCCCAGTTGCGTGAAAATCCGCCCTCCTCGCGAGCGCCGCGGCGCTGTCCCCGTGCCTCTTGTTTCCAAAGCGAGATCAGGTTCAGCGCGATGACCACTACGGCCGATCCCTGCACCACCTGGATCAAACGCTTGGGGCTGAAGTCCTGCAGCAGCCAGGCCAGTAAACCACTGCCCGCAATCAAGCCCAGCAGCAACATGGCGTAAAGCAGCGCCACCACCCGAGGGCGCTTATCAGCCGGCGAAACATCGCTGGCCAGTGCCAAACCGGCCGTTTGTGTGATCTGCATGCCAGCGCCCACCAGCAAAAATGCCAAAGCGGCGCCGATGCGTCCAAACCACAGCGTGCCCTCAGGCGCATCTGAGAGCAAAAGCAGGGCAAACGGCATCATGGCCAAGCCGGCAAACATGAGCAAGCTGCCCATCCAAAGATAGGGCAAACGTTTGAGACCCAGCGCCGAGGGATGCGTGTCGCTGCGATAGCCAATCAAGGCTCGGGCCGGTGCAAAGACCAGGGGCAGTCCGACCGATAGCGCAACCCACCAAGCCGGCACACCCAGCTCAACAATCATCACCCGGTTGAGCGTGCCGACCAGCAAGGCGGTCGCCATACCAATGGCGACCTGGAACAAAGACAAACGCAGCAAACGACCCAACGGCAGCTCAAGCGAGGCCGCGTCGGCAAACGGCATGTGCCGGTTGGCGAAGACCACCAGCCAAGCCGGCGGCTTGAGCAGACGTTTTTTCAAGCGTTCCACTCCCAGGCCTGCGAGGTATAAAACCCACTCTTGATGCGCAGCGTGCGGCCTTCGTGCCAACCTGACTGCCCGATGGACCCCTCCAGTGCAGTGCGCAAAATAGGCTCGGAGACCGGAGTGAGCGAGGGTGAGCGATCGCTGCGCGGGAACAGGCGACCGACCGCATGCATGGCAGCCAAAGCGGGTGTGCGCGGCGCAAAGGTGAACAAGATGGAGCCGCGGGTGCGCGCCGCCAAGCGCAACATGGCCTCCTCCATGTGCGGCACGTCGTAGTGGATCAGGGAGTCCATGGCCACCACGTGATCGAAGACACCCAGCTCGTCGGCCAGCATGTCGCCCGAGCGAAAATCCACCTGGCCCCGGCCGATTTGTGGCTGCTGCGCATGGCGCTCGGCAGCCAGCTTGACCAAGGTGGGCGACAGATCGATGGCCAGCACCTGCGCGCCGCGGGCGGCCGCCTCCATGGCCAGTGCTCCCGTGCCACAGCCGGCGTCGAGCAGGCGCAGGCCACGCATGTCCTGAGGCAGCCAGGACAAGAGCGTGCTGCGCATTTGATCGCGACCCGCACGCACCGTGGCCCGGATGCGACCGACGGGTGCGTTGGACGTCAGGCGCTCCCAGGCCTTGGCCGCGGTGCGGTCAAAGTAGGTCTCAATCTGTTCGCGCCGTTCGATGTATCCGGTGGTGTTCATCAGTCAAAACCCAACAGGTCAAAAATGTCACGGTCCTTCATGGGCACGGCCGGCAGCGGGTCCGTGCCCTTCCAAAGCGATGCAGCCAGGCGCATGTACTCGTCCTGAACCGCCTTGACCGCCGCAGTGGCCTCCAGCTCGAACATGGTGGACTTGGACAGCCGGCTCTTGCGAATTTCGTCAAGCATCGGAAAGTGGGCCATGCTCTTGAGTCCAGTGACACCGTTGAACTTGTCGACCTGGTCGGTGGCGTCGCTGCGATTGACGATCACGCCGCCCAAGCGCACGTTGTAGTTTTTGGACTTCGCTCCGATGGCCTGCACAATGCGGTTCATCGCAAAGATCGAGTCAAAGTCGTTGGCAGTGACGATCAGGGCGCGATCGGCATGTTGCAGCGGGGCGGCAAAGCCGCCGCAAACCACGTCCCCCAGAACGTC
>SXGQ01485951.1_pt1 | contig 13842 bp, 11 predicted proteins | sample 3178371 | NCBI WGS metagenome assembly SXGQ01 (sample SAMN11356859, study PRJNA531348) | freshwater metagenome | isolation source: freshwater sample F1-20 | place: China: Fuxian Lake, Yuxi | collected 2017-12-25
ATGGTCTTTGGGTGCCAAGATCGAATCTGCTCAGTCGGGGCCTATAGTTCCACGCCTAAATTAAACAATGGCGCCATCCTTAACAAGGTTAAAGATAGCGCCATAGTCACAATCAATAAGGTCCGCTACGCGGTGACCTCGATTTCTAAAAAGTTAGTTCTTGTAAAACTCTAAGAACTACTTCTTATTTCTGCGCTGAATACGAGTCTTCTTTAGAAGCTTTTTATGCTTCTTCTTAGCCATGCGCTTGCGGCGCTTTTTGACTACTGATCCCATGATCACTCCTTAAGTGGTTTACGTTGAGTTAACTTATGGTACTGCTTCTACAACTCTTAAACAGTGCTTCTAATCCAATTTGTAAGGCTCTTCTTTATATTCTCTTGACTAGCCCATTTCATGAGATTCTCAATCCCCTCTTCTAAATCAGTAAATTTCAGTTCTCCGAGAATTGACTTTAGATAAGAATTATCTGCCATAGTGATTCGTGAGTCCAGCTTACTTTCCTCCCCTCTAACTAAATCTATTTGATGACCCTCTCTCTTTGAGATTAGGTCTAACAGGTAGTTCATCTCTAAGGGGCGGCTTCCTCCAATATTTACAATGTCATTGAATTTTTCGTCTTGCCTTGTCAAGTCTCTAAGCAAAGCGATGGTATTTTCAACGACATCATCAATGTAGGTAAAATCCCTTTTTATTGTTCCATCACCAAAGAGGGTGAATTTACCCTTGCCTAGAGCAGCTGCAGCTATTCTGAAATATGCCATATCTGGTCTACCCCATGGTCCATAAACGGTAAAATACCGAAGCCCTCGCAAGCGCAAGTTGCTTGACTTGGATTGTATTTCTGCAAAAAGCTCATTGCTCAATTTGGTTACGCCGTAAAGGCTCTTTGGCCTTAATGAATTCGTGGTTTCTCTGTAGGGTGTAGATGCGGAATCCCCATAGACACTCGATGAAGATGCGTAGAGAATTCCTTTTACTCCATTCTCCACAGATGATCGAATCACATTCTGAAACCCAACCACATTTGCTGAAATATAAGCACTGGAATCTTTGAGGCTCAACCTCACACCCGCCTGCGCTGCAAGATGAACTATGTAATCCGGCTTAAGTGCTGAAACACATTGATTCACCTGTTCATAGTCTGAAATGTCACACTTAATAACATCTGAATTTTGATTGAGACCTAGATAATCAAGCCTTAATTTTTTATATTCCGCTGAATAGTAGGTGCTGAAGTTGTCGATTCCAGAAACTTCTTCGTCTAACTCTCTTAGTTTTTTCAGAACATGGCTACCCACAAAGCCAGCAGCGCCAGTGACAAGAATCTTCATTATAAACCCATTAACTTAGCTTGAATGAGAAACTCAGGATGACTAAATTTAAGTTCTTCAAAAGTTCCCACTCCTTTAACCGCACCCTTGTCCATGAAATAAATTCTGTCTGCATTTACTACAGTAGATAATCGGTGGGCTATAACAATTAAGGTCACCTGACTCCTCAGCTCTCGAAGAGATTCAGAAATTTCAGATTCTGTGACACCATCTAGCGAACTGGTTGCTTCATCAAGAATAAGTAACTTTGGACTTGTTATCAAAGCTCTCGCAATTCCTAGTCTTTGTCTCTGCCCACCACTCAGACGTGTTCCCCTATCACCAACATAAGTTGATAGGTGTTTTGGTAGAGATTTAACGAAATCATCTAATCGTGCCATCTTCAGGCTGTCCCAACAGTATTCGTCCGATATGTCATTTATGGGATAACCAAGGCTTAAATTCGCTTTGATAGTTCCATCGATCACAGGGCTATCCTGCGGGACATAGGAGACTGCTCCTGGCCAATTTGTATAAGTAGATCTAGGCTCCATGCCGGATATGACTACGGATCCTTCTTGTGGTTCCAAGGCCCCAAGAAGCACATCTACCAAAGTCGTCTTCCCAGCCCCAGAACCGCCAACAATTGCCACAAACTCCCCTTGTTTAATTTCAAAAGAAACTTTATGTAACACCTCAACATTAGGTTCATATGAAAAAGTAATGTTCGAAGCAGTTACATCTGGCTTAAAGCCTGAATGACTTCTGTTAAATTGCTTAAAATCAATGACTCCGAGAGGAATTTTTGAAAGCTCTTCTATCAGGGTAATTGTTGGCCTTGCCTGAGCTAAAGCAACCTTAATTCCCAGCAATCCCTGTTGTAGCCTCAAAATTGCAGGGACGATTCTTGTGCTAGCCGCTATGAATATTGTTATGGTAGCGATTGCTCTAAAAGCTGTACTTGTAGAAAATTGATAAAAGGCTAATAGCATGGCGCTCACTACAAGAATTATCTCTAAAACATATTTATTTACATTCCCCATAAACCCCAAAGCTGCGATGCCGTCGGCCAACTTATGTCTAAGGTCGCTGATTTGCTGGGCATAAAAACCTCTTCTATCCCGAACCAAAAGTTCTCGATATGAATTGATGGCTTCGAAAATTCTTTGCGAACTCTCAATTTCTAGCTTTGTTTGTTCTTCACCAAGTCTCTGTATTTTCTTGTGCATAATTTTGTATAGAAAAAAAGCAATAATTCCAAATACTAAAGTAGCCCCAATTGCTGCGCCAGGATCAACTAGAAATAATCCCACACTCATCACTGATAACAAAGCTATATCTGATATCAATGCTATTGAAACCCCAATCACACCAACCATAATCGAATTTACTCCTGAGGTTAGAACATAGATGGAGTACTGTGCGGATCTTTGATTAACTTTTGATACAGGAATCGTAAAATACTTTTTTACTAAGTTAGACGACATAACAGCAGCTCGTCTTGCCATAAAGAATAATGTTTTTCTCACAAGAAATAAGGATAAAATAGTCTTCGACATTAGCAAGATGGCAGCAAGCAGGCCAAGAACAATAACTTGAGACTCAAAATTGAGATTATTTATACGCAGTATGGCAAGAGCGCTTGAAGCTCGATCTCCCACTCGTGAATCGCTTAGTCCTGTTATGGATACAGAACCAATTAGACCAATAAGCAAAACTCCAACAAGATCAAGAAAGGCAAGAAGTGTTGTGATTAGGGTGACAACTACCAATCTGACCCGGTCATGTCTTGATAACAATTGGATTGGAAGAGCTATGGAACGTTTCTTTAGCGACGAAAGTGGCCACACATTGTAAATTTGCATTCTTTCCTCGCCCTATTTGCCAAAGACTGATTTCTCTGGCCTCGTTATTGTACAGTCTTCACCGTGAAACTTATCGTCGTTAATTACTCAATGAACTCCAAAAGCCTTGTTTTTTCACACCAAAGAGACGTAGTGATTGAATTATCTCGCTATTTTGACAAGGTTGAGGTGTTTACAACTGAAATAAGTTCGGAGTGTCTACCAAAAAACGTAAAGGTCTTTTACCTTCCGTGGAAAGTGCATTCGCCCTTGCAAAATGTATTTACAATTCTAAAAATTCTTTATCCGACGCTTATCAAAAGCCGAACTTCAGTTCTTTTTAACCATATGACAGATATTCATGCGTCGATAGTCGCGCCATTAACCTGGTTCCTTAGAATGAGACATGTTCTCTGGTATGCCCACGCTAACAATTCACGATACCTTATTTTTTCATCGTTCTTTGTATCTAAGATTGTTTCGTCTACTTATGGATCTTGCAAATTAAAGCTCAATCGAGGAAAAGTTCGCTACATAAACCAAGGTATTAGTCATACAGATTTCTTTTACCGTGTTCGTACACACCAAAAACTCTGTAGAATCTTATACTATGGAAGATTGGATCCATCGAAAAATATACATTTGTTTCCCAAACTAATTAATGAGCTCAAACGTTATCAGAATTCTTATACCCTTACTCTATTTGGAAAACCTTCCAACGATACAGCTGAAAAGTATCTTTTAGATTTGAAATCATTACAAAAGTTTAGCAGTGGAGAATCATCAATCACTCTTAATGGTCCTATAGAGAGAGCTTTGATTGCAGATATTGCAAAGAATTATGATATCTTTGTTAATCTCTTTAGTGGGTCCCTCGACAAAACATTGATTGAAGCTACCTTCATGGGGATGCCTGTTGTCACTTGGAATAGAGAGTATTGTTCTGAATTTGGTACTTGGAGTGGACTTGAGGTCAGCGAAAATTTGGACTTCATAATTGACGAGTTCAAGGCTATAGGCTCATTGAAAGGTAGTGAATTGAATAGAAGAATCAATAAGCGTTTACAAGTAGCAAGAAAAAGTCATTCGTTTGAAGGCTGGATTAATCAACTGGTTGGTGTGCTAAAAGAAGGAAAATCTTAGTGAATCCTTATATTTTACATGTCATTACAACTATTGATCTTGGTGGAGCAGAAAAACAGCTGTTGACTCTAGCAACTTGCCAAAGAGACGCAGGATTCGAAGTTGAAGTCGTTTTTCTAAAAGACAAGCCAACGCTACTGAGTAGTTTTTTGGAATCGGGAGTTAAGGTAAATTCGAGTTTTGCAGACGCTAGATTTTGGAAGCAATGTCTTAAGCTCAAGCGAATGCAACGTAGAAAAAATCTTGTTATACATGCACATCTACCTAGAGCTGAAATGCTGTGCGCTATCTCATTAAAGCCAGATATCTTTATTGTCACCCGTCACAATAGTGAACCATTCTTTCCTCAGGGTCCCTCTTTTCTATCAAAATTACTCTCACGATTTGTGTTGAAAAGAGCATTTACTTCAATTTCTATATCAAAGGCTGTTGCAAATTATTTAAAGATTTCTGGAGAAATAAAAGGTTCGGAAGAGAGTAATGTAATCTACTATGGATTAGCCAGTACAAGTGTATGGTCAAAAAATAGGCGTGAAAATAAATTGCAGGCTATCCAAATCGGCACGGTTTCCCGACTAGTCCCACAAAAAAATCTTCCTCTGTTGTTACACACGTTAAAAGAACTTAACTTAGAAGGCTCGCCTGGTTTTGAACTATCGGTCTTAGGTGTTGGCCCACTTTACAATGAACTTAAGTCATTGGCGATGATGCTAGGAATTGGACATGCAGTTCAATGGAAAGGTCAAGCCAATGATGTTACCTCTTTCTATCGTTCTTTGGATGCATTTGTCTTGACGTCAAACTACGAGGGCTTTGGACTAGTGTTGTTGGAAGCAATGTCACAAGGAATACCTGTAATTGCAAGGAAAGTTTCGGCCATCCCAGAGGTTATGGGCGAGCAGCACCCCGGTCTTATTGATTCGCATCAACCTATAGATTTAGCTCGTAAGATCAGAGAAATATTGGAAGACAATGAGAAATTAAATGAATGCCTTCAATACCAAGCTAGGCAATTGAGTAAATTTACTATCAAAGAGACCCAGTTAGCACATCATAGGCTTTATATGAGACTCTTAGAGCAAAGAAAATGAGTCTTTAATGATAACTAGAATCCATCGATTATTTCCAGCCATGAGAATCCATTCTTGGGGAGGTTTCGGATCTCAATTGTTCACTGCCTATGTAGTTCTTAAAGTTCAGAAACGTTTTCCGGGCAGAAGAATTAAAGTTATAGTCCACACTTCGGGGGTTTCAAGAAGAGTTACTGAATTTGACTTTAAAGTTCTAAATGTAGAAAAAATTCAAGTTGAAGACTTCAAAACTAGAAAAATAGGGACAGACAGTGGGCAAAAGTGCCCGCGCGATTTCATGAATGTGAAAAATGCCTGGAAAAATAGCCTGCACAAGATTATAAGACGGCTTAGTTTAATTCAAACTGCAGACACTGATGATTCTTTTAATTCGGTTTCGTTTTGGACCTTCGCTCTAAGGGGACATTACACTAGGTTGACTATAGATAAACCACTCGTGCAAACTCTATATGAAGTGTTATTTTCCTCAAACCCAAAACCCTTGGTTCCTAATCAGAACTTGGTGATTCACTACAGATTAGGGGACTTATTGAACTTAGATCATAAGAGTCCAACAAGATTGGAAAGAGTGGAAGACGTTCTTGAAAGAATCAAGGCAAATTCGGATACCACGATTTTACTTTCTGACAGCAGTAAAGAAGAGGTAGCTCGATTCCTTGCCAATTCAAGATTTTTGCAAGTTTCTAATCTTCTAAACTATGACCCTGTCACAACGCTAAAACTATGCGTCCAGGCACAAACTTTTCTTGGGACAAGCGCAAAGCTCTCTCTTTGGGCATCCATATTTCGATCTGCAATATACCAACGCGAAAGTTTTTTACCTTCAGAATTATCGTGGTTAAACCTTTTGAATAACAAAGTGATTTGGTTTTGATTTTAGAGTATAAGCTTAACTTAAACAATATAGTCCAATTGCACTCTAGCGAAACTCATTTGCAGTTTAAAACTTAAAATAGTTTCTTAGTACTAAACGGATTTTTGAGTTTACATTCTAATTGTGAAACTCATGCCTACTCAAGACTCCTGAATCTTTGCCTCAATATAAACGCAAAGGTCAAAGCTCTTTTAGGCAACATATTTCACAAAAGGTTACTAGTAAACTTCTGAGTCCTTCAAATTCTCACTTTAGTCTGTAATCCAATATATTATGGTGTTATCCTTTTGCCAAAAATGGTTAATATGACTTTTAAAACTACAAAGAAAGATTGTGATAATGTCTCAAAGTTACGGGGTGCTTTGGATTAGGGGAGGCTTAGGAAATCAACTATTCCAAATATCGGCACTTGCATATTACAGCCATAAGTTGGACTTTATACCATTGATTTATGATGGCGACTTATGGATATCCAAAAGAGATAACTTCTATCCTCAATACCGAAAACTCCGCTTGTCTAAGTGGTTCTCAATGAATAGATTCCCTAGGTCAATATCCAAGATTGAGGGTATGGCTCTAAGAAAGTTCATGGCTCTTACTAATAACCGTTTTGTATTTTCGAGATTAAATTTAGATGGCATTTCTGAGCAAGAAAAATTGCCAAAATTTTTTATTATACGCGACACTTTTGAGGACGACTTCTTTCCCGAACAATTGAGTCTAGAGTCTCTAAAAGATACTTTTCATTCAATACACGAATTCGAAAGTTTTGGAGTATTAAACTCTCAAGTTGGCTTATTTCTTAGAGTAGAAGGATACGAACCTTTGACTAAATCTGGCCTAAAACGAATACGGAACTTATCTGAAGCACTATACCTAGATGGCTTTATTACCTTAGATATTTACAGTGACACTCCAAGCAAACTTCACCCTTCCTTGGAACAAATTCTAAGGCAAAAAATTTACTGGCCTGAGAAAGATTGCCGTCTTGATGGACCCCAACTTTTGAGAGAGCTCACTCGATATAAGTTTCTTATAACAAACGGGAGTTCTTTATCTAGATGGGCCAAGTACCTCAAGTCTTCAGATTCACCAAAATCTTTAAAATTGATAAATGTAGAGCAAGAGTGAATTCTTATGCGCTTTATTGTTATTATAGGTCCAGACTAGAATGATCCTATGAACATGAGCTTTTCCCGTATGCACCATGGTTAGCGTAATTTTTGCTCCCGTAGCGCTTTGGGAGAGACATTGGTCGTATGCGATTGAGGTGGCCCATCAAGAGCATAAATTGGGCAACTCCACTTTGATCATACACTGCGAAAGCGCCTTGAAGTCTTGTGCCGCCAACCCCCATAATCAGCCCTCGAAGTGTAAGCAATGCATACACCAAGTTCATTACAGTGTGAAGCGACACTTCCCAGATAGCACACGTCACATTTATATTTCAGATTTAGATGTTGAGCTCACAAGGCAAAGTCTTCGCATACCCGACTTGAAAGACATGGATAGTCTCTTTGATTACACTTATGAAAGCTTTCATTTTGGTTTAGATGTTATAAGTCAGCTTATTTCAATTCAGAGAGATAGAAATATTTGGAATAATGACTTAGTAGAGTTGGCAAACAATCTATTAGCAAATTCAATCGCAATGTATGAGATTATGAAAGCACGCCTGCCTAAAGACATTTCAAAGGTCTACCTTTGGGGGGGCAGAAGGTCCTCAGAAGCACCTGTAAAGTACTTCGCTCGTTTTAAGAATTTGGATTTGATTTTCTTTGAAGAGGCTTCTGCCTTTAATCGCTTCACATTAAGTGAAAAAGAGCCAACTACTTATTCTTTTGTATTTGATTCAATCCGCGAGTGGGAACAACATAGGGCAGTCAGTGTCGGAGTACCTTATATGATGTTGGAGGCTCAAAAATACTTTAGCGATAGAAGGCAAGGAAAAAGCAAAGAACCAAGTTTTATTTGGTTTCTTTCAAATTCGAAAAAACTTGATTTAAAGGTTTCTGAAAAACCCATATTGGCCATCTTCACCTCATCAGATTGGGAATTCGCTGCCCTAGAATCTAGACCAGATAAAGAGTCTTCGCATGAGTTGGGAAATCAATATCTTGTTCTTCCCAGAATTTTACGTGACCCAGTCTTTTTGGATAAATTTCAGTTAGTTGTTAGGTGGCACCCCAACCATGTCACTTCCGGCAAATTCGAAAAGAATCAAGTTGCGTCGATAGTCTCTTCAAACAGTCATGTACATCACATATTACCTTCTGATAATCAAAATTCCTATGATCTAGTTGAAATGGCTGATACCGTTTTAGTTTTCGGATCAACAATTGGAATTGAGTCAGCCTTTATGGGAAAACCAACCATATTGATTGGTAAAGCATCTTATTCAGGTTTAGGTGCAGTCTATGAACCCGAGACCTACCTAAACCTACAGGAATTAATTGTTAGTAACTTAAAGCCACTTTCAAATTTTGGTGCAGTTCTTTGGGCAGATTGGTCAAAGAACCGAGGAAAATCGCTTGAGAGCATAGAAGTGCGAGGCAATGCCTTTTATTTGAACGATAATCGAATCCTATCTATCAAACTTTCGATGAGAATTAAGGCTGCCTTAAAAAGAATGTCTCGTCATTTAGTTGGTCAGTAGGTACTGGTTACCTATCTAATATTTAGTTCACCTCATGTCTTGAGTACTGCTTTATGCTAAGACTGCCAATACGAAGCCTTCTCTAGATCGCCATTCTCTATATGTATTCCTAAGTCCTTTTCAGACAACCATCCAGGTAAGGGAGAGTGCCCATGAATAGAGGGCGCAATGACTAAGTTTTCATTTACTATGCCTGCTAGGTAGGAAAAGGCTGATTTTCCCATTACTAGAATTGGCGTACGGCACATTTCAACGAACGTCAACCATGTGTTACCACAGTACACTATTTCCGTTTCTATATTTGGCATGCGTGGAAATTCTTTGCTTAAGTCCCTTCCTTTTATCATAATTTTTTGAATTAGTTCATTGCTAGCGTGCTCCCTATACATTTGAATTGTTATTGGGTCTCTGGGGGCCCACTCCACATCAATCGGAGAGAGATCTGTGTGAATTTTTAATTTTGCTGGAATTGGAATTTCTCCTCTCTTACTTAATTCACAAACCACTTTCCTAAAATAAGACGGTGCTAAAAAAGTCCTTCTAGTTGCGGAAGCTGACGGATTCCAAACCGCACCATACCCGTATCTAGCGTGAACCACGATATCTGACGTCTCCTCATTATCGATCATTTCAACCAATCGATTTTGAATGAAAGTTTTTGCATATTTATATATAAATGGGGCTTTATCCAATATCTTAAATGGCAACAGCACTCTCAATAAGATATTTTTCCGAAATACCATACTCACTAAGTAGAATCGTATAAAAGTAAGGACAGCTAAATTGTCTACTTCTTTAATTAAGTCAAATTTTCTTGGCTTTCTATCGCTTGGAAAAGTAAAAAGTTTCTTTATCTGGCTAGCTGTACTGGTTTTGTCCTCTGTAAAATTTGATTCATGAGAAAACTCTTCGCTAATCTCAATTATTTCACTATGAATATATCGCGCCCTAGCGAAACGCGTCAGCGCAAATATGCCTGTCTGTCGAAGAGCTTGAGCACCAATTCCATCTCCCATGCTATTGTTGTAAGTTAGGTATAAACCCACGCACCACTCCTTAGTAATCCTCAAACAAATTTTCTTGGATTAAGCCTTTATATTCTACTTTAATCCCAAGCTATTCTTTTAATTTGATGCTGATGCGAGTAAACTATATCTTCTAATGAGTCAAAAGTTAACTATAGGCCACAAGTATAGGAAAATTTTATTTTCTGGTGTTAATGGACCCTTAGGATATGCCTTAAGGAATCTTGTAGCCGATGATGAAAGATTTCTTGGCTTTTCTTCAAGTCAATGTGACCTTCGCGATAAAGAGGCGACAAAAACTTTTTTTGAAGACCAACTGAGAGGATTAATTCCCTCAAATCTTGCATATATACACTTAGCTGCTGTAAGTGGGGGTGCAAAATTTAGTGAGAAGAACTCTGCTACTGTCTTTGTGGAAAATATGCTGATGGCATTGAATGCAACTTCTACGTGTAATGAGCTTGGAATAAGAAGGGTTATTATGACTTTGTCCACCTCATGTTACTCAGAATTAGCAGAGTCGCCCCTAGAATCTCAATTACATACGGGACCAATAGCTGCCAATGATTTTGCTTACTCCTATGCAAAGCGTATGCAGGAAGTTTTAATGCGATCATTCAATCAACAATATGGAATGGATATATCTTCGGTATTAGTTAATGGAATTATCGGTGGAAAAATGAACTTTAATTCAGATTCTCGTATTCTACCGGCTTCTCTAATTTGCGAGATATCTAGAGCTAAGCGAGAAAATGTCCCGATAAGTATTGCTTTTGATTCTAGAGTGCGCAGAGAATATACTTGGTCTGAAGACTTGGCTCGGGCAATATTGTGGTGCGTGAACTTCCAAGAAAGAGATAGTCTTTTGAACATCGGTGATTCTAAATCCGTTTCTGTTACAGAACTTGTTAGATTAATCGAAAAGTCCATAGAATTGCCGAGTGAATTGTTAACTTTAGTAGAAGTCCCAACTACTGGCCGGTTAGTGCAGAAAACTGTAAATGAAAGTTTTCTAAAAGTTAGCGATTTCCAATATTCGCCGTTAGCCGATGCGGTTTCCGATGCGGTTTCCTGGTACATTGAAAATGTGGTAAAGCGATAATGTGGCTCAATGCCGTAAGATTACTACTATAGAAACTTTTAAGAATGCGAGGATTTAAGTTGTGGCGGAAATCGGACTCGGTTGTTGGGCGCTTGGTTCTGACAGTTATGGCTTTGTCTCCGAAAAAGATGCGGAATCATTAATTCAATCTTCGATTGAAAATGGAATATCTTTCTTCGATACAGCTCCAATTTACGGGGATGGGTTAAGCGAAATGCGACTTGGCAAATACCTCCCGGATAATGGAGGTTTCAAGATCGCAACTAAAGTAGGAATCGTAAGTGATAAGGGCGGGATAATAAAAAAGAGTCTTACACCAGAACTTATCATTAGCTCAATTGATAACTCTCTAAAGCGGCTAAACCGGAGCTGCATTTATATGCTGCAATTACATTCACCTGAACTGGGGTTCGAAAATGAAGAACTGTTAATTTGTCTTGACAATCTTAAGCAAAGTGGACAGGTTCAAAAAATCGGAATCTCGCTGAAAAGCCCAATGGACTTCGAGAAGCAGATTAGGGTTTTCCCCTGGGATGGCGTTCAATTCAATTGTTCTATGATTGACCAAAGAATCCAAAAGTTTAGCCTCGACTTGATAGCTTTGCAGAAAAGAGGGGTGGATTTAATAGCCAGGACGCCACTTAATTTTGGGTTTCTCTCTCAGAGCCCCCCAGTCATAGACGAATTGACCGCTTCTCATCATCTGAAGAATTGGCCTTCCGAGCAATTAGCCCATTGGCTTGAACTGAGAGAGGAAGTTCTCTCAATTGTAAATCCTTTTGGTTTTAGCATCTTACAAAGTGCACTGCGGTATCCTATCGATAGCAATTTGGCTACTATTGTGATCCCAGGTGCTAAAAATGTCGAACAACTTCTGCAAAATATTCAGGCATTCAGGACGCCGATACCTTACGAATTGCTAACCACGATTGAATCTAAGCTTTCAAACATGTCAAAAGTTCACTCTCCTTATCAAGTGTTAAATCAAACAAATTGAAGTACGCCTTGATGGCCATGGTTTTGAGTGGTATGCCAGTCAAGACTTAACTTAGAAAGATGGTGAGCGCTAGAAAGCGGAAATTTAATTCCGCTTGATGTGCAGAGTTTGCTTTGCTAACTCTCTGAGTCTCCTTATTTCATGATTGCCCAGTTCTAAATCAATAGCGCCTAAACAGAATAAATGCAGTTTCTATATCCATAGTTAAATTATTACTCTGCCCTCCTACCCAGCTTCAATACGAGTGGTACGCTTCACCCTACAAGATTCAGAATTCAAGGTTCTTCTTGCCCAACAGAAAGATGTGGTGATAAAGAGTGATTGTCGATCCAATATCCTGGGAGGACCCCGGTCGCAATACCGCGCTCGATACACAACAGCGACTCGATTTACTGAATAATCTTCAGCAGACTAGTCTTTCCGTAGTTGAAGCGTGCAAGTCGTTCCCACGTTTTGTTCAAACGACGTACATTAGAAAATTTATTTCACGGCATGAAATTTATAAACTAATTTCAAACTCTCATGGAAATATTGTAGAATGTGGTGTTCTAAGTGGAGATGGCCTGTTCGCTTGGGCCCATTTTGCTGAAATATATGAACCCTTTAATCACTTACGACAAGTTGTTGGATTTGATTCGTTTGAAGGTTTTCCACAAGCTATGACAGTAAACGAAAAGGTAGCTGAGAATTTACAGATGAAACCAGGAGGGCTGAAACGAAAAGTTTACGAAGAGCTAAATGATTCCATTGAAACTTTTGATTTGAATCGACCACTCAAGCATATTAAACGAATATGTTTGATAAAAGGAGATGCATGTCAAACAATTCCAGAATTTCTAACTAAAAATCCTGAGTTTTTGGTTAGCCTACTTTGGTTAGACTTTGATGTATTCCAACCAACTGCGGTTGCTTTAAAGGAGTTTATTCCGAGAATGCACGCAGGATCCGTAATTGCATTTGATGAATTGAATCATCCTTTGTGGCCAGGAGAGACCATAGCAGTGCTAGAAAATTTAGATTTGAGAAAGTTCAAGGTTGAACGCTTTCCGTTTGGCTCTACGGTAAGTTTCATTCGTTTTCAATAATTGCTAAAAGTGCTTAACTTTGGCTTAAGATTAATCACCGATTAGCTCCACTACAATCAACTTAAAGAAATTATCTTGCAATTCCATAATTCACCTCAATGAGCCGCCCGCGGGAATCGAACCCGCGACCTTCGCTTTACGAGAGCGACGCTCTACCGACTGAGCTAGGGCGGCGATGCTTTAAAGCTTCAAGCTGTGTAAGGATTAATCCAAGCGTACAACGCCGTTAGGCGTTGCTAGGTGAACAGCTACAAGTCCTGTTTCTCCATCATTTACTGCTGGATCAACCCACTGGATTTCAACACCATCGAAAGCTTTTGACAGGTCTGAGCCAAGCCAATCTTCAATTGTCTTTTCATTACCTGAAATTTCAATTTTTACAATCTCAGCAACTGCCTTGCCATCAGTTGATGGGTGATCACTAGACATCCATTGAATGAAAAACGGGAGCTGAGCGTCATTAAGAGTTCCAAGAACTCCAAGCTGCTTCCACTTTAACTCACTTCCATCAGGGCGCTTTCTTGAACCATCAATAGCTTGCCTTCCAAGGCGGTTTTCAATTGGCGAGAGATCGTCTGTTGAAACTACCCAAGTAAGCCAGCCTCCGCCTTCATTAGCGCGCTGTGAAACTACGCGACCAAATGCTGAAGCATCAGCTGCTGGATGATCCAAAGGACAGACAACTTCAAGATAGTGACCATTCTTAAGAGCG
>SXGQ01117392.1_pt1 | contig 13840 bp, 35 predicted proteins | sample 3178371 | NCBI WGS metagenome assembly SXGQ01 (sample SAMN11356859, study PRJNA531348) | freshwater metagenome | isolation source: freshwater sample F1-20 | place: China: Fuxian Lake, Yuxi | collected 2017-12-25
ATTTTGGTGGAACAGCATCAACAGCAGCAGAAGTAAGTGTAAGTGTTTGTCAGTTTGACTTGCAAAATAGTTTTCAACTGTCTTATAACAACAACAACCAAGCAAGATGGCATTTCCGCCGCGCCCCAGGCTTCTTTGATGTGGTCTGCTATACGGGGACGGGTTCAGCAACAACATTCAGTCATAACTTAGGTGTTGTGCCTGAGTTGATGATTGTAAAACGCAGAAGCACGGCAGAAGAGTGGGCTGTGTATTACGGTGATCCTACAAAATATTTAGCACTTAATAGCACAGCAGCACCCGGCACAGCGTTACGGTTTTGGAACGACACAGCGCCAACATCTTCAGTATTTACTGTTGGAGATGGAACTTGGGTTAATACTTCATCAGCAACTTATGTTGCCTACCTCTTTGCCTCCGTTGCAGGTGTGAGCAAAGTAGGTTCTTACACAGGCAACGGATCGTCTGTTACTGTTACCACAGGATTCCAGCCGAGGTTCATCATGGTTAAGCGCACGGACTCTACTGGCAACTGGATTGTGAGTGATTCTGCTCGTGGTCTTGTTTCTGGTAGCGATCCATATTTGCTCTTGAACTCTACTGCGGCAGAGGACACAGACGAGGATTGGGTAGACGTATCTTCAACTGGCTTTACAGTAAACGAAACATCAGCGGCTAACGCCAATGTCAATACTGGAACTTATATTTATCTTGCAATTGCATAAGGAGTAATCATGTATAGAGTCAAGTCAACGGGAGAAATCAAATCCCAAGGCGAAGTAAGGTCGATGTATCCCAACACCTCTTTCCCTAGCCAATGGACACCTGCATTGGTAGAGGAACTAGGACTAGACCCAGTATTTGAGTCACCCACACCCACTACCACTCGCTACCAAACCGCCTTCAAAGACGGTGTTGAGCAAGATGCACAAGGTCGTTGGCTGTGGAAGTGGTCTATCTCTGAGATGTCTAACGAGACTAAGGCCGCTAAAGACGCTGAACAGGCAAAGAACATCAGATCAGACCGTGACAAACGCTTGTCCGACACAGATTGGACCCAGGTTGCTGACGCTCCGGTAGATAAGGCTGTCTGGGCTACCTATCGTCAAGCCTTGCGAGATGTGCCTGCACAAGCAGGTTTTCCCTATGACATTACTTGGCCAGCCAAACCATGACCACAGAAGCCACTAAACAAGCCGTAGACGCAGTTTCTGTTGTAACCGTCATCGGAACCCTCGCAGACATACTTCCGGCCATTGCAGCCCTGTTTACGATTGTTTGGACGGGGTTTCGGATCTACGAGCTACAAACCATCCAAAACTGGCTAAAACGCAAGAAATGACCACCATCGCTGCTCGCGCATCTACGGGAGAAATTGCCGCAGATTCGATGGTCAGCGGCGATGATTCCTTTTATCTCGTGCAAAAACTGAGGGTTGGAAAGAACTCTATATACGGGGCTTGCGGAGATTGGGATAAATGCTTGAAAATGTTACAGGTTTTGGAGTCCGGTGGGGAACTGGACTCCGATATGGACGTAACCGTTCTTGAGATCAGAAATGACGGCCTGTGGATCTATGAGGGGACCGTGATTCCTGCTCGCATTAAGAACGACTTTTGGGCCATAGGAACTGGTTCGGGCTATGCCATTGCCGGGATGCACTTAGGACTATCTCCGGCTGAGGCAGTAAAACTCGCCTGTCAGTACGACACCAGTTCGCATGAGCCCGTAGACGAAATGCGGCTAGGAGGAGTTCGTGGCAGGAAAAAAAATACCGGATGAAGCAATAATAGAAGCCTTCAAACGTCTTGGCAGCCCATCAGGGGTTGCTAAAGAACTAGAGATGGATGTTACAAATGTCTACAAAAGACGCGACACCATCCAAAGACGACTAGGAATCAATCTTCCAAGTTTCAATGCCAAGCAGGATTCTGTTGTCAAAACCATCATCCCCGAGAACAAACGGATCATTGAGCATCAGGTTGACAACGGCCATGTGTTTATAGCGTCCGACTGTCACTACTGGCCCAACGAAGTCACCGTTGCCCACAAAGCATTTACCACCTTACTAAAAGAGTTCAAGCCACAAACCATCATCCTAAACGGGGATGTGTTTGACGGCTCTCGTATCTCACGACACGAGCCTCTCATGGGAACCAACCCACCGACCCCCAAGCAAGAGATTGAAGCCTGCCAGGACCGTCTAGATGAGATCAGGAACGCTAGTAAGAACGCTCGTTGTTTCTGGACCTTCGGGAATCACGATGTCCGGCTGCACCGTTATATTGCTATCAACGCTACTGAGCTCTCCGACTTCCCAGACCTCTTCTCATACTTCCCAGGCTGGCACACGGGTTGGCGAGTAGACATAAACAACGAAGTCATAGTTAAGCATCGTTGGCATAACGGTGTCCACGCGACTTATAACAACGCACTAAAAGCAGGCAAGACCTTAGTCACAGGTCACCTGCACAAACTACAAGTAACCCCCTACTCCGATTACAACGGACGACGATACGGTGTAGACACGGGAACGCTTGCAGAACCTTATGGCGAGCAGTTCGTTTACACAGAAGGCAATCCTGTCAACTGGTGCTCAGGATTTGCAGTTCTTACATTCAAAAATGGACGATTATTACCACCAGAACTCTGCGAAGTTATAGATGGGGTAGCATACTTCAGAGGAGAATCAGTTACGGGAGAATAAATAATGAGCGACCCGATTGAGACCACACGGGCCGCGTTAAGCGGAATAAAAGAAGCAGTCAAGGTCGGGCGTGAAATTAAGGAAACCGCTAGGGAGGTCAACACCTTCCTAGACGAAGAAGCCAAGGCCCGGGTTGCGTGGAAGCGCAAGCAGCAACAAATGATGCGCCGTGGCGACATGGTGTGGATGGAAGCAATAGACGAGTACCGGATCATCCGACAGATCCGCGAAGCTGAACAAGCCATGTACCGAGAAGTGGAGCGCGAGTTTGGCCGCTCTGCTGTCAGCGAAGTCAAATCACTTATAAACCAACTTAGAAAAGACCATCGGGAGTTAAACGATGAGTTCTACCGCAACCGTATGCAAGCCCGCAGGGAGTGGGGAGGGATTCTCCTCGCTTCTGCAATCGTTTATGGAATTCTCAAAGCAACTGGAGCTATGTAATGCTATCCCTTATCTCTACACTTGGCGGGTTGTTAATTTCTGGCTTACCGAAAGTTTTAGACTTTTTTCAGAACAAAGCCGATCAATCTCACGAACTTGCTCTGGCCCGACTGCAAAATGAAATGCAGTTGCAACTGGCCGCGCAGGGTTTTGCAGCGCAAGCCAAGATAGAGGAAATCCGCACAGATCAGGTTGCCATGCAGTCCGAAGCACAGATGCAAAATGCCGCTTTAGACCACGACAAGAAAGTCTTGGATAAGGCAAGCAAGTGGGCGGTCAACTATGTGGCTACCGTCCGTCCTACCGTTACCTACCTGTTTGTAATTGAGTTGTTCCTAATCAACATCGGTCTTTGCTACTTCCTGCTCTTTAAGCAAGGGCTAGGAACCCTGACCGTGGATCAGTTCATTGCCGCCACGGATATAATCTTCTCCGAGGATGAGATGGCAATGCTTGGCGGTATTATTGGATTTTGGTTCGGTAGCAGGGGATGGTCCAAGAAGTGAGAACTTCTGAAAAGGGCATCCACCTGATGCATGAGTTTGAAGGGTACAGAAACAAGCCGTATAAATGTACGGCCTTTTGCTGGACCGTGGGCTGGGGCCACCTTATGTATAACGAGCAATTAAAATTGCCAATTGTGCGTAAGGACGGATATACGGGGATGATAAGAAATGAATTTCCGCTTAAAGAAGAGGACAACAGGGTTTGGTCGCGTGACGAACTGGAGAAAATTTTCGTTGCTGATCTCGTTTCTTTTGAGCGTGGCGTTCTTCGAAATGCTCCTAATCTTGTTGGTAATCAGCCGCTCTTCGACGCTTGCGTCGCTCTGGCCTTTAACATAGGAGTCGGGGGATTCCAAAGATCTACCCTGCGTCAGCGCATACTTAGAAACGAGTCGCCAGAAACAATTGCCGACGGCTTTATGCAGTACGTTAACAGCGGTGGTAAGGTCACGCCCGGACTTGTGCGCCGCCGCAAGGCAGAGGTCGCTTTATTTCTGAACCAAGGCTAAAATTTTGGCCTTCAGGGCGTCCGTAACATCCTGCCCATGTCTACCCTCAAAAACCTCTAGAAACCGCCTACGAGCCAATTTTGTGGGCTTTGCGAGGACGTACCTAGCCAGATTGTCTAGTCTGCGCTCAGAGTCCTCCCGAATCCACACAATTACCTCACTCCATTGAGCAAAAAACTCACCTGTGCCGAGCAAACTCGCGGTGTAGCTCTTTTCGGGCTTTGGAGACTGCGGCGATGGCATCTTTCTTGCGCTCAAAAGTGCCTAAGTGTACCCGCTTGAAATTGGCGCAGATATGGGCCTCGTAGTTCCCGCTAGGACGCTTGTAGACGCCCTTGGTGTTTGTAGTAGTTGGAAGCCTTCGGCGGGAGTTCCAGCGGTTCTCTTTCTGGGTAGCAGCGCGGAGGTTTCGCATCCTATTGTCTGCGGGGTTGCCGTTTTTGTGGTCCAAGGCTTCTGGGAGCCAGCCACGGTGGTAGAGCCAGATCAGCCTGTGGGCCATGTAATACTTCTTGGCAATCCCGATCCTGATGTAACCACGCTTATTAGGCGAGCCAGCAGGTTTTAGGGCATAACGCTTATTCCACATCACATAAGCCGAATACTTCTTAAACGCTTCTAGTGGCCTGGGCTTCCAGTAAAGTTTACCTCTGTTGTAAAAAAACAACAGCCTCAGAGTTTCCTGCTTCACTCTTGGATTTCTGGCCTTCCAAGTCTCTGTTGAGACATTTCAAACTGCTGGATGATCTTGAGCATATCGGGTGGTCGCCATCCGGCGGGTTTTAGGATCTTCCCGTTATCGTCCCGCATGACGGTCCCAAGTTGAGGGTCGATCTTCTTCAGGTTCGTGATCGTCACCTCATCCCACCCCCAGTCTATTGGCAGGTCCATAACCCGCCCAAGACCCACCAACACCCAGATCGAGTCACAGATCGCATCCAAGGCGTCTGCTTTGGCAATTTGCTCTTCTTGCTTGCTTTCAGCCGAATGATAAGCAGCCATCGCCTCTTCTAACTCCCCAATCTCCTCTCGCACCAAGTCTAGATACAGACTTACACGCTTTGGGTCTGGGGTATGCCCAGCCGCCTTCATAAAGGCATCCACATCGTAGAAGATACTCATTTGATCCCCATTTGTTTTCGGTAGGTGTGCATCAGGTTCTCGGTCAACTCATCTAGCTTTTCCTGCTGCTCTTGTAAGACATCTCTTAGCGACCAAAGAATCGCGGAGACGCTAGTAGTGTCGTGCTCCGCTAACAGCTCAAGTATTGCAATCGGGGCCGTAAGGTCGATGGATATTTCTTCTGCGATCTGCCCGGCTTTGTAGGATGTAAGTTCTACCATGGTACGTCATCCTCCATATCATTAAAGTCTTTTTGCGGTGCTTGTGCTTGTTTTTGTCTTGGTTCCTGCACCTTCAAGCTCATAAACTTCCCGCTTTTGCTTTCCCTAATCCATGCGGCCAGTTCGTAATCTTTCCCGTCTACGTTGATCTTTCCCTTGTAGGCAGGAGCCTTTTCATTCTCGGATTGGTTCTTAAACAAAACCCCGGAATTAGTGTTGTCGTACATTTTTATCCCCATTCAAATTTAACTTAAAAGTCATATCATTGTTGCTGATCGTAAATTCGATGCCGTGTTTCTTAAAAACATCAAACAAAGCATTTATAGACCTTAGTTTTACAACTAGGTCGCCACTTTCAATTTTGATTATTGTTGTCCTATGTAATCCGCTAAGTTCTGCAAGCTGATTTTGTGACAAATTAAGGGCGGTTCTTCCAGCAACAACAGCCCTAAATATATTATCAATCATCTGCTCCTCACTCTGTAAGCGGCAAAGTGCTTGCCATTTTTGTAGATCATCTTTCTGTTTACGGTGTAACCATCGCGCTTTAGGTCTAAGATCCTTGCAGCTAACCGCAAGCACCCACACCCTAAATACGCATCCAGCGGCGTGATCCACCTCCGCTTTCCCTCCTTCAAAACCCACTCAGCTTGCGTCATTAGTACCCCCTCTCTTGATTTTTTCCTCTGCATTTAGCAAAGACTTCTTGCTAAATTTAATACTTACATCTTCGTCACAAATATGAATCTCAATACCCATCGCTCTAAAGATATGGAATATGTCGTCAATCGTGTTGGATCTTGGAGATGCTTTATCTAACCTTTCGATCCGGTTAATTGTTGGCCGTGAACAACCAGCGGCAAGTGCTAGTTCGCCTTGATTCAAGTCCATTGCATTTCTCATTGCTCGAATCAGGACGCAAAGTTTTACGTCATAGGTAACACGCATTACCTTGCCTCCATGTATAGACCGACGTTGCCTAGGCAATAACCCAGAAAAGCAATGCCCAGGCCCCAATTGCCACGAACAAGCAGATCCACCGCGACAATAAGATAAACAATTCCCACCCCCGCTATCAGCCACGCCGCCACTCAAGCCACCCTGAGAGTATTACGACGCCTACTAGGAAAAATGTAAACTTAACTGCGCTCACCGCTGTCGGACTAATGATGAGGTCTAGTAATCCGTTCATACTTTTGCTCTCCTCTTTCCATAATTTCCCAAAACAACTCATAAAAATGTTCTGCGTTGTCTGTGTTTTTTGCCATCTCTTTTCTTAACGCATCTTCAAGCATAATTAGTTGGATCAACGCCTGTTCTAGCACCGCAATCTTTATCATATTGTCGTAGATCATTCACATTCCTTGGCGACCCGACTCAGGAACTTCTGAATCATCTCGAGCATCTCATCCATTTCTGATTGCTTGGGCTCAAACCGCACGATGAATAGTCTTTTGGACTCTCGGACCCGATCATCAAAGCTCACAAAGTCCACCCACTTGCGTCCGGTGCAAGCAAGCTGGCACATCATTTGTCGCTTGTATTGTGTCGGGGGTTTATTGTCGTGGCGATAGCGCAGGTGCGTTGACGTCCTCGGGCATTTGATTTCGATGAGCCCTTCATCCCCGACCAGTCCATCAGGAGAAGCGCCAAAGTGCGAGATTTCGGGGTGGAGCCAGAATCCTGTCTGGGTGACAAAAGTCCCGGTGTGGGCTTCGTAGGCTGCGCGGGCAATTGGCTCAACTGCGGTTCCGCGCTGCATATCAGCGTTGACGTAGGACTCCTCGGATTGTCCGGTTTCACGTTCCGCGACTAGCTGCCAGAGGTAGTTTTGGTAAGCCGCCGTTGTCTCAGCGGCACACATATCATTGGCTCGTGAGGCAGTCCCGCATCCCAGGCGGGCCTTCAGCCATTCCTCTGTCCCTTGCGGTATCTCTTTGTAATCGGTCATGCAGCCTCCTCTTGGCTGTGTGCAACTCTGCTTCAAGCCTGTCCACCGAGATCCTCAGTCTTTGCGCCACATTGTGACGTCGGTGGTACGGGTACTGGACATATACTGCCTTCAATACCCGCCTGCTGATATCAGGGAGAACCCTAATTGCATTTTCTAAGATTTCCCCGTCCAAAAGGTCTGGTTCGTACTTAGGGTCTGGACCTTCAAAGACGTCCTCGGACTCATAATTGCCCTCAGCGGAAGAGCAACGGGTACGGACCTCGGGGCCAATAGTTCCCCATGCACAGTAAAAAGCCCAGTTTTTTAGTCTTTCTTCCGAAACCATAGGTCGTAAAGCTCTGGCCGATGCTCCTTGATTATTGGCTTCGCGGATTCTATAAGATTTGTTGCGTCAAAACCACAAGTCTGGCTCCCAACGTGGTGGACATAGGCTCGGGATATGTAGTGCTTCAGCCCCTTGTCAGCCATGTCTAGGCATTGCACATCGTCCGAGTACCAGTTTAGTGGTAGGAAATCCACCCACGCCTCTTTGGAGATCCAGGCGCAGATCGGTGCAATGATGTCGGTCTCGATAATCTGGTCTTCAGTCTCCCACCTAAACCACCGCATCCCGCCTTTTCCGATTCTGATATTCTGCATCCCACGGGCATAATCAGATCGGCAGGCGACCCAACCGAGGGGGATATTTTCACTTTTGAGTCTAGAAACATCCTCGGATAGCGTCTGCCAGGTAGACGGGGTAAAGACAATATCGTCATTACAGACCACAATCTCGTCATGCTTTTCAAAGGCTAACTTACAAACAGCGTTGTAAGCATCCCCAAAGTTCTTGGCCGTGTTCTCCATAAGAATCGTCTGATGGCGGGGGAAAATCATCTTGCAGCCGGAGAGGTAAATCGGAACATCTCTAGGCACATATTCCGTAATACTTGCGGCCATAGTTACAAGACACTTGGCGTTAACGGTTGCTATGACGATTGCTTGCACAGTTCTAAAACCTCCTCTAGTAGCTCTTGCTCTGTAAACCCGTAATGCTTGGGAAACCCCTTGGTCCCTAGTCCATGAACTCCAGTTTTGCCTCTATGGTGTTCTGGGCAGAGGGGTATCGCATGGTAATGGCTACTGCGGCCCCATCCCTGCCCGGCGCGGAGGTGATGGATTTCAGCAGGTGTTCCAGGGTATCCCAATCGCTTGCAGACAATACAACCGAGTTCTGCGACTCGTGACAAATGCTGTTTCTCATCTTTGGTCACTCAACTTAACCTCGTGCTCTATGGCCCACTTTGTCACCTTTTCTACATAAGCAGAGAAGTCAGCAAGGTTTAACTCTGCCGTACTCGGTTCTAGCATCTTTATGCTTCCGTCTGGCAACTCCATCACACGCTCAGACAGAAACAGAGCTCTCAGGTACTCGTGCCAAACACTAGGTTCGTAAGACTTACCTGGGACTACTTGCTCGGATATATCAGTCAGGATCGCCCAGTAAAGACGGTTTTGTTCTAAAGACCGTTTGGCAGTTTTAACCTCAATTACATAACCATCTGGTGCTGAATCCACCATCTGATGTGCAATCTCTCGGTTGTATTTTGTAAGGATCATGCAGCCTTCAAACTCTTCTGCATAACCGCTGCTCTAAACTCAGGAAAGGTAGCGAACTGAGATGGTTCTAAACCGAGTTCTTTTCCTTTGGCTTCAATTCCGCTTGCGGTTTCGTGCCAGGGTTTCTCGTTTACGACATCAGGCAATGCGACTTCTTGTACGTCGTCCCATCTTTCTTGCCGTAACCAAGTTGCTGGGTAAGGGATAAATTTCCCTCCACCTTGCATCCATTGCTCCGTGGTGCATTGTGCTTTTATTGCACTCAGCAGAGTTTCAATACTCGGACGTAGATTGGTTGTTTGTACCCAAGCCCTCCTCGCATCACCCTTCGCCATTTTGCGAGGATATGCGGCGTAAAAAATTTCAAACTCATCCATTGTTTTCCCCCTCAGGATAACTTTGTTGCCTTCAAGTATTACATCATCGTTTTCAAAAACTAGGTTTTGCATAACTTTAGACAAAAAAACGACCAACTATCAAACTTTCGTTTGATAGACTTACATGGAGATGTATCGCGTAATAACGCTACTCTAGCTAGCCATGCCCAGACCTAGACGGATATAGCAGGTGTCGACCCTGGACTCCACCCCTTCTTATTTACGGTGGCCTCTATCCCATCCCCGCCTTCTTCAATACGCTGGCGTTTCGCGCACCGCAGGATACTGGCTGCGTCCACGGGTGGACTATAAACATTTCAAACTGGCTGATGGTTAAGAAATTCTTAACTTAAATTTAATTTAACTCAACAAGTTTTAGCGTCCACCCAGCTTTTAGTTTCCCCCAGCCGTGGACATGGATTTTCCATCCTGACCGCACAAGCTCCGGGTAATACTCGTTCTCTACTATCTTTTTGTGCCGCGCCGCAACATTCCCACGGCTAGTGGTCTGCACCCCCAAAGTCTCCCCGTTACCAACTGCCAGGATGTCGATACAGTTCCACAGGTCTATCCGCTTACGGGAATAGGGACACCATCGCTCCACAATCCAGCACCGATACCCTTTTTCGCGCAGGTAGGCCAAGGATCTCTGGGTAGGGCTCATACAGTAGTTTATACAGTAGGGTTAGCCCTAGGTCAAATTCTTTACAAAACTCTTGCATTGTGTAAACAGACTGTGTAAGATTCTTACATGGCATCCCGCCATGTTCTGAGGAGAGCAAAATGTACGAAAAAGCACTTCAAGACTTTGCCAAGGTTCAGTATCTGACTTACTTTGAGTTTGGTCAGCATACAACGATCGCCGACCTTTGTTATCTCTGTCTGCATGAATTAGATCTGCACGCGGAACAGGAGTACTGGCACAAGATGTCTGATCTTAAAGCGTTATTAAAGTTTTGCCAGAAATGGGGTCCGTATGCAGAAGAAAAAATTGATTATGTTTCCGAGTCTCAAAAGATATTTGATCAGGGTCGTAATCATAAGAAATCTGATGCCTATATAACAGCTTAAATATAGGGGCTTCGGCCCCTGCTCTGAGGAGGGCAAAATGTATAACCACGATTGGTACTACACACAACCACCGGAACCACAGTCCGAGGAAGAGTACGAAGAAGAACTCTATTGGGCAGAGAGGAAAGCTGAAGAAAAGAGGGAGGCACAAGATGACTGCCGCTGAAGCACACCAACAAGAATGTGAGCAACGCCAATGGTACGAAGACTTGGAAAACATCCGGTCTGACTTCAACAAGAATCACGGCAAGTTTTTAGGTGTAGCAAGGTTCATACGCGACAACGCTCGCGGTGAACGTGATGTGCAAGACGCAATAAAGTATTTAATCCAGGTGCTTGAGGAATACGATTCAATCGAGAGGAGATTGCCATGAATACAGGTATTGTAAATATCAGGGGTAAGGAGTATCAAACCGTAGCATTACGGGTGCAGAAGTTCCGCGAGCAGCACCCAGACTGGTCCATCATTACAGCTTTAATATCACGAGATGCTGAGACCGTTGTAATGCTTGCGTCTGTGATGGATAACCAAAACAGAATCATCGCTACGGGCCACGCAGAGGAGTTCCGCAACGCTAGTCAGATCAACTCTACAAGCGCCTTAGAGAACTGCGAGACATCTGCTATCGGCAGGGCTTTGGCCGCAGCAGGGTTTGGCGGAACTGAGTTTGCCTCTGCCAACGAAGTCCAAAACGCAATACACCAGCAGTCACCCAAGAAAGTCCAGATCAATTCTTACGTCAAAAAAATAGAGGAGTCGGCAAATGTGGAAGAACTCAAAGCAAATTTCAAAGAAGCGTTTGGCGCAGCACAATCTGACGCAGGCGCGATTGCTGCTATCACCGTCGCCAAGGACAAGCGAAAGCTCGAACTGGCTGCTTGATGGACTATGTTTTACAGGCGTTATAACAATGTTTTATATTATTCTTGTAATCGTCTAGGAGGACGCAATGTATGAAAGTGAATATGTTGTCACGCTACTTAGGGCTAGCACTCAGTTACAGCGTGAAATGGCTAAAACATACAACCCAGATCGAGACGCCATCGTTGCGCTATGTCAAGAGGTCCAGAATGCGAGCAATGGGCTGTATCGGTGGGCCAGAGGAATCGAGGAGGACGACAATGGGCAAAATTGAAGACCCCAACTGGAGATACAGAAAAGTCGAGGAAACGCAAAAACCGGGTTACTTGCAAAATAGGATGAAGATTTATAAGGAGATGGTGCGTGCAGAAAGTCAGGGACTACCTGCTTTATCGCAAAAAAGCGATAACGGTGCAGGAGGTCATGGGAAGGTTTCTAGTAAGCCAGACAACGGCTTACAAGGCAATAAACTCGCTGTTGTCCGAGGGAAGGCTTAAACGTGTTAGAAGAAACGGCAAAACCTATTTTCAACCCAACCCTGAAGGACATAGACCAGGCAGCGGCCAAGGCTCTAGGGGAAAGTCATTGTTTCTCGTGCAACTCGTGGAAAAAGTCCGAGCTGGGTCGTCGGGTGGTTAGGGGTAAAACTACACAATGGAGGTGCTTTTCGTGCTTAAAGAAATTGCGGTTCTAGCCTTTATTATTGGCTGGACTTTTGGGGCTTTCAGAATATGGGGGAAAGAATGAGACTTACAGACCGAATCTTAGAGATTATCAAAAACTCGACCGATCCCGTAACCTTGAGGCAGATACAGGATCAACTGGAACTCAGCCCAGGCATGGTCTCCGGCAGCTTGATTGCCCTACTCAAAAACGGAAGGATCTCTCGGGAGAAAATGGAGCGATCCTCGGGAAATGGACCAAAACAACAATGGTGCTATAAAGTTGTTGACACCGTTGAAAAAATCGCTTAGATTTTCGGTGGGTAATTGCGTCCTCCTCACCTTTACCCACGTTCCTCCTCAGGAACACTTCAAGCCCCCTCAAACCCCCTGGCTCAAAAGGCTGGGGGGTTTTTCTTTTGGAGATGACTATGTACGGCAAGAAAAAGAAACCCACCCCAGGTAAGTACGGCCCCAAGAAATGAAAAAGGGCCCCGTAATTATGATCGGGCTGCTCGGCAAGCCCCCCGGCAAGATGAAGGAAGAGGGCGGCCTGCTCGAATCCGAGATGGAGATGCCCGAAGCCATGTCCGACCCCGAACTCAACAAGCAGAACAAGGCTCAGGCCGTCTTAAAGGCGTCCTATGGTCCTGCCACGGGAGCCCAGAAGTGCGCCTCCTGCGAGTATTTCAACACCGACTACCCAAAACTGGGTAAGGGTCAGGGATTCTGCGAACTGTGGGAATTCACCTGTTCGGACAAGAATGTATGCGCCGCTTACGAGTTCAACGAAGAGCTTAAGGGCGAGTACGAAGAAGAAGAGGAAGAAGATTAAATGTGGATTCCCGTCCTATTTGCTTGTCTAGTAGGAGGGGAATGTAAGTTTTATGCCGACCCGGTTATGTCTGATTTCAGGGCTTGCCAGGCCCATGTGGATGTCCACCTAGCGGCAGCGGAAAAAACAGCCCACATAAAAGCCGCCACCGGAGCCTGCATCCCCGTAAGATTCGAGGGCGGGAAACCCATTTAGTGAGATTCGGGTTGTACACACCCCGCCCACCCTATTTAGGAGCTAACCATGCCGTTCAAATCCAAGCAGCAGGCCAAACTAATGTTCGCCGCCGCAGCCTCCCCAAAGGTCGCCAAAGCGACAGGCGTACCCCAAAAGGTCGCCAAGAAGATGGTCAAGGAAGGCCAATCCAGCCTCAAAAAACTGCCCATGAAGGTTAAAAAATGAAAGACGTCTGGGAGAAAGCCCGACCAAAAAAGTTGGGTAAGCCAAAGGAACTGTCCAAGAACCAGAAGGCCGCTGCCAAACGGTTCGCCAAGTCCACCGGGACCAAGTACCCGTCCCTAATCGCCAATATGCGCGGCGCACAGGCCAAGAAATAATGCCACGCACAGTCAGACAAGCAGCGGAGGCTTTTCGTGCATACGATCGCAAAACTACTAAAGACATGGCTAAGTACAATAGCGAGGGTGGTAGTGTTCGCCAGCCCGTCCGGTCAACTAAGGGTGCGAGCCGAGGCGATCAGTACGATAGAGCCAAGTTCATCTACAGAAAAGCCGCCCAAGCCCTGTCTGCTGGACACCCTCTCAAAGACAAGAACGGAACGCCTACACCCGCAGCCATGCAATTCAAGCGATGGGGAGCCAAAGTCCCCCAAAACCAAGCGGACCTCCAAGCCCTCAAAAGCCTCGGCCAAAGGCTCAAAGACCGCTACAAACCGAAAGAGTGATCCTAAACCTCGGAAGCGGTAAAGATTGGCGTAGGGATGCAATCAACGCCGACATCCAGCCAGAGAA
>SXGQ01550915.1_pt1 | contig 13839 bp, 11 predicted proteins | sample 3178371 | NCBI WGS metagenome assembly SXGQ01 (sample SAMN11356859, study PRJNA531348) | freshwater metagenome | isolation source: freshwater sample F1-20 | place: China: Fuxian Lake, Yuxi | collected 2017-12-25
AGCCGCAGTCTTCCGGGCAACCGCCTGTCTTGATCGACAGCAGCGTGGAAAGCTGCACCTCGTTGGCCGAAAAGTGTTCACGGTGCACTTGTTGGGCACGGAACAGCAGGTCGTTGAAGGGCAGCGCGTACAGCGCTTCGATGGCGGCAATCGACCATGCGCCTTCGGCATCGGCCCGATGGGCGGTGCTGTCGTCGCCTTTGCGACGGATGATGTGCACGGGCTGAGATGCGCTGGCAGGCGCGGCATTTGCTGCATCAGTGGTGCAGGTGGCGGCGTTTGAGTGTGTGGAGCAGGCTGAGGACATGGTGGGTCGGTCTTTGCCGGGTGTTGATCGTGGGCTTATTGTCACACAGAACGCCGGCGGGTGAGATGTTGCCGGCGGTGCTGATGTTTGGGAGGCTGTCCGTTGATGGCACTGTCTCGGACGACACCTCGCTATTTCCGACCTCAACCCATGGGCAACACCCCCGCCTTCATGTTGGTGCACGCATCTCGGCTTTGCGCGGTCTACTGCGTTACAAATCCTCGCCATAGACTTTGCTATGGCTGCGGTTTGCGCCTTGTATCCCATCGCAAATCCGAGCGCCTGCCCCCAACAGAAAGCGGAGTTGTTACCCACAGATTCGTCCCAGTCGTCGTCAAGCGACAACTTGGCCCCTTGCACTCGCGTTCGCATGCGAACCCAGGAGTGCGGCGGTGTCATCTGGTGCGGGGTCGGTCGGGCTCGGCGTCTGACTGCCCGAACAATCGCCACCACCGGTCAACCTCCGGTAAGTCGCTCAGGCTCGCCCGCAGTGCGGCGCAAACAAGTGCCTTCGCCTCAAAAGGGTGTTCGGAAGTTGACTCCGCCGGATCGCATCCGAAAAATTGCGCCCGACCGTGCAGCAGACGTCCCTCGCCAATCACTGATTTGCGAGGGTTGAAGCGCCGCGTAGACGGCGTTCAAAGTATGCTAACGTTGAGGAGCGCAATTTTGTCGGGAGAACCGCCGGAGCAATGACGAATACCCAAGACGCTCAGAATGCGCCACAGCTTGCGCAACGACGAATGCCCAAGATGCGCCGCTCTGCCTCCTGGAGCAACGACGAATGCCCAAGATGCGCCGTTCTGCCTCCCGGAGCAGCAACGGACACCACAACGCTCGCCCCCCCCACTTCACAATTCACCTTAAAAGCCCGCTTTTCCGCGCGTAATCGCACAATCCCGCCCCCCACCACCTGCCTATAATCGACATCTCAAGTAACTAAGACAGGCGAGCTTGGCGTGCTGTCCATACTCAAAGAAAAAAACGAACTCACCTCGGCACTGCATGAGGTCCGCGGCAGTTTCTACAGCGTCGGTGCCTTCAGCGCGGTGGTCAACCTGCTCGCCCTGGTGCCATCGTTTTACATGATGCAGGTCTACGACCGCGTGCTCAACAGCCGCAACGAGACCACATTGCTCATGCTGACCCTGCTGGCCGTTGGTCTCTTCGCGCTGGCCGCAGCGCTCGAAGCCGTGCGAACGTTTGTCCTCGTGCGCGTCGGCGCCAATCTCGACAACCGCTTGAACCAGCGCATCTACACAGCAGCTTACGAAATGCAGCTGCGCCGCGGTGGCGGTAACGCATCGCAAGCGTTGCGCGATCTGACCAATATCCGCCAATTCATGACCGGCCCTGGCGTCCTCACATTTTTTGACGTTCCGTGGATACCCATTTACCTGTTCGTCCTGTTCGTATTCGACTTCTGGGTCGGCGTATTGGCAGTGGCAGGCGCTGGTGTTTCCATTTTGCTCACGTTGGCCAATGACCGGTTTACCCGCAAATCGCTTGATGAAGCCAGTGCGCTGGCTGTGCGCAGTGGCGCAACCGCAGACAGCAACCTGCGCAATGCAGAGGTTATCGAAGCCATGGGCATGCTGGGCAATCTCAAAGCCCGCTGGCTGAAAGATCATTCCCGATTCTTGGCGTTGCAGGCACAGGCCAGCGACATGGCCGCTGTCTGGATGCAGTCCAGTAAATATTTTCGGGTGTTTTTGCAGAGCGCCGTGTTGGGTTTGGGCGCCTTGCTCGTACTGGAAAATCATATCTCGTCCGGCATGATGATCGCCGGGTCCATCCTCATGGGCAAAGCGCTGGCGCCCATCGATCAACTGATCGGCGTGTGGAAGTCATGGGCTTCCACCGTTCAGTCCTACACCCGTCTGCGCGATCTGCTTGCCGCTGTTCCGCCCCGCACAGAAAGCTTGCCCCTGCCCGAGCCTGCAGCCCGCATGACAACCGAGTCGCTGTCCGTTGTTCCTCCCGGGTCCCAGCGCGCCACCGTGCATGGCGTCAACCTGCGCATCGAGCCGGGCACCATTGTGGCCATCATCGGTGCCAGTGGTGCCGGCAAGAGTTCACTGGCGCGTGCGCTGGTGGGCGTGTGGCCTGCAGCCAGCGGCAAGGTGCGCATCGACGGTGCGGACATTTCGCAATGGGATCGTGACAGACTGGGGCCGTACATCGGCTACTTGCCGCAGGATGTCGAACTCTTCGCCGGTAGCGTTGCAGAAAACATTGCCCGCTTCGGCGACCTGGATGCCGACAAAGTGGTTGCAGCCGCAAAAGCAGCCGGCATTCACGACATGATCCTGCAACTGCCCAAAGGCTACGATACCGTCTTGGGCGAGCAGGGCTCCGGACTGTCGGGCGGACAAAAACAACGGCTGGGCCTTGCCCGTGCCCTGTACGGCAATCCGCGCATCGTGGTGCTCGATGAGCCCAACTCCAGCCTCGACGATGCCGGTGAGGCAGCGCTGATGCAGGCCATACAGGCACAGAAAGCACTGGGGCATATCGTGGTGCTGGTGACGCACAAAACCACCATCGTCAACATGACAGATGCCATCGCCTTGATGCAGGACGGTCGCGTGATTACCGGCGGTCCGACGGCTGAGGTGATGGCTCGATTGGCTGGCAAGGCGGTGGCCGTGGCACCGGCTGTTCATGCCAAAGAGGGTGGGTGAGTGTGCGATGAAACTGTTTCAAATCGGTAAAAAATCGACCGATCTGCAATCCGTCGATGCAAACGCAACATCGACGTTGACAGATGGATCTCCATCACCAGCATTGACAGTTGGATCGGGTATGAACCAAAAGAACAATGCAACATCGTTGAAATCAGTCGACAGCGCTAGATCACTGGCCCGCATGGACGAGCGTCACAGCGCCCGGCTGGGGTGGTGGATATTGCTGCTGGGCTTCGGTGGTTTCATGCTGTGGGCCTTGTTTGCGCCCTTGGATGAAGGCGCTACCTTTCCCGGGTCGGTCACACTGGTAGGCAGCCGCAAAAGTGTTGCGCACCCCTATGGTGGCGTCATTGAAAAAGTGCTGGTGGCAGAAGGTCAGCAGGTAAAAGCGGGCGATGTGCTGGTGCAGTTGAACACCACCAAAAGCGATGCGGACCTGAACACGGTGCGTGCGCAATGGATTACCGTCAGTGCAGCGCTGGCGAGGCTGTCGGCAGAGCGTACGGGGGCGTTGGTTATCCGATTTCCGGACTGGTTTGCGCAGAATGCAGCCGACGTGCGGGTTCAGGAAGCCATGCGCACGCAAAACGATTTGCTGCGCGCCCGGCAGGGCGCCCTGAATGCAGATATCAACGCCATGCAGGAGTCAGAGTCTGCACTGGAAAAAACACTGGCCGCCATCGAGTCGAGCAGTCGTCAAAAACAATTGCAGCTCAATGCGTCACAAACTCAACTCGATGGTCTGCGTGAAATGGCCGCTGAAGGTTTCATGGCCCGCAACCGCGTTTTGGAAGCCGAGCGCAATCATGCAGCCATCATGGGTTCGCTGGCCGATGATCAGGCGCAACTGGCACGCACACGCGGTCAGTTGGGTGAGGTTCGCATGCGCATGACGCAACGCCGGGCAGAAGGCCAAAAGGAGGTTCAGACCCAGTTGGCCGACGTGCAGCGGCAGCGTGAAGAACTCGACAACCGTCTTTCGTCGGTGCAGTTTGACAACCGCATTGCTGAGGTCAAAAGCCCGGTGGATGGTTATGTGACGGGTTTGCAGGTTTTCACCGATGGGGGTGTGGTAACACCCGGCATGAAACTGATGGACGTCGTTCCTGCCAGTGATCGCATGGAAATTGAAGGTCAGCTGGCCGTGCATCTGATCGACAAAGTCGTACCCGGTTTGCCGGTGGTCATTACGTTTCCGGCATTGAATCAGCGTCGCACGCCCACACTGTTTGGCCGCATTCGTTCCGTCTCTGCAGACCGCCTGACCGATGCACACACCGGAGTTCCTTTCTATCTGGTGAAAGTGGAAATACCACCGGAGAGTCATGCGCAACTCAATGGTCAGCAAGTGGTGCCTGGCATGCCGGCAGATGCATTCGTGAAACTGGGTGAGCGCACGATGATGAACTATATCGTCAAGCCGCTGACCGATCGTTTGCGTTCATCGTTGACGGAGCGGTGATGCGAAAGACGTTTCTGTCATCGTCATACCCGGCGAAGTTGGCCTCATGTTCGGTGTTGTGTAACACGCGGTGCGGGGTGTCGATTCGCAAGCCGCCGGCACGTAGCGTGTCCGTCCTCACGCTCGCTTTTGTCGGGGCGATGGGCATGTTTTGCGAACCGGCGTTTTCCATGAACCTGTTGGAGGCGGTGGATGCTGCCTTGTCGCAGGATGCCGTGTGGCAGTCCGCTCAGTGGGAAGCGAAGTCGGTGCAACAGAACAGGCCGATTGCGCGGGGTGCATTTTTTCCGCAGGTGTCCGTCTCGATTGCGCAGGGCAAGTCGACGTTTGATCGCGAGTTTCAGAGTGGTGGTGCATTGCGTAATGATGTGCAGCGGGTCAATACCACCAACAATGCATTGCAGTTGCGTCAGACGCTGTTCAGCCTGGATGCGCTGGCCCGGTATCGTCAGGCCGGTGTGCAGGGTTCGGTGGCAGACGAGACGCTGCGCAAAGAGCGACAGGATCTGATTGTGCGTGTTGCAACTGCGTACATCGATGTGTTGGTGAGTCAGGATGTTTACAGTCTGTCAGAAGTGGATGATCGCGCTGCGGCAGAGCAGGCCAATGGATTAAGCTCTGCACTCAAGCGTGGTGAGGCCGCCGCCAGCGATGAAGCTGAGGCTCGCGCACGTGCCGACATTGCGCGCGTCAAATTGCTGGAGGCTGGCGAAGCACTGGAAGCCAATCTGCGCACGCTGGAATTGATCACCGGGCAGCGTGCGCAAAAAGTTGCAGGCTTCAACAAGCAGTTTGACTGGCGCGATGTGGTGCGACAGCCGTTTGATGAATGGCGCGATCTGGCTGCAACTAACAACCCCGAAGTGCGAGTCGCACAAAAGACCATCGAGTTTTTTGAAGAGGAAGTGGCGCGTCAGCAGGCGGGGCATGCACCGCGTCTGGACCTGGTGCTCAGTCGCACGCAGGCACAAAGCGATTCGGTCAACACGGTCGGTGTTAAGTCGGATGTGGATTCTGCATTTCTGCAATTGCAGGTGCCGATATTCTCAGGTTTTGCAGTCAATGAATCGGTGGCGCAGGCGCGCTTGCGTCTGGCCAAGTCTCAGTCCGACCGCGATGCAGCGCTGCGTCGGGTCGGTAATGATCTCTACAGGTCGTATACCGGTGTGAAACTGGCGCATGACAAGCTGTCTGCGCTGGACAAGGCAGTGAAGTCTGCCGAGGGCAGCGTGAAGGCCGCGCAGTTGGGTGTGAAGACGGGGCTGCGTGTGATGGCCGATGTGTTTACAGCGCAGCAGAAGCTGTATCAGGCGCGGGTGGATTATGCGCGCGGTTTTTACGATGCGGTACTGTCGTTATTGAAACTGCGTGCGGGTACCGGTGCACTGGGCGATGAGGAGCTGCGGGCTGTGGCGTCTGTGTTTTCAGTGGGTGAAGCTGGGGCGGGGGAGTAAGGCCAGAACAAGATGCCATGTCAATCATGGGCTCGTTTTGCGGTATCCTAGCCCTCATGTGTTTTGATTATCACTCGCCCCTCTTCGTTGAGGTGTTTATGCATTGGGATGTTGTGGCAGTTCAGGTTGTTGCAGACCTCAGCCTGAGGGTCAGGTTTGCCGATGGCACCGAAGGCGATGTCAAGTTTGAAGCCTCACACCTGACTGGCGTATTCGCCGCATTGAAAGCCCCGCTCATCTTTAACAAGGTGTTTATTGATGCAGGCGCCGTTGCTTGGCCCGGTGAAATCGATCTTGCTCCCGACGCTATGTACAAAGCAATTAAAGCTCAGGGATGCTGGGTTCTGGATTGAAAGCTCGGGTGCTTTCCGTCTGGTGCCAAAAGCACTGACTCGGGAATTTCTCAGCCGGTTTTAATCTCACGCGCACCTTAACCAAAGCGAGTGCGCCTCAAAACATCTGCGTCTCATCCGTAGAAGAGTTTTTCCCCGTCACGCCTGACATCAATTCGTCCAGTACCCGTCCTACCGTTTCATACGCATCAATCAGGTCGTGCGCCGGCGTGCAATAGGGCGCAATGAAGTAAAGCGTATTGCCCAATGGGCGCATCAGCAGCCCGCGGTCCAGCAGCGTTTCACGCAGGCGCTGGCTGAGTTTTGAGCCATAACCCCCCTCCAGTCCCGGCACTTCGATATCAAATGCTGCCACCGTACCGCACTGGCGAACGCGCTTGACAGCCGGGTGTTCGGAGAGCTTTTCCAGTTCCATGCTGTGTGTGGTTTGTTGAGCGCGGATTTCGTTCCACACATGCTCGCGTTCCAGCAGTCGGATATTGGCCAATGCGGCAGCGCAGCCCAGCGGGTTGGCTGTGTAGGAGTGCCCATGCAATAGCGCCTTGCCCACGTCGTCAGACAAAAAAGCGTTGTAGATGTGCGGGGCGGCCAGCGTGGCGCCCATGGGCATGAAGCCGCCGGTCAGGCCTTTTGAGACGCAGAGGATGTCAGGGGTGAAGTTGACGAGTGACGAGTGACCGAGTGACGAGTTTCCGCTCATCGATTGGTGTGGTGTCTGTGTGGCAGAGCGTGTTGCATTGGTTGCGGTCAGATGATGGGCTGCAAACCATTTGCCGGTACGTCCGAAGCCGGTCATCACTTCATCGAAAATGACCGGTATGCCATGCTGCTTCAACTCGCTCACCACCTGAGCTACATAGCCTGCGCGCATCATGTGCATGCCGGCTGCACCTTGAATCAAGGGTTCGATGATGAAAGCTGCGAGGTCGCGTGCATGCTTTGCCAGATACTGTTTCAGGCAATGCAGGCTTTGTTTTTCATCTGCGAGAAGCTCCGCCTCATCGCGCGATTTCCAGTACAGCGGCGTGGGCAGGAAGTCGGTCTTGAACAGCCAATTTTCAAAAGGCTCGTAGAAGTTGGATGACCGCCCTGTTGCCATGGCACCGAAGGTGTCGCCATGGTATCCGCCGCGCATGGCCAGAAAGCGCGTACGCTTTCCAGGGCCTTCCATATTCACCCAATACTGACATGCCATTTTGAGTGCCACTTCAATGGCAGTCGACCCGTTGTCGGAGAAGAACACGTGCTGCAATCCACCCGGCGCATGTTGCGCGAGCTTTTCTGCCAACTCAATGGCGGGCGGGTGCGTAATGCCCGCAAACATCACCTGTTCCAGATGATGTGCTTGCCAGCTGATCGCCTGTGCAATCACCGGGTTTGAGTGCCCGTGCAAGTTAACCCACCAGCTCGACACAGCGTCGAGATAGCGCTTGCCATGCACATCAAAAAGGTAAGGTCCTTCCGCACGCACAATGGGCAAAGGTGCAGCAGCAGTTTGCGCTTGCGTAAACGGATGCCAGCAGTGTGCACGGTCGCGTTCGACGAGGCGCATGGCGGGGTCGGGTGCGGGCAGAGCAGGGGGTTCGAATGCGGCTGCGCGTTTGAGCACATGCGCCAGCTTCATGGGTAACGGAATGGCTTTGAGTGATTCGGTGGTGACCTCTTCCAGCAGCGGTAATTCAGCCAATATGGGCACACCGGCATAGCGTTCAATCGATTTTACGTTCTCAGGATTGGACGGGCCCACGACAATGACGCCCAGACACGGTGTGCTGTTGGCTTTCAGCGCTTTGGCTGATAACACCGTGTGATTGATGGTGCCCAGCGTGCTGCGTGCAACCAGTATCACCGGCAGATGCAGATGCGTGATGAGATCGGTGATCAGCACTTTCTCGGCCAATGGCACCATCAGCCCGCCTGCGCCTTCCACGATGAGGCGGGGTGCAGCGGGCAGCATGAAATTGTCCAGCTCGATTTGCACACCATCGATGGCAGCAGACTGATGCGGCGACAAAGGTGACTGCAGGCGATACGCCTCTGCATGCGTTTTGCAGCCAGCCAGTCGCGCAACCGTTTCGCTGTCGCTCTCTCCATCCAGCCCGCTTTGCACCGGCTTCCAGTAGTCCGCTTGCCAGTGCAGGGCAAGCCATGCCGATGTAATGGTCTTGCCAATGTTGGTGTCGGTACCTGATATGAAGATGGCTTGCATGGATTGATCGAGCGCTTGTCGGAATGGTTTTAAGATATTACTGCCATCGACCCAAAAGGCAATCTACAGCCGAATGGCATTCGATACCGGTCGGCAAGTCCAGCACGGCGGGCCGGTGCAGTGCGATGAGCATTCGCCGCGCTGCAGGCCATTCCGCCTCGGCGTCTGTCAGCGCGCGTGCCTCACGTTGCAGGGTTTGCGTGTCGGTCAGATCGAGACATACCTGTACCAGCCATGTTGTGCCGTCGGGAAATTGAGCGACAAAGTCTACTTCGTAGCCTGAGCGTGTATGCAAGTAACTGAGTTCGGCCCCCATGCGCAACAGTTCATGGAGAACCGCTGTCTCCAGCGCATGACCGGTGTTTTCCTTGCCGGAGCGGTCGAACAGGGCCATCAGTGATTGATCGACGGGATAAACTTTCCGTGCATTGACCTGTTGACGCCGGACAGACTCGGTACACAGTTTGAGCGTCTTGACGAGGAAAGCATCTTCAAGATGCGCGAGCATGTCGTGCAGCGTTTCTTTACCGACACTGACCCCGCGTGATCTGAGGTCGCTGTGAAATTTATTGATGCTGAACGAGCCTGCGCCGTTGCCCAGCAACTGCTGCACAAGCCACCGGAGGACCTGCGGTTGGGAAATGTTGTGACGTTCGCTGACATCGCGCAGCAAAACAACGTCGATGTAGCTTCGCAGCAATTCCAGACGTGATCGCTGATCGAGATTTTGAGCTTCAGGAAATCCTCCTTCCACAAGATATCTCAGCAGAAAGTGGCTTGTTTGGGAGCGCATGGCTTTTGAGAACCGGTGTGGCGCTACTGCAGGTTCATTTTTGTGGTGACGCAGAAACTCCCTGAAACTGAATGGCGTTACAGTGGCTTCCATGGCTCGCCCACGCATACTTGTGGCCACCTCCCGTGAAAGCAGTTTCGCGGATGAGCCTGACAGGAAGATATCGATTTTTTCGGTATCCAACAGTCTTCGGATAAATCTTTCCCAACCCGGAACACACTGGATTTCATCGAGGAAAAAGGCAGCACGGCGACTGCTGCGCCATTCGGGGTGGAGCAAAAAATATTCATCCACCAGAAGATCAAGGTGCTCTGTACCCAGTCCGGCCAGACGGTCGTCTTCAAAGCTGAAATATATCAACCCTTCACGTGCTGTCCCGCTGGCATGTCGGCGAGCGATTTGCTGCCACATGAACGATGTTTTGCCTGCACGCCGCATGCCGATAATGGCCATTGCCTTGCCGGGTACCTGAGGTAGCCAGACGTCTCGCTCAGTCAGTTCAGGCAGTTCGGCCGTCAGGCTGTCGACAAGTTTTTGGCGGATGATGTATCTGGTATGTTCTTCCATAGAATACAAGATAGCATCTAATTGTACTTTTAAAAAGTCCAATTTTTTGGATCGTTGTCTTTTTTATAAGGATATTCTTGATCTGTATTTTTTCCGCTAGCCTGATCTCCTTGGCGCTGCCGTGGCGTGCTCAGGAGCAAATCAGGAGCAAATCAGAGACAGATGATCCCGCCCCCCAAACACACCTCGCCGTCATACAGCACGGCAGACTGTCCGGGCGTCACGGCAAATTGCGCTTGCTCAAACGTGAGGCTGAAGCGGTCGGGTGCGTCTCCCATGTGCAGCGTGCACGCTGCGTCTTGCTGACGGTAGCGCGTCTTGGCAGCAATGCGCAGCTCAGTGCCGGCAGCAGGCGCGTGCCCGCTGATGAAATGCGACTGTTCGGTTTGCAGCACGGTGCTGTGCAGCCAAGGATGATCGTGCCCTTGAACGATGTACAGCGTGTTGTTCAGCAGGTCTTTTTTGGCGACGTACCACGGCTCGCCCGTGCTCTGTTTTTGTCCGCCCACACCAATGCCCTTGCGCTGACCCAGTGTGTAGAAACTCAGGCCCACATGCTCGCCAATCACCTTGCCTTCGTCGTTGCAGATGGGGCCGGGCTTGGTAGGCAAATAGCGGTTCAGAAATTCGCGGAATGGACGCTCGCCAATGAAGCAGATGCCCGTTGAATCTTTTTTGGTTGCATTGGACAGACCCAGTTGCGCAGCAATTTTTCGCACCTCGGGCTTTTCAATATCGTTGAGCGGAAACAGCGATTTGGATAACTGCGCCTGGCTCAAGCGGTGCAGGAAATACGATTGATCTTTTGCCGTGTCGCGCGCCTTGAGTAATTCAAAGCGGCCATTGCGTTCGCGCACGCCAGCATAGTGACCCGTAGCAATGTGGTCTGCACCCAGTTTCATGGCGTGGTCCAGAAATGCCTTGAACTTGATTTCGCTGTTGCACAGTATGTCCGGGTTAGGCGTGCGGCCGGCTTGATATTCGGTGAGGAAAATTGAAAAAACCCGTTCGCGGTATTCGGCCGCAAAATTCACCGCTTCAATGTCGATGCCGATCACATCGGCCACGCTGACAGCGTCCAGCCAGTCCTGCCGGGTGGAGCAGTATTCCGAATCGTCGTCGTCTTCCCAGTTCTTCATGAACAGGCCGACCACTTCATAGCCCTGTTCTTTCAACAGCCATGCGGCGACTGAAGAATCAACGCCTCCGGACAGGCCGATGACAACTTTTTTGCGGGTGCTCATGGGTTGGATTACTGCGGACCGTCGATGACGCTCTCATGTGTGTAGACCTGATCCAGCGGTGTCAGTGGACGTTCGCGCCGCTTCCACGCGCGATGGTCTTCAATGCAGCGCATGACCAGTGGGCTGCGGTGATTGTCCTCACACGCCTTCACTTCTTCGTAGGTCAGCCAATGTGCGCGGATGATACCGTCATCCAGTGCCTGCCCTACATGTTCGTGCAGGGCGCGACAGGCAAATGCGAAGCGCAGGTAGGTGACGTCTTCGCCGGTGCGCGATGAGCGGTAGCGGCTCATGTAGATACCCAGCAGGCCGACGGGGTCGAGTTCCCAAGCGGACTCCTCGCGGGCTTCCCGGATGGCGCCCGTCACAGGGCTTTCGCCCGGGTCCAGATGTCCGGCCGGCTGATTGAACTTGATGCCGTCAGTGGTCAATTCTTCGACCAGCAGGTAACGGCCCTCGTGCTCGACGATGGCAGCAACCGTGACGCTGGGTTTCCATTGACCTGACATGTGTACTTTCAAGTGATGACGCGTTGGCTGCCCGGGTGTCCGCAGACTTTTCCTGCTGCAGATGCCGACTTTGCGCGACACGTCGGCGTGTTGCATGGGTAGCGCAGCAGGCTGATTGCACTTGGATTTACGGGCAAACCCGGAGTGTATCCCAGACGGCAGACCCATGTCAGTTTGCTGCAATGCAACATCAATCGGTAAAATTCCGATAGAATGCTGCGGCGCAGCGATGATGGCAGCATTTGACCAGGGTCATTCCACCTGGCATGCATGCTATAGTCGCACGCTGTTAAAAATGTTGATGTGGGGTAGTTCCTTTATGCTACGCGCTTGGGCGTCGTAGACAGGGTACGCCACAGGCAGCCCGGCCTTCAATGTCGCGCTGCTCACACAATCCCGGAGGAATTCCCAATGAAAATTGGTCTGCCGGCCGAAACCCGGGCCGGAGAAACACGTGTTGCCGCTACGCCGGAAACCGTCAAAAAACTGATCGGGCAAAAACACGAGGTGCTGGTGCAAGCCGGCGCAGGCGTGGCCAGCTCCATCCCCGACGCAGCCTACGAGGCCGTGGGTGCCAAGGTGCTTGGCAGTGCAGCCGACGTCATCGCGCAGTCCGACATGGTGCTCAAGGTACGTTCCCCGCAGGTCGAAGAGCTGGGCATGTACCGCGCCGGTCAGGTGCTGGTGGGCATGCTCAACCCTTTCGACGCAGAAGGTCTTGTGACGCTGAACAGCGCGGGCCTGACCGCATTTGCACTGGAAGCCGCGCCGCGCACCACGCGTGCCCAGAGCATGGACGTGTTGTCCTCACAGGCCAACATTGCCGGCTACAAGGCTGTGATGATCGCAGCCAACGAATACCAGCGCTTCATGCCCATGCTGATGACAGCCGCCGGTACGGTGAAAGCCGCCCGTGTGCTGATTCTGGGTGTGGGGGTTGCAGGTCTTCAGGCAATCGCAACAGCCAAGCGGCTGGGTGCGGTCATCGAGGCCTCTGACGTACGTCCCGCCACCAAAGAGCAGGTGGAGTCGCTGGGTGCGAAGTTTGTGGATGTGCCCTTTGAAACCGACGAAGAACGCGAAATCGCAAAAGGCGTGGGTGGTTATGCCCGTCCCATGCCCGAGGCATGGATGAAGCGTCAGGCCGCTGCTGTGCACGAACGCGCCAAGCAGGCCGATATCGTCATCACCACGGCGCTCATTCCCGGCCGCAAGGCGCCCACCTTGCTGCACGAAGCCACTGTGGCAGAAATGAAGCCGGGCTCTGTGGTGGTGGATCTCGCGGTGGAGCAGGGTGGTAACTGCCCGCTGTCGCGTCTGAACGAAGTGGTGGTCACGCCCAATGGTGTTCGGGTTGTGGGTTATCCCAACCTCGCCACCCGTGTGGCAGCCGACGCATCCAGCCTGTATGCGCGCAACGTGCTCGATTTCCTGAAACTGGTGGTGGACAAAGAAGGCAACTTCACCATCAACATGGAAGACGACATCGTGGCGGCCACGCTGATGTGCACCGGCGGCGAACTGAAGCGCAAGAACTGAAGCGAGAAACTGATCAAGCCATCGAAGACGGGTCGCTGACGGCAGCAAGCCTGACAACCCGATGGTGAGAGAACAGAAAAGCGGAACATATCATCATGGAACTTATCAGCCCTACCATCAGCAACCTGATCATCTTTGTGTTGGCCATCTACGTGGGTTACCACGTGGTGTGGAACGTCACGCCCGCACTGCATACACCGCTGATGGCGGTGACCAATGCCGTCTCGGCCATCATCATCGTCGGTGCCATGCTGGCTGCCGCACTCACGGTCACGCCGCTGGGCAAGGCCATGGGCGTCATCGCGGTGGCGTTGGCAGCGGTGAACGTATTTGGCGGATTTCTTGTCACCCGGCGCATGCTGGAAATGTTCAAGAAAAAGAAATAAGCCGCAGCGTCGACTGGAGAATTTGCAATGTCTTTAAGTATGAATACCGTTACGCTGCTGTACCTGGTGGCGTCTGTCTGTTTTATCCAGGCCTTGAAAGGTCTGTCACATCCCACCACGTCGCGTGCCGGTAACGCGTTTGGCATGTTGGGCATGGCCATCGCGGCTTTCACCACGATCGGTCTTATTTTCAAGCTGAGCGAAAACGCGGCCGACGGTATGGTCTACGTGCTCGGTGGTCTGCTGGTGGGCGGCTCTGCCGGCACCATCATGGCCAAGCGCGTTGAAATGACCAAAATGCCCGAGCTCGTGGCCTTCATGCACAGCAT
>SXGQ01179501.1_pt1 | contig 13836 bp, 9 predicted proteins | sample 3178371 | NCBI WGS metagenome assembly SXGQ01 (sample SAMN11356859, study PRJNA531348) | freshwater metagenome | isolation source: freshwater sample F1-20 | place: China: Fuxian Lake, Yuxi | collected 2017-12-25
GCGTGCCGAACTCGGCGAGTGCCTCGACGTACGCGGGATGCCGGTAGCCACCGCGTTCGCTCGCCATGGCGCGGATGCTAGCTTCCGGGCCGTGTCGCCCCGGATCAACCCCGTGCGTGGTGCGCGCAACGCCGCCCGCCGCCTGCACGACACCAACGAGGGCGTCGCCGAGCTCTCCGCCGCCGTCACCCAGCTCGCCGCCCGGCTCGACGCGATGGGGGAGCGGCTCGACACGCTCGACCGGGCCGCCGCCGAGCGTGCGGCCGCCGACCGGGCCGAGCACGCGCGGACGGTCGAGATCCTCGAGCTGCTGCGCGACGATGAGCCCGCCCAGCGCCAAGAGCTCTGGCGGCTGCGCGACACGCCGGAGTACGCACGCGCATTCGAGGATCCCGAGCCGCTCGTCAGCGTCTGCATCGCGACGTACGCGAACACCGAGCCGCTGCTCGAACGCACGATCCCGTCGGTGCTCGCCCAGACCTACGAGAAGTGGGAGCTCATCATCGTCGGCGACCACGCCGCCCCCGAGCACGCCCGCGCGATCGAGGCGGTGACCGACGAGCGCGTGCACTTCGTCAATCTGCCGGTTCGCGGGCCGTACCCCGAACCTCCGGAGCGCTGGTACGTCGCCGGCGGACCGCCCAGCAACGAGGCGCACCGCCGGGCCCGCGGTGACTGGATCTGCCTGCTCGACGACGACGACGCCTTTACGCCGGACCACATCGAGAAGCTCCTCGGCGCCGCGCGCGAGCGCGATCTCGAGCTGTGTTACGGGCGCGTCCGCGAGCACCACCCCGACGGGGGCGAGGACCTGCTGCTGAGCTTCCCGCCGCAGTACGGCACGATCACGCTGCAGGCCTCGATCATGCACGCGCAGATGCGCTTCATCTGCGCCGAACTGGGCGACGCCATGTTCGGCATCGCCGGTGACTGGTCGCGGGTGCGACGCATGCTCCGCATCGGCGTGCGGATGGGCATGATCGACGACGTCGTCGCCGAGCTGTGGCCGAGCCGACTCTGGCGCGAGGGCGGCGGTCCGCCGCCGCAGCCCGCGGCGTAGACGCCTACGCGGCGCCGAGCATGTCGGCGAGACGGGCCGCCTCGACGAGGCTCCCGGCCGCCAGCGCTTGCGGCTGGTGCGTCCGCAGCGCCGGCGTGTGTCCTTCGAGGTCGCCTGCGACCACGTCGTAGTGCCCCGCCCGCGCCGCCAGCAGCGCGTCCGCGTCCTCGGTGGGCACCACTTCGGCCCCGGCGGCAGACCACGCCCGCGCGTCGCCCCCGGCTGCGGCGAGCGTGACCCGCAGTTCGCGCGCCGGGTCGCTCAGCGATGCCAGGAGCGTCCCGTCCAGGCTGTCGTGGGCGGGCAGCGCCGCGCCGCAGAGCACCAGCACGCGGCCGCGGGTCAGCGCGTCCCGGGCCGCGAGGGTGCGCGCCGGGTCCTCCGGCAGGACGGACGGCAGCCGGTCGGCCGCCAGCGTCTCGCCCCAGCGCTCCAGGAACGGCGTGCGGCTGCGCAGGAACAGCTCCTCGGCGCGTGCCGGGTCCGACGAGGCGAACTGCTGGTGGGCGACGCGCACCTCCGGGACGAACAACGTCCGCTGCCCGCGTGCCGCAAGCGCGAGGCACAGGTCGGCGTCCTCGAAGTACGCGGGGTCGTAGACGGGGTCGAAGCCACCGACCGCGAGGAAGTCCTCTCGCCTGACGAACATGCACGCGCCCGCACCGAAGTCGCAGGCGCGGGCGAAGGCGTAGAACGGGTCGTCGGGGTCCGCGCCGTTGCCGAGCGCGAGCACGCTGCCGTCAGCCCCCAGCACGGCGCCCGCGGTCTGCAGTGTCCCGTCGAGGTGCACGAGGGTGGGGACGACCACGCCCACGCCCGGCCGTTCGAGCGCCGCCAGCAGCGGTGACGCCCAGCCGGGCGGGACGATCGCGTCGCTGTTGAGCAGCGCGAGCACCGGGGCGCTCGCCAGTGACGCGGCCTGGTTGTTCGCGCCGCCGTACCCGGCGTTCTGGGCGTTCTCGACCAGCCGGACGGACGGAAACCGCTCCCGGATCAGGTCCGGCGTGCCGTCCGTCGACGCGTTGTCGACGACGACCACCTCGTACGGGACGTCGGTGTGCCGCTCCACGGCTTCGAGCGCGCGCTCGACCCACTCGCGCGCGCCGTACGTCGCCATGACGATCGACAGGACGGGCGTGCTCACGCGTCGCCCCCGAGCCAGCGCGAGCGCTTCTTCTGCGGGCCGCCCTCAGCCCGCGCGGCGTCGCGCTCGGCGATCGCGGCGTCGCGCTCGCGCAGGGCGGCGTCGTGCGAGGCGGTCGCACGCTCGAGCTCGGCCAGTGCGGCCTCGGCCTGCCGGCACGCCTCGTCGCGCTCGGCGGTTCGCTGCGCGAGCAGCCCGCGCAGCGCGGCGACCTGCCGGACCCGGAAGCGCAACGCGTCGTCCGAGCCGGCCACTCAGCCCTCCGGCGCGTGGATGACGACACAGGCCACGCCCCGGGCGGCGGCCGCGAAGTCGTCGGCGGGCGAGTCGTCGGCGTGCACGTTGCGGTAGCCGGCGTCGATGAGCGCAGTCGCCGTGACGCGCTGCCAGCCACCGGCGCGGTAGCCGTAGTACGTCGCCTCGGTGCGCAGCCCGTCGAGCAGTTCGGCGAGACCGGCAGCGTCGAACTGGCGCAGCCAGCCGTGGTCCTCGGCGCGGCCGTACGGGACGGTCAGGAGCACGCGCCCACCGGGTGCGGCCACCCGCAGGAGCTCGTCGAGCGCGCGGCGCTGCTCGGCGGCGGGGTCCGCGGCGCGCGGCTCGGTCGCCCCGTAGATCGCGTTGTCCATCCCGACGTGCTCGAGCGTCGATCCGCACACGACGAGGTCGAAGGCGTCGTCGTCGAACGGCAGCGTGCGCAGGTCGGCGCTGACGTACCGCACGCCGCGGTCCTCGAACGTCACGTCCTCGGTGATGAGCGTGGCGATGGTCAGCGTTCCGATGCGCGGCAGGAACGCGTCGAGGACGTGCGCGTGGTTGAGCACCGACCCGGCGTCGAGCACGCGGTCGCCCTCGGCACGCGCGAGCAGCCACGGGAACTCGACGACACGCTCGTCGAGCGCGACCCCGTAGCCCGCGGGCAGCGGTGCGAGGCGGGCGAACCGGCGGACGAGGTCGTCGCTACCGAGCATCTCGCCGAGGAACGCGTGGTGGCGCGTGCCGTAGCCGGGGCTGAACGGACGCCCCGCGGCGGGGAACCGCTCGGGCAGGGTCGGGCCGTACGGCAGGTGACGATCGAGCAGCTCGGTGTGCTCGTCGACCTTGGCCTGCAGCGCGGTCGCACCGACCGCGCGCCGCTGCTCCTGCGTGGCCGCGTCGGCGAACTGCGCCTGGGTGCGCCGGAACTGCGCCAGCACCTCCGCGTGCGCGGCAAGGCGGTGGCGCTCGAGCTCGCCGGTCAGCTCGAGGACGCGGCCGTCGAGCTCGCGGATCCGGTCGAGCAGCTGCGCGGAGACGAGGTCGCGCCGGGCCGTGAACGGCCGCTTGAGCCGCTGCGCCGCCCACTTCGCCTTCTCGGCGGCCCCGCCGCGCTGCCCGAGGCCGCGCAGGACTGACGCGAGCTCGACCCCGGGCGTGTCGAGCGCCACCGGTGCGACGTTCGCCACCTTCACCCCGCGCGCGCCCTGCGCGATGAGGTCCTGGTAGTGCGCCTGCAGGACCGGCTCCATCGAGTGCCCCGCCGCGACGGGCGTATGGCCGGCACGGATCTCCTCGCCTGCCCTCGCCGCGCGCTCCTTCGCCTCGGCCGGGTGCTCGAACACATGGCGCATGTGCTTGGCGAGCTGACCGAGATCCGGATCCGCCCAGACGGCGTCGGCCGGATACGGCTCGGCGTGCTCGCCCACCGGGACGAGCTCGTAGTCGACGAGGTAGGCGTTGTCCTCGTTGAGGAACTCCAGGACGCCGCCGTAGTTCGTGGCGATGACCGGCGTGCCGAGCAGCATCGCCTCGGCCGGCGTCAGGCCGAAACCCTCCGAGCGGTGAGGAGACACGTAGCAGTCGCTCAGCGCGATGAGCGCGTTCTTCTCGCCCACCGACAGGTACCGGTCGACGAACGAGATGTCCGGGTGGTCGCCGATCTCCAGCAGCACCCGGTCGTGGTGGGCGAACATCGTGTCGGCGTTGATGCACTTGAGCACGAGGTGCGCGCCGCCGCCAGGCGGGAACGCGTCCTTGAACGCGCGGATCAGGCCCGTCGGGTTCTTGCGCGCCTCGGTCGAGTGGTAGTCGTAGACGTACAGGAAGACGAACTTGTCCTCGGGGAGCCCGACGTGCGAGCGTGTGACGTTGGCGACGGGTGGTTCGCCGACAGGGAGCGTGATCTTCGTGACCGGAACCGGGCAGTCCGGCGCGATGAGGTCGCGGATGTGGTCGGTGGCGACCCACACCTCGTCGACCCAGCGAAACGCCTCCTGCCACGAAGACGGCAGCTCACCGACCTCCCACCACCAGAGCGCGATCGTCCGCCGACCGGCGAAGAAGGCGTCACCGGCCTCCTCGGCGAACGCGGGGATCGCGTCGCCGTTCAGGCACAGGATGTTCAGTGGGTACGGCGCCTCGTCGGGCGTGGCGAAGGTGAACTCCGCGCCCTGGCGGCACGGCGGGACGAACGACCCCTGCACCGGCAGGGCGGGGACCCGGACGGCGTCCAGTCCGGCCATGAGCAGGCGGGCGGCTTCACCGAGCCCGAGCTCCGAGCGGAAGAAGCCGGCGACGTTCACGCCCCACAGCGGGTCGGTGTGCACGGGATCGAGTGCGCGAGCGCCGGACGCGACACCGGCGCGAACGTGCTCAGGGATGTGCGCGGGCCGAGGAGGCAGAAGCGCGTCGGGCACGAGGTCACGACCGTGCACCCACACCCAGCCGAGATACCCGTCGAGGTCGCTGCCGCGGACGTCGGGGTAGACCTCGCGCAGGTCGGTGCGCGAACGCCAGAGCGTGTCGAGATACCGCGTCATGCCCCGCTCGCGACCCCAGTCCGCGGGCTGGTTGAGGAACGCGTGGAACGTCGCCCAGCCCTCGTCATCGGTGGGCGGTTCAGAGAGGACGCCTGCCGAGAGCGCGTCGGCCATGAGCGCCGCCATCGCCGACGGCAGCGGCCGGCCGTCAGGCAAGTGGATCCTTGCCGGTCGTCCACCATCGGCGCCCGCCTTGCGCAGCCGCGCCGCGACGTCGGCGAGCACGTCACGGAAGACCGGGTCGCGGCTGACCCGCAGACGGCTGAGGAGCGGGTGCAGGCGCGTCGGCAGACCGACATCGAAGCCCGGGAGTCGCAGCAGCGCCACCGGTTCGCCATCAGCGGTCAGGCGACCGTCCGTGTCCCGGGCGAGTGCGACCGACCAGATGTTCCACCAGCCCAGCACGCCCTTCGGCGCAGCGATGGTCGCGGCGTCGTCAGTGGCGAGCTGGACGAGCGCGCCGCCCTCGGGCAACTCCCACGGCGCGTCGGCCAGCAGCGTGCGCCAGCGTGCAACCGTCGTTCGGGCGTCATCGCCGCGGAGGATCAGCAGGCCGGCGTCGACGGACGCGAGCCCGTCGAGGTCATCGGCATCTGGGTGCAGACCGTCGTCGGGCGGGACGGGCGAGCCCAGGTCGCCGACGGCCACCGGCGCCGCACCTGCCAGCACCTCCGGGCCGAGGGGCGCGAACAGCACGCTGTCAGGCGAGAGCGCGACGACCGTGCCACCCCCAGCCAGCTCCCGGTCCAGCGCGGGCAGCAGCGCGGCGATCATCGCGTGCTCGGGTGCGAGCACCGCGGCCTGCGGGTGCGGCGCGGCGAGGCCCAGATCGGTGGCGCCGATGCCGTCCGCTCCTTCCGGAAGGCCAGTGGGCGCGGGCCCATCGGCTCCGACGACGACCACCCGCGCGTCGGGATGGTGTTCGCGCACACTCTGCGCGAGCACGCGGGCGAACGGCAGCTCGGGCGCGAGCGCGACCGTGAGGAACGTCAGCGGGGGGCCGGGCATGAACGGTCGATCGTAGCCACGCGCCGGTCGCTACGACCGTCTGCGTGCCAGCCGGGCGGCAGTGAGCCGTGCCTTGGCCCACCGGTGCCGGTCGGCGTACGGCGCCAGCGCGGTGCGCATCGTCTCGCCGCACGCGGAGGCCCCATGCGTGCGCGCCAGATCGTCCCGGGCCTGCGCCCCGAGGCGGCGGGCGACCGCCGGATCGGACACGAGTTGGCGCATCGCCGACACCGCGACGTCCAGGTCAGGATCAGCCCAACGAGCCTCGGCGGGATACGGCCCGCCGCCTGGCCCGATCGGCACGAGCGGCCCGTCGATGAGCAGGCTGTTCGCGTGCGTCATGTAGTCGAGGTTCCCCGAGTACCGGGTGGCGATGACCGGCTTGCCCTGCGCCATCGCCTCCGCGGGCGTGAAGCCGAAGCCCTCGGCACGATGGAGGGAGACGACGGCGTCGCTGCGCTGCACCAGCGCGTCCATCTCGTCACGGTCGGCATACCCCGCGTGGATGTGCACGTCGGGATGCTCCGCCGCAGCGGCGACGAGCGCGGCGTGCTCTTCCGGGTGTGCCTCGTGGTCGATGCACTTGACGACGAGGGACGGCCCCTCCCCGGGGGCGAACGCGCGGGTGAACGCCTCGATGGCTCCGAGCGGATTCTTCCGCGCCACGCTGGAGTAGTAGCCGAACACGGACAGGAACACGAAGCCCTCGGGGAGCCCGAGTTCGGCGCGGGTCCGCGTCGCCGGCGCGGCTCGGCGGACAGGAATGCGGACGCGCGTGACGGGCACGCCGCGGGTGTCCGCCGGCGGGCCGATTGCCGACGCGATGTGATCGGACCCGGCCCACACCTCGTCGACCCAGTCGAAGCCCCCGTGCATGACCTCGGGGAACGTCTCGACCTCCCACCACCACAGGCCGATCGTGTGCCGCCCTCGGAAGAACCCAGGCCCGACGGCTCCCGCGAAGCCCGGCGTCTCGAGCGCGGTCACGCAGAGCACGGTGACCGGGAAGACCGCCTGCGCGAGATCGACGGTCGCGAACGGGACGTCCTGCCGGGACGGTGAGGTATCCGGTGGCTCGGCCGGCAGGACCGGGATCCCTGCCGCGTCGAGCGCGGCGACCACGGCACGCGCGGCCTCACCCACACCTGACTCGTCGCGCAGCCGCCCCACGACGTTCACCCCGGCGATCTGCGCCGTGCGGCGCTGAGGCAGGCCGGGCACGTCAGCGGGTGAGGGCCGCGGGCGCCACGTGCGCGGCACGGTCGGCCCACAGCTGAGCGTTGTAGAACGGGTCCAGCCGGCCCGAGCGCGACCGGCCGACCGCGAGCAGCGCCCCGAGGTCAGCCACGGTCCCGCGCGGCGTCCCCGTGGTCCGCAACCGCGCGTGTGGCGTGTGGACGACGCGGCCCGCACGGGCGGTGAGCGCCAGCGTCAGCACAGCAAGGGCGTGGTGGTCGGCGCGCGGGTCGGGCCCCGCGTCGCCGGCGACGCGTTCACGACGCAGCGCAACGACGCCCGACACGGCCGAGCGATTCGTGACGAAGGTCAGCTCGGGTTCGATGTCGGCGCCCGTCGTCGGCGCGCCGGGATGGACGGGAAGGGGCGCGCCGCGCGGCAGCGCCACCCCGGCGTGCACGACCGCACCGTCGCCGTCGACCACCAGCCCACCCGCCGCGGCGATCGCGGGCTCGCCTGCCAGGCCGCACAGCTCGGTGCGCCAGTCGTCGGTCTCGGGGACGCACAACTCCTCGAGCAGGACGACGAACGGCGCGCCGGTGGCGGCGATCCCGGCCCGGGCCAGGGCACCCCAGCGGTCGTCCTCGGCGCGGACCAGCCTCGCCCCAGCCGCTGCAGCGGCCTCGCCGCCCGACCGCGCGGCCGGGCCCGCCACCACGGTGACCGCACCCAGCGCCCGGATGGCCTCGACCGGGTCCGGAGCGCCGGCGGGCAGCGGCAGGATCACGTCCACCGCGTCGTCGGGGATGGGCTCATGCACGACGCGGTAGCGCCCGGCTTCGGGCAGCCGCTCGGCCCGGGCCGGAACGCCGGTGCGCGTCAGATGCTCGGAGACCGCGGCACACCCGCGGTCGTACGCCTCGGGCTTGGCCTCGGCGCTCAGCGACGCACTGCCCGCGTGCACCCGCCAGCTGTAGCGCAGCCGCGGCACGTGGGCGACCCGGCTCGTGCGCTCGGTCAACCGCAGCACGAGGTCATGGTCCTGCGCGCCATCGAACGCCGACCGCCAGCCGCCGAGCTCCTCGACGAGCGCCCGCCGGTACACGCCGAGGTGCAGCGTGTACATCACCGCCCGCAGCTGCTCGGGCGCCCAGTCGGGCTTCAGCGACGGCGCGAGCCGCCGCCCGTCGGGCACGACCTTGTCGTTGTCGGTGTACACCATGTCGAGCGCCGGATCGGCGGCGAGCACGGCACCGACATCGGCGATCGCGTCGGGATGCAGCAGGTCGTCGTGGTCGAGCGGAGCGACGAACATCCCCGAGGCCAGCGTGAGCGCGGCGTTCGTGGCCGCCGAGATGTTCTGCGCCTCGTCGTGGCGGGTCAGGACGATGCGCTCGTCACCGTCTGCGGCGACGCGAAGCCGGCGACGGACCTCCGGATCGCGTGAGCCGTCGTCGCACAGACACAGCTGCCAGTGCGGAGAGCTCTGGCCGTACACGCTGTCGAGCAATGCGTCGAGCAGCGCGGGATCGGGGTCGTGGACGGGACCGAGCAAGGAGACCACGGGGTGTTCAGGCGCCGCCGGAGACGGCAGACCGCCGCCACGCCCGAGTCGGCGATCGAGCACACCGCGCGCCTCATCCGCCACGGCGGCGGCCAGCGTCGGCGCCGTGTCGGTCTCCGACCGCGGCACCAGCACCGGGTCGCCCCACGCCGCCCACGCGTACGCGCCGTTGGCCCCGTCCGGCAGGGCGGTCCGTAACACGACGTGGTGCTCGGTCGCCGCCAGCCCGTCGAGGTCGAGTTCCAGCAGTCGCCAGGCACGATCCTCCCGCTGGCCCGCCGGGTCGGTCACCAGCGAGGCGGTGCGCACCTCTTCGCCCGCCGCGTCGAGCACCGACGCCGTGAAGCGCACCCCACCGGCGTTGCCGATCCATCCGGCCGGGCGCAGCGCGCAGAACGCCCGCAGCAGCAGCCCGGGCGCGGGGATCACGCGCCAGGTGACGGTCTCCGGCGGGTCAGCGAGCAGCGCCGGCAGCGCGACGTCGTCGACGACGACCTCTTCGCGCCAGCGCACGCCGTCCTCGCCCGTCGCGGATGCGTGCAGGCCCGCAAGGGGGATGCGCAGCACGTCACGCGCGGCGGCAGCGCGGACATCCGGCCGGATCGCACGCCGGGCTCGGCGCAGCGGCCCGCCGGCCCGCCACCAGCGGGTGCGCTGGACGTCGTCGAGCGTCGTGGCCTGCGCGGAGACCTGCTCCCACGCCTCCTCGATCCCGCGCTCGAGCTCGGCGACGCGCAGGCGCAGCAGCAGCGCGTCCGGCTCCTCCCGCGGCGAGCTCATGGCGTCAGATCATCGCGCAGCGCGCCGACCGCATCGGCGATACCGGTCGAGAGCGTGAAGCGCGGGAGGAACCCGACCTCGTGCCGCAGCCGGTCGGCGTCGGCGACGATGACCGGCGGCTCGCCTTCCGGCGCCGGCCGGGCGCCGATGTCCAGCAGCTCCGGGCGGCCGACCGCCAGGCCGATCTCCATGACGAGGTCTCGCACCGGGATCCCTTCACCCGAGCCGACGTTCACCGCGCCCGTCACGTCGGACGCCGCGAGCGCGGCGAACGCGCCCCCCACGTCGTCGGCGTGCAGGAAGTCGCGCACCTGCGTGCCCGGCGACGACGCCGCGCGCTCGCCGGCCAGCAGCGCCCGGGCGAACGAGCCGAAGAGCTTCGTGGGCGCCTCGTCCGGCGCGTAGAGGAAGAAGATGCGGCCCCAGGCGACCGCGAGGCCGGTCTCGGCCCCGACCTCCTCCGCCGCGGCCCGCAGCTCGTCCTTGCAGCGGCCGTACAGCGTGGCCGGCCGCAGCGGCGTCGACGCCTCGCGCATGATGCCGTCGCCCGTGGTCCAGTCGTACTCCGCACAGGTGCCCGCGAGGACGGCGCGCCGGCCGCCCGCCGCGGCGAACGAGCGCAGGAGCCCGACCGACGCGTCGCGCCAGCGCTCGTTGTCCGGGGACGTCCAGAACGCGCCGTGCTCGACGTTCCAGGCCAGGTGCACGAGCACGTCGGCGTGCACCTCGTCGAACACATCAGCAGACGCGAGCAGGTCCGCGGCATGCCAGGTCGCCGCCAGCGCCCCGTCCTCGGGGACCGTCCGAGCGACGGCGTGGACGTCGTGGCCGGCCTCCAGCAGCGCGGCGACGGTGCGCCGCCCGATGAGGCCCGAGCCACCGGTGACCAGGACGCGCATCAGGCGTGCCAGTCCGGCCAGGTCCGGTCGCGGTCGGTCATGGTGCGCTCGCCCTCGGGCGCCGGCCACTGAATGCCGAACGCGGGGTCGTCCCACCGCACGCCGGTCGCCGCGTCGGGAACGTAGCGGTGGCCCATCATGTACTGCATCTCGCAGTCCTCGGTGAGCGTCTGGAAGCCGTGCGCGATGCCGGTCGGCAGGTAGAAGCCGCGCCCGTTCTCGCCGCTGAGCTCCACGCCGAACCAGCCCAGGTAGCTGGGTGACTCGGGCCGCAGGTCGACCGCCACGTCGAACACCGAGCCTCGCGAGCAGCGGACGAGCTTCGGCTCTCCGTCGGGGTCGCGCTGGAAGTGCATGCCTCGCAGCGTGTCGCGCTTCGCGTTGAACGACGCGTTGCACTGGACGCCGAGCGGCGCGAGGCCCCGCTCGGCGAAGATGTCGGCGTCGTACGTGCGGGCGAACCAGCCGCGCTCGTCGCCCCGGCGTTCGGGCTCGAGGACCCACACGCCCTGCAGCGGGGTCTCCTCGAACCTCATCCGAGCAGCTTCAGCTCCGGGTCACGCGCCGCGAACCGCCCGCCCCAGCTCGTGACCTCGGCGAGCTGCTCGACGATCTCGTCGCGCAGGTTCCACGGCAGGATGAGGACCACGTCGGGCTTGTCCGCCAGCAGCTTCTCGGGCGACGCGATCGGGATGTGGGTTCCTGGCAGTACGCAGCCCTGCTTGTGCGGGTTGAGGTCGCAGGTGTACTCGAGGAAGTCGGTGCGGACGCCGCAGTAGTTGAGCATCGTGTGGCACTTCGCGGGCGCGCCGTAGCCGACGATCCGCTTGCCCTGGTCCTTGAGCTCGATGAGGAACTCCAGGATGCGGCGCTTGTCCTCGTGGACCTGTGCGCCGAAGTCGAGGTACATCTGCAGGTCGGTGAACCCGGCGGCCTGCTCGCGGTCGAGCAGCGCCTGCGCCGCGTCGGTCAGCGGCTTGGCGGCGTCGTCGGCGTGGCAGCCGTAGATGCGTAGCGACCCGCCGTGCGTCGGCAGCTCCTCGACATCGAAGAGCCGTAGGCCGTGCGCCTCGAACACCTTCGACGCCGTCGTGAACGACAGGTACGAGAAGTGCTCGTGGTAGATGGTGTCCCACTGGCGCAGGTCGATGAGCTTCTGCAGGTGCGGGAACTCCATCGTGATGACCCCGCCGTCCTTCAGCAGGACCTTCATGCCGCCGACGAAGTCGTTGATGTCCGGCACGTGCGCGAGCACGTTGTTGCCGAGCAGCAGGTCCGCCTGAGACCCCTCGCGCACCGACGTCGCGGTCTCCACGCCGAAGAACTCCACGAGCGTCGGGATGCCCTTCTGCAGCGCGACCTTCGCGACGTTCGCGGCGGGCTCGATGCCGAGCACCGGCACGCCGCGCTCCTTGAAGAACTTCAGGAGATAGCCGTCGTTCGACGCGATCTCGACGACGTGGCTCGACTCGTCGAGGCCGAGGCGGTCGACCATCTGATCGACATACCGCTCGCTGTGCTCGAGCCAGGACGACGAGTAGGACGAGAAGTAGGCGTAGTCGGAGAAGATGTGCTCGGCGGTCTCGAACTCCTCGAGCTGCACGAGGAAGCACTGCGAGCAGACCAGGGCGCGGAGGGGGTAGAACGGCTCCATGGCGTTCGCCTGCTCGGGCTGCAGGTAGGAGTTCGCGAGGGGCGACATTCCCAGATCGCAGAAGACGTGCTCGAGCGGTGCGCCGCAGAACCGGCATGGCGTGGCGGACATGGCGCGAGAGACTACGCGGAGAAGGCGTCGAGCTGTCGGAGGGTCACCGCGCGCATGTCCTCACCGTCGCGCAGGGCGGCGTACCACTCGATGATGCGATCGATGGTCTGCGGCAGTGCCCACGCCGGTTCCCACCCCAGCCGTTCGCGGGCCTTCGAGGAGTCCAGCGCGAGGTAGTGCGCCTCGTGCGGGTGCGGGCCCTCGTCGAACTCCCAGGCCAGCGGCGCGGGCCACGCGGAGGTCAGCTGGTCGGTGATCCATTTCACCGGCTTGGCGTCGTCGAGCGCCGGGCCGAAGTTCCACCCTTCTGCGACCGGCTCGCCGGCGTGCAGGCGCTCGGCGACGAGCAGGTAGCCGGACAGCGGGTTGAGGACGTGCTGCCACGGCCGGACCGCCTCCGGGTTGCGGATCCGGATGGGTGCGCCCTCGAGCGCGCCCTGCATGACGTCGGGAATCAGACGGTCCTCGCCCCAGTCGCCCCCGCCCACGACGTTGCCCGCCCGCACGCTGGCCAGCGGCAGCTCATACGAGCGCCGGAAGGCGTCGGCCACGAGCTCGGCGCAGCCCTTCGAGTTCGAGTACGGGTCGTGCCCGCCCATGCAGTCGTCCTCGGTGAAGGGCCGGCGCTGCTCGCGGTTGTCGTAGCACTTGTCGCTCGTGACGTTCACGATCGCCCGGACGTCGCGGGCCTGCGAACGGATCGCCTCCAGGACGTGCACGGTGCCCATGACGTTCGTCGCGTACGTCGCGACCGGCTCGGCGAACGACCGCCGCACGAACGGCTGCGCGGCCATGTGGATGACGATCTCGGGCTGGACCTCGGCGACGAGCTGCGTCATCGCCTGAAGGTCACGGACGTCAGCACGCCGGTCGTCGATCCCGTCGGCCGCGCGGGTGAGGACGAACAACGACGGGTCCGTGGGGATCTCGTCGGAAACGCCGGTGACCTGCGCCCCGAGCTGGGTCAGCCACAGCGTCAGCCAGGCGCCCTTGAACCCCGTGTGGCCGGTGAGCAGGACCCGCCGGCCGGCCCAGAAGGCCGGGTCTACGCCCGCCACGGCGCCTCGCCGCTGGCCCAGAGCGCTTCGAGGTCGTTGCGCTCGCGCAGCGTGTCCATCGCCTGCCAGAAGCCGTCGTGCTGGTACGCGGCGAGCTTGCCGTCGGCGGCGAGGCCGCGCATCGGCTCCTCCTCCCACTTGGTCAGGTCACCGGGGATGTAGTCCGCGACACCCGGTTCGAGCACGAAGAACCCGCCGTTGATCCAGGCGTTGTCGCCACGCGGCTTCTCGCGGAACGCCGTCACGGCGGTGCCGTCCATCTCCAGCGCGCCGAAACGGCCGGGCGGCTGCACCGCGGTCACCGTGGCCAGGCCCTCGCTCGAACGATGCCGGTCGATGACCGCCGAGATGTCTACGTCCGACAGCCCGTCGCCGTACGTCATGCAGAAGGTCTCGCCCTCGGCGTAGGGGATGACCTTCTTCAGCCGGCCGCCGGTCTGCGTGTCGGCGCCGGTGTCCACCAGGGTGACCTTCCACGGCTCCGTGGCGGAGCGGTGGACCTCCATCTCACCCTTGCCGAGGTCGAAGGTGACGTCGGACGTGTGGAGGAAGTAGGTGGCGAAGTACTCCTTGAGCACGTAGCC
>SXGQ01008123.1_pt1 | contig 13835 bp, 12 predicted proteins | sample 3178371 | NCBI WGS metagenome assembly SXGQ01 (sample SAMN11356859, study PRJNA531348) | freshwater metagenome | isolation source: freshwater sample F1-20 | place: China: Fuxian Lake, Yuxi | collected 2017-12-25
CAGGCGGCGATCGCCAAGGGCCGCTCGCAGTGCGTCTTCGAGGCACTCAACGAGTTCTCGGGCCAGGACATCCAGCCGCTGACGAAGGACAACCTGAACCTCGAGCAGCTGATGGCCATCCCGTCGGTCAAGGAGGCGCTCGACAAGCAGAAGCTCGGCACGCGCCCGATCCCGGTGCCGGTCTACCAGTACCACGGCCAGGCCGACGAGTTCATTCCCGTCGGGCAGGCGCACACGCTGAAGAAGGCCTGGTGCGCCCGCGGCGTGAAGGTGAAGTTCGACCTGTACAAGTCCGAGCACATCGTCACGCAGACGCAGGCCGGCACGTACGCCACGAACTGGCTCGACACGCGCTTCCGCAACCAGGCGATCCAGTCGAACTGCAACAACGCCGCGACGCCGCCGAGCACCGCGGTGACCAACGCGCAGAACGACCTGCTCTTCGGTCTGGACAAGTGGCCGCTCAGCGGCAACATCTACCTCGACCGCATGAGCTCGCGGCTGACGCTGCCGGCCGGCTCGACGTTCTCCGGTCTGGCGAACATCACCACGGGCTCGCTGTCGAGCCCGGCCAACGGCATCTTCGTCCCGGACTTCAACGGGACGGTGAACCTCGGCATCCAGATCGGTGTCCGGGTGGGCGTGCAGCAGGCCGCGGCCTGGCAGGGCACGTCGACGCTCGACGACAACGGCGTCGTCCGGCTCGCCGGCACGGTGCCCGCGATCGTCCGGATCAAGACGCTCCGGCTCGGGCTCATCACGCTCGGCGCCAACTGCCGGACGAAGTTCCCGGTGCAGATCCCGTACTCCTTCGAGGGGAGCGTCGGCGACATCGGCGCGGGGCTGCTCACGTCGAGCCGGACCGCCTCGATTCCGGAGTTCGTCGACTGCGGCGCCTACGGCCCGCTGCTGAGCGCGCTGGCCTCGGCGCCGAACAACCGGTTCACGTTCACGCAGACGCCGCCGGCGCCGGTCGCGTACTAGCGCGAGCCTGACGTCGGTCTGACCGCTGCGGCCGCCCCTTGTGGGCGGCCGCAGCCGGTTAAGGTCGGTCCATGAGCGAATCCGATCAGGCCTTCGGCCGTTTCGACGAGGTCGAGACCGGCGAGGCCTTCACCCTGCAGAACCAGTGGCTGCTGAAGGTCGAGCTCGCCGAGGGCTCGGTCATGGCGCGCAGCGGCTCGATGGTCGCCTACCAGGGCGACGTGCGCTTCGAGCACAAGGGCGGCGGGCTCGGCCGGCTGCTGAAGAAGGCCGCCACCGGGGAGGGACTGCGGCTCATGCAGGCCTCGGGGTCCGGGGAGCTCTTCCTCGCCGATCAGGCCATGCTCGTGCACGTCATGCGGCTCGACAACGACGCGATCACCGTCAACGGCCGCAACATCCTCGCCTTCGAGGAGGGGATCGAGTGGGACATCACCCGCGTGAAGGGCGGCACTGCGGGGATGCTCGCGGGCGGCCTCTTCAACGTGCACCTGCGCGGGACCGGCACCGTGGCGCTCGTCTCCGACGGCCAGCCCGTCCGGCTGCAGGTCCACGAGGCGCCGACCTTCGCCGATCCGCAGTCCGCGATCGCCTGGTCGAGCGGCGTGACGACCACGCTGAAGACCGACATGCAGGCGAAGTCGTTCATCGGCATGGGCTCAGGCGAGAGCTTCCAGCTGGGCTTCTCCGGTCAGGGCTGGGTGCTCGTGCAGCCCTCCGAGGGCCGGATGGTCATCACGACCTAGTGGTGGGCGGGCTCCAGCAGCTCGGCCTTCGCGCGGCTGACGGCGACCTCGCCGCCCATCACGCCCATCCGGTTGATCTCGATGTCGCCCATCTCCTCGGTGATCCACTGGTGGGCGAGCTCGTTGGACCGCTCGGACTGATCGGCCTGCTCGAAGATCGTCATCGACGCGATCCGGCCGTTGCCGAGGTCCAGGCACTGGTAGGAGATGAACCCCGGCTCCTGGGCGAGCGCCTCGGCGAAATCGCGGTCGACGCGATGCATGAACGTGTCGGCCGCGTCGGGCTCGATGCGGTACGTGCGAATGCTGGCGAACATCGGTGCTCCCCTCGTGGTGGTCAGCCCGCCGCTTCGGCGAGCTGGGGCAGTGCGTGCAGCTGGCGGTACAGGCCGGCGGCGTCGGTGTAGGTGGTCTCGGCGGCGATCTCCCCGTTGGCGTCCAGGCGGATGACGTTGCAGCCCGCCATGTTCGCCGGATACCCCGTGGGCGCCAGGCCCACGAGGTCGCCCAGGTGCGTGCCCTCGGCTCGCCACTCCTCGCAGATGAGGTCGCCGTCGCAGGCGACGCGCGTGGCGCGGACGTGGAGGTCGGGGAACGCCCGCAGGTACGCCTCGGCCGCGTTGCGGATCGCCGCGCGCCCGTGGAGCGCTTCGGTGAGCGTGATGTCGCGGGACACCGCGTCCGGGGCGTAGCAGGCGGCCACGCCGTCAGGGTCGTGCGCGTTCCACGCGCCGGTGAGTCGGTCGATGAGATCGGCGCAGTGCCTCTGCGTCATGACGATCTCCTCTCGTCGGGTCCGCAACTGACGGTACGCGCGGGCGCGCGGGGCTGCAACCATGAACCGCATGAGCGACCCGCCCGCCCCCGAGCCCCACGAGGCGACGGTCTCCTTCCACGAGCCCGTCGACGTGCTCCCGCACCTGCTCGGACTCGACGGGCTGAGCTACGTCGAGTCCGTGCGCGACGGCCGCCTGCCGCCCGACCCGCTGATGGAGGCGATGGGCATCGTGGTGACCGAGGCCGAGCGCGGCCGCGTCGTCATGGAGGCCGTCCCCCAGCGCCACCACTTGAACCTCGGCGGGATCGTGCACGGCGGGTTTCTCGCGACCATCCTCGACGCGGCGACGGGGTTCGCGCTGCACACCACGCTGCCCGCGCAGTCGACGGCGCCGCACGTCGCGGTCGCCTACCAGTTCCTGCGCGCCGGGCTGCCCGGCGTGCGGATGCGCTGCGAGGCGACGGTCCTGCGCACCGGCACCCGGCTCGGGCACGTCCGGGCCGAGCTCTCCGACGAGAACGGCCGCCAGCTCTCGACCGCGGAGACGACGCACGCGGTGCTCGTCGTCGAGGGGATGGACCATCTGCAGGCAGGGCCGTCGGCCTGACGCGGCGGCTGGGCATCGCCGTGCTCGCGGCGCTCGCGCTCGCGGTGGTCTCGCCCGCGCTCGCGCAGGGCGCGACGCGCTGGACGCCCGATGTCGCCTCCGCGCGCGCGTACGCGCTGGAGCGTCCGGGCACGGAGTCGTTCTCGGTGCGCGACGGGACGCGCGCGTGGGGATACCAGCCTCGCCGCGTGGTCCGCACCGCGAGCCTCATCAAGACGATGTTCCTCCTCGCGTATCTGCGCCGTGAGGACGTCCGCTTCCGGCCGCTGGGCCCCGCGCAGAAGGCGCTGCTCGACCCGATGATCCGCAAGTCCGACAACTGGACGGCGACCCGCGCGCGGATGATCGTCGGGGACGCCGCGGTCCGGCGCCTGGCGCGCGCGGCGGGGATGCGGAGCTTCTGGCCCGCCCCGGTCTGGGGCGGCAGCTCGACCACCGCGCGCGACCAGGCCGTGATGTTCCAGCGCCTCGAGCGGCTGCTGCCGCCGCGCCACCGGGCCTACGGCCTGCGCCTGCTGCGGACCATCGTGCCCTCGCAGCGCTGGGGGGTCGCCCGGGTCGTGCCCGACGGCTGGCGGATCTACCACAAGAGCGGCTGGGGTTCGGGCAGCGGGGCGGTCGACCACCAGGCGGCGCTGCTGGTCAAGGGCGACCGGCGGGTGGCGCTGGCGATCACGACGACGTCGAACCCCAGCCACAAGGAGGGCAAGGTCACGCTGCGCGGGATCGCCTTCCGGCTGCTGCGCGGACTGCGCTGATCAGCGTGCGGTGAGGCGCACGGTTGGGCGCGGCGCGTCCCCGACGAACGCCGAGACCTGGACCTTCGACCCCGTCGCCGCCCGCCGGCTGAGCTTCACGCGGACCATCGCCGTGCGGCCCGGCGCGAGCCGGACGCGGGAGACCCCGAGCTGCCGTCCGCCCTGGCGCACGACGACGCGGATGCGACACGAGTTCCTCCGGGCCTTCGAGCAGCGCATCCAGACGCGCAGCGACCGGCGGTCGGCGGCCAGGCGCGGACGGCCGAAGCGCGCCGGGGCGGCGGCGCGGGCGCCGAGCACGTCACCCTCCTCGCTGGGCGGATCGACCTTCGTCCCCGGCGTCGACGGCGTCCCGAACGGGACGTCGGCCTGCGGCGGGGCAGGCGTGGCCGGGGGCGTCGTGGGACGCGGCGTGGGCTGGACGGCGTCGTAGCCGAGGGCGCTCCAGATCAGGTCGGCGTACGTGTCGTGCCCGGCGGCGGACGGGTGTGGGTCGCCGCCGTTCTGGCACACGAGCAGGTACGTGCAGATCGACGCGTCCTGGTTGGCCGGCGGGCTGTTGAACACGGGGTGGGGGTCGACGAACACCGCGCCGGCGCCGGTGGCGGCGGTCCGCAGGCGGTCGTTGAAGGCGGCGTGCTGGATGTAGCGCGCCGGTTGGCCGGGCTCGTTGTGGCTGAACGGGTCGCCGTAGCCGGTGACGACGAGGTCGGCGGCGGGCGCGGCGGCTCGTAGCGCGGCGACGATCTGCGCGAGGCGGCTCTGCGCGTCGTCCAGGTCGACGCCCTGGAGCAGGTCGTTGCCGCCGGCCGTCACGATGATCGGGCTGACCTCCCCGGGGTACGCGGCGACGAACGCGAGTGCGGCGTCCAGCTGACTCCCGGCGTGTGCGTCGTACTGATCGATGCCCTGACACGCCGAAGCAGCGGGTCCGATGATCATCGCCGTCGTGGCCTGCGGACAGCTGTAGTTGACCGCCGTGTGGCCGGGGCGCACCGGCTGCAGGCGGAGTTCGAGACGGTCGACGAAGCTCGTGAACCGGGCACCCCAGCCGGGGGTGCCGTTGACCACGCCGTACGGAACGGAGTCACCGATCGCGAGGCTGAACCGTGCGGGCGCGGCGTGGGCCGCCGGGGCGAACAGCAGGGCAGCGAGCAGCCCGCAGAGCAGCGCCACGGCTGCGTGTCGTCGTCCTTGGCGGCGCATCATCCCGGGTAGTCGGCGCTTCTGGCGCGGACTGCAGCAGATTCTCGCAGCTGGGTCTATTCGCCCGCCGGGGCTGCCGGCTCGGCGGACGCGGGTTCAGGGTCGGGCTCGGGCTCCGGGGGCGCCGGGTTGCCGTAGCGCGTGGTGACCGGCTGGCGCTTCTCGCCGCCGCCGGGGGTGCGGATGACCCGCGTGACGGTGATCGAGAAGTTGCCGTCCTCGACCGGCTGGCGCGCGCCCGGGATGGCCTGCACCCGCCGCCCGCCGTTGTCGCCGTAGAGGCGCACGGTCACCGAGGTCTCGGTGCTGCTCGTGCGCACGAGGACCGGCGTCTTCGTGTCGTTGGTCCAGCGCAGGTCGATGCTGCCGAAGTTCAGCGTCGACTCGCGCCCCGCCGGGTAGCGATCGATGTAGAGGCTGTGCGGCGTGTGGGCGTCGATCTGCAGCCCGGCGAAGTACGCGGCGTTGTACATCGTCGTGGAGAACTGCGAGACGCCGCCGCCGACCGAGGGCTCCAGGCGGTTGCCCTCGGCGATGAACGGGGCCTCGACGTAGCCCTTCGCTTCGGTGCGCTCGCCGGCGATGTCGTTGAGCGAGAACGTCCCGCCGGGTGCGATGACGGTCCCGTCGACCACCGACGCGATCTTGCGGATGTTCGTGACACGTGGCTCGCCCGGCGCGTAGTACGTCGTGAAGGTGCCGATCAGGCGGTCGATACCGCGCGCCTGCTTCGTGGTGACGGCCGGGCCGACGGTCTTCACCGGGAGCGTCGCGTCGTGGCGTCCCGCGCGCACGGCGCGGTCGATGCGGTCGCCCGCCGCGCCGCGGTTGACGGTGCGCCCGGAGCGTCCCGGCGAGCGGATCTCGACCTTCGCGCTGCGCGGCCGCCAGCTGACCTCGCCCTTGCCGTCGACGACGACGTCGCTGCCGGTGGCGGAGAACCGCGCCTCGCGCGCGGGACGGTCGCGCTTGGCGGCGAGGTCGGCGACGACCGCCTTGCGGGCCTCCGGGTCGGTGCCCAGCCGTGCGTCACGACCATCCTTCAGGGGGCGCAGCGCGACGAGCCCGGCCAGCTGCGCCTGGGTGACGGTGAGGTCGCCGCCGGGGGCCTTGATCGTGAGCGGCTCGTCCAGGTACGCCTCGGCGCGGTTGGCGATCTCGCGCACCTTCTCCGAGGACACGGCGTCGCGCACCGTGATGGGAATCGGCACCGTCCGGTTGCGCGGGCCGGCGAACGCGGACTCCAGCCGGTCGGCGAGCTCCGTCCGCTGGACGCGCCGCCCGTCGCGCGGCGGCGTGACCGTCACCTCCAGAGTCTCCGGTGACGCCTCGATGGCGCCGGGCGAGAGCGGCCGGTCGACCTCCGTGGCGACGTCCCGGACGGTCGCGCTGAGCTTGGCCTGGTCGATCGTCGTCACGGGCTCGATCTCACGGCCGCCGGTCAGGCCGCCGACGACGCCGCGGACAGTGCCGAGCGGGCCGTCGCGGCCGGCGTCGAGCGCGCGCTGCACGGTCGCCTCGAGGTCGACCTCGTACCCGGCGTCCTCCGGGCTGACGTCGATGGTCGTCGAGCCGGCTGCGAGCGTGACCGGCTTGTCGCTGGCCAGCACGGGCGCCAGCCGGCGCTCGGCCTCCTGCGCGTCGGCGCCGCCGAGGTCCACCCCGGCGACCTCGGTGCCGGGGAGCACCTTGTCGCCGTAGGAGCTGCCGACGACGAGCAGCAGCAGGATGATGGCGCCGAGGGCGCCCGCGATCGCGAGCAGCACGCCGCGCCGCGGGCCGCGGGTGCGGCGCGGGCGGTCAGACCGGCGGTCGGACCGGTGGGGCGGCTCCGGCGGTTCGTCGTCGAACCAGTCTCGGCGCGTGGCGGAACGGGTCGTCATGCGCTCCTCCACGGTACGCCGTCTCGGGGCCGATCCCTGGAAATCGTCGTGCAGCGCGGACCGGCTTGGCGCTGCGGTAGCGTCGGCGCATGGCGGAGCCTCCGGTCGACCACTCGCCCCACAGCGTCGTCGCGTTCCATCTCGACGCAGCCGCAGGTCGCCTCTCGCTGCCCGATCACACGCTGGAGCTGCTGCGTTCCTCCGAGCGCGAGGTGCAGGTACAGCTGCCCATCGAGCGCACCGACGGATCGCTCTCGGTCTACACCGGCTACCGCGTCCAGCACAACGCCGCGCGCGGGCCGTTCAAAGGCGGGATCCGCTTCCACCCGGACGTGGATCTCGACGTCGTGCAGGGTCTCGCGTCGCTCATGACCTACAAGTGCGCGCTGGTGAACATCCCGTTCGGCGGGGCGAAGGGCGCGGTGCGCTGCCCGTCGCACGAGCTCGACGACCGCGAGCTCGGCCGGCTCGCCCGCGTGCTGACCCGCCGGCTCGCCGACGTCATCGGCCCGGAGCGCGACATCCCCGCGCCCGACATCGGCACCGACGAGACGACGATGGCGCACATGATGGACGAGTGGGCGCACCTCGTCGGGCCGTCGCCGTCGATCGTGACCGGCAAGCCGCTGGCGCTCGGCGGCACGTACGGGCGCCGTGACGCGGTCGGCCGTGGGCTGGCCCAGCTGTTCGCCTTCAGCGCCGAGGACCTCGGCGTCCAGGTCGAGGGAGCGCGGATCGCGATCCAGGGGTTCGGCAAGGTCGGGGCCTCCGCGGCGGTCGCCTTCACGCGCCTGGGGTGCCGGGTGGTCGCCATCAGCGACGCGGACGCGGCGGTGATCGCGCCGGAGGGTGGGTTCGAGCTCGGCGTGCTCGAGCAGTCGATGGCCCAGGGCCTGCCCGCGGGCGCGCTGCCCGGCGAACAGCGCCCGCGTGAGGAGCTGCTCGGCGTGGCCTGTGACGTGCTGATCCCCGCGGCGCTCGGCGGGGCGATCCATCCGGGGAACGTCGCGGCCGTCGACACGCGGGTGATCCTCGAAGGCGCCAACGCGCCGGTCACGCTCGACGCCGAATCCGCGTTGCTCGATCGCGGCGTGCAGATCGTGCCGGACCTGCTGGCGAACGCGGGCGGCGTCGTGGTCTCGTACTTCGAGTGGGTGCAGAACCTCCAGCACCTGCACTGGGATGCGGGCGAGGTCGACGAGCGCCTGGGGCGCACGATGCGCCGCGCGTGGGGCGAGCTGGCCGAGGCGGCCGGGCTGCGGGACGGCTCCTCGGCGCGGACGCTGCGGGAGGCGGCCTACGACCTGGGCGTCGGCCGGGTCGCCGACGCGATGGCGCTGCGCCGCTCGGGCTGACCCCCGCCGAGCGCGTGTGGTGCGCGCCACGGCTGCAGTTCCGGTCGCCCGTGCCGATACCCTTGGTATGACCATGACGGTCGCGTCACTCACCGAGCGGACGTTCCGCATCGCCCCGGCTCCCGGCGGCGAGCAGGATGTCGTCGCCACGGTGCTGGTCAGCGCCACCGACGGCCGCGCGCTGTCGGACGCGCTGAGCTGGCTGCGGACGCGCGAGTACCTCGCCCCCGCGGCCGAGAGCGCCGACCAGATCCTGGCGCTCCGTGCGCTCGTCGCGCTCCTCGACCAGATCGACACGCTCACCGACGACGGTCACGGCGCGCCCATGGATCTCACGCAGGCGCAGGTCGCGCTGCTGGGCGAGGCCACCGTGCGGTACGCGGCGGAGCGTGACACCGAGGATGGCTACGTTGCGCCCGCCGAGCGCGAGCGCATCGCGCGCCTGCGCGAGCTCTCCCATCGCCTCTTCGACCTCGGCGCCGACTTCGCCGGCGCGGTCGCCGAAGCGCAGGCGCACCACCACTAGATGGCCACCGAGCCGCCTCAGCAGCCCCCGGCTCCGGGCTGGTATCCCGACCCGCAGGCGCCCGGCGCCGAGCGGTGGTGGGACGGCGTGCAGTGGACGGCCAACCAGCGGCCGGCCGGCGGCGTCGCGGTGCCCGTCGCACCGCCGCGGCCGATGGGTCAGTCGGACGAGAAGACGTGGGCGGTCCTCGCCCACCTGTCGGCGCTCGCCGCGGCGTTCGTCGGCTTCGCCTTCCTCGGGCCGATGGTCGTCTACCTGCTCAAGCGCGATGACAGCCCGTATGTCCGCGCCCATGCCGCGGCGGCGCTGAACTTCCAGCTGTCGTGGCTCATCTGGGGCATCGTCCTGGGCATCGCCACGTTCGTCCTGATCTTCTTCATCGTGGGCCTGCTGCTGCTGCCGGTGATCATCATCGGCGCCATCGCGTGGCTCGTGCTCGTCATCGTCGCCAGCGTCAAGGCGAACAACGGCGAGCTGTTCAAGTACCCGTTGACGATCGACTTCTTCAGCTGACGCCCGCGGCCACGACGTCGACCTCGACCTTGAGGCTCGTCGTGCGCCCGCGCGTGTACATCACGCCCGACAGCGGCGCGACGTCCGAGTAGTCGCGCCCGTAGGCCGTGACGATGTGGCGATCGCCGACGACCTGGTCGTTCGTCGGGTCCAGGTCGAGCCAGCCGGCGCCCGGGAACAGGACGCTGAACCAGGCGTGCGAGACGTCCGCCCCGGTGAGCTTCGGCCGGCCCGGCGGCGGGTCGGTCTCCAGATAGCCGCTGACGTAGCGGGCGGGCAGCCCGAGCGAGCGCAGGCAGGCGATCCCGAGGTGGGCGAAGTCCTGGCACACGCCCTGGCGGGTTTCGAGGACCTGCGTGAGGGGCGTGTCGACCTTCGTCTCGCCGGGCGCGAACGCGAAGTCGGCATGGATGCGCGACGACAGGTCCGTCACGGCTTCGACGAGCTGGCGGCCGGGCGTGAACGACGGCGCCGCGTACGCGGCGAACCGCGGGTCCGCCTCGACGCGGCGAGAGTCGAGCGCGTAGTGGATCGCCTCGACGTCGCGGTGGTCGCGCACCTCCTCCCACGACTGCTGCCCGAACAGCGAGAGCGCCGCCGTCCTGCGGCTGGCATCGACCTCCACGAGGCTCGTCGCGGTGACGCTCAGGGCGCGGTGCGGCGACGTGACCGCCACGTAGGCGACCCGGTTGCCGAAGAAGTCGACGTGCTCGCCCTGGTCCTCGGGCACCGGGTCGACGGTGATCGACGCCTCGAGGCAGCGCTGCCCGGGCGCATCTCGCGGGAGCAGGTGCAGCAGGCTGTAGCTCGGGGCGACCCGCGCGGAGTAGCGGTACTCGGTGCGGTGGGTGATGCGGTAGGTCGCGCTCACGGCGCGGACTCCCCGACCTCGCCCGACCAGCCGAGCGTGTGCTGCGGCAGGCGGCGGGCGAAGTGCGCACGGTCGAGCTCGTCGGCGGCGGCCAGCAGCTGGGCGTGCAGGTCGCCGAGCAGTGCGTCGAGCGCGGGCCGGGTCGAGGCGCCCTCCGCGTCGCCGACCATCGTCCTGGGGTCGGTGAGTGCGAGCGCGGTGCTCGTCTCGAGCACGAGGCGCTGATCGGCGCGCAGCCGCTGGCCGGGCGTGGCCGGGAGCGCCGCGAGGTCGTCCGTGAGCCGTGCGAGCTGGTACGCCAGCGACCGCGGGTTGTGCTCGTCGAGCAGCAGCAGCTCGAGCGCCGTCTCGAGCTGCGCGCGCGAGCGGTAGCGCCGGCGGTAGGTGATGATGCTCTCGGCCGCGGTGAGCGTCGATTCGAGCACGAGGCTGTCGGCCGCGACGTCGCGGGTCGTCGTGATCGTCGCGCGCAGCAGCGACAGCAGCCCGATGGCGCGCTCCAGCCGCCGGCCCGCGTCGAGGAACCGCCAGCCCAGGTCGCGGACCATGCTCTCCTCGCCCAGGCCGCCGAGCGCGAGCAGGCCCTGCATGAGGCGCTGGAGGGTCGCCTGGGTCTCCGGGGCGCCGGCCCCGTCGCGCCGGCGCAGCTCCAGGATCTGCCGGTCGAGCGTGCCGACGACGAGCCAGGTGTCCCCCGACAGCTGGTCGCGCACGGCGTAGGCGCACTGCAGCAGCGCGCGCACCGCATGGGCGACGGTCCCCGGCCGGTGCTCGTCGACGAGCAGGGCGTGCAGCTCGTCGCCCGGATGGTCGAGGAGCGCAGGCTGCGTGAAGCCCGGCTCCGTGGCGGTGACGTCGGTGAGCGCGCGGAGCAGCACCCGCAGCGCGGCCTCGCTCGCGGGGTCGCCTCCCTGGAACTCGTTGCGCCGGTCGTGGATGGTCCGCAGCAGCCTGACGGTGGACTCCGCACGCTCGGCGTACCGGCCGAGCCACCACAGGTTCTCAGCCGCGCGGGCGGGCAGCGACGCCATCGCGTCGACGCCCTCCAGCGCCGGACCCGTCTCCAGCCAGAACCCCGTCTGGCGCTCGGGCTCGGAGGTCAGTACCCACGTGTCCTTGCTCACCGCGCCGGCCTGGTTGCTGATGCGCTGGCGGCCGTCGTCACCGGCAGGCGCCACGCGGGTCAGGCCGCCGGGCATCACGGTGTACGAGTCGCGGCGCGCGACGGCGTACGTCCGTAGGACGCTGCGGCGCGCCTCCAGGCCGTGCGTGCCGAGCGTCGGCGTGGTGCCCAGCGCAAGCGGCTCCTGGCCGACCCACATCGCGGGGTGGCGCTCGATGCGCGCGCGCAGCTCCTCGCGCTCGGCGGCGCTCAGCTCCCACCCGAGGATCGCGGCCGGGCCGGCGCCGCGCGACACCGGCCGCAGGACGATCTCGCCGAGCCGCGCGAGCACCTCGCGGCGCGCGGTCTCGTCGCCGCACCACCACGTCGGCACGCTCTCCATCCGCGGGGTCCGGCCGAGCAGGTGCTCGCCCAGGCGGGGCAGGAACGTCATGAGCGCCGGGTTCTCCAGCACGCTGGACCCGAGCGGGTTGACGACCGAGACCAGGCCGCGCCGGGTGGCCTCGACGAGGCCGGCGACCCCGAGTTGGGAGTCGGGCTTGAGCTCCAGCGGGTCGCAGTACCAGCCGTCGACGCGGCGCAGGATCACGTGGACCGGCTCGAGCGCCCCGAGCGACCCCATGAAGACGCCGTCGCGCCGGACGACCAGGTCCGACCCCTCGACCAGCGGGAACCCGAGCGTGCTCGAGAGCACCGCGTGCTCGAACGCCGTCTCGTTCCACGGGCCCGGCGTGAGCACCACGATCCTCGGATCCTCGACGCCGGGCGGCGCGGCGGCCTGCAACGCGGCGCGCAGCGCGCGGAAGAACGGCGCGAGCCGGTGCACGTTCGCGCCGCGATAGAGGCTCGGCAGCACGCGCGAGGTGACGGTGCGGTTCTCCAGGGCGTAGCCGAAGCCCGACGGCGCCTGGGTGCGGTCGGCCAGCACGCGCCAGCGTCCGTCGGCGTCGCGCCCCAGGTCGGCGGCGTAGCTGAACAGCTGCTGCGTGTCCGGCCCGCCGGTCCGCACGCCGTCACACGCGCGCAGGAATCCCGCGTGGCCGAAGACGACCTCGGGCGGGATGAGCCCGCGGCGCAGCAGGTCACGCTCGCCGTAGAGGTCGTCGAGGATGAGGTTCAGCAGCTCGGCGCGCTCGATGACGGCCGATTCGATCGCCTGCCACTCGCGGCTGGGGATGACCGTGGGCAGCGGGTCGAGCGACCAGGAATGGCTGGGCGCGTCGTAGGCGTTGTAGACGACGCCGTCCTGGTCGAGCAGGCGCGCGGCCTCCGCGCGGCGGCGCAGGAGCTCGTCGGTGCCCAGGCCCTCGAAGGCCTCCGCGAGTTCGCCCCAGTGCTCGCGCGGCGCACGGGTGGCGGCGTCGAGCATCTCGTCGTAGCGGCCCTCCGGAGGCGCGTACGCGGAAGGGGGCGTGGTGATCACGGGGCTGTCCACAGGGCCTCAGCGCTGCGCCGGGCGGCGCAGGTCGAGCGTGCGAGGGTATTCCCCGGGGGCGACGGCGGGCGGCACCCTCACCGGGCCCGGCGTGTGGCCCGCGGCCTCGAAGCGGTTCGAGCGGCGGGACTGCGCCTCGCTGGCGTTCACCGGGAAGGTGTCGTAGGACCGCCCGCCCGGATGGACGACGTGGTAGGTGCAGCCACCCATCGAGCGCTCGGTCCAGCGGTCGAGCACGTCGAAGACCAGCGGGCTGTGGATCTCGATCGTGGGGTGCAGCGCCGACCACGGCTGCCACGCGCGGTAGCGCACGCCGCCCACGTACGACCCGGCGACCCCGGTGGGCTGCAGCGGCACGCGGTGCCCGTTGCAGGTCAGGACATGACGCTCGCCGACCATGCCGTCGACGCGCACCTGCAGGCGCTCGAGCGACGAGTCGACGTACCGCGCCGTGCCCGCCCCGGACTCCTCGCCGAGGACATGCCACGGCTCGATCGCCATGCGCAGCTCGATGTCCACGCCGTCGACGTGCGCGGTGCCAAGGTGCGGGAAGCGGAACTCGAGGAACGGGTCGAGCCACGCGGGGTCGAACCCGTCGATCCCGGCGACGACGGTGCGGATGTCCTGCTCGCAGAACCACGGCAGCAGGAAGCGGTCGTGCAGCTCGGTGCCCCACCGCACGAGCGGCCCGGTGTACGGCTCCTCCCAGAACCGCGCGATGAGCGCGCGCACCAGCAGCGACTGCACGAGCCCCATCTGCGGGTGCGGCGGCATCTCGAAGCCCCGCAGCTCGACGATCCCCAGCCGGCCCGATTCGGTCCCGGGGTCGTAGAGCTGGTCGATGCAGAACTCCGCGCGGTGCGTGTTGCCCGTCAGATCGGTCAGCAGGTTGCGCAGCAGACGGTCGACCGTCCACGCGGGCACCGGCGCGTCGTCGTCGGCCTCCTCGGCGAGCCGGGCCAGCTCGTTGAACGCGATCTCCAGCTCGTAGAGGTTCTCGTGGCGCGCCTCGTCGACGCGCGGCGCCTGACTCGTCGGCCCGATGAACCG
>SXGQ01429799.1_pt1 | contig 13833 bp, 14 predicted proteins | sample 3178371 | NCBI WGS metagenome assembly SXGQ01 (sample SAMN11356859, study PRJNA531348) | freshwater metagenome | isolation source: freshwater sample F1-20 | place: China: Fuxian Lake, Yuxi | collected 2017-12-25
GGGATAGCCGTTCGAGCGCAGGCCGTCGACCTGGTCCTTCATGAGCGCGATGAGCGGGCTCACGCAGACGTCGATGCGCGCGTCGCCCGCGCGGGCGGCGGCCAGCGGCGGCACCTGGTAGCAGAGGCTCTTGCCGCCGCCGGTGGGCATGACGACCAGGGAGTCGCGTTTGGCCAGACCGGCCTCGATGGCCTCGCGCTGGAGCGGCCGGAGGGTGGAGAAACCCCAGGTGCGCTCGACGGCGGCGATGATGGGGTCTGTGGGCATACGGCAAGAGGATACCGGCAGGAATGCGGGCGTCGCATGACGATCGGTCGCGGCTACGATCCGCGGATGTCGATTCTTCCTGTCGTTCTTGAACGCCCAAGCGGCGGCGTCCGGCTGGAGCCGCTGGACCATCGTCATGTGCCGGAACTGCTGAAGGTTGCCCACGACCCCGCCATCTGGACCTGGTGGTCCATTCCCCCTCTGACCACCCATGAGCGGATGGCGGAGTGGGTGGCGAAGGCGCTCGCCAATCGGGATGCGGGGACAGAGGCGCCGTTTGCGGTGATTCACAGGCCGACGGGCGCGGTCGCGGGTTGCACGCGCTACATGGACATCCACGAGGCTGACCGGTGGCTGGAGATCGGATGGACATGGTACGGCACGGCGTACCAGCGCACCGGCGTGAACACCGAGAGCAAGTACCTGCTGCTTCGCCACGCGTTTGAGACGCTCGGCATGGTGCGCGTGCAACTCAAGACCGACGCTCGCAACCAGCGGTCGCGCGACGCGATCGGCCGCATCGGGGCGCGGTACGAGGGGACCCTGAGGCGGGTGAAGAAGCTCCACACGGGCTTCATTCGTGACACCGCGGTCTACAGCATCCTCGATGAGGAGTGGCCGTCGGTGAAGCAGCGGCTGGAAGAGATGATGCAGCCCCGGTCGCCGCGGCGGTAACCGGCGGCGTTAGTGCGGGCGGAACTGCTCGCCGATGCCGTCGACAAAGAGCTCAACCCGGCCGCAGCGCGGGCAGACGTACACATCAAAGTGCTCGCGGTTCACAAAGAGTTCGCCGAGCTCGCCGAGGAAGAAGGCCCAGCCGCGGGTGCCCTCGTGGAACTTCTTGGTGCCGACGTACTGGAGACCGGTGGCGCAGCGCGGGCAGAGCATGGGATCGGGGTCGTTGTTCATCCCCCGATTATGGATCAGTTGTGAACCGGGGTCGTGTCCGGTTCTGAGCGATGCGGGACACCGCAGGCGCCGTCCTCGTCGCACCGGCGTCCGAAGAGGGCGCTGATGCGGAGGCGGTTGCGGGCGAACCAGCGATAGAGAGTGTCGGTGATCGGCTTGGCGATGGGCCACCTGGTCCACGCGAGGAGCCAGCCCTTGCCGACAGCCGAGTAGGCGCGGCGGAAGACTTCCATTCCTTCGATGACGGTTCCATCGGGCAGCAGGCCGTGGATGCGGGCCATGGTGTCGTCGGGGGTGCGCCCGATGGTGGCGGGATCGAAGGCAGGATCCGTGATGTCCTGAACGGCGAGTCGGCCTCGGCCTCGGTCCATCCGGAGGAGCATTCCAGCTTCCCGGGCGCACATGGGGCACTGGCCGTCAACGTAGAGCTTGAGCTCCCAACCAGGAGGAGGGGCGTGCCGATGGGCGGGGTCGGCGGCGGCGAGGGCGGGGGAAGGGGTGAGGGCAGTCATCGTGGGCGGCCTCCTTGGAAGGTGAGAGCCTGCTTGCTCAACTCTAGGTTCGTACGGGAGTTGGGAGCGGATGAGGGGGGAGCGTTTGAGGGTGGATCTGTGCGCCCGGAGGATGGGGTGGGGTCGGCTCTCGCGGGGGTGCGGAGAGGGGGTTTGGTGCGGGTAGGTCCAGGTGACAGGGCAGGGCAGAGAAAGGGCTTGACACTTCACCGATTGCTTATATATTGAGTCCATGGCTCGAGCGATGGCTGATGCGACGGTGTTCCATGCGATCTCGGACCCCACGAGGCGGCGCATATTGGACCTGCTGCGTGGTGGGGAGCGGCCGGTGTCGGAGATCATGGCGGGGCTGGACCTGCCGCGGCTGCGAGGGGCGGGTCAGGGCGATGTGCGGGCGATCAGTCAGCCAGCGCTGTCGCAGCATCTTGGGGTCTTGCGCCGAGCGGGGCTGGTTGAGCATCGCAAGAGCGGGCGGCACCGTTTGTATGCGGTGCGTGGGGAACCGCTTCAAGAAGTTTCCCAGTGGGTCCAGCACTTTGATCGTTTCTGGACGTCCAAACTCGGCGAGTTGGGGCGCTACCTGGACCGAGCGCATGGCGTGGGCGTCCAGGATGCTCAGGAGGCGGAGTGATGATGCAGGCGGCGGGCGGCAAAGTGCTGCGGAAGCAGGCGTTCTATCCGCATCGGCCGAGGTGGTGTGGGTGGCGCTGACGGATCCGCGGGCGCTGGCGGAGTGGCTGATGCCCAACAACTTCGAGCCGGTGCTGGGGCGGGAGTTTGAGTTCCAGACTGATCCGTACTTCGTGTGCACGGGGCGAACCCTGTGCCGCGTGACGGAGCTTGATCCGCCGCGACGGATGGCCTGGACCTGGAAGATCGTGACCAAGGATGGCAAGCGTGACATCCCCGAGATGCTGATCACTTGGACGCTGTCTGAGCATGAGGGCGGAACGCGGCTGGTGCTGGAGCATCACGGGCTGGATCAGGCTCCGTGGTGGGTCAAGATGAGCATGGGCATGGGGTGGGGCACGATGATCTCGCGATGGGTGCCGAAGGTGATCGCGAATATCAAGGGTGGCGCGTTCACGCCGGGGGCGATTCCGCTGGAGAAGCGGTGCTACAAGGTTCGCACGATCTCACCGGAAATGGTGCGGTGAGTCCGGGAGCGGCTGCGAGTGTCAGGCGATGGTGCCCATCACGCGGTGGTGGGCGACGGGAGCCACGACTTTGAAACAGGAGCAACGGCGATGAAGCGTCACGGCTTTGCGGCGGTGGTCGGCGCGGTGGTGGTGGTGGCGGCGGGGGCTGGCGCGATAATGGTGCACGCGGGAGCCGAACCCGCGAAGCCTGACCCCGCGCTGATGAAGGAGATGTCTCCTGAGATGCAGGAGATGATGAAGCAGTACATGGCGCTTGCGGAGGCGGGGCCGGAGCATGCGGTGCTCCGAAAGCTGGAGGGGCGCTGGACGACGCGGATCAAGCTCATGGGCGGCGCGGGGATGCCGGCATCAGAGAGCACGGGCACGGCCAAGGGGACTCTGGTGCACGGCGGGCGGTACCTGATGCTTGAGAGCAGCGGCGAGATGATGGGCATTCCCTGCGATGTGACGCATCTGATGGGGTATGACCGCTTCCAGAAGATGCATACGGTGGGGATCTGGGGCAACACATCCACGCAGATGCACATGTTCACAGGACAGACCGATGCCGGGGGATCGTCGATCACCTACACAGGCGAGATGAATGACATCGCAGGGAAGCGCAACGTGAAGTTCGTCATGCGGCTGGACGGCGAGGATGGGTATCAGCTTGAGGCGTATGACACGCTGCCGGACGGGACTGAGCTCAAGGTGCTCGAGACGACGTTCACCCGTGCAAAATAGCTGCCCGGACTGAGATTTGCCCGGCTCCAGTGCCGACCCGATCGGTACGATCGTTGGAGGGTTTGGAGACTGCGATGATGCGGAGCCTGGCGAGTATGTTGTGCGGGAGTGGGGCGCTGGCGATCGTCGGCTGCGCCTCTCCCGCGCCCGCCGGGCCGCCGGCGGTGACATTTCGCGGCACAGCACCGCTGGGCGCGACCGCCACGGACCAGAATGGCCAGAGCTTCGCCGTCGCCGGGCTGAGCGGGATCGTGCACCTGGGCGATGGGCGCTTTGCCAGCGTGATGGACAACTCGAGCCGCGTGGTGCTGCTGGACGTCGCTGTGAACGACAACGGTTCGATCGCGTCGGCCGCGATCTCCGGTGGGCTGACGCTGTCGCAGTCGCGGGATCACGAAGGGATCTGCCACGGCACTTCGTGCGAGGGCTCGTTCTTCATCAGCGATGAGACCTCCGGCCCGCCGGCGATCCCGTCGGTCCACGAGTACGACCGAGCCACCGGGCAACTGCTCCGCACGATCGAGCCGCCGGAGGTGTTTCGGCAGGCCGTCGCCAACTTCGGGTTTGAAGCGCTCACGCGCTCGCCCTCCGGCGGCGTGGTGTGGACGGCCAACGAGGAGGCGCTGGGGTTCGACGGCCCGCTGAGTTCACCCACGAACGGGACGCTGGTGCGACTGTTGCAATGGCGCGTGAGCGGGCAGGCGCTCGAGCCCGTGTCGCAGCGTGTCTACCAGACCGAGCCGATGCACGCCGGGCCGATCAACGGGGGTCGCAGCGGCGTGGTGTCGATGGTGGCGCTGCCCGACGGCCGGTTGCTGGTGCTCGAGCGAGCGCTGGCGGCCTCGTTCCTGAGCCCGTTCCGATGCCGCATCTATCTCGTAGAGTTCGAGGGCGCCACCGAGGTGAGCGGGATGACGGACGGGTTGGTCGGCGCCGAGTTCACCACCGTCGGCAAGACGCTGCTGTGGTCGGGCAACGTGACGAACATGGAAGGGCTGGCGCTGGGGCGCCCGCTGCCGGGCGGGTCGTGGTCGCTGATCGGGATCGTGGACGACGGCGACCCCATCAGCCAGAACACCGTGGTGGCCTTCGAACTGTCCGGAGTGGGCCCCATTGCCGAGGACCTCGATGGCGACGGCGCAGTCCAGGCCGAGGACGTCTACCGATGGCACATGTCACCGGTGGATGTGACAGGGGACGCCCGGATCGATGCCGCCGACGGGTTGGCCGTGGCGGATGCGGCACGCACGGTGGAGGCATGCGATGCCTCAGGCGGGCAGCGCTGATCCCGCGCGGATCGCCCGTGTCGAGCATCTGATGCGTGCGGGGCATGGCGGGGGACCGGGATCGTGCTATCCTCAGGCCGGTCGCCGATCTCGTGGTGGGTTCGGCGGGCCGCCAGAAGGAACGAGCATGACTCAGCTTGCCACACCGAACGCCGGTTCGTCGTCCCGTCGCTACATCCGCGACCTGCGCCCGAACGAACGATTCGAAGGAACGTTCTGCATCGCCAACGCGCAGCTGGCGGTGACGCGCAGCGGCGAGCCGTACCTGGCGTGCCTGCTGAGCGACAAGACCGGCCAATGCCCCGCGCGACGCTGGAGCATGCCGCCGGAGCTGTTCCAGCGCCTGCCGGTCGACGGCTTCGTGTGGGCCGAAGGGCGCACGCAGCCGTTCAAGGGCGAGCTGCAACTGATCATCGAGAACATCGAGGGTGTCGAGCCCACGCCCGAGCAGCTCCACGAGCTGCTGCCCACCGCCGAGCGTCCCGTCGAGGAGATGTTCGCCGAAGTGAAGCAACTGCTCGGTACGCTCAAGCACCCGGCGATGAGCGCACTGGCCGAGGCGTACCTGAGCGACGAGGGGTTGATGGGCCAGTTCAAGCAGGCCCCGGCCGCCAAGATGATGCACCACGCGTACATCGGCGGCCTGCTTGAGCACACACTCAACCTGATGAAGCTGGCGGACGTGGTGTGCCCCCTGTATCCCAAGATCAACCGCGACATCGTGGTGCTCGGGCTGTTCCTCCACGATCTCGGCAAGACGCGCGAGCTGAACTGGGACGGCGCGTTCGGCTACACCGACCGGGGCGAGCTGATCGGCCACATCGTCGAGGGGGCGATCATGCTCCACGACAAGGCCCAGCAGGCGATGCGGGCCAGCGGCACGCGGTTCCCCAAGCACATCATCACCGTGCTGCAGCACATCATCCTGAGCCATCACGGCGTGCCCGAGTACGGGGCCGCCAAAATCCCGAGCACGCCCGAGGCGATCCTGATCAGCCTCCTGGATAACGTCGACGCGAAGACCACCATCGCCCTGGCCGCGGCCCGGCCCGAGCGGGCCAAGGCGATGGACCTGGGCGGGAACTTCACGGAGAAGCTCTGGGCCCTGGAAACCAAGCTGTTCCGCCCTGATCCGCTGGGCTGAAGGGTCCCCGGGACAGGGGGTTGGCGCGTCCGCGCAAACAACTGTGAGCATTGGTGTTACGCCCCAGACGCACTGGGGGCACGCTGCGCTCAGATTGGGTGAACTCTGCCCGATCCGGGCCAATCCGTGTTGAGCGGCAGGGGTCCGGCGGCTACCTTGTTCGTCCCTGAAGGAGGGGCGGCTGTACGCAGCCGTTTGGCGGAAGCACGAGAGAGCCCGATCGCCCGCGGTTCAGGAGAGCGCGGCGGGATTGGGAAACTGACACGGATAAGGGAGAGACACACGTCATGAAGAATCTGATTTCTGTCGTTGCCTTCGCGGCGATCGCCGCGACGGCCAATGCCGGTTCGGCTGTTGACCTTGCGAACTGGACGTTCGAGACGAGCGTTCCCACGACCGCCGGCCCGCACGTGGCCGAGGGCGGCCTCTTCGCCGCGACCTCGCAGGCCTCCGGCTTCCACACCAGCGGGGCCACCGTCTACAGCAACCCTGTCGGCAACGGCACGTTCGAGTCATTCTCGTCCAACAACTGGTCGACCGGAGACTACTACCAGTTCCAGACCAGCACGCTCGGCTACGAGGACCTCACGTTCTCATTCGAGCAGACCCGCAGCAGCACCGGTCCGGCGAACTTCAATCTGGAGTGGAGCATCGACGGTTCGTCGTTCTCCAACCTCGCCGCGTACGTCGTCGACCAGGTGACGTGGAGCAGCGGCGCGTTTGTCGCCGGCTCGAGCTTCGCCTTCGCGCTGCCCGCCGGCGCCGAGAATCAGGCGAGCATCTGGCTCCGTCTGACGTCGCAGGTCACCACCGCCTCCGGCGGCACCAACCGCGTTGACGCTGTGGTCGTCAGCGGCGTCCTCATCCCGACCCCCGGCGCGATGGGCCTTCTGGCTGTCGCCGGCGTGGTCGCGACCCGTCGCCGTCGCGCCTGATCGGGCGTACGCGATTCGATGAATCTTCACAGGGCCCGGCAGCGATGCCGGGCCCTGTTTGTTCCCCTCGCCCAACCGTCGCCAAGTCTTCATGCAGCTTTCAAGCGTTGCTCGCCGGATGCCAACGCGGCCACGGTCAACTGCCTCTCAGGAGAAGGGCGTCCCACAAGCGATCACTGAGCGTCAGTGGCCCGTGGGACGCCGGAGACAGTCTCGAGAGAGGAATACGTCATGAAGAGCTTCCTTGCAGTTGCGGCGATCGTCGCCATCGCGGGTTCGGCCCAGGCCGTCACGCTGGCCAACTGGACGTTTGAGTCCAGCCTCCCGGACACGGCCGGTCCCTTCGCCGCCGAGGCGGGCGTGAACGCCGCGATCTCTCAGGCCAGCGGGTTCCACGCAAACGGCAGCGTTGTGTACAGCAACCCCGTCGGCAACGGCTCGGCCGAGTCGTTCAGCTCCAACTTCTGGACCGCCGGCGACTACTACCAGTTCACCACGAGCACCGCCGGCTACGACACCATCAGCTTCGGCTGGTCGCAGGTGGCCAGCAGCACGGGCCCGACCTCGTTTGCGATCCAGTGGAGCAGCGACGGCGTCAGCTTCAACACGCTGGCCAACTACACCGTCGGCACCTCGCCCTCGTGGTCGAGCCTCGCTGGCAATCCCGGCGCGGTCTACGCCCCCGTGGCGCTCCCCGCCGCGGCCAACGACCTGGCCAGCGTCTGGGTCCGCCTGACCTCGCTGGTCACCCCCGGCAACACCGCCGGCACCAGCCGCGTTGACGATGTGTTCTTCAACGGCACCCTCATCCCGACCCCCGGCTCGGTCGCCCTCTTCGGGGCCGCCGGCTTCGCCGCCCTGCGCCGCCGCCGCAGCGCCTGATCCCCAACCCCGGTCTCAACTGTCACTGACCGGGTCCATCCCCTTCCTGTCAGCGCCCGCCGCGTCCCCTCGCGGCGGGCGTCGGTTTTGGCCCCTCCGGACACGCGGGGGCGCCGTACGCGGAGCGGCAGGGTGGACGGGCCTAGAGTTCGGCGATGTCCGAAGCGTCGGTGATGATCTCGGTGAACTTCGCACGCCCGTTCCCGGTCTTCCCGCTGGACGGTGTGGTGCTGCTGCCGCACGCGCTGCTGCGCCTGTTCATCTTCGAGCCCCGCTATCGCCAGATGGTTGAGGCGGTGCTCGACGGCTCGGGGCAGATCGCCATGGGCGTCTTCCGAGGCGAAGGCTGGCGCGAGGACTACGAGGGGATGCCCGCGATCCGCGACACGGTGTGCGTCGGCCAGATCGCCCACCATGAAAAGCTGCCCGACGGCACGTACCGCATCTGGCTCCACGGCGTGTGCCGGGCCCGCGTGGTCGAGGAGTTCGAGCCCGACGGCGAGCGGCTGTACCGCCAGGCGATGCTCAATCCCGTCGGCGCCACCGAAACGCCCGAGCAGGAACTGCTCCCGGTGCGCGAGCGGTTGATGGAGATGCTCCGCCGCCCGCCGCTGGAATCGCTCGAACCGGTCAAGGCGCTGCTCGCCGAAGAGGACGAGCGCCTGGTCAAGGGCGAGCCGATCCCGACATCAGCGCTGCTCGAGGTCGTGGCCCTGAGCGTGCTCTCACGGCTTGAGATCCCCGGCCTGCAGTACCGGCTGCTGGAAGAGGGCGACATCCTCGAGCGTGCCGCCATCATCGAAGACGAGCTGCGCCGATTCGTGGGCCTGCTGGAACGCGTCAGGGTTCAGATGGACCCCGAAGCGCCCCGCGGCGTGACGTGGAACTGAACGCACCCAACCGGAAATCCCGCTCGCTCACGCTCGGGGTTCGTTGCGCAGGCTCTCGGTGATGCTGATCTCGTGCATTCGGATGCTGGTCTGATCCAGTTGTTCCTTGAGCTTGTGGAAGGCATCGGCATCCACGCTCTTCCAGTCGGTGTCCGCGCGGTCGATCAGCCGGCGCAGTTCTTCGACCAGCCCCTCGAGCTCGGCGCGGTAGGCGGGGGCCAGCTTGTCGCCGATCCTGGCCAGGCGATCGGTGATCCACTTCACGTCGAGCCTGCTGTTGGCGACGAGGTCGACGATGCGGTGGCGGGTCATGTCTTCGCGGGCGTGGGCGAGGCTCTGGGCCTCCATGCGGTCGACTTCCTCGCGCGTCAGGCCGTGGCTGGGAACGATCTGCAGGTCGATCCGCTTGCCGCTGCGCCGCTCGGTCGCGCTGACGGTCAGCACGCCGCTGGCGTCGACCAGGAACTCGACCTGAAGCTGCGGGATGCCCGCGGGCATGGGCGGGATGCCGCGGAGGTGAAAGACGCCCAGCGAGCGGCAGTCGGCGGCCATCTCGCGCTCGCCCTGGAGGATGTGCAGCATGATGCTCGTCTGGCCGTCGACGCTGGTCGAGAACATCTCCGTGGCCCGCGCGGGGACGGTCGAGTTCTTCACGATCAGCTTGGCCACCGCCCCGCCGACGGTCTCGATGCCCAGCGAGAGGGGGATCACGTCGAGCAGCAGGGCATCGGTGGTGTCGCCGGCGATGATCGAGGCCTGCACGGCGGCGCCGAGCGCGACGACCTCATCGGGGTTGAGCGCGGTGTAGGGGATCGTTCCGAAGAACTCGCGCACCCGCTGGCGCACCACGGGGATCCGCGTCGCGCCGCCGACCATCACCACCCGCGCCACATCGGACGGTACCAGCCTGGCATCCTTGAGCGCGCTGCGGCAGCAGGCGATGGCCCGATCGATCCAGGGGGCGATCAGGGCGTCGAACTCCTCGCGCGTGATGGAACGCGCGTGCCGCACACCGCCGACTTCGATGCCGATCGTGGCCGCGTCGTTGTCCGACAGGGCGATCTTGGCCGCTTCGGCGGCATCGCGCAGGGCCTGGCGCTCGCTGGGCGAGAGGTCCGGACGCACGCCGGCGTTCTGAGCCAGTTCTCCCAGGACCAGATCGGCCAGCAGGTTGTCGACGTCGTCCCCCCCAAGATGCGTGTCCCCGGCGGTGCCGATGACCTGAAAAAACGCCGGGTCGGAGTCTTCACCACTGGCCACCTGGCCACTGCCCACTGGCCCCCCCTCCGTGTCTCCGTGTCTCCGTGGTTGGCTCCCCGGAATGATCTTGAGGATCGAGATGTCGAACGTGCCGCCGCCGAGGTCGAAGACGGCGATGGTCTGCGGCGAGGTGTCGCGGACGCCAAGGCCATAGGCCAGTGCCGCGGCCGTGGGTTCGTTGACGATCCGGACGACGTCGAGCCCGGCGAGGCGACCGGCGTCGCGTGTGGCCTGGCGCTGAGCGTCGTCGAAGTAGGCCGGGACGGTGACGACAGCGCGGGAGACGGGCGTGCCCAGGGCCGTGGCGGCCCGGTCGCGGAGCGCCCGCAGGATGACCGCCGAGACCTCCTGCGGGCTGATGATGCGCCCACCGGGGAGCTGCACGCGGGCGGTGTCGTTGGGGCCTTCGACGATGTGGAAGGGCAGGTAGGGCACATCCGGGGCGGCATCCCTCAGCGAGCGCCCCATGAGACGCTTGACGCCCGCGATGGTCCGCTCGGGGTGCTCGACGGCGTGCCGGCGGGCCTCGAAGCCAACAGCCTCGACGGCCCCGGCGCTGCCAAACCGCACGACCGAGGGCAGCAGGTTCCGCCCTGCGGCGTCGGGGATGCACCGGGGCGTCAGCCCCTCCCCGCGCACGTCGACCGCCACCCGCGAGTTGGTGGGGCCAAGGTCGATGCCGAGGATGGGGGCGACAGACGGGGCGGCCATGGGGCTAGTTATAGAACCCCGAGCGTCAGCGAGGGGGTCACCTGCCTATGGAACCCTGACGGTGACGGAGGCGGTGATCCACGCCCAAGCGCGCCACGCGCGAGAAAGCGAGCGGGAGCCGCAGCCTTCTCGCACTCCGGGCACACCGCATCCAGCCTCGATCACTCGCTGACCATCACGCCGCCGAGCAAGAGCGGCGATTCATGTCGGATCGCTGCCTTGTTCAGCAGGCCGTTCGATTGGTCAGGTACTAGGCGCAAAACAGTCACCCGATCAAATCCACCACGAAGGCACGCGTCACGAAGAAAGGCGGACCGATCACCCTGAAGCATGCCCAGGTATGACGGATGTGAGGCGAGCAGTGAGTCGTCCAGCAATGGTGAGTGTGGGTCCCTCGCCGAGTTGATCAACGCTCGCAGGCCGGCATACTCCGCGAGTTGCTGGTCCAGCTCGGCCAGTTGTTGAGCCACGCCCGAAGCCGGCGCCACAACAACGGAGACTTCGGTGTGCTGTGGTTGCTCGGTGCTCGGAGTCTTTGGCCGGCTCGCCACCGGACCAAGGCAGGCAAGTCCGGTCGCCACTGTCGCCAGACCAGCCAGAGTGATGGTCGATCGCATGTGAGGGGCTCCTGACGGATTCCGTCTATGGGCGACCCGCTGAAACCATATGACGGGGCCGCCCGCGATATCCTGTCCCCCATGCTGACCAGTGTGAAATGGCTCAACCGCTACCTGGACCCCGCTGATGTGACCGCCGAGGTCGCCGAGCATGTGCTGACGCATGCCGGGTTTCCCATCGAGTCCGCCGAACCGCTGCCCGGCGGGGGGGGCGATACGCGGCTGGATGTCGAGCTGACCAGCAACCGGGGGGACTGCCTGTGCCACCTGGGACTGGCCCGGGAGATTGCCGCGGCCGGTGGGCGGCGGCTGAAGGTGCCGCAGCGGGCGCTGCCCAAGGCGGGCGGCCCGGCTCCCGTGGTGGCGGGGGTGACGCGGGTGGAGCACCATGTGGGGGCGGCGTGCCCGCGGTTCACGGCGCGGGTGATCACGGGGGTGAAGGTCGGCCCCAGCCCGGCGTGGCTGCGGGAGGCGCTTGAAAGCGTGGGCCAGCGGTCGATCAACAACGTGGTGGACGTGACGAACTACGCCCTCCTGGAGCTGGGGCATCCCAGCCATGTCTTTGACATGGCGACGCTGGCGGGGCGCCGGCTGGTGGTGCGCCAGGCGCGGGAGGGTGAGAGTGTCCCCGGCCTTGACGGCAAGACGCACAAGCTGGTCGCGACCGACATGGTGGTGGCCGATGCGGAGCGGGCGCAGTCGATCGCGGGGGTCGTCGGCGGCGTGCCGACGGGGGTGACCGAGAGGACAACGGACGTTTTGCTGGAGGTGGCGACGTGGGACCCGGCGACGGTCCGGCGGACGGCCCGGCGGCTGGATGTCCGCACCGATGCATCGCACCGGTTTGAGCGCTACGTCGATGCCCGGGATGTCGCGTGGGCGAGCGCCCATATTGCGGCGCTGATCCTGGAGGTCGCCGGGGGCACGCTGTGCGAGGGGATGATCGATGTGGGGCCGCAGGGGGCGTTCAAGGCGCAGCCTCCGACGGTGATCACGCTGCGGCTGTCGCGGTGCGAGCACCTGCTGGGCGTGCGCGTGCCGACGCCGGAGGTGGTGCGCCTGCTGACGGCGGTGGGGGTCGAGGTTCTGGGGTTTGAGAAGGGCGCGGGAGACGGCTCGGGGGACGAGGTGCTGCGCTGCCAGGCGCCGAACCATCGGCACGACCTGACGCGCGAGGTGGACCTGATTGAGGAGGTCGCCCGGCTGCACGGGCTGGACAAGCTGACCCCGACGCGGGCGATCGGGGTGAACCTGGACATGCGTCACCCGGCGCAGTGGTCGCAGCGCGAGCGGGCGACGGCGGCGATCGGCCGCACGCTGACGGGGATGGGGTTCTACGAAACGGTGACATTCAGCTTCGCGACCAAGGCGGATGCGGAGTTGTGGCTGCCGTCGGGTCTTCGGGCGCTCAAGGTGGATGAGGAGCGGCGTCGCGATACACCGTATCTGCGTCCGAGCATCCTGCCGAGCTTGCTGCACTGCCGCAAGGCGAACCGGGATGCGCAGGTGCGGGTGGAGGGTGGCGTGCGCCTGTTCGAGCTGGCGTCGGTGTATGCCGAGGAGGACGATGGGGCGGCGTTTGGTCGAAAGACGGTCGAGAACCGCAACCTGGCGATCCTGATGGATGTTCAAGGGTGCGACAGCCCGAGCGTCAGCGCGGACCAGTTGCAGCAGGCGTCGCGGGCGATGCGTGGCGTGATCGAGCGGGTGGTGGACACCGCGGGTGGTCCGGCGGCGAAGCTGGAGTTCGCGGCACATGCACCGATCGTGCGCGCGCTGGAGGGTGCTCCGTTTGCGCTGGTGACGTTGAACGGCACGCCGCTGGGGTACCTGGGGTTCATCGCGGGCAAGGCGTGCGAGCGGTGGGGGGTGGATGCGCCGGTGGCGGTGGCGGAGCTGGGGCTTGCGCCGCTGATCGCGCTGTACCCGCCGGCGGCACGGGCCCACGCGCTGCCGGGGTTCCCGACCATCGAGCGCGACCTGAGCGTGGTGGTGGACGAGCAGGTGACGTGGGAGAGCCTGTCGCGTGTGATTGTGGAGGCGGACCCTCGGCTCCTCGAGCAGCACCAGTTTGTGGGGACGTACCGCGGCAAGCCGATCGCCAAGGGTCGCAAGAGCGTGACGATGCGTCTGGTGTTCCGCGATCTCTCGCGCACGCTGCGTCACGAGGAGGTGGACCCGCAGGTGGCGCTGGTGGTCGAACGGCTTCGGGAGCGGGCCGGGGCGGAACTGCGCGCGTGACGGCGGCCGGAAACTGTTCAGGTCAAGCGGTTTAATGACGCCGAACGGCGTCTGGCGGTGAACGAACGGGGTCGGTTTGGCCGTATAGTAGGGGACGAGCCGTGGCAGCGCGCCCCGGCCCCGCGGTGGATCGCACCGAGAGAGGAGTTGTGACCATGACGACCGTTCCGAGCACGAGGCAGAGCCATGCGACGCACCCGGCGAGCAAGCCGAGTTCCCAGAGCGCCGGCGCCTCGGCCCAGGATCGGCCGCTGGTCTGGATCGACGGCGAGCTCACCCACGCGATCCGCAAGGAC
>SXGQ01596083.1_pt1 | contig 13833 bp, 13 predicted proteins | sample 3178371 | NCBI WGS metagenome assembly SXGQ01 (sample SAMN11356859, study PRJNA531348) | freshwater metagenome | isolation source: freshwater sample F1-20 | place: China: Fuxian Lake, Yuxi | collected 2017-12-25
CTATCCCCACGGAGGACACACGACCATGGCCCGAGTGCTGATTGTTGACGACGCCGCGTTCATGCGGAAGATGGTGGGCGACGCCCTCGCGAAGGGCGGCCACGAGGTGGTTGGCGAGGCCGCCAACGGCCAGGAGGCCGTTGAGCGCTTCCAGGAGCTCAGCCCCGAGGTGATGACGCTGGACATCACCATGCCCGAGAAGGACGGCCTGCAGGCCCTGCGCGAGATCATCGCGATGGACCCGAGCGCGAAGGTCATCATGTGCTCGGCGCTGGGCCAGGAGAGCAAGGTCCTCGAGTCGATCAAGATCGGCGCGAAGGACTTCGTGGTCAAGCCGTTCCAGGCCGATCGTGTCCTCGGCGCGATCGAGAAGGCCCTCGGCTAAATGCGCGCCCGCCTTCACGGCGGGCGCCCGCAGGACCTCGACGACCTCGGCGTAACCACCCCGCACGGGGTCGGTCTGTCCCTGCGCGCGCCCCTCGAACGTCCGGCCAGGGGGCCGTATGTCCACGGTATGTGGACGAACGTAAGGGACACCACCCCGGTGACCGATGTCGGAGTCGATCCCCTATGAAGGCTGCTACTCCCATCGGCATCATTCTCTCGATGGTCCTGCTCGCACTGGGCGGGTTCCTCGAGGGTACGAATCCGGCATCACTCTTCAACGTCCCGGCGACGGTCATCATCTTCGGTGGCCTGCTCGGGGTCTCCATCGCCGCGTTCGGCATGGAGGAGATGAAGAAGGTCCCGGTCCTCTACAAGAAGTCCTTCAGCATGGAGATGCCGGACTACGGCGCCAACGTGGTCCTCATGCATCACTTCGCCGACCGCGCCCGCCGCGACGGTCTGCTGGCGCTGGAGGAGGAGGCCGGGCAGCTGGAGGATCCCTTCGTGAAGAAGGGCCTCGGCCTGGTGGTCGACGGCTCGGACCCGGACACGGTCGCGGAAGTGCTCGAGCTCGAGATCGAGTCGATGCAGAAGCGCCACCGTCAGGGGCAGAACACCTTCAAGGGCGCGGGCGGCTTCGCCCCGACCCTCGGCGTGCTCGGCACCGTGATGGGCCTGCTGCACGCCCTGAGCATCCTCGACCAGCCCGAGCTGCTCGGGCCGGCGATCGCGGGCGCGTTCATGGCGACGCTGTACGGCGTCGGCGCCGCGAACATCGTCATCCTGCCGGTCGAGAACCGCCTCAAGCAGCTGACCGAGGCGGAGGTCACTTCGCGCCAGATGGTCATCGAGGGCCTGCTCGCCGTCCAGAGCGGCGACAACCCGCGCATGGTCGCGGAGAAGCTCCTTGCGTTCGTGTCGCCGGAGCAGCGCCTCTCGGTCGAGGAGGAGCTCGAGGGCGGTCGCCCGAACCTCAAGGCCGTCGACGGCGGCGCTGAGCAGCAGGCGGCCTAGCCATGGCCGGTCGGCGCCGGCGCGGCGGACACGAGCACCACGAGGAGCATCCCGACGAGCGGTGGCTCCTGACCTACGCCGACATGATCACGCTGCTGCTGGCGCTGTTCATCGTCCTCTTCGCGATGGGCAACACCGACCCGAAGAAGGCCGAGCCGCTCGCTGCGTCCGTGAAGGACGCGCTGAACGTCAGCATCGCTCCGGGCGGCACCGCGATCGCGGAGACCGGTGGGCAGGCCGATTCGAGCTCGCTCAAGCAGTCGGTCCCGACGCCCTCCCTGCAGGAGGCGATCTCGCAGGTCAAGCCCGTGTCGGCCGAGGAGGCCGAGCAGGAGAGCGAGCAGCTCGAGCAGCTCAAGGAGCGCATCGACGCGGCGGCCGCCGAGGACGGGCTGAAGGACAAGGTCCAGACCAAGGTCACGCGTGACGGGCTCGTGGTGCTGCTCCTGAGCGACGACTTCCTCTTCGATTCGGGCAGCGCCGAGCTCAAGCCGCGCTCGAACCGGATCATGGCCCGCATCGCCCAGCTCCTGCGCCTGGAGGGCTCGCATGCGGTGCGGGTCTCGGGCCATACGGACTCCGTGCCGGTCAGCGGGAAGTACCCGTCGAACTGGGAGCTGTCGACCGCCCGCGCGTCGGCGGTCGTCCGCGGACTCGCCCGGAACAAGGTCTCGCCCGCGCGGATGGAAGCTGCCGGGCGCGCCTATCTGGCGCCGGTGGCCTCCAATGCGACGGACCGCGGCCGATCAAAGAACCGACGCGTGGAAATCCTCATCCCTCGACAGAAGGTCGCCACCGAGGCGACCACCGGATAGCCCCATGGACAAGAAGAAGCTCATCATCATCGTCGTCGTGGCCATCGTGGGCGCTCTGGGCGGCTACAAGATGGTGCTGGCCAAGCCGGCCGAAGAGGGGCCGAAGCCCAAGGTCGCGGGTGAGGTGTACATCCTGCCCAAGGAGTTCCTCGTCAACCTGTCCGACGGGCGGTTCGCGCGGCTGAACGTCGCCATGGAGCTCGACCACCACTACACGTCCGCGGGAGCCGTCGAGGAGTACGCCAAGGCCCATGGCGGCGGTGGCCACGGGGCCGTCGAAGTGCCCGAGGGCTTCGGCGTCCTCCCCCAGGAGGCCGTGGTCCGCGACATCATCACCGATGAGCTCACCGAGGCGACCGCGAAGCAGATCCAGCGCAGCGAGTCGCGGGAGAAGCTCAAGAAATCGATCGCGAAGCAGATCAACAAGAAGACGGATGTGAAGGTCCACCACATCCTGTTCACCGACGTCGCCGTGCAGTAGGAGCCTTCGCCATGTCCGACATCACCTCGCTCACCCCTTCCGCGGTCGACGCCGCGCCGCTCGACACCGGGGACGGCCTGCGCCGCCTCGCCCAGGTGCGCGTCGAGCTGTCCGTCGAGATCGGCCGCACCTCGATGTCACTGGGTGAGGCGCTCGCGCTCGGCCCCGGCTCGGTCATCGCGCTCGACCGCATGGCCGATCAGCCCGTCGACCTGCTCGTCAACGGCAAGCTGGTGGCGCGCGGCGAGGTCGTCGTCATCGACTCCGAGTACGGCCTGCGGGTCACCGAGGTCGTCGGCGCGGAGGCGCAGACCGCTGAGCCGGCGCCGGTCGCGGCCGCACCGCCGGTCGAGGCCGCCCCGGCGCAGGACGCGCCGATCGACCAGGCGGCGATCGACGCCGCCATCGCCGCCGCTGCCGCTGCCGCGTAGACCTGCCGCCGCCGTGTGTGAGCGGCCGTGTTCCCGCGGGCCCGCTGGTAGGGTCGCCGACGTCTTCAGGAAGCGGGCGCTGTGTCAACGAATCCACGGACGGCTCCCCCCGTCGCGCAGGCTCTACGCCGCCTCACGGGCGAGGGCGCTGACGCGCGCCGGGATGCGCCCGCGCACGCCCTCGACCGGCTGACGGAGCTGTTCGACCGCTGCGCCGACGCGGTGGTCGTCGTCGGCCTCGACGGACAGGTCGCGGAGGCAGACCGTGGTGCTCGCGCGGCGCTCGGCCTGGCGCCCGGGGATCCCGTCGACCAGCTGTTCGACGTCGCTGAACGCCCGCGCGCAGCCGCCGAGATCCTCCCGCGCGCGGTGCGCGAGGGCCGGTGGGACGGGACCCTGGCCGTCCGTTGGGGTGGTGCGCCGACGACGGGCCGGGCCGTGCTGTTCGGCCACCGGGCGCCCGAGGGGCAGCTGCTGGCGACCTCCGTGATCGTCGCGGCGCCTGCCGTCGAGGACGCTGCGACCTTCGACGATCTTCAGGCCGGATCGCTGGCCCTCAGCGACGCGCTGGACCTGGCCCTGGGCGCCGCGCGTGCGCTGGCGGCCGTCCACCGCCACGGGCTCGTGCACCGCGATCTGCAGGCGCGCTCGTTCCTGCTGCCCGAAGGCGGGGCGGGGGTGCGCGTGACGGGCCTGTGGTCGGCGCGCCCCCTCGCGCCGGGGATGCTGCCCGCGCGGGAGGTCACCGCCGGGCTCGAGGGCGCGCTCCCGTACCTCTCGCCGGAGCTGACCGGCCGCGTCAACCGTCCCGTGGACCGCCGGTCCGATCTCTATTCGCTCGGTGTCGTCCTGTACGAGCTGCTGTCGGGCCGCCTGCCGCTGGAGGCCGACGACACCCTGGAATGGGTGCACGCGCACGTCGCGCGCGTCCCCGACCCGCTGCGGGCCCACACGCCCGCTGTCCCGGAGGTCGTCGACCGCATCGTCATGCGGCTGCTCGCCAAGAGTCCCGAGGACCGCTACCAGAGCGCCGCGGGGGTGGTCGCGGACCTCGCACGTTGTGTCGCCGAGCTGCGGGACACGGGTGTGGTCGGGACGTTCGCGCTCGGATCCCAGGATGTCTCCGACGTGTTCGCCGTGCCGCAGCGCCTGTACGGGCGGACGACCGAGAGCGACGCGCTGCTCGGGGCGTTCACGCGCGTGAACGCCACCCGTCGTGGTGAGCTCGTCCTCGTCTCGGGGCCGGCGGGCGTCGGGAAGTCCTCGCTCGTCCAGTCGCTGCGCGAGTCCGTCGGGCAGACTCGGGGGACGTTCGTCACCGGCAAGCTCGACGGCGTCGCGCGGGACGTGCCGTACGCGCCGTTTGCGCAGGCCGTCGGGGAGCTCGTGCAGCAGGCGCTCGCCGAGCCGCCCGCCCGCCTGCGGGCGCGCTCCGAGCAGCTGCGCGCCGCGGTGGGCGCCAACGGCCGGATCATCTGCGACCTCGTCCCCCGCGCCGAGCTGCTGCTGGGCCCGTGCCCGCCGGTCGGGGACCTGCCGCTGCCCGAGGCGCAGCGACGCGTGCACCGCGTCGTCGGTGACGTCATCGATGTCTTCGCCTCCGAGCACCCGGTCGTGCTGTTCGTCGACGACCTGCAGTGGGCCGACCCGGCGTCGGTGCAGCTCCTCGTCGACCTCGCGGGGCGCGACCGCCCGACGCGTCTCGTGCTGGTCGGCGGGTACCGGGACGACGAGCTCGAACCCACCCATCCGCTGACCCTCGCGCTCCACGAGCTGCGTGGGTCCGCCGGCCTGCTGGAGCTCCCCCTGGGACCGCTCGACGCGCCCGCCCTGCAGAGCCTCCTCGAGGACACCCTGCGCGCGCCGCCGGCGGCCTGTGCCGCGCTGGCGACGCTCGTGCGCGACAAGACCGGCGGCACGCCCTACTACGTCCTGCAGTTCCTGCACGCGCTGCACCAGCGCGGGCTCATCTCGCTGGACCCGCTCGGCGGCGGGTGGCGCTGGGACCGGGACGAGATCGCCGGCGCCGACGTCACGGACAACGTCGTCGACATCATGACCGAGCGTCTCCGGCGCCTGCCGCCGGCCACGCAGCAGGTCCTGATGATCGCCGCGTGCCTCGGCGACCGGTGCGATCTTTCGACCCTCGCGATCGCGGCACGCCGACCCGCGGGCGAGGTCGAATCCGACCTGTGGGACGCGCTGCGCGAGCGCCTGCTCGTCGCGCGCGAGCCCGGCTACCGGTTCTCGCACGACCGGGTGCGCCAGGCGGCGTACGCGCTCATCGACCCGGCCGAGGCGCCTGCGGTCCACCTCGCGATCGGGCGGGCGCTGCTTGCCGACACGCCCGCGGAAGCGCTTGAGGCCCGGGTCTTCGCGATCGTCGGCCACCTCGACGCCGGGGCTGGGCTCATCGACGATCACGCCGAGCGGTTGCGCTGCGCCGAACTGCATCTCCTGGCCGGCCACCGTGCCATGGCGGCGACGGCGCTGCGGTCGGCCGCCCGGTACCTGCGGACAGGTATCGAGCTGCTGCCCGAGGATGCCTGGGAGGCCGCGCCCCGGCTGAGCCTCGATCTCCACCTCGGGTGCGCGCGGTGCGAGCACGCGGGAGGCGATCTCGACGAGACCGAGCGGCTGGTGGACCTCCTCCTCGCCCACGCCCGCGAGCCCGGCGACATCGCGGCGGCGGCGCAGATGCGGGTCGAGACCCGGCTGGCGCGCAGTCAGCCGGCCGAGGCCGCGCAGGCCGGTATCGACGCCCTCGCCCGGCTCGGCGTCGTGCTGGACGCGGATCTCTCCGACGACGAGATCGACACGGCGGCCGCACGCATGTGGGACCTGCTCGACGGCCGCCCGATCGAGTCCCTGCTGGAGCTGCCGATGACCGACGACCCGCGCATCAACGCGGTCGCCGGGCTGCTGGCCCCGGTGATGACGGCGGCGTTCCTGGGCGGCTCCACGAACCTCGGGATCCGGATCATGCTCGAGAGCGCGTTCATGAGCCTCGAGCACGGCAACGCCGCGCTGTCCCCGCTGCTGCACGCGCTGCTCGGCTCGGTGCTCGCCGCACGCTTCGGTCGCCCCGAGGAGGGCCGGCGCCTCGGGCACGCCGCGCACGCGCTGGCGGAGGCCGCCGGGATCGATGCGCTGGCCGCGCAGACCGGGGTCTACGTCGGACTGGGCAGCGTCTGGACCGACCCGTATCCGGACTGCCTGCCGTTCATCCGTGCGGGCTTCGAGCACGGGGTCGCCGTCGGCGACCTCGCGCACGCCGCGTACTGCGGCTTCTTCTCGCTGGTCATCCGCTTCGCGGCGGGCGACCCGCTCGACGAGGTGCTGCGTGACGCCGAGCCGCGCTTCGCCTTCGCCGAGCAGATGAAGCTGCCCGAGAACCAGGACGCGCTGTCGATCGTCGAGCGCGCGGCGCGCAGCCTGCGGGGCGAGACCACGGCGCTCGGCGACTACGGCGATGCCGACTTCGACGACGAGGCGTTCGCCGACCGGCTGCGCACGAGCCGCCCGCCGTTCTACCTGGCGATCGACACGCTGCATCGCCTCGGTGTCCTCGTCATCGCGCACCGTGTGCCTGATGCGCTCGCGGCCGCGCAGCAGTTCGACGAGGTCAGCTGGGCGGTCGCCTATCACCCCATGCTCGCGCTGCAGGAACCGTACGGGGCGCTCGCGCGGGCGGCGGCGTGGGACACGGCGTCGCCTGCGGAGCGTGACGAGATCCAGGCGCGGCTCATCGCGGCTGTCGCGCGTCTGGACGCGTGGGCGGTGCATGCGCCCGGGAACTTCCTGGCACCGGCCAAGCTCGTCGCGGCCGAGCTCGCACGGATCGAGGGCCGGGCCGAGGACGCCGCGCGGGGATACGAGGCCGCGATCACCGCGGCGGCGGGCTCCGGGCTCATCCACTACGAGGCGCTCGCGCGCGAACGTGCCGGCCGGTGGTACCTGCGTCGGGAGCTGACCTCCGTCGGCCTGGCCTGCCTGCATGACGCGCGCGACCGCTACGCGCGCTGGGGGGCGACGGCGAAGGTCGCGCAGCTGGACGCGGAGTTCGGCGTGCTGGCCGCAGCGCCGGCCGGGATGCCGGCGACGCCGCCGCTGGACGCGCTCGCGGTCGCCCGGAGCTCCCAGGCGATCTCTGGCGAGCTCGACCTCGAACAGCTTCCCGCGACGCTCCTGCGCCTGGCGGTGGCCGCGGCGGGCGCCCAGGCGGGCCGGCTGCTGCTCGTCGACGACGAGGGCCGGATCGACATGGTCGCGGTCGCCGAGACCGCCGACGACGAGGTGCACGTCCGGCGTGCGGCGGCCGACGATGACGACGGGGTGCCCCAGGCCGTGACCGACTACGTGCTGCGGACCCGCGAGCGCGTCCTGCTGCGAGACGCGCGCGCCGACCCGACGTTCGGCGCCGACGCCGTCATCACCGCCCGGGGCATCCGCTCGCTGCTGTGCCAGCCGGTGGTGCGGCACAGCGCGCTCGTCGGTCTCCTGCTGCTCGAGCACCGCCTGGTCGATGACGCGTTCCCCGAGGACCGGCTCGCGGCCGTGGAGATCCTCGCCGCGCAGGCCGCGATCTCCGTGGAGACCGCGCGGCTGTACCAGGACGTGCGCGAGGAGAACCGCATCCGCCGCCGCACGGAGGCCGAGCTGCGCGCCAGCGAGGAGCAGTTCCGCACCCTCGTCGAGTCGGCGCCCGACGCGATCCTCATCACCGACGAGCGCGGCCGGATCGTGCTCGTCAACTCTCGCGTCGAGCAGCTGTTCGGCTACACGCGCGACGCGCTGGAGGGCAGCCCGGCGGAGGAGCTCGTCGGCGAGATCGACTGGACGCGCATCGCGCTCTCCGCCGAGGGGACCGCGACGCTGGAGCTGGAGCGGGCGGGCCGCCGGCGCGACGGCGCGTCGTTTCCCGTGGAGGTCACCCTCAGCCCGCTCGAGCGGCCCGGCGCGACGTGGACGATCGGCATCGTCCGCGACGTCACCGAGCGCAAGCGCCTCGAGCACGAGCTCGAGCACGCCGCCGACCACGACGCCCTCACCGGCCTGTTCAACCGCCCGCGCTTCGAGCGCGAGCTGGCCGCGGCACTCGAGCGCGTGGGCCGCAACGCCAGCGCGGCGGTGCTGCTCGTCCTGGACCTCGACCACATCCGGGACATCAACGACAGCCTGGGTCCCCAGGTCGGCGACGAGCTCATCCGCGCGCTCGCGCACGCGCTGCGCGAGCGCCTGCGCCCGACGGACATCCTCGCCCGGCTGGGCGGCGACGAGTACGCCTTCATCCTGTCGCGCACCGACGTGCCCGGCGCGCAGGTCGTCGGCGACGAACTGCTCGAGCTGGTCCGCACCCACGCGCTGGTCAGCGACGGGATGCGCGTCCGGACGACGGCGAGCATCGGCATCGCCCCGATCACCGTGGACGCCGGCAACGCGCAGGACCTCCTCGCCGCGGCGGATGTCGCGCTGGATCAGGCCAAGGAGGCCGGCCGGGACCGCGCGGTCGTCTACACCCCGGACGACGGCCGCCGCGCCGCCGCGCGCCACACGTGGTCGGAGCGGATCCGCCACGCGCTCGAGCACGAGGAGTTCACGCTGCACGAGCAGCCCATCCTCGACCTGCGCACCAACGAGATCACGCACGCGGAGCTGCTCATCCGCATGGAGGACGACGGCGAGCTCATCGCTCCGGCCGAGTTCCTGCCGACCGCCGAGCGCACCGGGCTCATCACGGCGATCGACCGCTGGGTCATCCGCGAGGGCGCGCGGCTGGCGGCGACGAGCGGCGGACGGCTGCTGGAGCTCAACCTGTCGGCGAAGTCGCTGGCCGATGCCGAGCTGCCCGGCTACATCCAGCAGGAGGTCGAGGCGGCGGGCGCGGATCCGGCGAACCTCGTCTTCGAGATCACCGAGACCGCGGCGATCGCGAACCTGCCCAGTGCGGCGGCGCTCGCCGAGCGGCTCACGGCGCTCGGCTGCCACTTCGCGCTCGACGACTTCGGGGTCGGGTTCGGCAGCTTCTACTACCTCAAGCGCCTGCCGCTGCACTACATCAAGATCGACGGGGACTTCATCCAGACGCTCACGCGCAGCCCCACGGACCAGCACGTGACGAAGGCGATCGTCGGCGTCGCCCAGGGGCTGGGCCTGAAGACGATCGCGGAGTTCGTCGAGGACGCCGAGACGCTCGAGCTCCTGCGGACCTACGGCGTCGACTACGCCCAGGGCTTCCACGTCGGGCGTCCCGGGCCGGTGGACTGACCCGGCGTCGGCCACCGCGACGGGTACCGTTGGCGGCATGACGGTCGGCGAGCTGTTGCAGCGCACGCGGTCGGGCGGCGCGGCGCACGCGGAGCTCACCGCTGCGCGTGGGAGCGCGGGCAGCGTGCGGTTCACGGGCACGTGCGACTTCGCCCGCGGGCTCACGACGCTCGAGCGCGACGCTCCGGATCTGCGGCCGCTGTGGGTCGAGCTCGTGGGCGAAGAGGTCGGCCTGACCGCGGGCGGCGAGCCCGAGCAGCGCCACGTCGACCCCGACTGGGCCGGCCGCGACGTCGGGCGCTCCGCCGTGGGCCTGCTCGGCCTGCTGGAGGCGATCACCGAGCACGAGCTCGCCCTTGGCGTGGTCGCCGAGCTGCCGGCCGGGGATCCTGCGCGCTGGGTCCGGACGCTCGTGCTGCGCGTCACCGGGATCCCGCTGCCGAACGGGCGGCGTGCCGCCTCACTGCGGATCATGGCCGACGCGGACGGCCGGCTGGAGGAGCTCGACGTCACCGAGCGCCGCCTGCTCGGCGGCGCGCCGCGGGTCACGCACTCCCTGCGTCTCAGCGCCTGGCGCTGACGATCCACACGTCGATCGGACAAATGTCCACCGGGCCTCTCAAGCCGGGTGCGTGGTTGCCGACGAAGGGATGGACGCCGGTCCCCTCCCCGACGTCACCCCTCCACACCAATGATTCGCCTCCGCCTCTCGGCCGTCTCCGCGGCCGCTGTCACCTGTCTGCTGCTTCCGGCCGCCACCTTCGCGGCTGAAGGCACGAAGACCACCCCTGCGCCCAAGGCTCCGACCGGCGAGGACACGCCGATCAACGTCCCGGCGGATGACGGTGGCGCCGCCGCGACCGCGACGAGCAGCTCGAACGTCGTCCGCACGTTCGTCGGCCTCGCGATCGTCCTCGCCGTCATCTACGGCCTCTACTGGGTGCTGCGCCAGATCAAGGCCAGCCGCGAGGAGGCCACGAAGGGCGACGGCCTCGCCACGGTGGCCTCCATCGGTCTGGGCGCGAACCGCGCGCTGCACCTCGTCCGTGCCGGTGAGGACTACATCCTCGTCGGCGTCGGCGAGCACGCGATCACGCCGATCCGCACCTACACCGCGGCCGAGGCGATCCTCGCCGGCCTGGTGCCCGACCCGGAGCAGGACGGCGTCATCGAGGGCTCGGCCACCGAGACCGGTGCGAAGGCCGCGATGCCCGCCCTGCTGCGCAAGGTGCTGGCCGCCGGTGGCGCACCCGGCGCACGGACCGCGTCGTCGAAGCCCAACCAGCTGACCGTCCAGGCGCTGCTCGGCAGCCTCCGTGAGAAGACGGTGCGGTCATGACGGGCGACGGCGGCAACGCGGTCGAACTCCTCATCCTGATCGGCGGGGTCGCGCTGATCCCGGCGCTGCTCTTCTGCGTCACGGGCTTCACGCGCATCCTCGTCGTCCTCGGCTTCATCCGCACCGGCCTCGGCACGCCGACCGCGCCCCCGAACCAGGTCCTCGTGGGCATCGCACTCTTCCTGACGATCTTCGTCATGGCCCCGACCTTCAAGGAGATCAAGACCGACGCCGTCGACCCGCTGATGGAGAAGAAGATCACGCAGGAGCAGGCGCTCAAGCGCGCCGAGGCTCCGATGCGCGAGTTCATGTTCGCCCAGACGCGCGACCGCGACATCGCCCTGTTCATGAAGCTCGGCAAGCTCGAGCCGCCGCGGACGCGCAAGGACGTCCCGACCTACGTCCTCATCCCGGCGTTCATCATCAGTGAGCTGAAGACGGCCTTCCAGATCGGGTTCCTGATCTTCCTGCCGTTCCTCGTGATCGACCTGGTGATCGCCTCGACGCTCATGTCGATGGGCATGGTCATGCTGCCGCCGGTCTTCATCTCGCTGCCGTTCAAGATCCTGCTCTTCGTCCTCGTCGACGGCTGGAACCTGGTCACGCAGGCCCTGGTGGAGAGCTTCGGATGACGAACGACACCGTCATCAGCCTCATGACGACCGCGATGGAACTCGCGCTGAAGATCGCCGCGCCGATCCTCATCGTCGGCCTCGTGGTCGGCGTGATCATCTCGATCTTCCAGGCGATCACGCAGATCCAGGAGCAGACGCTCGCGTTCGTCCCGAAGCTGCTCGCCACCGCCGCGGTGCTCGTCATCGCCGGCCCGTGGCTGCTCAACGAGCTCGTGGGCTATACCCAGGAACTCTGGAGCTCCATCCCGACCCTGATCGGGTCATGACCGGCGCAGAGACGCTGCTCCAGCAGTTCGGCGAGCAGCAGGTGCTCGGCTTCTTCGCGGTCCTCGCACGCGTGATGCCGCTCTTCATCGTCGCGCCGCTGTTCAGCTCGCGGTCGATGCCCCCGCGCGTGCGAGGCGTGGCGGCTGTCGGCATCGCGTTCGGCCTCGCGCCGATCGTCGCGCGTGGCGCCGTGATGCCCACGGACGTGCTCGGGATCGCGTTCCTCATGGGCAAGGAGCTGCTGATCGGCTTCTCCTACGCCTTCGTGCTGGCCTGCCTGTTCGCCGCCGTGGCCACCGCCGGCACGCTCCTGGATTTCAGCGTCGGCTTCGCGTTCGGCGCGGCGGTCGACCCGCTGACGGGCAACAACTCCGCGGTCATCTCGCAGATGTACGTGATGTTCGCCACGGCGATCTTCGTCATCGTCGGCGGCGTCGAGTGGGTCGTGCAGGGCCTCGCGCGCACGTACGACCTGGTGGGGATCACCGAGATGCCGGAGCTCGGCACGATGGTGCAGGGCGCCGTCGAGTCCTTCGTGCAGATCTTCGTGTCGGCCATCGAGATCTGCGGCCCGATCCTCCTGGCCATGATCATCACCGACGCGGCGTTCGGCATGGTCAGCCGCGTCGCGCCGTCGCTGAACGTCTTCGCTGTCGGCTTCGCGGTGAAGATCGGTGTCGGCCTGCTCCTGCTGGCGCTCACCTTCCCCTACGTCGGCATGTGGATCGGCGACGAGGTCCAGGGCTCCGTGACCGATGCGCTGCGCACCCTGAAGGTGGCCTGACCCATGGCCGGTGAGAAGACAGAAAAGGCGACACCCAAGAAGAAGGCAGACTCGCGCAACCAGGGCACGGTCGCGAAGTCCCAGGACCTCAACGCCGCGGTCATCACGATCGTCGGCCTGTTCGTGATCGCTCTCACCGGCCAGAAGATGGTCGAGCTCATGGGTGAGCTCACGCGCGAGTCGCTCACGAAGATCGCCAACCCGCAGAACGTCACCCGCGAGGGCATCGGCCCGCTCGTGTCCGAGGCGGGCATGGTGATGCTTCAGTGCATCATGCCGATCGCGATGGCGTGCGTCGTCGCTGCGGTGGTGATCCTCGTCGCCCAGGTCGGCTTCAAGATCACGCCGAAGGCCGCCCAGCCGAATCCGAAGAAGCTCGATCCGCTCAAGGGCGCCAAGCAGGTCTTCGGCCCGAACGCCGCGGTCGAGGGGATCAAGTCGATCCTCAAGGTCGTCTTCGTCGCCGGCCCCGCGCTGATCGTCGTCGTGCCGGTCATGCCGCAGATCGCGTCGATGGTCGGTATCGGCCCGATCGAGCTGGGGATCATGACCAATGAGCTGATCATGAAGATCGCCCGCAACGTCGCGGTGGCCTACATCGTCCTCGGGATCGCGGACTACATCTACCAGAAGTACCGCACCGAGAAGGAAATGAAGATGGACAAGCAGGAGGTCAAGGACGAGGCCAAGAACATGTCGCTTCCAGCGGAGGTCAAGATGGCCCAGAAGCGCAAGGCCTTCGAGCTGTCCCGGGCGCGCATGATGTCCGCGGTGCCCGACGCCGACGTCGTCGTCACCAACCCGACGCACTTCTGCGTCGCGCTGAAGTACTCCGATGGCATGCTGGCCCCCGAGGTCGTGGCCAAGGGCCAGGACCTCGTCGCCTTCCGCATCCGTGAGCTCGCCGCCGAGCACGGCGTCCCGGTCGTGCCCGACCCGCCGCTCGCGCGCGGGCTGCACAAGACGGTCGAGGTCGGCCAGCAGATTCCCGAGGACTTCTTCCAGGCCGTCGCCCACGTGCTCGCCTTCGTGTACCGCACTCGCCCGATGCGTCAGACGGTGGCCGCATGAACGGGTTCATGAAGAAGGCCGGGAAGTACACCGACATCGTCGCGGCGCTGCTCGTCGTGATGGTCGTCGTGATGATGATCGTCCCGCTGCCGCCGATGCTGCTGGACTTCCTGATCACGATCAACATCAGCGTGGCGCTGGCGACCGTGATCACGACGCTCTACGTCCCGCGCGCGCTGGACTTCTCGGCGTTCCCGTCGCTGCTGCTGCTCACCACGCTCTTCCGCCTGGCGATCAACATCAGCGTCACGCGCCTGATCCTGCTGGAGGGCGACGACGGCCACGTCGTCGAGGCGTTCGGCAACTTCGTCGTCGGGGGCAACGTCGTCGTCGGCCTGATCA
>SXGQ01092866.1_pt1 | contig 13831 bp, 20 predicted proteins | sample 3178371 | NCBI WGS metagenome assembly SXGQ01 (sample SAMN11356859, study PRJNA531348) | freshwater metagenome | isolation source: freshwater sample F1-20 | place: China: Fuxian Lake, Yuxi | collected 2017-12-25
GGTTCCAGCGATTGAATCTGCGTTTGGATTGACGTGGGTGTCGTCATGCCTCAAACACCTGGCGGAATGTTGCGGTGATCGTGGCGCGATTTACGTAGTCGATCTGTTTTCGCCATTCCGCGCAGACCCATTTGTAGGAGGTGGCTTCACCGGGTGGTGTCCAGTCGAAGGCTTCCTGTCCGGCGCGGGCATCCAGGAAAGTTTCGATCGTGTCCGAATTAGCTTCCGTAATGTTGTTCCAGCTCAATTCCCATACCTTCGGGTTTTGATTGATGCCGAAAACGACGCGTTGTTCGTAGCCCGAGCCGAATTTGATGCTGTTGACGACGGGCTGGCTGGTTTTGTTGAGGCCGTAGCTGGGCGTGATCGCAGGAAAGGTGGCCATGATTAGTACAGCAAGCCTCCGGGTTTTTTCTGTTTGATCAATTCTGCCTGGACTGCCGCTCCAATCACGGCACCTAGGGCTTTGCCTTGACCTTGGTTGCCCTCGACATTGGTGCCGCTGGCGTCGACGTTGACTACGACGTTGGCTCCACCCATGCCCATAGCGTGGTTGGGATAAACGCTACCGCTGGAGCGCGGCATGAACAGTTCGGGGCCCCGCTCGCCGACGATATAAGGCGAACCAGCAGACACTGGACCTCCGTTTGCTCGGTACTGGGCTGCACCAAGATTAAAGTTGGTTAAAACGTCAGTGCTCGGAATTTTGGGCGCAAAGACTCCCTGTAAAGCCGTTATTGCTTGATTTATTACAAATACGCGCAGTAATTCATTTGCAATGTTACGCAAAACATTGCTTGCAATATTCTGAAGCGCATCACCCCAAGCATCTGTACCTTCTACGAGAAGTCCGAATGTATCTGTAAGTCCTGCTCCGATGCTGTTAAAAATACCGCCGTATTTTTCCGTATGCTGGTTGAGTATTAATTGTTGTTGCTCTAGTTGTTGAACTACTTGTATGTCTCTTTCACGTATAGAAAGAGCCTGTAGTTGTAACTCAACTTGTTGACGCTGATTATCTACATTTTCACCGTACGCTTCTCTTCTTAATAGTTCACCTAACTGAAGTTCTAAGTCATATCTACGTGTTTGCAGTTGTATACGCTGTGCATCCTGTTGAATAAGCAACTTTTGATTTTCAATATTTTGGACATCTTGACCACGCAACCGTCCGATTTGTTCACGTAACTCGGTTAGACGAGCTTGACCTTCAAGTTCAGCTGTTACAACACCAAATTGTTCTTCAACTATGGTTCTACGTTGAGTGTAATCAGTAATAATTTTTTGCTTTTCTGCTATTTTTTCTGTCAAAAACAACTCATTATTTAGTATAGCTTTTTTAACTCCGTATATTTGGAGTATACGTTCTTGATCTCGGGCAGTCTTTGCACTAAGTAGTGCCACCTGTTCTTCGGCATTTAATTCAGCTATCTTTAATACCCCTATTTCTTTTCCTACCTGAAGTTGGTATTTAAGTGCTGCAAGGCTACCTTGCTGAAATTCAACAATTTTTGAATAATTTTCTCGTGACTCTATGTTTACTTGACGTTGCTGTTTATCTAGATTAAGAGTATCTATCGTAGACTGCCTTACTTGGTCCTGAGATTGTTTATCGATTTGTTTAAGTTGAGCAGCATACTGTAGATTGGCTGTGCGAATCATTGACTGATTACGTTCCAGGTTAAAACCTTCACGTAACATTGTATTTTTAATATCCAGCAGTTTATTTTCGTATTCTTGTTTTGCAACACGTTGTGCTGCAAGAACATAAGCCTCTCTATTGCGGCTGATGTCTATACCCGCAAGGCCCAGTTGCGCTTCTGCTAAAGCAACTTGAGCATTTATCTCGTTTGTAGTAGCTTTTTCTAGCTGTAGTTGCTTTTGGTCTTGCGTAGTAAGACCTGCTGTCTGTGGCCGACTGTACTGTTTAAACTCTGCATTTAGACGTGCAATAGCTGCGTCACGTTCTGTTGGGGAGGCCATGCCAAGCTGCCCGGCTAGCTGACCAGAACGGCGTAAGTACTCCTGACGCTGTGGGGCGGGAAGACTTTCTAAAAATGTTTTTTGTTGTGCCCCTGTGCGGTTAGCTGCAGTAAAAACACTTAGACCTTCATTAATACCACTAATAAATGAAGCAAGTGGGCCAGCCACAAGACTCTGAATCTGAAGTCCCAGTTCGGCTAACGTACGCGTAAGTCGTGTGTTAGCAGTATCAAGATTAGTAAAATTTTTAACGCCTTCGATACCTACTTTTTTCAGTATTTCTTCTTGAATAACACTATTTGCTTCGACTATACGTCCGCTTTTTATGAGTGATTGTATGTAACGTTCCTGTGCTGACGACGCTAGAATACTAGAAGACTTTAGTGCTTCAAAATTTGTTATCGGATCTTTTAACGCTTTAGCACTGTCTTTAACTGCTCGCGTTAGATTATCAAAAACTTGACCTAGAGCCGTACCAACCAGGGATAAACCAAAGCCAAATTGGCCGCCTGCCAACCCGCCGAGTGCACCACCAACACCACCCCCGGCTGCGGCACCTATACCCTGTCCAAATAGCAACGGAAATGCACCGCCAATAATTCCGCTACTGAGGGCTTCGCGCTGTTGACGTGCACGAAATGCGGGTGATCCGGGGATAGTAGTAGAGCCACCAATCGGAGAAGTGGGACCCCCTCTAGCTATGTCAGACTCCAGGTTTAGCTTGCGCTGTCTTTCCCGTCGTAATTCGATTAGACGGATCTGCCGTTGAGCAAGTTGAATCTGTCGTTCTTCGACAGATTGCATACCTCTAGCAGCTCGAATAATGTTTTCTTGCTCTAAAGAAACTTTTTGTAGTGCGCGGGCTTGATTATCTGCTGCGATTGTAAAATTTTTAAAGTCTGCACTGCCTATTTTTGCATTACTTGACAAAAAGCGAAAAGATTCCGCTACGGCTTGCATACGAGCTTGTGTATTTTTTAAGCCTTTTCCTGTATTTACAGATTCACGCGCAAGATCACGAAAAGGTACAAGAGCTTTTCTAATTTCATCACCCAACTTTCCGGTACCAGGGGCGGTAATGTCGATCGCATTGATCGACTTCATCCGCGTTTCTAACTGACCCGCAGCACGCAGAACCTTATTGAGGCGTTCTTCGCCGGTTACCCGTAGGGCTATGTCTACGCCGTACTCAGCCACGGGCAGCCACTAGAAGTCTGTGTTTAGTTTACTTGGAACGCATTGTCGCAGCTTTGGAGTTTTGACGACTTCGTTCCATAGCTTTGTCCTCGTATTCCTTTTTGAGGTCAAAGTAAGCGGCCCAGCCAATAAGTTCTTCTTGTGTAAGTGTAGTGGTTAGTTTCTGGACGGTCATTCCAAGCTCGGCAGCGAGCGCGTACAGAAAATACCAGTTGGAATCAGCTTTTTAGGGCGGCTTTCGCTTCCTCCACCTTGGTTTCGGTGCCGGAGGTCAGCATCGCCAGCTGGATTTCCTGGAGGATGTTGGCTTCGACTTCGCGGCGCAAGGCGGCGCGGTCACCGTCGGCGAACAGGCGTTTGCCGTCTTTGTCGAGGGCTTTCTCCAGCATCAGGCTCAGCGCAAAGTCGCCGGCGTCGTCAGCATTGGATTTTTTCTGGATGGACTCGCGCTCGGCGATGGTTAGCGGGTGCCAGTAGATCTCCAGCAGGGTCTCGCCTTCAACCTTGACCTCGTGCTTGTACAGCTGGCTGACACCAAACTTATTACGGAGCAGTTCGACGGCTCGCATTGGGGAAGAGCTAGTTATTCAATAATACACTAGGGGTTTGCTGTGAATTGGCAAGAGATCAGGCCCACGAAATGGGAACGGTCTTCAATGTCTAAAGGTGTGGGGCCCACGATGTCCAAGACGCGGGGGTCGCAGGTGTAGGTGTCCGTGTAGCCAGGTGCGTTGACGGAGGTAAGGCCGTCGATCACTGCCTCGCTCAGCGATGCCAGCGTTGCTGTGCCAGCTGATTTGGGGACGTAGACGTTGCAGGTGATGACGCCCGTGTAAAAGTCGGCTGCAGCGCCCATGTTTTGGAGCGTGGAGCGGTTGAAGTTCACCGACATGGCGATGTACTTCGTGGTCTTGCTTGGCGTGGTGTACGGCATGTTGTCGAACACCATCGTCACCGTGTTGTCCACGGCGGCAACGGCGTCGCGGACAGCTTTTTCAAATGCGGCGCGGACGTCTACGAGGCTCATAGCGTTGTGTACTTAGATCCGCGGATGCTCGACAGATCATCCCCATCAAATCCTAGAGGTGTTGCTGCGACACGAATATCAGGACGTTTTTTGTCGCCAAAAATAAAATTAACTAGATACCGTAGCTCCCCTTGAACAAAACTAGGTATTGTATTGCTAGGCGATGCTAAAGCATAACGTGCATATACTGTTGTATTTCCTATGTAAATTCTGTCATTAAACTTGAACTGCGGAACATCAAAACGAGGTTGTATTTTTGCTTTTACAGATTTATTTTTATCTTTATCTTTCTTAATTTGATTCCAAGGTGAAAAATCTTCTATACGATTTACAGGTCGTGGTCGTGTTGTGGACGCTTTCCAGCTGGAGGCAAAAAATCCTGTGTATTGCGGGCTTTGAGCAGGTAATTGGCGAACAATAATACGGACTAGGCGATTTACGTCGGTGGTTAAATTTTGTTTTAAGTCTCTTTCTACGGCTGCTTTAGTGAATTTTTGCATTAGAAGCGCACCAGCAAGATGAAGAGGTAGGTTTGGCCGCCGCGGTAGGTGCGGATGTCGGTGATTTGGGCGGTGCGGTTGGAGCCGGCATAGGACAAAATTAGTTCGTCCTGCAGCGTGGGTTGGTTGCTGCCGATTAGGTCAGGGGTGATGTACACCTTGGCTTGCCGTTGTTCGCGGCCTTCTTCCTCTTCGGAAACCACGAACTCGACTGGAACTTTGATGTTTGAGTAGGTGGTATCGGTGGTTGTGACTGCGCCAGTGTCGACGTTGTAGGTGGGGGTAATTTTGCGTGTGTAGGTGATTGTGGTGTCGAGCGCGGTGCCGAGCTGAGCAACAATGTCCTGGGCGACGGATTTGAATAGGGTGTCAAGACTTCCAGGCATGTCAACCTCGGAATAGACGGACGGCGTAGTTGGCGGCGCCGCCCATGCAGTAGGCGCCTAGGTAAGTCTGGAGCCAGGGGTAGACGTCGAAGACGTTGTTGATGACGCCGCTGGTTTGACTGGTTTTGTTATATTTGACCTGCAGGTCGCCCAGTTTTACTTCGTCATAAATGCCTGTGGTGCCAGTGCTGTCGGTAATGGCGCCAGTGTCGTTGGCAAGGGCACGTGCCAGTTCGTAGGTGGCTGTTTTGATGCCTTCAGGTATCAGCGAACAAGCCAGGTCGATGCCGTCGACGGTGTAGTTTTCGCGTGGCCACTTGAGGGCTTGGGTTTCGGTGCAGCGGTCGCCGTAGAAGCTCAGTGCGTCGATCCAGCGGGTGGCAGAGATGATCGAGCGGTTTTTCTGGTCGTCGGTTTTGTTCGTCCAGGTGCTGCTATCAGGCACCGTCTCGAAATAGGTGTTGGCTTCCGCCAGCGTCACGAACGAGTTGGCCGAAGCCCCGCTCAAGGTGGCGACAATAACGGCGGCCACAGTCAGTACAGCTTTTGTCTCAGTTTAGCCTCGCTGCGGCTTGATCTCCGCCTATGGGGGATGCCCAGTAAAGCAGCATGGTAAACCTGGGCTCCCTGCATCTCCAGTTCGGCTTGGACTTCGGTGTGTTCGCCGTACGGGACGTCAATGAACGAGCGGCAGTTATCCTGTAGTACGAAAAGCCGGACTACTTTCATGACTTCTCGTAAGGCCGCTGCAGAAACCAGCCTAGAGCTGGAAGGGGCAAAAGAAACTAAAGAGCCTGGGGCGTATGACTTCAGCGCAGTGCGCGAGTGGGCTGTTGTCGCCAAAGAAATTAAGGCACTCCAGGAGGCGGGGGTAAATGGCCTTGAGATCTGCGAAAAGCTGCAGGTTTCGTATGTGCTGGTCAATCAGGCCATCCTCCAGTCCTACAAGATGGTGATTGATTCGGTAGAAGGGTTTAAGCGGCAGGAGAAGATGCGACTGGGTGTGGAAGAGTAATAAAAAAGGGGCTCCGAGGAGCCCCTTTCGTTTGACCAGTGCCGATCAGTAGGCAGTGGTATCGAACGGGGTGTTCACCAGCAGGCGGCAGATGGGGATCATCTTGGTGGTGGAGTACACCAGGGTCCAGTTGCCGATGGTGGTCAAGGTGGCGTTGGTCGGGTTGTCCGTGCCGCTGGACCACTTGGTGCCGGTGACGTGGTAGCCGTAGTGGTAATCCACGGCGATCACATCCTGCATGGACAGGATGTTGCGGTCGGCAGCCAGGCGCAGGTCCTGTTGGATGCCTTCGCTCACCACACCAGACTTGAACAGGTACACGGGGTACTTGCGCTTGTGGGTGGCGGTGCCGCCGGCCAGGAAGGTCAGCTGGTCGTCGATCACCACGCGGAGGCCGGCGAAATACGCCACTTCCGGTTGGGTGATGCCGACACCGCCGCCACCCCAGGTCACTGCACCAGCTGCGGCAAGGGCGGAGGTGCTGAAGGTCAGCATCCCGACTTGCTGCAGGTAGTAGGCCACAGCAGAGTGCATGGCAATCGAGTCAAGCTCGTCGCCGCGCTCACCCAGCTTGCTCTTGGCCGACACCACATTGGCCACGCTCAGGTAGTTGGTCTCCGAAGGAGCCGCGCCACCGGTGGCATCCAGTTGGTTGGGACCCAAAATGCCGCTGCCAGCGATAGGACCAAACAGACCCAGCAGTTGGGATGCCAGGGTGGTGGTCTTCAGCTTGTTGATGGCAGCAGTCAGCTGGTTGCGGACGTGGGCCAGGGGGTCGGCGCCAGAGCCCAGCTTGCTGAGGTCGTCTGCGGCGTAGGCAAAGCCACGATGCAGAATCGTCATGATCTGCTCGTCGGCGGTCGACTTCTGAGGGGTCAGATAGCCGAGACCGCTGGTGCCCCAGGCAGCCGAGGAGAGGATTTGCTCTTCGGTCGGGTTGATCGGATCGAAGAAGGGCACGCGCACCCGGGTGCCGCCGCTGCGGGCGTCAAGGGCAGCGTTGCGCTGGATGATGCCGCTTTGCACCCACTTCGATTGCTCGAAGATGCCCTCGCTGGTGTAAGCAAGGAATTCGGGACGTGCGACAAGATCCGACAGGAATGTACCGCCGGAATAGTTTTCGAGTGAAGCAGCCATTGTGGGCTCCTAATTGTTTACGGGAGTTGCCCCACAGGGGCTAGTGTCCGGCTTCTGCCTTCAGCAACCGGGCTTTGTCGGGATCCTTGGTGAGCATCATCATTTGCTGAGTGACGTTCCAGGAATCCTTCAGCCAGGGGTTGGTTTGGCCGGGGAGGGCGGTGGCGCGGGCACTGCCCGTGACACCCATGCCGGAGCGGTTCGTAGCTGCAAAATGATGCTCGTAACCGCTGCCCGGGTTTTTCAAATTGGCGATGTACTCGCCAACCGGAACTTCGACGCCGCCGACAACAGCCACAGGCTGTCCTTCTTTGGCACGTAAGTTCTCCTGCAATAAACGATACAGCTGATCGGGTGCTAATGCACCAGCCTGAGAGAGTTGGGCAATAGCAGCTGACTTTACCTGTTCTTGTGTAAATCCTTGGCGGATTTGGTCGACTTCGGCTTCCTTGGTCGCTACCTGTTGCTTCAGTTCTGCAACTGTTTGTTGGGCCTCTTCCCACAGAGTTCTGTATTCGCCAGATTCAGCCAACTTGGCAGTTTTGGCTTGTTCTTGCGCGATGCGGATCTCGTCGAGTTGTTGCTGTAGGTTCTCGCGGTTCTCGCGGTCCTTGCGACGCTCGGCAATTAGCTCGGCGTTTTTGGCCTTGACGAGTTCCAGTTGGATGGCCAGATCGGAGCTGTCAGCCACAGGCTGAGGGGCAACAGGCTCCACAGGAGTGGCTGCTGCTTGCTGTTCTTCGGGCACGGTTGTGTATTACTTGGACACTAATAGATTAGCAGTTAAGAGTTGAGTTCCTCTTGGCGCTCTTCCATGTCCTCGTAGCCGCTGTTTTCAACGGCTTCGGGCAATGCCAGGGCGTTTTCGGTGGAGGCTTCCAGTTCGTCCTCGATGCTGATGTTGTCGGGCAGGATTTCGCCGCGGCGCAGGATCTCCAGCAGCATCGCGTCGCTGATCTTGCCGGTTTGGTTGAGTTGTGCCAGTACAGAGACGTCTTGGCCGATCAGGCGGTAAAAATCAAAGTCGCGGTCGATTGTGATCTCAGGCGGTTCCATGCCGACATACTGGGCCGCAAACCCGAAGGCTTGGTTGAGGGCGCTTTCCAGTTCTTGGCTGATGATCGACAGCACGCTGTTGGATTGGGCTTGGTCGATGCGCTTGGCCTCCGCAGACTCGGCCACGAACTTTTGGCCGAACAACTTGGTCACGCCCAGCGTTGACATCTGTTGCTCCAGGGATTGGAGTTCGGCCATTTGCGCGTCGAAGCTGGTGGCGTCGGCCTGGACGTAGTACGCCTTGTTGCCCGGTTGCATGGCGATGGCGTAGTTGACGCCCATCGTTGCGCTGCCCGTTGTGTCGTCCCAGCCCTCAAGGACGAGGGTGGGCATGGCGGCAATATGCAGGGCGTGAATAAGGTCGGCCTGGCGTTGGTAGTGGGTGATGTTTAGGTTGGCGATGTCCAGCAGTGGTGGCTGGGAGCGCAACATGCCCCGGCGGTTGCTGTAGATCGGTACCAGGGGGATGGCATCAAGGCTGTAGCCGCCGCTTTCGCTGAACTCCACCACGTCCTGGCCCAGCGTGTACAGGTCGTATTTGCCGGGGTAGATCACCCGCATTTGTTCGATTTGCTCCTCGCCGAAGTCGTTGAGGGGGCGGGTCGTGTACTCGTGGATGCGGACTTGCACCAGTGGGGAGCCAGGCATCGTGCTTTCCTGGCGCCAGCCCCAGATCTGCGGGGCGTCGACGTGGATGAAGTACGGGCGGCGGCCTTGGGCGCGTTCCTCCGCCAAGTTGCGGGCGCCCATCGCTGCTGGATAATCCACCAGCACGGCGCTATGGCCGAAGGTCAGGCTGCTCACCAGTGCACGGCGGGCGTATTCGTTGATGTTGGAGCCCAGGCCGTCAATGTTTTGGGCAAGCTCCAGCCAATAAGGATCACCTTCGATATGGATGGGTTTGCGGAGGATGGCGCCAGCGGCGGTTTCGATTAGGCGGCTGGTGTAGGGGCTTAGGACGCTGCGGTCGATGCGGGTTTGGTAGGCGTCGTCGTCTTCACGCGGTTCTTGCGGCAGATATGTTTCGCTTAGGTCGCGCAGATAGTTGGTGCCGCGGGTAACGGCAGCCATTACCTGCCAGTCCGGCATCATCGCAATGACGTCCAGGCTGCGGACGAATGGCGACTCGCTGACTACAGCTCCAGTCGGGGGGATGTTGGCGCTGTAGACCACGGCTTGACTCCTACTTTGTACCTATTTTGGCAGTGAACGCGGCAATCTCACCGTGCGCGAGTGGAATACGCCCGTACGAGAGCCGTGGAATCCGGTAATTAAGCAGTGTTTGCGGGCGATTGATGAGCACATGCGCCAGTACATGAGGACTGGCAATGTTTGGCATCTGGAAAAAGCTGCTGACCTCAGAAAATATGTCAGGGAATTGAAGACGTGGATACATAAAGTTGAGGGGAGATAGTTACCACTTGACCTTGTTGGCCCAGTAGGCGGCAGACATTTTGCCTTTGGCTATATTTCTGGCGTGGCGGGCCTGGAATGATGCCCTTCTGGCCTTGTTTGCTTCTGATTCTCCTTTTTGTGCTGGTGAGCCAGATACGCCCTGCTGGCCGAAACGGATAAGTTTTACCGTGCCGCCCTCTTTGGCGAGGACGACGTGGGATTTTTTCGGGTGGCCTGGTGTGCGCTTTGGTTTGTTGTAGCCGGCAAATTTTTCGCCGCGGTACTCAATCGTCATCTTCGGTTTCCTCGTCCTCAGGGTCGGCAATGGGCACCAGGATTTCGATGCCGCTGGCCAGCATCATCACGAATCCACCGAGAGTTTCGGGTTTGGAGGGCGTTTTGAAGACGAACGTGGCGTTCGTGGTGCCCTCCTCCGCGTCGATCTCAATGTGGATGCAGCCGCCGGTGACGGTTTGAATCGTCATCAGATGGCGGCGGTGATCGCTCCAGACGTGATGAAGTTGCAGGTGATCACTTCCAGCTCACCGACGGTGGCGGAGGCGTCCATGCTGGTGATGATGCCCGAGAAGCTGATCTTCTTGCCGCCGCTGGTGTCCAGGAATAGCTCGAAGGCAGCGTTGGCGTTGTCCTCGGTGGTAAGGACGTCCTGCAGGAAGGCGGCGGTTTCGTCGGCGGTCGTGGCGGTGTACATCAGCTCCACGCTGCCGCTGCCGGAAATCAGACTGCCCACAAATTCGCGGCTGGTGGAGCCGTGGTCTGTTACATCCAGCGTGTCTTTGTTGATGGTCAAAGACCAGCTGCGGGTAGACGCAATAGTTACGGTGGCGCTGCCGTCATTTTCAAATTTGACGGAGCCCTCCTCACCACGAAAGAAAGCCATGACCGAAGCAAGGTGGTTTGCTCCAGTCTATGGCCTAGATGTGGGGTTTTACTAGACAGAGGCGGTGATGGCGCCGCTGCTGATGAAGTTGACGGTAATAACTTCGAGTTCGCCGACGGTGGCGCTGTAGTCGGCACTTGTGATGATGCCGATGAAAGTAATTTTTTTGGTGCCGCTGGTGTCGAGGAAAAGCTCGAACTGTGCGTCGGCTTGATCCTCAGCGGTGAGAACGTCGTCGATGAAGTTCAGGGTTTCACCGCTTGGGGCGGTGTACATCACTTCGGCGCTGCCGCTGCCTGACAGCAGGCTGCCGATGAACTCACGGCTGGTCGAACCTTGATCGGTTACGTCCAGGGTGTCTTTGTTGATCGTGAAGCTCCAGCTGCGGGTGGCAGACACGGCGGCGACGGCGCCACTGCTGTCCTTGAAGCTGATGGAGCCCTCCTCGCCGCGAAAAAATGCCACGGGTTTTTATGCAGTACGGGATAGTTGAAGTTTAGTTGATGATTTCCTCGGTGAGTTCCAGGGCAGCGGCTACTTCTTTTTTCGCTGGTTTAGGGGTGGCGGCGATGGTGGCTTGCTTGGCTAGGAAGCGGGCGCAGCGGGGGTCCCAGAGCGCAGGGTTGCGCTTGCCCTTGACAAGCTCGATTACGGCGAGCATTTCGGTGGTGATTTCCATGGGGTTAGCCGTGGTAGGCAACAACAATGTGGGGAGTTAGGGCCACTGTGCCGGAGGCAATCGATGCGATCCGCATACGGATCTTTGTGGAAGGCTTGCCTTCGTAGTAATAGACGTATTGGCCGGCAGAGTTGATGGTTTTGCTCGTGTCGATAGTGAACCAGTTGCCGTTGCCGTTGAAATTAGCTTCCAAAGCAAGGGTGAAGTTGGCGCTGCTGGTGACGTTGGCGGCAAACGAAAAGGATGATGAGTGGCAATCCACTTGCATCCAGTCGTCTACAGCAGACATCGCCGCCCCGGTGTACTCCAGCAGGTTGGTGAAGCGGTCGGTAGCGGTGATGGCGACGGCAGCCATGGTTATTTCTTGGGTTTTTTGGCGGTTTTGGCTGATGCCTTGAAGGCTGCAGCGGTTGGGGCGCCTTTTGCGCCTGGTTTACGCATTTTTTCGCCGCTGCCCGCAGCAATACGCTTGCGCTTGGCGGCAATGTTGGCGTAAAGGCCCGGTTTCTTGGGTGCCATGGCTTACTTCTTCACCGGTTTTGCTTTTTTGACCTTGGTCTGGCCTTTTTTGGGCATCTTCTTGTCGCCGTAATGTCCAGGCATAAGATCCACAGGCTGTTCACCACACACGATAGTTGGTTTTACCTAAGTTCTCGGGCTTAGCTAGGTTGAAGGTCTGTAGGCATAAATACCCCAAGGCGTCGAAAGCGTGGTCTACACCTAGGTTTTTGTTGGGTAGGCCCGTTCCAGGGGCGTAGGTCAAGGTGCGGAGAGACTTGATTAGTTCTTTGCACTTCGGGTGGATGAAGAGGCGGCGGGTGCCAGACGCATCTAGTAATGCGGTGTTGACGCAGGTGATTTTGTCGCGGATTTTCCAGGGGTTGCGGGGGCTGGAGACGGTGAAGCCGGACTTGCGGAGGATGTTGTGGTCGGTGGCGCCAACGCCGCTGGTTTTGCGGGCGCCACCCGTTGGGTCCGGGCAGGCAATGATGCGGCGCTCCACGCCGTAGCGGGATTGGATTTCTTCGCAGAGGTCCCAGGTGGTGGCGCCGCCGGTCATGATGATTTCGTCGAAGACCCACAGCACGTCGCCTTTTTTGACGGCGCACACTGCGGACATGGGGTCGACGTTGAAGTCCACGCCTAGCAGGAGGGGGAGGATCGAAAGATCCTGCACCACGCTGTCGATGTTGGCGTCGGCAAAGGAAACGGCGACTAGGCCGCTTAGGTTCTCGAAGCTCGCCTCGAATTCTTGGCGGAAGGTGCGGGCGTCGAGTTGGCCGCGGGCCGCTTCAATTTCCTCTGGTGGGACGTTATCGCCGTCGATTGTGGTGAACTGCCACCGGCTCCAGTCGTCGTCACCCTCGGCGCAGTAACACCAGAGGTCGTAGAACCAGCTGGCTGTGCCGTCGGGCGTGGAGATGAACAATGCCCAGCCTTGTTTGTCGGCGAGGGCGGGACGGATCACCTCGAACCAGACGTCGCGGTCCATAAAGGCGGCTTCGTCCAGCACCACGCCAGCCAGACTGCGGCCTCGCAGGGCCATGGCGTTTTCGGTGCCCTTTAGTTCGATGGTGCTGCCGTTGACGAGTTCCAGCTTGAGGTCGGTCTCGTTTTTGGATTTGATCCAGGCTTTGGGGACTAGCTTTTTTAGGACTTTCCAGGCGATGTCCTTCGCCATGCGGTAAGTCGGGGCTGCGTAGAAGAAGGTTTCGCCGGGGCGCTCGATTGCTCCACGCAAGAGTTCGATGCAGGAGAGGTAGCTTTTGCCGAAACGGCGGCCGGCAACTAGAACGCGGAAACGTTTGCGGCTGTTAAAGACTTGGCCTTGGGCGTATCGCAGCGATAGTGCGCCAGCCTCGGTGGGCATCTTGTAGTAGACGGGTACCTTCTAGGGTATTACACAAATCGAACCCCTGCCCCCGGTGTGTAACAGAAAAGGGAATTGAGAATGTGTCAGTAGGTTCCCTGCCCCCCGCCTACGCGCTAGATATACCGAACCTTGCCCCCGGTTTGTGTTAATTAAGCGGCGCCGTTGATGTAAAACAGCGCCGCAACAACTCTTCACACTCGCAGCGGCCGAGCGACGCCAGCAGCTGCGGCCAGTAGGGCAACGGTGAGGGGAGGGGCTGTGCAGCTGGCGGCCAGCACCAGCAAAAAAGCAGCGGTTGCAGTGCGCATTGGGAAGCTAGGTGAGCTTACCCCTATTGTTGCACACAATCAGCCCAACGGAAGGGCAGGGTCGTGAGTCTCATGAGTCTCGGCGCTGCGGCTCGATCTCCACGCGCAGCACGGGGGCCGCGGATGCGATGGCCTCGGGGCTGACTTCCTGGCAGACGGCCCCCAGGTCACGTAGCAACAGCTGAGCAGTGCCGAACTGCTTTGCCTTGATCGCTCCCTCGATGCAGCGCCAGCGGCTCTGCTGGATGCGTGACACCGTTTTGTCGCGCTGCTCTGCCCAGTCCGACTCGTTCCAGCTCTGAATCACTGAGTAGTCGCGCCAGGCTGTACTTACGCTTACACCTTCACGTGTCGCGTGATCGTAGACCAGAGCA
>SXGQ01881444.1_pt1 | contig 13829 bp, 11 predicted proteins | sample 3178371 | NCBI WGS metagenome assembly SXGQ01 (sample SAMN11356859, study PRJNA531348) | freshwater metagenome | isolation source: freshwater sample F1-20 | place: China: Fuxian Lake, Yuxi | collected 2017-12-25
CATGGCCACGACGCTGCGGCCGATCTCCCACGAGGACCAGCTCAGCCTCGTCGATCATCTCGACGAGCTGCGCAGCCGCCTGATCATCTGCGTGATCGGGCTCGGCATCTGCTTCGGCATCTGCTTCTGGCAGAGCGACCGTGTCCTGGAGATCGTCAACAAGCCCATTGAGACGACGCAGCGCCTGGACGGCAACGGCGGCACCGCCGACCCGCTCGAGCAGACCGCGCGCTTCCAGCGCGAGCTGGGCCAGCAGCTACGCAGCCTGACCCCGACGCTCGGCAGCGCGGCGGCGGTCACCGCGACGGCCGCCGCCAACGAGGATCTCCCGGCCGCCGAGCGCCGCGAGCTGCTCGCGCTCTCCCGCGAACTGGCCGAAGCCGAGAAGCAGACCGCCGAGGCCGCCCGGGCGACACCGACGAACCTCGCGCGCAAGCCCGTGACCCTTGGCGTGGCCGAGCCGTTCACCGCCACGATCTCGCTGGCGTTCTATGCCGGACTGCTCCTCGCGCTGCCGCTGATCCTCTACCAGCTCTTCTCGTTCCTGCTCCCGGCCTTCACGCCCCGCGAGCGCACGATCGCCGTCCCGCTGATGTTCCTGGGGCCGGTCCTGTTCATCGTCGGCGTGCTGTTCGCCTACTTCGTCGTGCTGCCGCGAGCCGTCGACTTCCTGCAGAACTTCAACGACGACAACTTCGACATCCTCGTCCAGGCCAGGGACTACTACCGCTTCAGCGTCATGTTCATGGCGGCGATCGGTCTCATGTTCCAGATCCCGCTCGTCGTCCTCGCCATCACGCAGCTCGGGATCATGACTCCCCAGCAACTGCGGAAAAACCGGGGCTATGTGCTCCTCGCCGTCGCCGTTCTGGCCGCCGTGGCGACCCCGACACCGGACCCCGTGACGATGCTCCTGTCGATGGCGCCGCTCGTCGTGCTGTTCGAGCTGAGTATTCTCCTAGCTGCCTGGCTCATCCGGATCCGCCCGCCCGACGCGGATGATGATCTCGAGCCGGACGACGACGCAGAATCCGGAGACCCGTCCCATGCTCTTTGACCTGCGCGCCGGCGGCCGTCGGCGCCTTGTACAGGTGGTGTACCTGTCCCTCGCCATCCTTCTGGGTGGCGGTCTCGTGCTGTTCGGTATCGGCGGCGACGTCTCCGGCGGCCTGTTCGACGCGTTCCGCGAGGACAGCTCGCAGAGCAACGCGACGCAGCAGCTCGAAGAGCGCCTCGACGAGGAGAACGAGAAGCTCCAGGCCAACCCGAACGACCCGGCCGCGCTGGCCGAGAAGGCGAAGCTCCACTACCAGATCGCCGGCGCAGGCGAGAACTTCAACACCGACCAGGGACGCTTCACGGCGGCGGGCCTCGCGCAGCTCCGAGAAGCCGAACGCGCGTGGAACAGATACCTCGCAACCGAACCCGAAGAGCTGAACACCGGTGTCGCCATCCAGATGGTCCAGGTCTTCAGCACAGCCGGGCTGAACAAGCCGGATGAGGCCGTCGAGGCGATGGAGCTCTACATCGAGGAGCGCCCGCCGTCGTCCAACCTGTTCGCCCAGCTCGCGCAGCTGTCCTACCTCGCCGGCCAGGACCGCAAGGGTGACCTCGCGGCGGACCGCGCGGTGGAGCTTGCGAACGAGGACGATCGCCGAACGCTGCGCGAGCAGCTGGACAGCGTGAAGACCGAGGCGCTGCAGGCCCAGGCGCAGCAGGCCGCCACGACTCCGGCTCCGGCGCCGAGCGGCTAAGCTCTTTCGTCCGTTCACGTCACGCGCGTGAACACCCCGCCCCTGTAGCTCAACTGGCAGAGCAGCGGACTCTTAATCCGAAGGTTGAAGGTTCGATTCCTTCCGGGGGCACTCGCGAAACCGCGCTATGGCACGGTTTCGTCGTTCAAGCGGTCGGCACGGTCCGCCGACTGTGTCCCAATCGCGCGCCGAGATAGCGGGCCGCTCTCGCGGCCCTCGGCCCCTGTACGAGGCAGGCGTCGTCAGCGTCAGGATCGAGCGATGACCGCCCGCGGTTGCTAGCTGGCATGCTCGTCGGCGTCGTCGGCTGAATCGACGAGTAGCCGACGATCATCGTGGGTCCTTTGAGTCTGGGCCGTCAGGTCCAGGCCCAATAGTTCGTCGGCGAGATGATCGAGGGCCAACAATGCCTGACGGGTGGCTTCTGGGGCCCTAACACGAAGGACAGCGCCACGAAGGCCGTCGGCTTCTACCAAACCGGCCATCTTGAGCAGCGTGATGACGCGCGAAGCGACGCTCTGCGTGATTCCGAGCTCCAACGCGAGCTCGGTCTGTGGTCGAGGACGCTCCAGAAGCCCGCGAACGCACGCGCGAGCTGTGTCGTCGCCGAGTAGCGTAAACAGTCGGTCCGCGGGTGCCGTCATCGGTGCCGCGTAGTATCGCAATATGGCAACTAGCGATATAACCGCCTCTCAGTGGTTCGCTGACCGCAAGGTCGAGCAGGAGGCGGCGCATGCTGGCGGCAACCTCCTTGCCGCCGCGCGGGAACGCTGCCACACGCTCCCGGACGGGCCGGTCACTCTCCTTGCGACCTCGGCGGAAGGCGTGGCGCTCGCGGGTGCGATCGTCGCGCTGCGGTCGGCGCCTACGTCATGGCGACAGGTCACTCTGCGCCAGGGGCCGGCGATCGACGGGACGGTCGCGGTAGTTGAGATGGTCCAACTCGGCGACGGGCTCCGAACGGCGCTATTACGGCGATACCCCGGTGCGCTCATCCTCGACGGCCCGGCTGTTCCCGGCCGGCGCGACTTGGCCGCAGCAGCCTAGGCGCGTCTGCGCCAGGCCAACGCCGCAGCTGCTGCGCGGCGGACGGCCTCATCCTTCGGCAGACCGCTGATCGACGCTGCAACCGCGTCCACGGACTCCTTCGTTCCCCCACCGTTTCCGGCGACCGCCCTGACCGCGGCGTTGCCAGTCTTCACGACCTGCTTCACAGTCGCGACGGCACCGGCCGCCGCCATGACGGTGCCCTCCGCACGCGACGCGTCGATCAGTTGTGCACGACGTCCCGCGCCGCCCGGGGCCGGCTCGGTAGTCCACGTCACCAACACCTCGGCATCGTTGCGCTCGAGGAGCTCGCGCGCACGCACGTAGAGCTCCTGCAACTGACCGGCTGTGTTCTCGCTGGCCGGCGCGACCCACGTCGAGTGGCCTACACAGGTTGAGGTGGCTGTATCAACCACCGCGAGGCCGACTGTGTGGCGCTGGCCGGCGACTCGCGCATGCACCGCTCCCACTCGCATGTAGGCACACTACTGATCATGACCGGATTTGTGGGGATGCGTCTCGGCGGTCCAAGCGGTGATCGGTACGAGCTGATCCGGGCCCTGGGCTCCGGCGCGTTCGGGGACGCGTGGGAAGCTCACGATCACGACGAGGACAGCACGGTCGTCGTGAAGCTGCTGTCCCCGGCAACCAACCCGGACGACGTGCTGCGCGAGGCGTCGCTCCATCGACGACTGAGTACACATCCGCGTGTCGTTTCTATGCGGAACGTCGAGATCGGCGCGAACCCTTCCTCATTCGTGGTCTCGGAGTTGGTGCCCGGGGGAGCGCTCGACGGAGTGCTGGCTGTGCGACGTCCGACGGTTGTCGAGAGCCAGCGATGGTTGCGCGACGTGCTCGAAGGTCTGGCCCACGCACACGGAATGTCGGTTCTACATCGGGACGTCAAGGCATCCAACGTCCTGCTCGGCCCTGACGGGCACGCGATGCTCACCGATTTCGGGGTCGCTGACGACTCTGTCCGCCGAGCGGTCACAGAACCCGGCATGTATCCGCTGACGATGCCGCCGGAGTTCGGGTACGTTCCGACATCGCGCCAGACTGACCTTTGGTTGGCTGGAATGCTCGGCTACCAGCTGCTGACCGGGCGCCGGCCGTCATTGGCGGAGGCTCACGCCAGCGGCGTGGCGCTCGCTCACCGGTTGAGCCCTGATGTGCCGCTCGCTCTCGCTCGTGCAGTGCATTCTGGCCTCGCCGTTGATCCGTCCGACCGCCCCGATTGCGCCGAACGGATGCTGGAAGACATCAGCGCGCCCGAGATACGGGCGGGTTGGCACGACGTCGATACCGCAGGCGATCCGGATCTTGTCCGTGCATGGCAAGCTGATGAGGCTGGCGGCGAGTACACCGTTGAGATCCGCCGCCGCGTCAGGGGCGGCGGCTACCGGGTATCGGCTCGCGCGAAGCCCGGAAGCAGGTTGCGTGCGCGTCGACGGTTCGATGCCCCGACGTTGGCGGGCGCGCACCAGGCTGCGCGGTCCTGGCTGCTGCGCGTCGTTGGAGGGAACCCGCTCTAGGTCTCAATGCGTGTGACGCCTTCGGGCGCTTCTAGCCCAGTAGCGCCTGGCGCTTCGCTCAGCCGCGTGCGCCGCGCAGCCAGGCGCGAATCTCGTCCCCATGCTCATCCAGCCCGGGCGGCGGGCGCCGGGTGACCGTCGGGGTGTCGTAGAGCCCGATCGGTGAGGCCGGAGTCCGCACGCCGCCGTGGTCGTCGACGATGTCGAGCCCCAGGGACTCCGCCAGTCCGAACGCGCCCGCCAGGTCGTTCACCGGCCCGGCCGGCACGCCTGCGTCGTTCAGCTGGGCCTCCCACGTCGCACGATCCTCGCGCGTCAGCGCGCCCTCCAGCAGCGGTCGCAGCGCCGCATGGTGCTCGACGCGTGCCACGTTCGTGGCAAAGCGCGGGTCGTCTGCCAACTCCGGCTGCCCGACGACCGTGGCCAGCGCCCGGAACTGCCGGTCGTTGCCCGCGCAGATCATGAGCGGCCCGTCCGCGCATGCGTACGTCGCGAACGGCTCGATGCTCGGATGGCGCGTCCCCAGCGCGCGCGGGACCACCCCCGCGTTCAGGAAGCCAGTCGCCTGGTTGGCCAGCGCCGCCAGCACGGTGCCGAGCAGCGTGATCTCGACCATCTGCCCGTGCCCGCTGCGATCGCGTTCGCGCAGCGCCGCGAGGATGCCGACGGTGGCGTTCAGCCCCGCGATCACGTCGACCAGCGCGACGCCGACCTTCGCGGGGTCGCCGCCCTCCGCGCCGGTCACGCTCATGAGCCCGCCCACGGCCTGCACCAGCGGGTCGTAGCCCGGCATCCCCGCGCCGGCGCCGCTGCCGAACCCATTGATGGCGCAGTAGACGAGCCGCGGGTCCTCGGCCGCCAGGTCCTCGTAGCCCAGGCCGAACCGCTCCATCGCGCCCGGCTTGAGGTTCGCGATCACCACATCGGCGCGGCGGGCGAGTTCTCGCGCCAGCCGGCGGTCCTCGTCGTCGCGCAGGTCGAGCACCACCGACCGCTTGTTGCGGTTGGCGGCCATCGCGTAGGTCGCGCTGCCGTCCGCGGCAAACGGCGGCCCCCACCCGCGGGTGTCGTCGCCACCGGGCGCCTCGACCTTCACGACATCGGCGCCCAGGTCACCCAGGGTCTGGGCGGCCAGCGGCCCGGCGAGGATCCGGGAGAAATCGGCGACGAGGATGCCGTCGAGCGGCGCGGTGCGGTCCACGGCGCAACCGTACCCCGCCGAATAGCATCTGCGCCCATGCCCCTCGCCTGCCTGGACGGTGTCGTCGGTCCCGCCGCCGACGCGCGCCTCCCCGTCACCGACGAGGGGCTGCTGCGCGGCGACGGCGTCTTCGAGGTCGTCCGGCTGTACGACGGTCGCCCGTTCGCGCTGGCCGAACACCTGACGCGGATGGCCGGGTCTGCACAGAACCTGCGCCTCCCGATCGACCTCACCGCGGTCGCCGCCGACGTCGATGCGCTGCTGAACGCCCGGCCCGGGTTCGAGGGCGCGCTGCGCATCGTCATCACGCGGGGCGGGCACCGGCTGCTGCTGCTCGAGGAGCTGTCGCCCGCGCCCGACCTGCTCGCCGTCGTGCCCGTCACCTACGCGCCGACGCGGATCCTCGACGGCATCAAGTCGCTGTCCTACGCCGCCAACATGCTCGCCACGCGGGTCGCGCGCGAGCAGGGCGCCGACGAGGCGCTGCTCACCACGCCCCACGGCCGGGTGCTCGAGGCCCCGACGAAGTCGCTCTTCTACGCGCTCGGCGACGGTGGCCCGCTGTACACGCCGCCGCTCGACGACCACATCCTCGACTCGATCACCCGGCGCCGCCTCATCGAGCTCGTCCCGATCCAGGAGCGTGTCACGCCACTGGACGACCTGACGGGCGCGACCGAGGCGTTCCTGGCCTCCACGACGCACGAGGTGCTCGCCATCGCCCGGGTCGGCGACCGCGAGCTCCCGTCCGCGCCCGGCCCGCTCACCGCCGCCGCGGCCGCCGCGGTCCGTGCGCACGTCGAGGCGGAGCTCACCGCCGCGTGAAGGTCGTCACCGTCATCGGCAACCGGCCGCAGTTCGTCAAGGCGGCCGCGGTCAGCCGTCGCCTGCGAGAGGAGCACACCGAGATCCTCGTCCACACCGGCCAGCACTACGACGACGAGCTGTCGACCGTGTTCGTCGAGGAGCTCGGCATCCCGCGGCCGGAACTCGAACTCGGCCTGGGCGGTGGCACGAACACCGAGCAGACCGGCCGGATGCTCGCCGCACTGGCGCCGCTGCTCGCCGATGAGCAGCCCGACGCCGTCCTCGTCTACGGCGACACGAACTCCACGCTGGCCGGCGGACTCGCCGCCGCGCAGGCCCAGATCCCGGTGGCCCACGTCGAGGCCGGGATGCGGTCGTTCGACCGCCGGATGCCGGAGGAGCTCAACCGGGTGCTCACCGACCACCTGTCCACGCTGCTCCTCGCGCCCAGTGACACCGCGGTGGAGAACCTTCGCCGCGAGCACGTCGCCGGCACGGTCGAGCAGGTCGGGGACGTCATGGTCGACATCGCCATGCTCCTCCAGCCCCGCGCCCATGCCGACACCGGCGCACCGGCGCGGCTGGGTGCGCCGGACTCGGGGTTCGTGCTCGCCACCGCGCACCGCGCGGGCAACGTCGACGACCCCGACCGTCTGCGGGCGCTCGTGGCGCTCCTGCGCGGCGTGGAGGGCCCGGTCGTCCTCCCGCTGCATCCGCGGACACGCGCGCGCCTCGAAGCCGCCGGCCTGCTTGACGACCTGGCCGCCGACGTGACGATCACCAAGCCGCTGGGCTATCTCGACTTCACGGCGCTGCTCGTTCGGGCCGGAAGGGTCCTCACCGATTCGGGCGGCGTCCAGAAGGAGGCGTACCTCGCCGGGGTGCCGTGCGTGACGATGCGCGACACCACCGAGTGGGTCGAGACCGTCGACGTCGGGTGGAACGTCCTCGTGGATCTCGACCTCGACCGTGCCCGCGCGGCGCTGGCCGCCACACCGCCATCCGAACGCCCCGAGCTCTACGGCGACGGTGACGCGGGCGGGCGCGTCGTGGCGGCCGTGACGCGCCTGGTGTCGTAGGACACCGCCCGCGCCACCATTACGCTGACCCTATGGATGGTCGACGCCTCCTGTCCGTCGGGCTTGTCGCCGGTCTCCTCGTCGCGACGCTCCTCGCGAGCCTGCTCGTCCTGCAGACCGAACAGGCGGACGATCGTGAGGAGGCCCGCAGCGTCGCCGATCAGGCGTCGGCGGCGATCGTGTCGACGCTGCGTCTCGCCGGCCTCAGCGTGCGGGGGGCGGACGGCCTGCTGACCGCCGGGGACATCCCGCCGCCGCGCTTCACCCCGTTCGCACGGGACGTCCTCGATGAGCGGATCGTCACCGTCCTGGGGTGGGCGCGCCTCGTGTCCGCAGACGAGCGCCGCGCGTTCGAGCGGGCGACCGGGCGGCCGATCGTGGCCCCGTCCCCCGACGGTGAGCTGCGCCGCCAGGGCGACGCCGCGGAGTACCTGCCCATCGCCCGGCTGCGGCCGGACACCAGGACGGTACGCAGCGCGCTCGGCTACGACCAGTACGCGGAGCCCAGCCGCGCGCGAGCCGCGAGGGCCGCGCGGGACACCGGCCGGCCACGACTCACCGCGCCGCTCGTCCTGGTCGGTTCACGACGCCCCGCGGTCACGGTCTACCAGGCCGTCTACGACCAGCGCGAACCCACACGCACCGTGTCCGAGCGCCGCCGGGCGTTCCGCGGGACGCTCGGGGGCGCGCTGTCGGTCGATCGCTTGGAGGAGCTGGTCACCGCGCAGCTGCCCGAGGGCGCCGCGTTCGGCGTCCGGGACGGGGAACAGGTGCTCATCGCCGGCCCCTCCGACCCTCAGGCCACCCGCACGGTCGCCGCGCTTGGCCGCCGGTGGGCGATCAGCGTCGTGCCCGGGCACACGTCCTCCCACGCGCTGCCGGTCGTCATCGCGGTCGGCGGGACGATCCTCGCGCTGCTCGCCGGCGCCGTGGTCGCGCTGTCGCGCCGCCGCGAGAGGACCCTCGAGGCAGATCGCGAGCTCGCCCGGCGCCTCGCCGAGCGCGACGCGCTGCTCCTCGATGTCGGCGCGGCGGTCGACGTCGCGGGGTCGATGAACGAACGCACGCAGGCGGTCGCCGAACTGCTGGCGACGCGCTTCGCCGACGTCTGCGTCATCTCCCATCTCGACGGCACCGGTGGCCTGCGTCGGATCGGCCACGCGGCGCGCCGGCCGCGCGATGCCGACCTGCTGGCGATGCTCCCGCTCCCGGCGCCCGACAGCGGCGAGGCGGCGGTCGTGCGGCGGGGGGAGCCGCTGCTGATCAGCCACGTCGACGACGAGCTCGTCCGGCGGATCTCCACGTCGGAGGAGGAGGTCGCCATGCGGCGCGAGATCGGCATCCGCTCGTCGATGATCCTTCCGATGGCCGCGCAGGGGGTCGTCAACGGCGCCATCACGCTCGCGATCCGCGGCGAGCACGGCCGCCGGTTCGGCCCCGACGACCTGGCGTTCGGCGCGCAGCTCGCGCAGCGCGCGTCGCTCGCGCTGGACAACGCGCGGCTGTACGAGAGCGAGCACGAGATCGCCACGACCCTGCAGCAGGCGCTGCTGCCGCCGCGGTTGCCTGCACCACCCGGGGTCGAGGTCGCGGTGCGGTACCGGCCGGCGGGGACGGGGGTGATGGTCGGCGGTGACTTCTACGACCTGTTCCGCGCGGCGGAGGGCTGGATTGCGGTGGTCGGCGACGTGCGCGGCAAGGGCCCGCGGGCGGCCGCGGTCACGGCGCTCGTCCGGCACACGCTCCGCGCTCGTGCATCGACCGACGGGGTCGTCGCCGCGCTGCACTCGGTCAACGATGCGCTTCGCAACGAGCACGACGACGAGCTCTTCTGCTCGGTCGCCGCCGTGGAGTTCACCCTCGACGGCGACCCGCCCCAGTCCGGCCGCCTGCGGGCGGTCGCCGCGGGACATCCTCCCCCGCTCATCCTGCGCGCGGATCGCGAGCTGGAGGTCCTCCCCGTCCGCGGGCGGCTGCTCGGGCCGTTCGACGACCCGCACCTGCGGACCTCCGACACCACGCTGCTCCCCGGCGACGCTGTCCTCCTGTACACCGACGGCCTGTCCGAGGCACGTCGCGACGGGCAGCAGTTCGGCGAGGATCGCCTGCACGAAGCGGCACAGGCCGCGCCGCGCGGGTCGCTGACCGGGATGCTCACCCACGTCGAGCTCGAAGCGGTGAGCTTCGCGCAGGGACAGCCGCAGGACGACATCGCCCTCGTCGCGCTCCGGCTCCCGCTGCCCGGCGGGGCGACCGGGCAGGAATGGGTGGCCGGCGGCGCGACCGCCTGAACGCGGCCGCGCCGACGCGGTTCCCTACCCGCCGATGTAGGGCGTGATGAACCGGCACCCCGGCCGGCGAGCCGTCGACGGGTCGAGGCCATTCAGCATGAGGCGCAGCGCGATCGAGTCGAACGCGATCGCGACGTGGTCGACATAGTCGAGCGAGCACGCGCTCTGCACCACGATGTTGGTCGCATTGGGCGCGTTGAGGGCCTGCGACCGGAAGGGCGTCACGACGGTGTCGTACTTCGTCGAGATCATCGTGTACCGGATGCCGGGTGCGGTTTCGCCCAGGGCGTTCACGCCCTGCACATAGGGCGAGAACGTCTGCTGGTCGAGCAGCCCGGGGGCGCCGCTCCCCAGGGCGGCATAGATCGGCTCGGCCAGCCACGGCACGAACGTGCGCAGCGCGCGCCCGGCCGTGGCGATGCCGTTCAGCGTGGTGCCACGCGTGTTCGGCGCGAGGCCGACGACCGCGCCGACCTTGTCGCGGCCCGCGCGCAGCGAGTACGCGCGCACCAGGAGGCCGCCCTGGGAATGCCCGACCAGGTCAACCTTCGGCGCGCCCGTGCGTGCACGGACCGTCTCGACGAAGTCTGCGAGGACCTGCTCGCTCTGCGCCAGCGGTGTGAGACCGCCGATGATGCCCAGCGAGATCGCCGTGTGCCCGTAGTTGAACGCGAAGACGCAGTAGCCGTGGTTCTTCAACAGGGGGGAGGCCGCGTTCCAGTTCAGACCCATGTTCACCCCGGTGGCGTGGACGAGCACCACGGGCCGGGGATGCGCCGTGGTCGGTTTGCACGTCCAGTCGTTTGCGCCGGGCGGCGGGCTGTCGGGGCCGCGCAGCAGCGCTTGCCCGGCGGCGATCGAGTTGTACGTCACGGGCAGTGCGGCGCTCGTGGCCGGCAGGGCGAGCGCGAGCACGCCGGCGATTCCGGCAGCGGCAAGCGCGCGCCGTAGGCGCGTCTGGGACATGACCTCTCCTCCAAGAGTCGCGGGGGAGTGTTTTAGGAACCCGCGCGATCCCAAACTACCCGGACGGCCACGTGGTGGCAACCCTGACCGGCACTAGCATCGGGTGCAATGCGACACGGCGCGCCAGAGCCCCTGCCGCCCGGCAGGTCCGGAATATCGCCCGCCGATGTCGCGGCATCCCAGCGCGGGCGGCTGCTGGACGCGATGACGCAGCTCTGCTTCGAGGTCGGCTATCCCGCGGTGAGGATCGCGGATCTGGCGACCGCGTCCCGGACTGCGAAGCGGACCTTCTACGCGCATTTCACCGATCGCGAGGACTGCTTCCTCGCCGCCTATGAACGCGTTGACGCGGAAGCCTTCGACGCGCTGGCCCGCGGCGCCGCGACCGCCGAGGACCCGCTCGGCAGGATCGAAGCGGCACTCGCCGAGCTGTTCGCGCAGCTCGCCGGCGCCCCAGCGCGGGCCCATCTCTACGTCCTCGCGTCCCTTGCCGTCGGACCGCGCGTGACCGCGCGCCGGGCAGAGACGCTCGAGCAGCTCGCGAACCTGTACATCGCGCTGCACCAGCAGGTGCTCCCGTCCTACTCGCCGAGTACGCCGCTGTCACGTCTGCGTGCGCTGTCGGTGGTCGGGGCCGTCGAGCTCCCGATGGTCACCACCATCCGGGAGGACGGCGCGGACGCCCTACCCCCGCTGGCTCCCGAGCTCGCCCGGACGGCCTACGCGCTGGTCTACGGCGCGTAGGCCGTTTCAGGCTGCGCCGCCGCCGAGCCGGCGAACCGGGACGCCCGCCGCGGTGAACGGCGTCGCGTCCAGCACGCCGCGCCCGTCGACGATCGCGCGGACGCCCGCGAGGTCCTCGGGCTGCAGGCGCGCGTACTCGGCGTGGTCGGCCTGGATGACCGCGCCGTGGACGGGGACGCCGTCCCACGGCTCGAACCCCAGCGCCCGCAGCTCATCGGGCGCGTAGAGCGGATCGGAGGCGACGGCGACGGCCCCGCGGGCGCGCAGGTTGTCGCGCAGCGGGACGGCGCCGCTGAACGCCGTCTCCTTCACGCCGCCGCGGTACGCCACGCCGAGGATGAGGACGCGCTTGCCCTCCAGCCCGCCGAGCAGGTCCTGCAGCACGCCGACGGCGTACGCGGGCATCGCCTCGTTGACGTGCCGCGCGACCGCGGGAAGCTGAGCGCCTGGGTCGCCGGCGAGATAGAACCGGGGGTAGACCGGGATGCAGTGCCCGCCCACGGCGACGCCGGGGCGGTGGATGTGGCTGAACGGCTGCGAGTTGGCGGCGTCGATGACGCGCTGCACATCGATGCCGAGGCCGTCGGCATGGCGGGCGAGCTCATTCGCGAACGCGATGTTGATGTCGCGGTACGTGGTCTCCGCGAGCTTCGTCAGCTCCGCCGCCTCCGCGCCGCCCATCGCGCGGACCTCGACGTCGGGCAGGAAGGACCCGTACAGCGCGACACCGCGCTGCTCGCCCGCCGGGTCCAGTCCGCCGACGAGCTTCGGGTAGGTCGCGAGATCCTGGAGGATCCGGCCGCTGAAGACCCGTTCGGGGGAGAAGACGACGTGGAAGTCGATGCCGGCGCGCAGCCCGCTGATGGTGGCCAGCGCGGGCGCGATGCGGGTGCGCGTGGTGCCGACGGGCACCGTCGTCTCGATCGCGACGGTGATGCCGCGGTGGCCGGTCTGCGCCGCGGCGGCCAACCCGGTGCCGATGTCCCGCACCACGGCGTCGAGGGCCGACCAGTCCGGTGTGCCCTCGTCATTGACGACGAGGGGCGGCACGGCGATGACGAGCTCCGGTCCGGCGGCGATGGCGGCGGCGGTGTCGGCGGTGGCCCGGAGGCGTCCGCCCCCGACGGCGTCGCGCAGCGCATCGTCGAGCCCGGCCTCGTTGGGGAACGGCGCGCGCCCGGCGTTCACCGCCTCGACGACGGCGGGGTCGATGTCGCACCCGGTGACGGAGTGGCCGGTTCGCGTGAGCTGGGCGGCGATCGGCAGGCCGATCTTCCCAAGGGCAACCACGACGGCGTTCATAGCTCCGCCAATCGCCCGCAGGTTGTCCCGGCGACCACGACGGCGTTCATGGGCGCACCGTCTCGCCCGTCTGGGCGCTGCGCAGCGCAGCGTCGGCCACGCGGACGGTGTGCAGGCCCTCAGCCAGCGTCACGACGCCTGCGTCGTCGTCCCCGCCGACGTAGCGCACGAACGCCTCGAGCTCGGTGCGCAGCGGCTCGGGGCGCGGCAGCGCGAAGCGGATGCTGTCGCCCTCGCTGACTCCGCGCAGGGCCTGGGCGAACGGGTCCTCGGTCTGCCGCGACGCGTTCTTGAAGAGCACCAGGTCGCCGGTGAGCGTGTCGGCCTCGAGCATGCCCCGCTCGCCGAGGATCCGGGTCCGGCGGCGCTTGGTGGGGGTGACGCGGTCGACGACGCAGTTGAAGGTCGTGTCGTTCGCCAGGCGGCCGGTGATGAGGACGAGATCCTCGTGCGGCTCGCGGCCCATGCGGATCGACGTCTGCGCGGCGACCTGCGCGATGTCGGCCCCGCCGAGCCAGCGCACGAGGTCGAGGTCGTGGGTCGCGAGGTCCATCACGACGCCCACGTCGCGGATGCGGTCCGGGAACGGGCCGACCCGCTCGGTGGCGATGAGGAAGACCTGCCCGACGTCCTCGAGGTGATCGCGCACGCCGAGCAGCGCGGGGTTGTAGCGCTCGACGTGGCCCACAGCGCCGCGCACCCCCGCGGCCTCGATCGTCGTCAGGAGCTGCTCGGCTTCGGCGACCGTCCCCGCGAGGGGCTTCTCGACGAGGACGTGCACGCCTGCGTTCGCCAGCTGGGCGGCGACCTCGGCGTGCTGGGCCGTGGGCACGGCGACGATGGCGAAGTCGGGGCGCTCGGCGGCGAGCAGCGCGTCGACGGAGCCGTGTACCCGGGCGGGGTCCAGCACCGCGCCGTAGCGGTCGCCGCCGGGATCGACCGCCCCGGCAAAGCGCGCGATGCCGGCCGTCTGCAGCAGGCGGGCGTGGTGGCGGCCGATCATGCCGAGGCCGATCACCGCGCCGCTGGGTCCTGAGGTCGGAGGCACGGCGAGCTAGGGTATCCCGCGCATGGGCGACTCCGCCGATTCCTCAGCCCCCGGG
>SXGQ01045884.1_pt1 | contig 13826 bp, 23 predicted proteins | sample 3178371 | NCBI WGS metagenome assembly SXGQ01 (sample SAMN11356859, study PRJNA531348) | freshwater metagenome | isolation source: freshwater sample F1-20 | place: China: Fuxian Lake, Yuxi | collected 2017-12-25
ATGTCAGGATCTATTGGAAATAGAACTACACCAGGTCGCGTATTTAAAGGTAAGCGCATGATGGGTCGCATGGGTATAGATACTGTGACAGCACAAAATCTTTTAGTGCACTCAGTTGATGCATCTAGCAACAAGATATTAGTTCGTGGCGCAGTGCCAGGTGCGATTGGTGCCACCATATTGATTAAGAGCGCAGCTAAAAAAGCTGCTGGTGAAACTATTAATACAAAGGCTGGTGCATAATGGCGCTAAAACTTGAGATTAAAGATATTGCTGGCAAGCCAAGTGGCAGCATTGAATTACCTGCAACCATATTTGATGTCCAGGCAAATGTGCCATTAATTCACCAAGTAGTTGTTGCACAATTAGCAGCAGCGCGCGCTGGAACTCACAAGGCTAAAAATCGTGGTGAGGTTTCCGGTGGTGGAAAGAAACCATTTAAACAAAAGGGAACTGGTCGTGCTCGCCAGGGTTCAACTCGTTCACCTAACCAACGTCATGGTGGAGTTGCCCATGGTCCAGTACCTCGTAAGTATGACCAACGCACACCAAAGAAAATGATTGCTGCTGCATTAAAAGGTGTTTTATCAGATCGCCAACGCGCATCTCGAATTCACGCTGTCAGCGGAATTGTGGAAGCAACTACAACTAAAGCAGCTATCTCTGCCGTTCGCCAATTTTCAGATCGTAAGAATTTATTAGTGGTTTTATCTAGAACTGAAAACGCAGCATGGCTAGCACTAAGAAATCATGATGATTTACATCTAATCGTTAATGATCAGTTAAACGCCTACGATGTTTTAGTTGCCGATGATGTGATCTTCTCTGAGTCAGCACTTCGTGACTTTATTGCCGGGCCTGCAACTGGCAAAGGTGCAACAGCTGTTGCCCGCGAGAGTGAAGTAGGAGTATCAGCATGAAAAACTACCGCGACGTATTACTAGCACCAGTTGTATCTGAGAAGTCATACTCATTACTAGATGGCAATAAGTACACATTCTTAGTAGCACCAGATGCCAATAAGACTGAAATTAAAATTGCAGTTGAGAAAGTATTTGGCGTAAAGGTATTAAGTGTTAACACCATGAACCGTGAGGGTAAGCGCAAGCGAACCGCTCTTGGTTTTGGAAAGCGTAAAGATACAAAGCGGGCAATTGTGCATGTGGCAGCTGGACAACGAATCGACATCTTTGGAGGACCAGTCTCCTAAGTGGGGATTGGCTCTTAATAGGAATAGGGAGAATAGATAATGGCACTGCGTAATCTGAGGCCGACCACACCTGGTCAGCGCGGAGCAAGCGTTCCTGATTTTGAAGAGATCACTCGTCAAAAGCCAGAGAAATTATTAGTTCGTCCGATTAATTCCAAAGGCGGTCGTAACGCAACTGGTCGCGTAACTATGCGTCATCAAGGTGGCGGACATAAGCGGGCCTATAGATTAATTGATTTTGTTCGTAATGATAAAGATGGTGTACCTGCAAAGGTTGCCCAAATTGAATACGATCCAAACCGGACTGCAAATATTGCACTACTTCACTTTGCCGATGGCGAGAAGCGTTACATCATTGCACCAGATGGTTTAACACAAGGCTCACCTATTGAAAATGGACCTGCTGCAGATATTAAGCCAGGAAATAATTTGCCACTTCGCAATATTCCAGTTGGAACCATGATTCACGCAATTGAACTTCGACCAGGTGGTGGAGCAAAGATTGGTAGATCAGCTGGCAGTGCTGTGCAATTAGTTGCAAAAGATGGACCATACGCACAACTTCGTATGCCATCAGGTGAAATTAGAAATGTTGATGTTCGCTGCCGAGCCACAGTTGGCACCGTTGGTAATGCTGAGCAATCAAATAGAAATTATGGAAAAGCCGGTCGTATGCGATGGAAGGGCAAGCGCCCATCTGTTCGTGGTGTGGTTATGAACCCAGTAGATCACCCACATGGTGGTGGTGAAGGTAAAACCTCTGGTGGCCGTCACCCAGTTTCACCTTGGGGATTACCAGAAAAGCGCACCCGTAAAAAGAAATCTAGTGATTCATTAATTATCCGTCGTCGCAAGTCGAACAAGAAGAGATAAGGGGGGATCTTAAGATGCCACGTAGTTTAAAGAAGGGTCCTTTCGTTGATCTTCATCTATCTAAAAAGGTAGCCGATCAAAACGAGAAGAACACTAAGAATGTTATTAAAACTTGGTCACGTCGTTCGATGATTACCCCAGAGATGATCGGTCACACCATTGCAGTTCATGATGGCCGCAAGCATGTACCAGTTTTTGTTACCGAAGCGATGATTGGTCATAAGTTAGGTGAGTTTTCACCAACTAGAACTTTCAAAGGTCACTCTCGTGCTGATGGAAAGGCGGTTGTAAGTGAGTAATACAGCTACCGCTAACGCATTGGTATCACGCGCAGTACTTCGTGATTTCCGTGCCACACCACAAAAAGCACGTCGTGTAGTAAATCTAGTACGTGGTCAACGTGCTGATAACGCACTTAATATGATGAAGTTTGCTAATCAACCAGAGTTAGGCGCTGCAATTTATTCATTAATTGCATCAGCTGTAGCAAATGCAAAGCAGAAGAATCCTTCAATCCGGGATGCATCTGAGCTTTGGATTATTGAAGCATTAGTAGATGAAGGCTTCACTATGAAGCGATACCGTCCACGTGCACAAGGCCGCGGCTTTGCAATTGATAAGAGATCATCACAGGTAACTGTAATTCTCTCTGATGATAAAAATCTTCGCACCAATAAGAATTTGAAGGCATCCCAGATGCAAAAGCCAAAAGCATTAAGAAAACAGACACCAATTGCAGATGCGCCAGCACCAACTAAGGCATCAGATGCAATTGCTGAAAAGCCTGTAGCAAAGAAGGCAGCGGCTAAGAAAGCTCCTGCTAAAAAAGCGCCAGCCAAAAAGGCTGCAACTAAAGGGAAGGCCGAGTAAATGGGTCAAAAAATAAATCCACACGGCTTCCGGTTAGGAATCACTACAGATTTCAAATCACGTTGGTATGCCGACAAGTTATACGGTGCTTACGTAAAAGAGGATATTCAGATTCGCAAACTTATGGCAAAAAAGATGGAGCGAGCTGGCGTATCTAAAATTGAGATCGAAAGAACTCGCGAGAAGGTACGTATTGACCTATTTACCGCTCGTCCTGGAATTGTTATTGGTCGTCGTGGCCAAGAGGCAGATAAGTTGCGGATTGATTTAGAAAATCTAACTGGCAAGCAAGTTCAGTTAAATATTCTTGAGGTTAAAAACCCAGAAACTGATGCCCAACTTGTAGCACAAGGAATTGCTGAGCAATTAGCAGCTCGTGTTTCATTCCGTCGTGCAATGCGTAAGGGAATGCAAACTGCATTAAAGGCAGGGGCAGAGGGAATTCGAGTTCAATGTGGTGGACGTTTGGGTGGAGCTGAAATGAGCCGATCTGAGTTCTACCGTGAAGGTCGAGTTCCATTACACACACTTCGTGCTGATATTGATTATGGATTTGCTGAAGCCCACACAACATTTGGTCGTTTAGGTGTAAAGGTTTGGATTTATAAGGGTGAGGTTATTGAATCTCGCGCTGAGCGTGCTGCTTCAGCTCTTGCTGCTGCAAAAGCTCCAAAACCAAATCGTTCAAATCGTGCACCAAGAGCACCACGTGGTGAGGTAACAACTACAACTGTTGCTGCGCGTGCTGAAGCTGCGGCGGCTGCTGAAAGTACAACACCTAATGAGAGCGGAGCTAACTAATGTTAATTCCACGTCGCGTTAAGCATCGTAAACAGCACCATCCAAAGCGTGCTGGAAAGTCTAAAGGTGGCACCACAGTTGCATTTGGTGATTACGGCGTGCAGGCGATGGAGCCAGCATATGTAACTAACCGCCAAATTGAAGCTGCTCGTATTGCTATGACTCGTCATATCAAGCGTGGCGGAAAAGTTTGGATCAATATTTATCCAGATCGTCCATTAACTAAGAAGCCAGCAGAAACTCGTATGGGTTCTGGAAAAGGTTCTCCAGAGTGGTGGATTGCTAACGTTAAACCAGGCCGAGTTATGTTTGAAATTTCAGGTGTAACTGAGGCCGTTGCTTCGGAAGCAATGACCCGTGCAATGCACAAATTGCCCATGAAGTGCCGAATTGTTCGCCGAGAGGAGTTCTAATGTCAACTACAACTGCTGAAACATTACGCGCAAGTTCAACTGATGAGTTGAATAATAAGTTGCGTGAAGCTAAAGAAGAGTTGTTTAACCTGCGCTTTCAGGCAGCCACTGGTCAATTAGAAAACCATGGTCGACTAACTGCAGTTCGTAAAGAGATTGCCCGAATTTACACAATTTTGCGTGAACGTGAACTAGGGATTGGAGTGAGCGCATGAGTAAAGCTAAAGCATCAGCTAATTCAGTAGAGCGTCCATTCCGTAAAACACGTGAAGGAATTGTTACTAGCGACAAGATGGATAAAACCGTTGTAGTTTCAATTCAAGACCGGATTAAGCACGGTATGTACAGCAAAGTTTTGACTCGCTCTCGCAAGTTAAAAGCTCATGATGAAAGCAACTCTGCCGGCATCGGCGATCGCGTTTTAATCATGGAAACTCGTCCACTTTCAGCAACAAAGCGCTGGCGTGTGGTTGAGATTCTTGAGAAGGCCAAGTAAGGGGCAAAAATGATTCAACAAGAGTCGCGCTTACGTGTTGCCGATAACACCGGTGCAAAAGAATTACTTTGCATCCGCGTTCTCGGTGGTTCCTCACGTCGTTATGCTGGAATTGGCGACATCATTGTTTGCTCTGTTAAAGATGCAATTCCTGGTGGTCAGGTTAAGAAGGGTGAGGTCGTTAAGGCTGTCATCGTTCGAACCGTAAAAGAAAACCGTAGACCAGATGGTTCATATATTCGTTTTGATGAGAATGCTGCGGTAATCATTAAAGATGATGGTGAGCCACGTGGCACACGTATCTTTGGACCAGTAGCTCGTGAACTTCGAGATAAGAGATTTATGAGAATTATTTCACTTGCTCCGGAGGTACTATAAAAATGGCTAACATTCGTAAAGGCGACACTGTGCAAGTAATCGCTGGTAAAGATAAGGGAACAACTGGCACAGTTATTTCAGTTGATCGCGTAAAGGCAAGAGTTTTAGTTGAAGGTGTTAATCGCGTAAAGCGTCACACAAAAGAGACTACCTCTGAGCGGGGTGTGAAGGTTGGCGGAATTACTACCGTTGAATCTGCAGTTCATCTTTCAAATGTGATGTTGGTTGATGGCGATGGTAAGGCAACACGTATTGGATCTCGCAAAGATGAGAGTGGTAAGAATGTTCGCATCTCACGCCGTTCTGGAAAGGATGCATAATGTCTACTAACTTAGCGCCACGTCTTAAAGGACGTTACAAATCTGAGATTGCACCAGCTTTGAAATCAAAGTTTGGTTACAAAAACAGTATGCAGATTCCTACCCTAACCAAGGTAGTAGTGAATATGGGTGTGGGCGAAGCTGCGCGTGATTCAAAGTTAATTGAAGGTGCAATTCGTGACCTTGCAACTATTACTGGACAACGTCCACAGGTGACTAGATCTCGTAAATCAATTGCCCAATTTAAATTGCGTGAAAACATGCCAATTGGTGCTCACGTAACACTACGAAATGATCGTATGTGGGAGTTCACCGATCGCCTACTTTCAATTGCACTTCCTCGTATTCGTGACTTTAGAGGATTATCACCAAAGCAATTTGATGGCAAAGGAAATTACACATTTGGTTTAACTGAGCAGGTAGTTTTTCCTGAGATCGAGCAAGACAAAATTGATCGCACCCGCGGTATGGATATCACTTTAGTAACCACAGCTAAAACCGACGAAGAGGGCAGAGAGCTTTTGCGAGCACTTGGTTTCCCTTTCCGAGAGAACTAAGGAAGGCACTGACAAGATGGCAAAGACATCACTAAAGGTAAGAGCTAGTCGTAAACCAAAGTTTAAGGTTCGCGGTTACACACGTTGCCAACGATGCGGTCGCGTTCATTCGGTTTATCAAAAATTTGGCATTTGCCGTATTTGCTTCCGCGAAATGGCACATGCTGGAGAGCTACCAGGTATCACCAAGGCTTCTTGGTAATACAAACCCAACTATCAACTACGGAGCAGGTCCGCTAATAAATAGCGGAAACCATTTCGAGAAAGGCCAAAGGCCAACAGAATGACAATGACAGATCCGATAGCAGACATGCTGGCGCGTTTGCGTAATGCAAACTCTGCCTACCATGAGAAGGTTTCTATGCCTTCATCATCGGTAAAAGCACGTATTGCAGAAATTTTAAAGCAGGAGGGTTATATCTCTGGCTATCACATTGAGAGTAATCAAACTGGTTTTGGTAACACATTAGTTTTAGATCTTAAGTTTGGTTCAAACCGCGAGCGATCCATTGCTGGATTACGCCGGGTGTCAAAGCCAGGACTTCGGGTTTATGCAAAGTCAACCTCACTACCTAAGGTTTTAGGTGGTTTGGGTGTGGCAATTATTTCAACATCCTCTGGATTGCTAACTGATAAGCAAGCCAATAAACAAGGTGTAGGCGGAGAAGTTCTCGCCTACGTATGGTGATCTAATGTCACGTATTGGAAAAATGCCGATCACAATTCCATCTGGAGTTGAGATCAATGTTGCCGGACAATCTGTTTCAGTTAAAGGACCAAAGGGAACTTTGTCTTTTGAATTAGCTGGCGCTCTTTCTGCAAAGCAGGAGGGCTCAACTCTGACAATTAATCGGCCAGATGAAAGCCGTGAAGCGCGCTCATTACATGGCATGTCTCGCACCATGATCTCAAACATGATCGAGGGTGTTACTAAGGGATATAGCAAGAAAATAAATATTGTTGGCGTTGGTTACAAGGTGGCAGCTAAGGGTAAAAACTTAGAGTTTGCACTTGGTTACAGCCATCCAATTGAGTTCGTTGCAGATGAAGGAATCACTTTTAAGATCGATTCTCCAACTGAAATTCTTATCTCAGGAATTAACAAACAATTAGTTGGCGAGACTGCAGCAAAGATTCAAAAATTACGTAAATCTGATCCTTACAAGGGTAAGGGTCTGTATTTGGAAGGGGCGTACATTCGCCGCAAGCAAGGAAAGACAGGTAAGAAATAATGGCTATTGGTCAAAAAGTCGTTAAGGGCTCATTTACAAAAGCTCGTATCCGCCGTCACTTCCGTTTGCGTAAGCGAGTTTCCGGAACGCCGCAACGTCCACGTTTAGTTGTTTCACGATCTGCTCGTCACTTATTTGTGCAGGTAGTAGATGACACAACCTCAACTACATTGGCATCAGCATCAACTATGGAAAAAGAGTTGCGTGCTTTTGCTGGTGATAAGACTGCCAAGGCTAAGCAAGTAGGAGAGTTAATTGCTAAGCGGGCAAAAGAAAAAGGTGTTTCTACCGTGGTTTTTGATCGCGGTGGTAATAAGTACCACGGACGTGTTGCAGCAGTTGCAACAAGTGCTCGTGCAAATGGATTGGAGTTCTAATGGCCGGTACAAATCCGACCGCAGGTAATCGCGAAGATCGCCCAAAGGGTGGTAGAGAAAAGCGCGAACGCCGTGATGGTGAATTCCAAAAAGAGAAATCTCCATACACCGAGCGCGTAGTTTTCATTAACCGAGTAGCTAAGGTAGTAAAGGGTGGACGTCGTTTCTCCTTTACCGCTTTAATTGTAGTTGGCGATGGCAAAGGAATGGTTGGCGTAGGTTATGGAAAAGCCAAAGAGGTGCCACAAGCCATTGCTAAGGCAGTTGAAGATGGCAAGAAGAATTTCTTTAAAGTGCCATTACTAAATGGCACAATTCCACACCCAGTTCAAGGTGAGAAAGCTGCTGGCATTATTTTGCTACGCCCAGCATCCCCTGGTACTGGTGTAATCGCGGGTGGTCCAGTTCGTGCTGTGCTTGAGTGTGCTGGAATTACTGATGTATTAACTAAATCATTAGGTTCTGGTAACCCAATCAATATGGTGCATGCAACTGCAGCAGCGTTAAAGATGTTAGAAAACCCAACTACGATTGCAGCTCGTCGTGGACGTCCACTAGAGGATGTTGCACCAGCTGCTATTACCAGATTAATTGCAGAACAAGTAAAGGTTGGTGCCTAATGCCGAGATTAAAAGTTACTCAAATTAGATCAAAGGTTGGAAATCCTCCTGATCAACGCGACACACTTCGCTCACTTGGTTTAAAGCGAATTGGTGATGTCGTAGTTAAGGAAGATCGACCAGAGATTCGGGGCATGGTTTACACCGTGCGCCACTTAATTGCAGTTGAGGAGGTTGAATAACAATGGTGCTTAAGGTTCATCATTTACGTCCAGCTCCAGGTGCTAAAACCGTAAAAACTCGTAAGGGTCGCGGAGAGGCATCTAAGGGAAAGACCGCAGGTCGTGGCGGTAAGGGAACTCGTGCTCGTAACGTAGTTCGTGCTGGTTTTGAAGGCGGTCAATTGCCATTAGTTATGCGCTTGCCAAAACTTCGTGGATTTAAAAATCCAGAACGAATTGAGTATCAGGCGGTAAATATCTCAACTATTAATTCACTTTATCCAAAAGGTGGAGATGTAACAGTTGAAGATTTGGTTAAAAAAGGTGCAGCTCGAAAGGGTCATCCAGTAAAAGTTCTAGGAAATGGTGAGATATCTGTGAAGGTAACAGTATTAGCTCATGCTTTCTCAAGTGCAGCAACTGAGAAGATTACCTCTGCTGGCGGTTCTGCAAAAACTCTTTAAGAATTAACGAATAGATAAGGGAGAAGATCTTGTTATCAGCATTTGGTAAAGCGTTTAAAACTCCTGATCTGCGCAAGAAGATTTTCTTTACCCTTTCTATTATGGCGCTATTTCGATTTGGTTCAGTAGTTCCAACTCCTGGTGTTTCATATGTAAACGTCCAAGAGTGTTTAAAAACTGCAGACACTGGTGGGTTATTCGGTTTAATTAACCTATTTAGCGGTGGTGCGTTACTTCAATTAAGTATTTTTGCCCTTGGCATCATGCCTTACATAACAAGCTCAATTATTGTTCAACTGTTAACAGTTGTAATCCCTCGTTTTGAAGCATTAAAGAAAGAGGGACAATCTGGTACGGCTAAGTTAACTCAGTACACCCGTTACTTAACTATTGGACTAGCGATTTTGCAGTCGACTGGCTTGGTTGCAGTAGCCAGAATTCAGGGAAGAATTTTCGCAAATTGTGCGCTACCAATTATTCCAGACACCTCTTGGATCAGAGTTATTACCATGATCGTAGTAATGACAGCCGGAACATCTGTAATTATGTGGTTGGGTGAGTTAATTACAGATCGTGGTGTTGGAAACGGAATGTCTATTTTGATCTTTACATCTATCGCAGCCAGCTTCCCAAGCCAGCTATGGTCGATCAGATTACAAAAGGGTTGGTTTGCATTCCTATTTATCATGGCAGTTGGCGTATTAATCGTTGCAGCGGTGGTCTTTGTGGAACAAGCACAACGCCGCATTCCAGTTCAGTATGCCAAGCGCCAAGTAGGACGCCAGCAATATGGCGGAACTAGTACTTATATTCCAATTAAGGTAAACCAAGCGGGCGTTATCCCAGTTATCTTCGCCTCATCTTTACTTTATATTCCATCATTAATCGTTAATTTCAGCGGCTCACAAGCTGGCTGGGCAACATGGATTTCTAAGTATTTAGTACTAGGTGATAACTTCTTCTATATTTCAGTATATGCATTATTAATTGTTTTCTTCACCTATTTCTATGTTGCCATTACCTTTAATCCAGATGAGGTTGCCGACAACATGAAGCAATACGGTGGCTTTATTCCAGGAATTAGAGCAGGTAAGCCAACTAGTGAATATCTGCAATATGTATTATCTAGAATTACAGCTCCTGGCTCTTTATATCTATCAATTGTGGCAATAATTCCATTTATTGCATTAATTCTTTTCCAAGCTTCGCAAAACTTCCCATTTGGTGGAACCTCGATTTTGATTGTGGTTGGTGTTGGATTAGATACAGCTAAGCAGATTGAATCCCAACTACAACAACGTTCGTATGAGGGGTTCTTGCGCTAATGCGATTAATCCTGGTTGGACCACCAGGTGCTGGTAAAGGAACACAAGCAGTTCACTTAGCTGCACACTACGAAATTCCACACATTTCCACTGGTGATATTTTTCGTGCAAATTTAAAAAATGGCACTGAATTAGGTAAAAAAGCTCAAAGCTTTATGGATCGCGGTGAATTAGTACCAGATTCTGTGACAAATGAAATGGTGAAAGACCGACTTGAAAACAGCGATGTAGCTAATGGCTTTTTATTGGATGGCTTTCCACGCAATACAAATCAAGCTCAAGTTTTAGATGACATTTTGGCTGATAAAAACATGCCACTAGATGCTGTATTGGAGTTATCGATTGATAACTCAGAAATTATCAAGCGATTATCTGGTCGCCGTACCTGCCAAAATTGCTCAGCTACTTTTCATAATGATTTTGAAAAGCCAAAGCAAGCAGGAGTCTGTGACAAATGTAGTGGGCAGTTATATCAGCGCGAAGATGACAAAGAAGATGTAATTTCACGCCGACTTGAGATTTATGCAGAGCAAACTAAACCCATAGTTACATATTATAAAAAGGCAGGATTACTTAAAAATATCTCAGCACTTGGTGATGTCTCTGATATCACTCTAAAAGCTATCTCTGCTTTGAAGTAACGCTATGGCAATTGAAATAAAAGATTTAACACAATTAAAATCTATGCGTAAAGCAGGATTAGTAGTTGCAGAAACTTTAAAAATTATCAAGGAATCAGCAAGTCAAGGAATGAGTACCTTAGATTTAAATCAGATTGCAATTGAAAATTTAGCAAAACATGGCGCTAAATCATCCTTTCTTGGCTACCACGGGTTTCCAGCTGTTATCTGTGCCTCAGTGAATGAAGAGGTAGTGCATGGCATTCCAAATAAACGAAAGTTAACTTCTGGGGATGTGTTATCAATTGATTTTGGTGCAATTGTTGAGAATTGGCATGGCGATGCTGCGATCTCATTTGGCATTGGCGAAGTCGATCCCGCTGATCAAAAATTAATGGATGTATGTGAAGAATCTTTATGGCGCGGGATTGCAGCTGGGCAAAAGGGTGCGAAATTAACTGACATTTCTTTTGCAGTTGAAAGTTATGTTAACTCCCAAGGAAAGTATGGAATTTTGCGTGAATATGGTGGTCATGGCATAGGAAGTGCCATGCATCAAGAGCCACATATTTTAAATTTTGGCCCTGCTGGAAATGGTCCTGAGTTAACTATTGGGATGGCATTAGCAATTGAGCCAATGATTACTAGAGGAAATGAAAAGACAAAAGTATTAGGTGATGATTGGACAGTAGTTGCTCATGACTCATCAAATGGTGCTCATTTTGAGCATACCTACACAATTGCCCCTGACGGGAAAGTATTTGTGCTTACGGCATTCGATGGTGGTAAAGCTGAATTAAGCCGACTTGGAGTTGAAATTTCAACACTGTTGTAAAGTATGTCAATGAGCAAAAATTATGGAGAAATCATGCGGGCAGAAATTGCTCAGACTCCTGAAGTTTTTGAAAGGCTAAATAATAAGTTATTAGATTATCAAAAGCAGATAAATGCTTTAGATTTAAGTAAAATTCAATCGGTGGTATTGGTAGCCAGGGGAACCTCAGATAACGCAGCACTATTCTTAAAGTATTTGATTGAAACCAATATTGGCATTCCCTGTGGCTTAGCATCACCATCGGTGGTAACAGTTTATAAAACTAAGCTTAAGCTCAATAATTATCTTGTAATATCAATCTCACAAAGTGGTCAATCACCAGACATAGTTTCCTATACCAAAGCCGCCAAGGAATCTGGTGCCATAACAGTATCAATGACAAATGATTCAAATAGTCCATTAGCACAAGCTTCAGATTTACATTTATATATTGAAGCCGATAAGGAGATTGCGGTTGCAGCAACAAAAAGCTACTCAGCCCAACTCTTAACTGCTTATATTTTTACAGCCACTTGGGCAAATCTACCTATGAATTTATCTAATCTAATTGCTCAGGTTAAGAAACAGGTATCAGATATATTAAACATAGAAAATGCCGTAGAAATATTTGACCATAAATCTGGTGTAACTGTTATGGGCCGGGGGTTTGCTTATGCTAATGCTCATGAAGCTGCACTAAAGATTCAAGAGACTTTAAAGGTACCAGTTGCATCCTTTTCATCAGCAGATTACTTGCATGGCCCAATCTCATCTTTAACGGATGAATCAAGAGTAATTTTATTCGCGCCAACTGGATTTTCATCTGATTCAATTTTGGCAACCGTTACCAAAATCAGAGCAATTACAAATAACATATTTTGGATTGGTCAGGGTTTTACTACTGAGCCAAATGAAATAAAGATTGGTGGCTCATCTGGCTTAAGTGAAATTGAATCTACGATTGCTGATGTTATCGTTTTGCAACAATTCGCAATGTTGCTTGCAATTAAAAATGGATTAAACCCTGATGCACCTACAGGGTTATTAAAAGTTACTCAAACTCTATAAATGTTATTAGAAGCTGGTGCCTTTAAAACCTCTCGAGCATATATTGATAGTAAATGGGTTGATGGTGGAATAAAAATTTCCGATTATAAATTGTCCGCATATGGTGAGGTAAGTGGAGATGAGGGATTAGCAATTCCAGGCTTTGTTGATTTACAGGTCAATGGTCATGGTGGAGTGGATTTATTAAAAGCTAAAGACTCTGAGGATATTAGAAAAGTTTCCCGTTCACTTTTTAAGTCAGGTGTGGCTGCTTATTTACCAACACTAATTACCGGACCTATTGCGAATACTTTAAGAGTATTAGCCCTAATTGAAATTGTAAGAAAAGAACCTAAAGTTGGCGAAGCAGAGATTATGGGCACACATTTAGAGGGTCCATTTATCTCTCACTTAAAACCAGGTGTACATCCAATCGAACATATCTTGCAGCCAGATTTAAAAATACTAGGGGATTTCTTACGTGCTGGAAAAATCTCTCAAGTTACAATTGCCCCAGAAATTTCTGGAGCCATTGATGCGATTAAATTTTTATCAGACTCTGGTGTGGTAGTTTCACTTGGTCATTCAAATGCTAACTCAAGCCAGGCAAATGCTGGCTTTGAGGCCGGAGCTAAAACAGTTACTCACCTCTGGAATGCAATGAAGAAGCCAAATGAAGGTGAACCAGGTCTAGCCCAGGTGGCACTTGATCGCGATGATGTAATTGTGCAGCTCATTGTCGATGAGGTGCATCTAACAAAAGAATTAGTAATTGAGTCGCTAACGAAATGTTTAAAACGTTTTGTTGTTACCGTAGATTCAGTATCACCAGCAGGACTTGGTGATGGGACTTATTCATTTGGCCAAATGGAAATTAATGTTAAAGACAATCGTGCGACTCGAGCCGATGGCACACTTGCTGGTGGTGTAAGTAGTTTGCGCAATTCGCTCTCACTTCTTAACTCATACCAGATACCGCTTTCAGATGCGATCGATTCAATGAGCTCAAGAGCGGCAGATTTGGTGGGTAGGTCAGATTTAGGGCGATTAAATCTAGGTTCGCCCGCACAAATCTGGTCGATCTGAACTGGATTTTTCTTTTTACCTCACCCCGCCTAAACTATCCCTCCTGCCTCGAAAGGGGTAAACCTAATTTAGAACAGATAAGTAGGTATCGCTTGGCCAAGAAAGACGGTGCAATTGAGATCGAAGGCACTGTTGCTGAAGCTCTACCAAACGCAATGTTCC
>SXGQ01002998.1_pt1 | contig 13822 bp, 9 predicted proteins | sample 3178371 | NCBI WGS metagenome assembly SXGQ01 (sample SAMN11356859, study PRJNA531348) | freshwater metagenome | isolation source: freshwater sample F1-20 | place: China: Fuxian Lake, Yuxi | collected 2017-12-25
CACGCCGTGGGACTTCGCCGCCGCGATCGTCTCGATCGACCCGCGCGCGCTGAGGTGCTGGATGTGGATCCGCCCGTGCTCGTAGCCCGCCAGGGCGCAGTCGCGGGCGATCATCGTCGTCTCGGACACGCTCGGGATCCCGGCGATGCCGAGCAGCGCGCTGACCGACCCCTCGTGCATCGACCCGGGGCCGGACAGCGCCGGGTCCTCCTCGTGCAGCGCGATGACACCGCCGCACAGGCGCTGATACTGCAGCGCCTTGCGCATCATGCCGGCGTTGGTGATCGGCTTGCCGTCGTCGCTGAAGGCGATCGCGCCGAGCTCGCGCAGCTCGGCCATGTCGGTCAGCTCCTCGCCGGCCATCCCGCGGGTGACCGTCGCGACGAAGCCGACCGGCACGCGCGCCTCGCGGGCGGCGGCGTCGAGCAGCGCGCCGAGGACCGGGGCGCTGTCGATTGTCGGCGACGTGTTCGCCATCCCGACGACCGCGACGAACCCGCCTGCCGCGGCGGCGCGGGTGCCCGTCTCGAGATCCTCCTTGTACTCCTGCCCGGGCGTGCGGAGGTGGACGTGCGGGTCGACGAAGCCGGGGACGAGCACCTTGCCCTCGGCCTCGATGACCTCGGCGCCCTGCGGCGCGTTGAGCGTGCCGTGCTCGGCGAGCTGGGCGATCTCGCCGTCACGGACGAGGACGTCCAGTGCGGTGTCGATCCCGGCGCGCGGGTCGAGGACGCGGGCGTTGCGGATGAGCAGCGTCGCGGCGGGCGCGGGGGCGCAGACGAGCGAGGTCATGCGAGCTGGGGCTCCTCGGGGCTGGTGACGCGATCGTCGGCGGGCGCGCCGGAGAGCAGCTCGTAGAGCACCGCCATCCGCACGACGACCCCGGCCTTGACCTGCATCGTGATGACGGCCTGCGGCGAGTCGACGACCTCGCCGGACAGCTCGACCCCGCGGTTGACCGGGCCGGGATGCATGAGCACCTGGCGCGGGCCCAGGCGGCGGCCGTTGATCTGGTACCGCGCGGCGTACTCGCGCAGGCTCGGCACGTACGCGTCGTGCATGCGCTCGTTCTGCATCCGCAGCGCGTAGACGACGTCGGCGTCGCGCAGACGGGTGAGGTCGTACTGCACCTCGCAGCCGAGCGCCTCGATCCCCCGCGGGATGAGCGTCGGCGGACCGCACACCGTGACCTTCGCGCCCATCTTCTGGAAGGCCAGGATGTTCGACCGGGCGACCCGCGAGTGCGCGACGTCGCCCACGATCCAGATCGAGCGGCCGTCGAGCCCGCCGAGCTTCTGCTTGAGCGTGAAGACGTCGAGCAGCGCCTGCGTGGGGTGCTCGTGCTTGCCGTCGCCGGCGTTGACCACGGCGGCGTCGGTCCAGTTCGTCACCATCGTCGCCGCGCCGGCCCACGGCGTGCGGACCACCACAGCGTCGGGCGAGTGCGCGGCGAGCGTCAGGACCGTGTCCTTCAGCGACTCGCCCTTCTCGACGCTCGAGCCGGACGCCGCGAAGTTGACGACATCGGCGGACAGGCGCTTGGCGGCCAGCTCGAAGCTCGACCGAGTCCGGGTCGACGCCTCGTAGAAGAGGTTCAGCACGGTGCGGCCACGCAGCGCCGGGACCTTCTTGATGTGACGGTCGGTCACCTCGCTGAACGCCTCGGCGCGCTCCAGGATCCGCTCGATGTCCTCGCGGTCGAGGTCCTCGATCGAGATCAGGTGCCGGTTCATGCGACCGCCTCCTCCTGCTCGCGGATGGACACGTCGTCGACGCCGTCGAGCTCGGTGACGCGCACCTGGACGCGTTCGCTGCGGCTGGTCGGCAGGTTCTTGCCCACGTAGTCCGGGCGGATCGGCAGCTCGCGGTGGCCACGGTCGGCGAGGACGGCCAGCTGCACCCGCGCCGGGCGGCCGTAGTCGAAGATCGCCTCGATCGCCGCGCGCACGGTGCGCCCCGTGAAGAGCACGTCGTCGACGATCACGATGGTGCGCCCGTCGACGTCGAAGTCGAGCTTGGTGCTGTGCAGGACGGGCGCCTCGGCGCGTCCTGCCATCCCGAGGTCGTCGCGGTAGAAGGCGATGTCGACCTCGCCGAGCGGGATCTCCGTCTCCAGCAGGTCGCCCAGCAGCTTGTGCAGCCGGGCGGCGAGGACGGCGCCGCGACGCTGGATGCCGACGAGCGCGAGGTTCGCGGCGGTGGCCTGCGGGTGCTTCTCCACGATCTCGTGTGCGATGCGCACGAGAGTGCGGCGCACGTCGTCGTGGTCGAGGACGACCTTGGTGTCGGACAAGCGGTCTGGAGCTCCTTCCGGCCTCGCGGGACCGGGTTAAAGGAACGGCGTGGTTATGGAGCCGACACTAGCACGGGGTCCCGGCGAATTGGGACTCAGTTCGCGGCCGGCGCGGGGTCCTGCGCGGGGCGGCGCGGCGGCTCCCACCGGTGCAGCTCGGGCTCGCCGCGGTCGGGCAGCGGGACCTCGATGCTGTCGAAGTCCCGGGGCACCTCGGTGCGCGCGAAGACGGCCCGGGCCTCGTCGCGGATCTCGCGCCCGTGGTAGCGGGTCGAGAGGTGCGTGAGCGCCAGCAGCCCGACCTCGGCCTCCGCGGCCACCTCGGCCGCCTGCCGCGCCGTCGAGTGCCCCGTCTGCTGCGCGCGCTCGACGTCCTCGTCGGTGAACGTCGACTCGTGCACGAGCACGTCGGCCTGGTAGGCGGCGGCGACGATGTGGTCGGTCGGGCGCGTGTCGCCGCTGAAGACCAGCCGGCGGCCGCGGCGCGCAGGCCCGATGACCTGGTCGGGGTGCACCCCGTTGACGGTCTCCCCTCGCTGCAGCCGCCCGAAGTCCGGGCCGAACTCCACGCCCAGCTCCTTGGCGAGCTCGGCGTCGAACCGCCCCGGCCGCGTGTCCTCGACGACGGCGTAGCCGAACGCCGTGCCGCGATGGCGCACGGGGATCGCGGTGACGCCGTACCCGTCGCGGCGCACCTCCTCGTCGGCCTCGAGGTCGGTGAAGCTCAGCCCGTACGAGGGCCGCCCGAAGACCACCCGGAACCGTTCGAGCAGCGCCTTCGTGCCGGGAGGTCCGTGGACCGTGAGCGGCCGCTCGCGCTCGCGCAGCTCGAACGTCTTGAGCATCCCCAGCAGGCCGAGCCAGTGGTCGGCGTGATGGTGCGTGATGAAGATGTCGGTCAGGTCGGCCAGGCCGTCGGAACGCAGCAGCTGGCGCTGGGTGCCCTCACCGCAGTCGATGAGGATGCGGTCGGCGCCGAGGCGCACCAGCGTGGCAGGCAGTCCGCGCCGCGCCGACGGCACCGATCCGCCGGTGCCGACGAAGAAGATCGAGAGGTCCATCTCGCGATCGAGGGTACCGCCGCGCGGTGCCGTGACGGCGGCACCGCGCGGCGGGGGACCTCACTGGGGTGAGGTGGCGCTGGAGCAGAGCGGTAGGTCAGCACCGTGCTTGCAGAACCAGGCGAAGCGGATAGCGAGGTCCTCGTCGGCCCAGCTGAGGCGCTGGTCGTAGTTCTTCACCGGGTTGGACCCCTTCCTGAACGGCGGCAGGATCATCCAGTGGTCTGCACCGATCCCCGGCCACGTCTGCAGGTCCTTCGGCCACTGCGCGAGAGGCCGGTTGCCCGCCCACTCCTTGCGGACCGCGTAGTCGGTGATGCTCTGGACATCGAGCCCGCCGTAGTACGTGTTCGCCGAGTCGACCGCGAAGTACGCATCGCAGAGCGCCCGCGGATCCTTCGGCGGCAGGTACAGCTGGCAGGTCTTGGTCACGTTGGAGATCGGCAGCAGCTCGTCCTGCACCCCGCTGATCAGGCCGAACGGGGCGTCCCCCGCAGGACTGGCGTCCGACGGCGCGCAGGCACCGAAGCCCCTGTCCGTCTCGAAGTCCAGCGTCTCGTCCTGCGGGCCGCCCGTCCACCGGTACGCGGGTGCCCCGTTCTGCAGCAGGCTCGGCGAGAGGGTCGTGACCTTCGTGCTGTGCACCGGGGCGATCTCCGGAGCCAGGAAGTACTTGGTCCAGTTGCCGCGCCAGTTGAAGACCTTGCGTCCGGCCCGGAGCTTCTCCGGCAGCACGCCCGGGAACCCGCAGTCCGAGGCGCCGACGGCGAACGCCCCGCGGACGTGGGAACTGGTGGCGCTGTCGTCGATGCCGACCAACCGGCGATTCGCGAGGCTGCCGGTGTCGTCGCTGCGCAGCGCGAGGCGCAGCGCCTCGGCACCGCCCGCCGATTCGCCGGTGACGTAGATGCGGTCCGGGTCGATGCCGAAGCGCTCGTGCTCGGTGCGCAGCAGCCGGACCAGGGTCTGCCGGTTGCGCTGTCCTTCGCGCGCCACCGCCTCGAGCCCCATCTTGCGGATCTGGTTCTGGTTGCCCGCGACCGCGTCCGACGTGATCGCGACGAAGCCGCGGTAGGCCATGAACTTCGCGGTCGGGTCGCCCCAGCCGCGGCTGCCGCCGTAGGACCCGAGCAGTGGGTCCTCGTACTTCAGCCAGCTGCCGCCGTGCTCGACGATGACGACCGGCGCCTTCTGGTTGAGGTCGTCGCGGTAGTACGTGAACTTCAGCGAGGTCGCCGGGGACGGCCGCCCGCCGAGGATCTTGTCGGCGGGGAACGCCGGCTCGTTGGCGGGACGCTTTCGGTGCGTCGTCGTCTTGCCGTCGGTCAGCGAGATGTCCGGGTACCCGTACGGCCGCCCGTCGACGATGCACAGCTTCCCGTCAGCCGGCTCAAGCACCCCGGTCCCCTGGGGACAGACGGCGCCGTCGAACGCGGCCGATGCGGTGGCGGGGGCCGCGGTGGCCGTGACGGCGAGCGCGGCGAGGAACGCGAGACTACGAGCACGAGAGGTCATCGCGGTCGACTTTTCTCCTGCGATCAGCCCGGGTCAAGGGAAACGGCCGTGAACGCCGTTCGTACGGTCTGAATGGTGTTCAGACGGGGTTCGTCAGCCGGCACGGGCGCGCGCCGATCGGTACCGTCCAGCGCTCCGTGAGGTCGCTACGACGTCTCCTGCTGGCGGCCTGGTCGCTCGGCGCCATGCAAACCGCCGTCGCGCCTGCGGCCCCGGTGAAGCTTCGGCGCGCGCCCGTTCGGCCGGCCCCCGAGCCCGCCCCGCCATTGCCGCCAAGCCCGGCGGCTCCGCACCTCAGCGACGCGCACCTCGACGCGCTCGCGCGGGAACTCGACGCGATTCGCGACGCGACGATGGCCGACCTCGGTGCGCAGGACGCGGCCTACATCCGCCGCGTGATCGCCACCCAGCGCCACATGGAGGTGGCCGGGCGTCTGTTGCTGCTGTTCGCCCGCAAGCGCCCGGCGCTCATCGGCGGGACCGCGTTGCTGACCGCGGCCAAGGTCCTCGAGAACATGGAGCTCGGGCACAACATCATGCACGGGCAGTGGGACTGGATGCGCGACCCGTCGATCCACTCGACGACGTGGGAGTGGGACGCGGTCTCCACCGCGAAGTCGTGGAAGCACGCGCACAACTACCAGCACCACACGTACACGAACGTCGTGGGCAAGGACCGTGACCTCGGCTACTCGGCGATGCGCGTCGAGCCCGAGCAGCCGTGGCACCCGATCTACCTGCTGCAGCCCGTCTACTTCTTCCTCATGGCCTTCACGTTCGAGTGGGGCATCGCCGTCTACGACATGGAGCTCGACGCGGTGCGCGACGGGCGCAAGACCAAGGAGCAGGCCCGCGACGAGGTCCTCGCGATGGCGCGGAAGGCCCGCGGCCAGGTGCTCAAGGACTACGTCCTGTTCCCCATGCTGTCCGGCCGCCGCTCGGCCCCGAAGGCGCTCGCGGGTGCGCTGGTCGCCAACATCATCCGCAGCATGTGGGTCCACACGATCGTCTTCTGCGGCCACCTGCCCGAGGGCGCGGAGACGTTCACCGAGGAACAGTTCGAGCAGGAGTCACGCGGCGGCTGGTACGTCCGGCAGCTGCTGGGTTCGTGCAACCTCGAGGGCACGCGCCTGTTCCACATCCTCACGGGGCACCTCTCCTACCAGGTCGAGCATCACCTCTACCCGGACATGCCGAGCAGCCGGTACGCGGAGATCGCCCCGAAGGTCCAGGCGGTCTGCGAGCGCTACGGGCTGCCGTACACGACCGGACGGCTCGGCCGGCAGTACGGCTCGGTGTACAAGAAGATCCTGCGGATGGCGCTGCCGGGTGGCGGTGGGCCGCGCGTCCCGTAGGTCGCGGGCGAAGGCGGTAGTCTGCGTGCTCTGGCGCCCGTAGCTCAGTGGATAGAGTGCTTGCCTCCGGAGCAAGAAGTCGCTGGTTCGAATCCAGCCGGGCGCGTATGGCAGAAGGCCCCGCCGACGCGGGGCCTTCGTGTGTGCAGGGCGCCGTCACGCCTCTCGGGGCGGCCCGCTGGGATCGCCGATCACAGCGACCGCAGGACGCGGCGGACGCGGCGGCCTGCAGCCAAGACGGCTGCGGCTAGAACCGTAGGTCCTCCTCGCACGAGTCGCCGAGGAGATCCACGAGGTCTGAGTACGTGAAGTCCTCGTCGTCACCGCACTCGACCGTGTCCACATCGTCACCAGCGGTGTAGACGTAATCGGCCGCGCCGCCCGAAGTGACCGTGTCGCGGCCGGAGCCGGCGAGGATCGAGTTCATCCGATCGTCGCCCGTGAGGACATCGTCGAACGGCGAACCCGTGAGGTTCTCAACGCGCTGCACGGCGTCTTGTCCCGCGCCGCCGGTGCCCTGTGCCTGTGTCGTGCCGAGTGAGATGGTCACGCCGGCGGTCGCCTCGGCGTACGACAACGTGTCCCGGAACGGGCCTCCGTCGAAGACGTCGTTGCCCGGGCCGCTGATGAACGTGTCCTCGGACACGGTCCCCGTGGTGGATTCGAGCGCCTTCACCCCGATGATGGCGGCCGCACTCCTCGGCTTGGCGGTCGGCTCGGCTCCCGCCGTGGTCACCGTGACGTCGCTGTAGGCGACCTCGCGTCGGGAGAGATCGACCGCGTCCGTGCCCCCACGCCCGTCCACCTTGTCCATGTCGCCTGCGAGGAGGTCGAAGCGGTTGGGGCCGTCGTTGCCGGCCAGGACATCGCGGCCCGGGGAATCCTCGATGTTGTCCACATTGAGGATCGTGTCGGTCCCGGCGGTCCCGGTGCTCTGCGGCCCGGTGATCGCGAGGCTCACGTTGACGCCCGGAGCGTCGGGCGCGAGCCCGGGGCGGGCGTAGCTGACGGTGTCGTCGCCGCTGATGCCGTCGACCGTGTCGTTGCCGAGACCTGGGGCGAGGACGTTGTTCCCGGTCGTGCCCTTGAGGACGTCCGCGCCGTCAGTCCCGCGCACGTTCTCGATGTTGGCCAGGATCTTCTGACCGCTTCCGGCAACCGCCTGCCCGCTGGTCAGTCGCAGATCGATGGTCAACGCCGATGCGAGCGCCGCCTCGAACCAATCCGAGCCGGCACCGCCGTTGAGGTAGTCGGTGCCGAGGCCGCCGTCGAGCGTGTTCGCCCCCGTGTCGCCGGTGAGCGCATCGTTGAACGATGACCCGATGATGCCTTCGACGCTCGTGATCGTGTCACCGCCGTCACCACCACTGGACTGTGGTGCGGCGTTGCCGAGGCTCACGGACACCGCGGACGGCGCCGACAGGTACCCGACCCGGTCGCGCCCCTGGCCGCCGTCGAGGATGTCGTTGCCTCCCTTGCCCGACAGGATGTCGTCGCCCCCGATGCCGTAGAGCCGATCGACGCCCGAACCACCGGACAGGTTGTCCGGGCCGATGTGGCCCACCAGGCTCTCGACGTCGGCGCTGATCAGATCAGCCTCGGCGCCCACACCGTCGTTGCGCTGCCCGTCGAGCGTCGCGGTCACGACATCGCCGGCGTTCCGCTCGGCGTACGTCACCGTGTCGACACCTGTGCCGCCGGTGAGCGTGTCACCGCCCGCGAAGCCCTGGAGCGTGTCGTCTCCCTCGCCGCCGTTCAGCGTGTCCGTGCCGACACCTCCGAGTAGCGTGTCGGTCCCGGCGAGGCCGCTCAGCGTGGCCGGCAGACCGGTGTCGTTGACGAAGCGGTCGTTGCCCGAGGCCCCGGTCATCGCAACGGATGTGACCTGTGCCGCGGGGCAGCGGGCCCCGCCGCTGACGACCGTGCACGGCGCGGTGGCCGTCAGGGTCGCTCGTGTCTGAATGGCGATGTCGGCTCCATCGGTACGCACCGTCGCGACGTGCGGCAGCGTGCCGGAGCCCGTGTACCGCACGACACCGCCGGAGCTGCTGACGGTCGCGGTGGGCGCCGACGCGGGCGCGCCAGGCGCGCTCTGCAGCGCAGCTGCCAGGTTCAGGCGGCCGCCGGTGACCGACTTCGCGGTCGCGTTCTTGATCGGATCTGTCGTGGTCAACAGCGCGGCCTTGATCTGCACCGGTGTCGCAGCCGGGTACTTCGCCTTGTACGCGGCGGCGGCTCCCGCCACGATCGGGGTGGCCATCGAGGTCCCGCTCATGGCGATGTGCTCACCGTTGAGGACGGTGGAGACAATTCGCTCCCCCGGAGCGAAGAGATCCACGGATGTCCTGCCGATGTCAGAGAAGTCGGCGATCTGGGCGCGATCGTTCGTCGCCCCGACGCAGATGACGTTCGGCGCAGGAGTCGTGCAGGGCGCGAGCGGCGACGCATCACGATTGACGCCGTAGCTGTTGCCGGCGGCGCCGACGAACAGGGTGTCCGGGTAGGCCGAGATCGCCGTGGCGACGTGGTCGGCAGCATCGCCGGTGACGCCGAGGCTCATGTTGGCGACGTTCGCCCCCCGCTTGCCGGCGTAGTGGATGGCCTTGATGACGGAGTCCGCCAAGAGCGAGCCTGCGGGGTTATCGCCGAAGCCCTTGCCGGCCTGAACCTGGAGAGGAATCAGTCGGGCCCCGGGTGCGGCGCCGGAGATGCCGAAGCCGTCCCCGCCCCGCGCGGCGACCAGTCCGGCGACGTGTGTCCCGTGATAGTTGGCCTTGCCCTGGGCGTACGGCAGGGGGCTGTTGTCATCGTTGGAGGGATCCCATCCCCGCCAGTCGTCGATGTAGCCGTTGTCGTCGTCGTCGTCACGGTTGGTTTCCTTGCCGCCGCCCTGCTCGCCTGCGTTGTACGCGATCTGCGATGCGAGGTCCGGGTGCCCGAGCTCCACGCCCTGATCGATGATCGCGACGGTCGCACCCGCACCGGTGCTCTGATCCCATGCGGCAGTGGCCTCGACGTCCGCGTCGGGGGAAGCAAAGCCACCAGCCGCCGGGCTCCACAGCGCGTACTGGTCCTTGAGGAGCGGATCGTTGGTCACAGCAAGGAGCTCCGCGCGCCCGTTGAGCGACGCGTACTGAACGCCGGGCTGGCGTTCCAGCGCGTCGCGGCCCTGCCCCGTCGGGACAGCGTTCGGGAGGTCGACGAGGACCTGCCGCGGCGTGCCAAGGTCCTCGATGACGCGGCCACTGATCGCCTGGATGGCCGCTGTGCGCTGCGCCGCTGAGGCATCGGGCTCGAAGGTGACGATGACCTGGCCCGGTGCGTGTGCCGCCCCCGGCTGGCCAGTGCTGACCGGCTCGGCTTGACGCCGTTGCACGCTGCCGGCATCTGCGGCCGCTGCCTTCAGACGGGCATGGAGCCTCTCGTCGACCTTCGCCGGCGCGGGCGCCGCGAGCGCAGGCGGGATCGAGGCGGCGGCGGCCGACGCAGCGAGCGCACAGGCCAACGCCGCCCGGAGAACGGGACGGTTGGGATACATGGGACCTCCGATGGGACGGTCAGACAGATCGCCCGGAATGGGGCGAGGCCGTCGGACTGACACACCAACGGCCGCGGCAAACGTATCCCGCATGCCGCTGAACATGATTCGAATATGTGACTCGCCTGACGCGGGCACGGGCGACGCCTGAACTCGGGGCTGCCATGAAGCGTCACGAACACGACGATCGGTGCGTCGGGCGCATGACACTGGCCGCCGTGGCCCGTCGCCATCGTGTGAGCGACGCAGACCACCCCCACGGACGGGCGACGACGGAGCACACGAACCGATGCCTCGAGCACGCGCCATCACCATCGCCGCAGCAGTTGCCGCCGCCGGACTCCTCAGCGCATCGGCCGCCCAGGCCGCGCCAGAGGACGCCACGGCGACAGCCACCTACGGCGAGGCGGAAGTCTGGCTGGAGGCCAAGGAGGGCGAGCGCTTCGAGCGCCGCCTGGTCTACGCCGCGACGCCGGACGCAACCCCGAAGGTGCTTGACGCGGACTTCCGGGCGCGCGACCCCTACTCCGAAGCACGCGGTTCGACCGACGAGGTCGCGCTCGGTCGTGACGCCGGCGGACGGCTGACCGCGCTGGCCGTCGGCGGCGGGGCAATCTACGCCACGCCGGTCACCGGCCGCCCTGCGCTGCAGGCCATCCCGGCGACCACGCGGCGGGACCGTGCGCCGAGCATCTTCCGGGGCCGGATCGCGTTCCAGCGTGAGGTCGGCGACACCTCGGCCGTGTACGCCGGCACGCTGACGGCGCGGACCGCGCGACAGGTCGCGGGCGAGTCCGAGGCCGCCCACCAGCTGCGTTCCCCCGCGGTCGGCGCCGGCGGATCGGTCGCCTACATCACGTATGTCGAGGGCAACGCGCCGAAGTACTTCCTCGACCTCGCCACCCCGGGCCGCGCGGTCCGCCGGATCTACCGCCATGTGCTGGGCGAGTCACAGAACGGCATGTTGCAGGTGCTCGGAGTCAGCACTGACGGGCGCCGCCTTCGCGTGGAGCGGACCGTCGAAGCGTCGACATCGTCGCTCGCCTTCTCACTCCCTAGCGGCAAGCGCATGTAACGAGACCGTCGATCCGCCGCCCCCGGCTCGCCCGCTCGATACCGTCAACCGCGGGCGAGCCAGGAGGAGACGCATGACGACGTACGAGCAGGCCTGCGCAGAGCACGAGTGGGTCGTTCCAGAGCGCTACAACATCGCGCAGGACGTCTGCGACAAGCATCCGCCGGACAAGCTCGCGATGATCTGGGAGCGCTACGACGGCGCCCGCCGCGACGTGCAGTGGGGCGAGCTGCAGCGCCTGGCCAACCAGGCCGCACACGTCCTGCGCGAGGCGGGCGTGCAGCGGGGCGACCGCGTCGCCGTTGTCCTCCCTCCCACGCCCGAGACCGCCGCGCTGTTCTTCGGCGTCTGGAAGCTCGGCGCGCTGCTCGTCTCCATGTCGGTCCTCTACGGCGACGAGGGCCTGCGCCATCGCCTCACCGATTCCGAGGCGCGGCTCGTGGTCACCGACAGCGCGAACGCCGACCGGTTCAGGGGCGGGCCGGTCGCTCAGGTCCTGATCCTCGACGAGGGCGACGGCCTGCTGACCGGCGCGCCCGAGGACCACATCAGCACCGACACGGCGGCCGACGACCCGGCGCAGCTCTACTACACCTCGGGCACCACGGGGCTGGCGAAGGGCATCATCCACGCGCACAGGTACCTGCTCGCGCACAACGAGTTCATCTACTGCCACGACGTGCAGGAGAACGAGCGCTTCCACGGCATGGGCGAGTGGGCGTGGGCGGCGGGCATCGCGCCGCTGCTCGGGCCCTGGCGCATGGGCGCGGTCCAGTGCGTCTTCCAGCGGGCGGGCGGGTTCGACCCCGACGCGCAGCTCGCGTTCCTCTCTCGAAACGAGGTGACGAACGTCTTCACGACGCCGACGGCGATGCGGGCGATGATGGCCATCGACGACGCCGGGACCCGGCACCCGCAGAAGTTCCGCATCGTCTGCAGCGCGGGCGAGCCGCTGAACCCCGAGGCCATCCGCTGGTTTCGCGAGCACTACGGCGTCACGGTGCTCGACTACTACGGCCTCACGGAGTCCTATCCCCTGTGCGGGAACTTCCCGTTCATGGAGGTCCGCGAGGGCTCGATGGGCAAGCCCGTCCCCGGCTGGGACGTGCAGATCCTCGACCTCGATGAGCAGCCCGTCGCGCCGGGTGAGCGCGGAGAGATCTGCCTGCGGGCGCGGTCGAACCCGCACTACCCGCTCGGCTACTGGAACAACGAAGCCGCCGCGCAGGAGACGTTCGGCGGCGCATGGTTCCACACCAAGGACGCCGCGTCGCAGGACGAGGACGGGTACTTCTGGTACGAGGGCCGGGCCGACGACGTGATCATCACGGCCGGCTACCGAGTCGGGCCGTTCGAGGTCGAATCGGCGTGCCTGGAGCACCCGGCGGTGAGCGAGAGCGCGGCGATCGGCGTGCCCGACGAGGTCAAGGGCATGGTGGTGAAGGCGTTCATCGTGCTGGCCGAGGGCTACGAGCCGTCCGACGATCTGGCGGCGGAGATCCGCGCCCACGTCCGGGGCCGGCTGTCGGCCTACGCGTACCCGCGGCAGATCGCGTTCGTCGACGACCTGCCCAAGACGCTGACCGGCAAGATCCGGCGGATGGAGCTGCGCCAGGCCGACGGGGCGCTCCCGTCGCCGCAGTGAGGCGCGTACGGCCAGCCCTGTACGAACGGGTGCCGCCGACATACGCTTCGCGGCGATGACCGACGCCGACCCCGTTCTGCGGATCTCAGACGCCGATCGCGAAGCGACCGTCGCCCGCCTGCGGCGCGCCAGTGAGGAAGGACGCCTGGATCTGGGCGAGCTCGAGGAGCGCGTGACCGCCGCGTACGCGGCCAAGACCGGCGCGGACCTCGAGCCGCTCGTGGCCGACCTCCCCGCCGAGTCCGGCGACGCGCGTGTTGCCCCGCTCGCCGGCGACGACCGCCGGCGTGCGCTGGTGCAACGCAGTGTGCCGCTGCTGTTCCCGAACATCGTCTGCGTGGCCATCTGGCTGGCGACAGGCGCCGACGGTGGCTTCTGGCCGATCTGGGTGATGCTGGGCACCGGCATCGCGTTCCTGTCGCTGGTCATCCGGTACGTCACGGGCGACGACCTCGAGCACCGGTCGTAGGACCGGGCGCTACCGTCGCCTGGGTGAGCTGCACCTGGCGCGGAGACGACGAGAGCATCGGCGAGGTCGCCGCGATGTTCGGCGCGCGCGAGGATGACGCCGCGGCACCCGGCGCGCCGCTGACCCTCGCGGACCCCACCTACGTGCGCGACCTCGACGGGCTGTTCGTGCCGTGGACGGCCGAGCCGGCCCCGGAGCCTCGGCTGCTGGTCCTCGAGGACGATGTGGCGCGCGGGCTCGGCGCCGACCCCTCAGTGCTGCGCACGCCGGCCGGCATCGCGACGCTGCTCGGCGCGGGCGTGGAGGGCACGGTCGCGCAGGGCTACGCCGGCCACCAGTTCGGCGCGTTCTCTCCCCGCCTGGGCGACGGACGTGCGCTGCTGCTCGGCGAAGTCCTCGATCGCGACGGCCGCCGGCGCGACCTCCACCTGAAGGGCTCGGGCCGCACGCCGTTCGCCCGCGGCGGAGACGGCAAGGCGCCGGTCGGCCCGATGCTCCGCGAGCACGTCATCAGCGAGGCGATGCACCCGCTGGGCATCCCGACCACCCGCGCGCTCGCGGTGATCGCGACCGGTGAAACCGTGTACCGGGAGACGCCGCTGCCCGGCGCCGTGCTCGTGCGGGTCGCGGACAGCCACCTGCGGGTCGGCACGTTCGAGTACGTGGCCAAGACGCTGCGCGACGGCGAGCTCCTCGCCCGTCTCCTCGACTACGCCATCGCCCGCCACCACCCGGACGCCGCGGACGCCGACGTCCCGGCGCTCGCGTTCTTCGACGCGGTCGTCGCCGCGCAGGCCGAGCTGCTCGCGCGCTGGATGCTCGTCGGCTTCGTCCACGGGGTGATGAACACCGACACCATGACGATCTCGGG
>SXGQ01765088.1_pt1 | contig 13821 bp, 21 predicted proteins | sample 3178371 | NCBI WGS metagenome assembly SXGQ01 (sample SAMN11356859, study PRJNA531348) | freshwater metagenome | isolation source: freshwater sample F1-20 | place: China: Fuxian Lake, Yuxi | collected 2017-12-25
ATCCGTCTGCCCGACCGCGCTCTGGTGACTGACGGTGCCGCCCTGCAAGTTCAGGACGACAACGAGCAGTTCACCACCCTGACTGTTGCTTCGCAGAAGCACATCGGTGTGAACTTCACGTCTGCCGAACTGACCATGCAGTTGGACGACTTCGCAGAGCGTGTTCTGAAGCCTCGTATCAGCCAGTTGGCCTCTAGCATCGACGCTGATGTTGCCAACGCATACAAGAGCATCGGCAACTCCGTCGGCACCCCCGGCACCACTCCCAGCACCTCGCTGGTTCTGCTGCAAGCCCAGCAGAAACTCAACGAGAACGCTGCTGTAATGTCGCCGCGCTACGCCACCGTCAACCCGGCTGCTAACGCTGGTCTGGTCGAAGGCATGAAAGGTCTGTTCAACCCGACCGACACCATCAGCAAGCAGTTCAAGAACGGCATGATGGGCATGGGCGTGTTGGGCTTCGACGAGATCAACATGTCTCAGTCGATCAAGCAGTACACCACCGGCACCCGCGCCGCCACTGGCGCGACTACCGGCGCTGCTGTGACTGCTGAAGGCGCTACCACGCTGACGCTGACTGTTGGCTCTGGCGAAACCATCGCTGTTGGTGACGTGTTCACCATCGCTGATGTGTACGCTGTGAACCCGCAGACCCGTGAGTCCACCGGCTCGCTGTTCCAGTTCGTGGCTCTGGCCTCCTCGACCGTCACCACGACCGCCACCGTGACCGTTGCGCCGATGTACTCGGCCAACCACGCGCTGGCTACCGTGAACGCTCTGCCGGCCAACAGCAAGGCTGTCGTGTTTGTGGGCGCTGCTTCGAGCCAGTACGCTCAGAATCTGGTGTACCACAAGGACGCGATCACTTTCGCTACCGCCGACCTGCTCCTGCCCCAAGGCGTGGACATGGCCGCTCGCGCTGTCCATAACGGCATCAGCCTGCGCGTTGTTCGTCAGTACGACATCAACAACGACCGTATGCCCTGCCGTATCGACGTTCTGTACGGCTACAGCACCATCCGTCCCCAAATGGGCGTTCGGATGTGGGGCTGATCAGTAACTCTCTTGAAAGGAAATTATCATGGCTCTTCCTAACGGCGCAGGCGGCTATCAAGTCGGTGACGGTAATCTGAATGAACCCGTCATCGGCTACTTGCCCGCCCCCCTCACCGAGACTGGCACTTCTGCTGTCACCCTAACTGCTGCTGAAGTCACTGGCGGTATTTTGATCGCTAACCCCGGTACGACCGGCACGACCTACACGATGCCCATCGTGGTTACGTCGGGCGCTACCACTGGCGTTAACGATCTGGTGTCCAGTGCCAAGGTTGGCAGCACCTTCAACTGGGTGGTGATCAATATCGGCACTACTACCGGCGACATCACAATGGCCGCTGGTACTGGTACTGGTTGGACGATTGTCGGTTCGCTGACCATCAACGACGGTACTTCGGCCTCGTTTGTCGCTCGTAAAACCAGCGACACGACTTGGACTCTGTATCGCGTCGCCTAAACCCAACCGGGGGCTTCGGCCCCCTGTTTGAAAGGATAAATCATGCCCAATACCAAGGCTATAGGCGTTGCGTTTGCTGACCCGGAGTTTGAGTCGGTAACCGTCACGGGCGCGGTCGATGCCGCGTCTGTGGCAGCAACCGGCAAAGTCTCCGGCACTCAACTGGCGCTAAATGCTCCAGTTACGAAGACCGCCAGCTTCACGCTGGGCGCAGCCGAAAACTTTGTGGTTTGCAATGGCACTGGCACCATTACCGTCACGTTCCCGACTGCTTCGGCCAATGCTGGCCGCGTGGTCTGGATCAAGACGATTGCGGCCCAGGCTGTCAGCTCTGCCTCGTCAAACGTGCAACCCCTTACTTCCGCTACCGCAGGCACTGCTATTCTTACCGGCACTGCCGGTAAGTTTGCGATGCTTGTCTGTAACGGAACCGACTGGGTTGTCATGAGCGCCAACTAAACCCACGGGGGCCTAACCAGCCCCCTTCTTCCTATGGCCGTTATCTACCTCACGCACCCGGTCCACGGGGCCAAAGTTGCCTGCTCCGACATGGAAGCAGATTTTGACCAACATCATGGCTGGACTCGCTACAATCTAAACGCCGAAGAAGTGGCCCCAGAACCGGAACCAGTTGTCCGACGCGGGCGGCGCAAGAAAACCGAAGACGTAGCCGACGAAGGAGAGTGACATGGCGACCTACACCGCAAGCGATCAGATCAACCGGGCGCTGCGGCTGCTGGGTGTGCTGGCCGAGGGAGAAACGCCGTCGGCATCGGTGTCGCAAGACGCCTTGATGGCGCTAAATCAGATGATCGATTCGTGGTCAACTGAGCGGCTGTCTGTTTTCTGCACCATCGACCAGATCGTCAACTGGCCGGTCGGCTCCATCGAAGAAACCCTTGGCCCCACAGGCTCCTTGGTGCGCCTGAACGGCACGGCTGTGCGGCCTGTTTTGGTTGACGACGCCACGTATTTCAAAGACCCCGGAACGGGCGTGTCCTACGGCATCAAGCTGATCAACCAGCAGCAGTACGACGGCATCGCGGTCAAGACGGTGACATCGACCTACCCCCAGGTCATGTTCGTCAACAACACGTACCCGGACTTCACGATCAACCTGTACCCGCGCCCCACGCGCCTGCTGGAGTTCCACTTCATCAGTGTGCAGGAGTTGACGCAACCTGCAAATCTGTCCACACAGATTCTGTTCCCGCCAGGCTATCTGCGGGCGTTTACCTACAACTTGGCCTGCGAGATCGCGCCCGAGTACGGCGTTGAGCCGTCGCCGCAAGTGCAGCGTATTGCGATGTACAGCAAGCGAAATCTCAAGCGCATCAACAACCCGGATGATGTGATGTCGATGCCGTACTCGCTGATTGCAACGCGCCAGCGGTACAACATCTACGCAGGTAACTATTGATGAAGACCCCGATCCTTGGCTCGACCTATGTGGCCCGCAGCGTCAATGCTGCGGACGCCCGCATGGTCAACCTGTACCCCGAGGTACTGCAAGAGGGCAAAGAGGCGGCGTACTTGCAGCGCTGCCCCGGCTTGCAGCTTCTCGCCAGCATCGGCATCGGGCCAATCCGGGGCGTCTGGGCGTTTTCCAACAACGCCAGCGATGCTTTTGTTGTGTCAGGTACAAGCCTATACAAGATTAACACCAGTTACGCCGCCACGCTGATTGGCACGATTGCAGGCACCGGCCCAGTCAGCATGGCCGACAACGGCACACAATTGTTCATTGCGGCCAACGGCCCGAGCTACATCTACAACAACACGACCAACGCTTTCTCGCAGATTACCGACCCGGACTTCCCCGGCGCGGTGTCGGTGGGCTTTCTGGACGGCTATTTCGTCTTCAACGAGCCGAACAGCCAAAAAATCTGGATCACCAGCCTGCTTGACGGTTTGTCCGTAGACCCTCTGGACTTTGCCAGCGCCGAAGGCTCACCCGACGGCGTGGTCGGCCTGATCATTGACCACCGCGAGGTGTGGGTGTTTGGCACCAACTCGGTTGAGGTCTGGTACGACGCAGGCACCCAAGACTTCCCGCTCCAGCGCATCCAAGGCGCGTTCAACGAGATCGGCTGCGCCTCGGCCTACACCCTTGCCAAGATGGACAACGGCATCTTCTGGTTGGGCACAGACGCCCGTGGCCGAGGAATTGTCTACCGGGCCAACGGCTACACCGGCCAGCGCATCAGCACCCACGCCGTCGAGTGGCACATCCAGCAGTACGGCGACATCAGCGACGCGCTGGCGTACACCTATCAGCAAGACGGCCACAGCTTCTACGTGCTGATCTTCCCGAGCGCCAATACGACTTGGGTGTACGACGTTGCCACGCAAGCCTGGCATGAGCGCGCCGGCTGGAACAACGGCTCGTTTACCCGGCACCGCAGCAACTGCCAGATGGCGTTCAACAACAAGATCATCGTCGGCGACTACGAGAACAGCAACATTTACGCCTTCGACATGGAGGTTTACGCCGACAACGGCCAGATTCAGAAATGGCTGCGTAGTTGGCGAGCGCTGCCGCCGGGCCAAAACAACCTGCGCCGCACCGCGCACCACAGCCTTCAGATCGATCTGGAAACTGGCGTTGGCCTCAACATAGGCCAAGGCAGCGACCCCGAGGTCATGCTGCGCTGGAGCGACGACGGCGGCCACACCTGGTCGAACTACCACACCTCGCCCGTGGGCAAGATCGGCGAGTACTACCGCCGCACGTTCTTTCGGCGTCTGGGTATGACGCTCAAGCTGCGTGACCGCGTGTATGAACTGTCGATGACCGATCCGGTCAAAACGGCCATCATGGGCGCCGAACTGATCATCAGCCCGACCAATGCCTAAGCATGGCGAACGTCGATCTCACCAACATCACGCCCCCACGGGTGCCGCTGATCGATCAGCGCACCGGGTTGATCTCGCGTGAGTGGTATCGGTTCTTCCTCAACCTGTTCCAACTGACTGGCAGCGGCCAGAACACCACGTCGCTAACAGACTTGCAGCTTGGGCCGCCGCCTACGCAGCAGGAAGATTTCACCGACATCATCATCGACATCCAAGGGCTTTTAACGCAGCCTGTGGCTGGCACTCCCGAGTTGCAGGCCGCGCTTGATGCCGTGCGGCAAGAGTTGCAGACGCTGCCGCCCAAGGCCGTCGATGAGTTGCAGCAGCAGATCAATAACCTGCGCCAAGAGGTGCAGACATCGCCTCGCCAAGAACTTGGCACGTTTGCTGCACTGCAACAAGACAACCTGCCGTGGACAATCTTTGACACCACGGCCAGCAGCGTACCTACTGCGATTGGCACCGTGGCGTGGGATGGCGGCACGACGCTGGGCGTCCAGATGACAGCCAACGTGCTGCTCAAGGTGGGTGAGGCCGAGTACATCTACGCCAAGGCGTCAGCCACCATCACCAAGGGTCAGGTGTGCTACCACACTGGCGCGGTGGGGTCGTCCGGCGTCACTACGGTAGCGCCTGCGCCAATTAGCCTAGCAGACCCCAACGAGATCGTCGGCATCGCTGCCGAATCGATTGCGCTCAACGACTTTGGCTTGATTCAGATTAGCGGCGATTTGCGCGGGTTTAACACAACCGGCAGCAGCGTCGGCGAGACGTGGGCCGACGGCGACCCGCTGTACTACAACCCGGCGTATGTCGGGTCGATGACCAACGTCAAGCCGTCAGCGCCCAACCAGAAGACCTACATGGGTGAGGTCATCAACGCCGGGTCGGGCGGTTCTGGCTCCATGCACATCCGCATCACCCCAGGCTCTGTACTGGGCGGCACCGACAGCAACGTGCAGTTTGGTACGGTCAACAACGGCGACTTGATCCAGTACGACTCGGCGCTGGGGTATTGGACAAATGTCACTGCGGCGTCCGTGATCGCTGGCTCGGGCGGCGCCCCTGTCACCAAAACCGCCAACTTTTCGGTGGCTGCCAATGAAACCTGGCTGATCAATAACAAGTCCGGGTCGTCCTGCACCGTGACGTTGCCCACCGCGTCCAGTTACACAGGTCGGGTGTTGCACTTTCAGAATTATCAAGCGCAGACTCTGGTGTCGGCGTCAAGCAACGTCGTGCCGCTGGCCGGTGGGGCGGCGACCACGGCCATTCTTGAAGCCGTGGCTGGGGCAAACGCCACCTTGGTTTCTGACGGAACAAATTGGATAATGACGCAGTACGACTCCAACAACGCACTGCAATTGGAATAAGGAGCCTCCCATGACTGTCACAGTTCGCGTACTCGTCCCGGCCAAAACCGTCGAGAACACCCAGACCACCCAGTACACGGCTACTGGCGTGACGACCATCATCGACAAGTTCACCGCGACCAACTACAACACGGCTGCGGCGACGATCAGCGTCAACCTCGTCACGGTGGCTGGCTCGGCTGGCAACGCCAACTTGATCACCAAGACCAAAACGCTCCAGCCTGCCGAGGTCTACACGTTCCCCGAACTGGTCGGCCAAGTGCTTGGCCCCGGCGACTTCATCAGTACAATCGCTGGAACTGCCAGTAGCATCAACATGCGCGTCAGCGGGCGCGAGGTGACTTAATGGACTTGGCTTGCGAAACATCGTTTGATCTTGCGGTCGTCACACCTGACAAGGTGTTGGCGCTGCAAGACGAATTGTTTAAGATGCCGCAGGCCGACATCGTGACCGAGCATGTGTTTTTGCCAGGTGTTTATGAGCGGAAGATTGTCGTTCCTCCGTGGACTGTATTGACGGGCGCAGAACACAAAGTAGCATATCGGGTAAGGTTGGAAAAAGGCACTATTGCGGTCACAACCGACGAAGGTGTGAAGACTTTGACCGGACCGTGTGAATTTGACGCGCCTGCGGGCACTCAGCGAGCGGGGCGAGTGTTTGATGAAGAAGTGATCTGGGTAGACGTTTACGACAATCCAGACAATTGCCGAGACATCCCCACAATTGAAAACAGGCTGTATGTTGTGCCCGTGTGGGGTCTTGGTGACAGCCGCACAGAAGTGCAAAAAGCGATGATCGCGTATCGGTCAATGCTTTTGGATTTTGGTGTCGAAAAGACTGTGGCTACAGATGCTGCCATAAGCGCGTTTGAGCACAAACCGCTTGTTGTTGAAGTCGAATAAGGAGAATCATTATGGCTGGATGGATGGCCGCCGCAGTAGTCGGCAGTGCGTTAATCGGAGCGAACGCATCTAGTCGTGCGGCTAAAACGCAAGCGCAAGCTGCCCGCGAAACTGGCGATGTGCAACGCGAAATCTTTGAGCGGCAAGTTGAACTTGGCAAACCTTACCGCGAGGCTGGCGAACTTGCGCTCAACAAGCTGATTCCATTGGCGACTGAATACACGCCATTTGGGATGGAGCAGTTTCGAGCTGACCCAGGATACGCCTTTAGATTGTCCGAGGGCCAGAAAGCAATAGAGCGGTCTACCGCTGCGCGAACAGGGCTGCAATCGGGGGCCGCGCTCAAAGCGGCTGCGCGGTATGGTCAAGAGATGGGATCGCAAGAGTTTGCAAATGCCTTCAACCGCTTCCAAGCCGAGCGGCAGGCGCGGCTCAACCCGCTGCAATCGCTGGCCGGCGTAGGCCAGACCGCATCGCAACAACTTGCAGGACAGGCTGGGCAGTTTGGCTCTAACCTCGCTGAAACCATTGGCGCAGGCGCTCAAGCTAGGGCTTCAGGGTACATGGGGACTGCCAGCGCGCTGGGCGGCGGTTTGAACCAATATCTGAACTACAGCCAGAACCAAGCGCAAAACGCGTTGCTGCAACAGGCTATCAACAGCCGCCGTGGTTATGGTGGTGGTTATGGCGGCGGTTATGGTGGGGGAACCGGGTATCAAGACCCATACCAGCGGTTTGAGTATGGCTACGACACGTAAGGACTGATCATGGCACTTGTTAACCCTCAGATCGCAATGTCGTACCGGCCCACGGTCGAGTACCAGCCGCGTAACGCGCTGGCCGAGTACGCACAGATTCAAAGCATTGTTGGTGGTCAGCGTCAGGCTGAGATGGCCGACATGCAGATGGAAGCCTTGCGCCGCGAGCGAGATGCGCTGGGGCAAATTCAAGCGGCGATTGTCGCCAAAGGCGGGCCGCCCGATCTTGAGGCTGCTGCCGATGCAATGATCAAAACCGGCCGGCCCGAGTACTTGACTCAAGGCATGGCTATTCGTACAGCCCTTCGCAATCAACGCGAGGCTGAAGCATATCGCAGGGACTTTGGTGGTGGCGCTGCACCCGCAAACGCATTGGTAGCCCCCGCCGCCGCCGCTGCACCCGCGTCTCAAGGCGAACCTGTCGCCGCGCCGATTCTGCCGTCTACAGTTACTGCGCGCGACATCCCGCCGGTCGGGGGTGCGGGCGCGCCAGCCCCGCTTACGCAAGGCGCTGCTCCTGTTGCCAAAAAACCATTAATGCAGATGAGTCCTACTGAAAAACTGGCCCAAGATATTGCTGCCAGAAATCAATACTATGAAGGAAGAAAAAGAGAACAAGATTTGGCTCAAATTGCTAGACTCACAGAAGACCTAAATAAACTTGAACCCGGCGGTACCGGTGAACTTTCCTATGAAAATAGAAGAAAATTCCTGACAGACAGAATCAACGAACTTACCGTTCGCACTGCCCCTGTCTCTGCTAACGCTCTCGCGCCTGCTGCTGCTGCGCCGGTTGCCAACGCAATGGTTGCGCCTGCTGCCGTGCCCACTGCTGTCGTGCCCACTGCTGCCATGCCCGTGCCCGTTGCCGCTGCTGCCGCGCCAGACGCCAACGCCATTCGACTCAGGGCATTGGAAGCGCAATATCGTCGGATTGGGAACAACCCCGAACTGGCGAGTGAAAAAGCGCTGGTGCTCAAACAGATTGAAGATGTCCAAGCGACTATTCGTGCTGAGAACATTAAAGCGCCCGAAACTAAGTTGATGCGCGACTTGAACATTCCGATCACTGAAGCTGGGTTTGCTCAGTTGCAACGGCTTAAAGAAAATCCGGGTGAACTTACGCGGCTGCTTGATAGGCTGAATTTGCCTCCTGCCGATAGGCGCAGAATTGAGTTGCAAGCAGTGCAAAAACTGACTACGCACGCGCCGCCGACACAACTAAGCGTCACCAACGTACGGGAAAAAGCTGAAGCCGGCGAATACGGAAAATTGCTTGTTGATCAATACAAAGCTATTTCTAACGCCGCCACATTGGCTACCAAATCACTTCCGTCGTTTGAAACTCAAGCCAAAATTCTTGATGACGGATTTACTACTGGTTTTGGAACCGGAGCCATAAAAGCTGGCGCGTCTATTCTCAGTGCTTTGGGCGTGCCCGAAGCAGAAAAATTTGCTTCAAACGCAGAGACATTTCTTGCTGCTACACAAAACGCAGTGCTTCAAAAGCAACTTGAGCAAAAAGGTACTCAATCTACAAGCGACGCGGAGCGAATTACGCAAACCGGCGCGCAGTTGGGGAACACTGTTCGCGGAAATCGTTTTATTATTGATGTTGCCAAAGCACAGCTTCAACGCGACATAGAGCATCGCAACTTTTACGCCGAGTGGCGTAGAGGGCCCGGAAAAGGCAGCTTTGATGGTGCTGAAGACGCTTGGTTCTCCGGCCCCGGCGGCAAATCGTTGTTTGACCGGCCAGAACTTAAGAAGTACGCGGCGCCAGCCGGAGCAGGAGCAGGAGCGCCTGCTGCCGCGCCGGGGTCAGTACGCAGTCAAGCTGATGCGATTTTGCAAAGGAAGTAAACGATGGCTACCGCTGACGAATACGCTGCATGGATTGTAAAAAATCAATCGCTCAAGGGTACGCCTGATTTTGATACGGTCGCTAAGGCGTATCAAGAAGCAAAAGCGCTTGAGTCTCGCGCCGGCGTACCTGGCCCGCGCCAGCCGCCGTCTACGTTAGACGTGGTTACCAGTGCGCCGTATAAGGCACTTGCAGGCGCAGCAGACCTGTTTTTGACCGCGCCGCAGAACGTAGCTAACCTCGCTAAGATGGCATATGGCACTGCGGTGACCGCTGCTGGCTACCCGGCTTTGGCGCCTGAAGTGACCGCGCCGCGCCAGCCGGTTACGGAAGCCTTTACGCGGGCGGGACTTATCAAGCCAACCGAAGGCATGACCACAGGTCAGCGCTTTATCGACGTTGGTCTGCAAGCCGCTACTGGCGGCGCAATTTCGCCCGCAGCATCTTTGCGCGAAGTGGGCGCCAGCGCCCTTAAAGGTTTGGCCGCAGGCACCGCTGGTCAAGCAACTACAGAAGTGACCGGCAGCCCCGTTGCGGGTTTGGCTGTTTCGATGGCTACGCCAGCAGCTATGGTTTCGGCCGCGCAGGCTAGGCAAGCACGTTTGCAGGCGCAGCAACAACAAAACGCTGTGCGTGACTTGACCGTTCGCCAAGGACAAGCGGAAGGCTACGTTGTTACGCCAGGCAGCATCACACCCAGCGCGCAAAACGTGCTGATTGAGCGTTTGGCTGGCAAGACTAGAACCCAACAAGAAGCAGCTTCGCAAAACCAGCAAGTCACTGATCGGCTGGCAAGGCGCGCGGTAGGTCTGGGTGAGAACGATCCGCTGACGCGCGCGAACATGCAACAAATCCGCAGAGATGAATACCAACGCGGGTATGCGCCGCTTAATCGCGCCGGAGCAATGCAAACGGACCAGCAATTTAACCAAGCGCTTGACAATGTGCTGGTGGCGTATACAGGGCCGGGGCGGTCTTTTCCCAACGCGATCCCCCAGCCGGTGCAAGATTTGGTCAACAGCTATCGCGTCGGCCAATTTAATTCGGCTGACGCTGTGAGCGCCACTCGGACGCTGCGTGAGCAGGCAAACGCTAACATTCGTGCTGGCGGCGACAACGCTTCTGTCGGCCTAGCCCAGCGCGCTATCAGCAACGCGTTGGAAGACCAGATCGAGCGTTCGCTTCAGGCAGCTAACAATCCCAACGCGCAGGCTATGCTTGACCAGTTTCGCGCGTCGCGGCAGCGTATGGCTGTTAGCCACGCCGTTGAAGATGCGATTATGGAAGGGGGCGGTTCCGTAAACGCCCGACAACTGGCAAACGATTTGCAAACGCGAAATCGCTACTTCAGCGGTGACTTGGATTTGATCGCTCGGTTTGCCAACATCGCGCGGCCTGTCATGGTGCCGCCGGGAACAATGGGCACGCCTGGCGCCGGGTCGGTATTGGGCGCCGGGTTGGGAAGCGGCGCGGGGGCCGGCACAGCTATGCTTATGGGGCTTGGCCCTGGCGCGACGTCAACTGCTGCGATGTTGGGTGCTGCGGCACCAAGCGTAGTTTCCGCTGGCGCTCGGCGGTATCTGTTGTCGCCGATGGGCCAAGAAAGAGCGTTGCCGTCATATGATCGTTACGCCAATCAGCCGCTAAACAACGCGCTGCTGTCTACGTTTATGGGCATTCCAACATACACTACGCAAACTCAAAACGCCCTTGCCCCTTGATCATGGACTACCAAATACTTTTCAACATCGCCGTTGCCGTCGCTGGGTTCTTCGGGGGCTGGACGCTCAACCGCATCTACCAAGCCATCGACCGGCTTGACCAAGATGTGCGCCAGATGCCCGCGCAGTATGTTTCGCGGGACGACTATCGCAACGACATTCGAGACATCCGCGACATCCTTGGCAAGATTTTCGACAAGCTGGACAACAAGGCTGATCGATGAACTTTCTGACCGCCTTCGAGAAGCTGCTGAAGCACGAAGGTGGGTTCAGCAACCATAAAGATGACAAAGGCGGGGCTACCCGCTACGGAGTCACTGAGGCCGTGGCCCGCGAAGCAGGCTATCGTGGCGACATGCGCGAGTTGCCGCTCGATCTGGCGCAGCGCATCTACAAGGATAAGTACTGGGACGCTGTGCAGGCCGAATTGCTACCACCAGACGTGCGCTACATTGTCTTCGACGGCGCCGTCAACTCCGGCGTGGCTCAATCGGCCAAGTGGCTCCAGCGCGCCTGCGGCGCCAAGGACGATGGCATCATTGGCCCGCAAACTATCCGTGCGGCCAACTCGCTTTCCACCGACGGGATTAAGCGCAAGATGTTGGCCCAGCGCTTGCGCTTTATGGCAACGCTTGCCAACTGGCCCGCGTTCGGGCGGGGCTGGGCCAATCGTATCGCTGATTTAATGGAGACCTAACATGAACGCAACCATCATTCAAGCCCTTGTGCGCCATCTGCTGACCACCGTTGGTGGCGGCTTTCTTGTGTCCTTCGGCCTTGCTGGGGCTACGCTAGACGCCGTGGTGGGCGCCGTGTCCACGCTGGCCGGCGTGGCGTGGTCAGTCTACGACAAGCGCCGCCAGCAACCCAGTGTAAATTAACAGCAGCATCGCCCAAGCTGCTTTTTTAAGCAGCCGGGGCAAACTGCTCGGCGGCAAGGGCGCTGCCGCCGAATACCGCGCGCCTACGCGTGCCACTCGCGCCGGGCAGTTGCGGCCTTGTGTGCAGTTGTAGTCGCAGCAGTTCATTTGCGAAGTACCTCCCGGTAGGCATTTATAGCCGTCTTGAGGTCTTGTTGCAAGCGCGCAATCTCATCTTGCTGTTCCTGCATCTTCGCGTAAGCGTCGTGGGCAAATTTCGCCAGCGTCGCTGGCTGCCAACTTTGGAAGTCTGGCACGTTCTTCAGTGAAAAATCTGTGCTCATTGCCGCACACTCTCGATCTCTGGACAAACCCGTCTTTCTGTCTCGTCAATTTCACTTCTGTCCAAACTCCGCAGATCGGGCATTTCATTGAGTGGCCTCCAGCCAAATTTACGCCAAGTTGCTTGAATGTCCGTCGCCGCTGCCGGCACGTACTTGAAGTTGGGGTCTAGGATACGCGCTTTCATTTAACAGCCTCCTTCATAAGTTCAACTCGTTCCCGCGCCGCACGCAGCATGGTGTAGCGCTGGTGCAGGCGCTCCAAGAATGTGACGCGGCGGGCGCCAAAGCGCTCCTGCGTCAGCAAATCCAGCACCTCGTCTTCACTTAACATGTTTAGCTTTTTGTTTAGCTCGCGCCAGTTCATTTTTCTTCTCCAGTTGTTCCAACGATTTCTTTAGCCGCTCCATCAGGCGCAGGGCTTGGTTGTACTGCTTGACGGCGATGCGGAACTGCGCCTTCGTCGAGCGAATACGGTCTTGTAGTGTGTTCATTGTGGGTTTTCCTCTTCGTCAAATGTCATGTCTGGTGGGTGCGGTATGTCGTCATGCACGATCACCCCATCGACTGCCTCAATGTACTTGCCACAGATCACGCAGTAATAGCCGTCACCCATTATTTTTACCTTTTGGCTCATGCACACACGCATCTTCGTAGTTAAGAACATCTTGCAGCCGGTAGCGGATCAAGCCGCCGATCTTGAGATACCTCACCCCCTGCTTGAGTGACCTGTCTCGCTCAAGAGTTGCTTCGCTGACCTTCCAACGAAAGGCCACTTCTTCTTGTGTCATCAATTGCTCGGTCATTTCAGACTCTCCATTGCAATGTCACTGATCGCCCGCTTGTCGTGCAGCGCGGCCCATATTTTCTCGTCAACCGTCTGGTTGGCGAGCATCACGTAGCACCAGACGTCGTGGCGCTGCCCTGATCGGTGCAGCCGCCCGTTGGCCTGCTCGAACAGTTCGAGGGACCAGGGCAGACTGAGCCAGACGATGTGGTGGCCGCCGTGCTGGAGGTTGAGTCCGTGGCCGGCGGATCGCGGGTGCAGGCATAAAAGGCGTACTCGTCCGGCGTTCCAGTCATCAATGCTGTCAACCGTTCGCGCGTGAGGGAAACGTCGTTGTAGTTCATGCAGTTCCTCTATGAAGTTGTAAAAGACGATAGTGTTGGCCTGCTGGTTCTCGGCCAGCAGTTCCTCCAGCCGGTCAAACTTGTGCCCGCTGAACCAGACCGGCTCTGGCGTGTAGACAAAGCCTGCGGCCATCTGCGACAGCTTTTGCGTCACCACGGCGGCGTTGACGGCCACGGCGGTTGCGTCGGGAAAGCGCGTCACGAAGTCCTTTTTCATGTCCTCATAGGGCTTGCGGTCGGGCAAGTCCATCCGCACCTCGACCGTGTGCAGCGGCGGCAGCTTGTCCTTGTACTCGCCCGGCTCCAGCACGAAGGTGGCTGGCTTGATCCGCTCCATGACCAATTCCAGCGAGCCTGGGCGCGGCTGCCAGTCGTTGAACTCGCGGTTGACAAGGTAGAAGTACTGCTGCTGGAACGCGCCCTTGCTGCGGCCAAGCAGCTTCTGGTCGATGATCTTGCACTGCCCAAAGACGTCCTCCAGGCCGTTGCTGGTAAACGAGC